>ERZ1066117.954-NODE-954-length-16804-cov-6.634127_pt1 | contig 16804 bp, 15 predicted proteins | sample MGYA00382764_ERZ1066117 | MGnify/ENA primary metagenome ERZ1066117 (study PRJEB33369, sample SAMEA5778347) | biofilm metagenome | biome: Industrial cooling water; feature: Water cooling tower basin; material: Biofilm | place: United Arab Emirates | collected...
CTATCTGTCGCGATTTTTTACACTCAAAACCGGAGACCTGATTTTTACCGGCACGCCCAAAGGCGTAGGCCCGGTGACCATCGGCAACCGACTAACGGCCTATTTGGAAGATGAGAAGATGTTGGATTTTGAAGTTAAGTAGCCTGCTGCTGACGGTTGTTTCGTTCCGCGCCCATAGTCAATTTGATAACCCCGCCCGTGATTCCTCGCTCGGTGAAGAAAAGAAGGCAGTAACCTATCGCTTCCCCTTCAACCCAGGCCAACCGAACCAGTTGGCGGGCACCATGGGTGAGCTGCGCTCAAACCATTTCCACGCGGGTATTGATATCCGCACGCAAAACCGTGTGGGCCTGCCTATTTTGGCCGCGGCCGATGGATATGTTTCGCGGGTGGCGGCCAGCGCATTCGGGTACGGCAACGTGTTGTACCTGCGCCACGTCAATGGCCAAACGACCGTGTATGGCCATTTGGATCAATTCAAAGGGGCCATTGCCAAACACGTGCTGGAAAAACAATATGAGCGTCAATCATTTGAAATGGATTTGACGCCCGAGCCGGGCACGTTCAAGGTCAAAGCCGGTGACACCATTGGCCTGTCGGGCAATACGGGCGGCTCCAACGGCCCGCACTTGCACTTTGAAATACGCAACGAGAACAACGAAGCCATCAACCCCCTGCGGTTTGGCTTTAAAGAAGTCAACGACAACCTGGCGCCCATTGCGCAAAAGATTGCGCTGCGCACATTGGATGTCAACGCACGCATCAACGACCGTTTTGGCCGCTTTGAATTTTACCTCACCCGCCAGGGAAACGAATACACGTTGAGCCAGCCCATTTTGGCGCACGGCCGCATCGCCATCGAGTTGCTGGCCCACGACAAAGTAGATGCTGCGCATTTCCGCTGCGGCATCAACCACATCGAGTTGCGCGCAAACGATCAAAAAGTATTTGAACAGAAAATCGAGACGATCAATTTTCAAACCACGCGGCAGATACTGGCCGTGATGGACTATAAAACGCTAAAGACCAAGGGATCCCGATTCAACAAACTGTATGTGGATGACGGCAACGCGCTGCCGTATTACGACCCTTCGCTGGCAGGGGGCATTGTGACCGTGGCGGGCGACCCGATACAAGTGAAAGCGATGCTGACCGATATGGCGGGCAACCAAAGCCGGGTAGCGTTTCGGCTCAAGCCAAGTCCACCGACCAAACAGGTAAACACGCTGGAGCCCATGACCCAAGCCATGGAAACAGATGTGACCGATAACACGCTGATCGTTGCCGTAAAGCCCGCGCCCGGTGACACCCTGCGTACCCTCACCGTGTACGACAAAGGGAAAACGCATACCTTTTATGCTGACTACTACAACGCGCAGCGTCAGGTTTTCTTGGTCGACTTGCGCCAGCGTCTGCCTGACTCCGTTCGGGCGGGCGAGGCCACCGTGGCCACCCATTTTGCCGGCCGGGTGCCGCCCGGCATTGCCTACACCTTTTATTCCGATTGGGCCGAGATTTCGTTCCGTCCGAATTCCTTGTACGATACGCTTTACTTGCCCTTGGCTAAGCGTACGTCCGAAGCGGCTGAAGTCTTCACCGTGGGCACGTCCCTCAGCCCCTTGCAAAGCGAAGTAAAAGTCAAACTGAAAACCGATAGATCGTATGGCCCGAAGGCGGCCGTCTATCTCGGTTCGGGTGCCTACGAATACCGGGGCGGAACTTTCGAAAACGGATACGTGACGTTTGACACGCGCGACTGGGGCAACTTTTCTATTTTGGAAGACAGTGTGGCGCCCACTATCTATCGTATCCGTTGCACCCCTACCTCGGCCCGGTTCCGCATCCGCGACAACCTTTCGGGCATCGCGAAGTACGAGGCGAACATAAATGGCGAGTGGCTGTTAATGATCTATGATTATAAGACCGGCATCATACAGTCGCAACGCAAAGACAAACGGCCGCTCAAAGGCGAATTTGTTTTGCGGGTAACCGACCGGGCCGGCAACACCCAAACCTATCAACAAACAATCCCCTAACCGTATGGCACTGGCAGTAGGTACCCCCGCACCCATGTTTGCCGCCAAAGATGAAAATGGCAACATCGTGCGTCTTTCAGATCTAAAAGGAAAAAAGGTAGTCTTGTATTTTTATCCCAAAGACATGACGCCCGGCTGCACGGCCGAGGCGTGCAGCTTGCGCGACAATTACAAAGCCCTGCTCAAGGCGGGCTATGAGGTATTGGGCGTGAGCACCGATGACGAACGCAGCCACCAGAAGTTTATCGCCAAAGAAAAGCTTCCTTTTCGCCTGTTGGCGGATACCGACCGCACGTTGCATGAAGCCTATGGCACGTGGGTAAAAAAATCCATGTATGGGCGCGAGTACATGGGCACGGCACGCGTGACGTACGTGATTGATGAACGCGGGGTGATCGCTGAGGTGATCGAAAAGGTGGACACCAAAAACCACGCGGCCCAAATCTTGGACAAGTCGGTTGAGGCAAAAACGATACCGGCAAAAACGGCCTCGGCCGTGCGCAAAAAGCCGGTAAAGAAGTTGGCGAAGAAAGCGGTAAAAAAAGCCCCTAAAAAGGCAGCGAAGAAGAAAAAGTAAGTACGATCTCCGAACGGGTGACGGCCGCCCACCGCGAAAGCGGTGGGCGGCCGCGTTTTAGACACCTCGCTGCCCTCAATGAGGGGCAATGTTAGTTTCTATCTATCTTCATTAGTGTTTTGATGTTTTAATAAATCGGTCATTGAAATTATTGATTGTGTTGGAGTTACGGGTGTTTTAGACCTAACACGATGTGAAAAATTTACACTTAAAATTTTGTAACGTGCTGGATAAGTGCACATTATGAATAAAGGCAAATACGTTTTTTCTCAAATCCTGTCACTGGCCTCTGCCACCAGTTTTCGCACTTGCGTGAACCGCTACAATGGGAACTGCAAAGCCAAACACTTCAACTGCTGGAAACAATTTCTTTGCGTGGTGTTCGGGTAGTTGACCCAGCGCGAAAGCCTGCGCGACACGATCCTTTGTCTATCTGCCAATGCCGATAAACTGTACCGCTTGGGAATTGGCGAAGCTGTTTGCCTCAGCACACTGTCCACGGCCAATGAAAACAGGGACTGGCAGACTTATGCCGACTATGCGATGGTACTGATTCCAGAGGCCAAGCATCTCTATGTTGATGAACAAGGTGAACTTGAACTCAGCAACCAAGTCTTTGCCATCGATGCCACGGTCATCGACTTGTGCCTGTCCGTTTTCAGTTGGGCAAAATTCAGGGCCACCAAAGGGGCGGTCAAACTGCACACGCAATTGGACATGAAGACTACTATCCCGGAATTCATCCACATCACCTGGCAAAGTGCACGAGGCTAATGTACTTGACCTGATCAGTTTCAGCAGGACAGTTTCTACATTTTAGACCGTGGCTACACGGATTTTAAGAGGCTTTTCCAAATCCACAGGGCAGGCGCGTTCTTCATCATCAGGGCAAAAGACAACCTCAATTTTACAAGGATCAAATCCGACACCGTGGCCAAAAGCGGTCAAGAGCTTTGCGACCAGGTCATCAAACTCACCAACTATTACGCCTCTTACGACTACCCGCAACATCTCAGGCGCATTAAATTCCTAGGTGCAGAAACACAAAAAACTTTTGTTTTCCTATCCAACAATTTTGCACTCAAGCCAACCGAGATTGCAACGCTCTACAGGCACCGATGTAAGATTGAACCGTTCTTCAAATGGATCAAACAGCACCTCAAGATAAAATCCTTTTGGGGAACTTCGGCCAATGCGGTCAAGACACAAGTCTGGATCGCCATCTGCACTTATGTTCTGGTTGCCATTGCCAAAAAGAAATTCAAGCTCAGGCAAAGCCTCCACGAAATACTGCAGGTGTTGAGAATCTCTATATTCGACAAAGCACCTCTGCCAAACCTCTATGAAAAGCCAACACAACAAAATGTCAATGAACTATTTTCTTCTAACCAATTGAATATCTTTAAGTAACATCAAAACACTAGTGAACTATCTTGATGCTTCTCGAAACAAGTCATAAGAAGCTTCCGCAGAAAAATCCGACTCCTCGCGGTAACTCATGTGTTACATTTCATTAATGCGAAATCCAGTACGTTAAAAAAGAGTCGATTCTATTCTGGAATGTCGCTATACTTGAACAAGTCGTTTCTCGGCCTACATAAGAGTAAATAAGGCCTTCTTAAGCCGCGTGTATTGTTTGTTCTTTATTTTGGCAAAGCCTTGGTGCGCTAAACTTCTTCTTTTGTATATTCGGGATAAAATGTCGAATAAAGATAGAAAAACACGAGTCTTGGTGGCAAAAGCAGATAGGCTGTTATGTGATTTTCTTTGCGACTTTGTGCGAGCACAAGGCTTCGAACTCGCAGGCCAGGCATTCAACTCTAAAGATGCCTTAACGCAATTAAAAGATCGGTCCCCCGAACTACTGATAGTCGGAGCAGATTTGGGCGAAATTCGCGGTATTGATTTAGCCGCAAACGTTAAGCAGCAAAATCCAGGAGTAAGATTGATTCTCTTTTCACGAGAGAAATCTGCCAATCTGATACAGGCGGCAGAGAAACTTGGGATTGACGGTCTTTTGTTTGCCGATGACGGCCGATCGGAGCTTGGATGCTGTTTAGAGGCGGTAGAGGCCGGGCGACCGTACAGGAGCCCGCAAGTTGCGAAATTGTCGGGGTCGGTTGCCGTAGAAAATTACTCGCTACCCCTCCAAAATAACCCCTCTTTGATGAAAATGAGTCGGACGGAGTTAAAAATTCTTTGGTTAGTGTCACACCATCTTTCGGTAAAAGAAATCAGCGAGAAGCTGTTTATTAGCGAGCACACCGTTACCAACCACCAGGCGAACATCCGCCAAAAGGCAGGACTCAGGGGCCATGGCTCGCTGTTGAAGTATGCCCTTTCGGTGAAAGCGCGATTAATTGAGGTTGGCGGGGAAGTTTGGCCAAAGCCCGAATAGCAAAAATGTACTACAGAAATGAAAGGTTTCTACTATTGCTTGAGATAAGACATGTATAGTTACTTTGAGTAAACAAAACCAAATATTTTTATGAAAAAAACTTTGTTCTCTATCGTTGCTGTGGCTGCGCTAGTCACTTTATCCTCATTCGCAACCGCGAAACCTTCAAAATCCGAGCCAGAGTTAGCGACTTGTAAGGTTTACAAGTACAATCAAGACGGCCAAAGACAGCTTATCGCAAAATGTTTTGCCTGCAATTGCGCGGCATTGACCAGAGCAGTGTACCAAGAGTAAAGATGACTATGTCTCTATGTGCATGGGGCTACTCGTCCCATGCACTTTTCAAATTCGTACATAGAACTAAAAAAAATAAAAAATGAAATTTTCCCTACTCTTAGGTTCTGTCTTACTTTTGGGTACACTTTCCCTTAAAGCGCAGAAAAGCGTTACGGTTGTCACATATAGTCTTTTTTCCTATGGCGGACATAAAAGCGAACAAGTCCTAAAATTACAGGAGGGGAGGTCACATTTTTCAATCAGAAAAAAAGATGAAGAATTGCAAAATGCTGAAGGAATGACATTTTATCACTACTTTACCCATCGGGATATTTACACTGATTTGGCTACAGGTAAAATGGTGTATCAAAAACTTTACGAGGGTGTCACGCCACTTATTTCAACATGGCCACTACAAAAGTTCGATTGGAAGATTTCCTCTGAGACCAAAGAACTACTCGGATATAAAGTACAGAAAGCCACCACGAAAGCGTATTATTTTGAGTATGCAGATCAGTCACAGGGGGAGGTAATAGTTTGGTTTACTTCAGATATTCCGTTCCCCTCGGGGCCGGACGGGTATTATGGACTCCCGGGGTTGATATTGGAGTTGAGTTATACTCAGGGAACCGATCGCTTTGTTGTTAAGTCTGTTGATACTCGGACTGATCAACAGAGTATTGCGATACCAACGGATGGACTGGCTGTGTCGAAAGAGCAGATGGTGTTCCCTCGCGATTATCCGATTGAGAAGAAAAAATTGAGTGAATACAATAAGAAATGGCTGAAGGAACATCAAAAAAAAAGTAAAGAAGATAAATGATAAATTCGTTTGAATTGACATTCGACCAGTTGTCATGAATACTAAACATGTGTACTCTGCTTGAGGTTGTGGACTATTGTGTTAATGGTAATTTCAATGGCATGGTGCGTGCCCAAGCCATTGAGATTATTTGCGCAAACCACCCTGAATGGTTGCACCGTTGATTCTTCAGAAAAGAGCCCGGTTGAGTATGCGTCTGTTATACTCTACAGATTTAATTCAACCCAAATCATCCAGTATGCATTTACTAACCAAGATGGCTGTTTCCAACTGGCCCATATACCTCAAGGTGTATTTACCCTGAAGGTTACCATGCTTGGTTACCATCCGTTTGCTCAGGATCTCGTCATTGCCTCCGACTCTGCCCAAGTACCACTAACAATATATCTTAAGCCTAAGACCACGGAATTAGAATCTGTGGAGATCCGAGGACTCCAACCGATCATCGTAAAACAAGACACAATAATCTACAATGTGGGCCACTGGACCCAAGCTACCGACCGAACGCTGGAGGAGGTGCTGGCACGTATCCCTGGATTTAAAGTACGGGGTGATGGCGAGCTATCCCTAAATGGCAAACCCATTGACAAGGTAATCATTGATGGTAAGGAATTGTCCGATGGAGGTGCTGCTTTGATCACCCGTTCTATCTCTCCAGAAGATGTCAAGGAGATTCAGGTTCGTTTAGATGAAAAGAATGCGGCCTTGAAAGAAAGCCTTATTGATACCCGAAAGTTGGTTGTACTCGACATACGTTTGCGCGATGACTTAAATAAGGATTTTTTTGGGGTCGCGCGTGCCCATGTTGGGCGGCAGAAATCCTATCGCATGGGTGGCTATGGAAATGTGTTTTCGCTCCGCAAAAAAACGAACGTACATCTGTTTGTCGAACACGACCAGTTTGGTGAACAAACGATCTCGCTGGATCAAATCAAAAACATCGGGCAAGAGGCCTTTCAAAAGATATTTGATATACCTGCCGACTTTAACGAGATTTCTGAAAAACAGGATTTCAATCGCGAGATATATGGCTTTAAAGACTACACCCGCAGTACCAATAACATACTTGGAATAACTGGGCACCACCGCGTTAATGATCGCCTGCAAGTATTTGCTGGCAGTTATAACTCGTATCAAATGATGGATCGAAAGCGGAATTACCAGCAGAGCTTCTTTGCTGGCCCGCAAATCGGCTTCAATGAAAATTTCAATTTGGAAAATTTCTCCAGCAAGAATAAGGTAGAAGTTCGGTTTGATCACCAAAAAATAAAGGCCAGAATAGATGTGAACGCTGTCTTAATAAATGGAAGGAATTCGAATAAAAATCAAAGCATAGATAGCTTAGCATACAAATTTAATGGCCAACTCCGCGCGATAAACCTTTATCAAAATGGCCTTTTTGAATATGTGCCAAATAGTAACTGGGGATTCAGTATAAAAACAGCTCTGGCGCAGCGGTCGGATAACCGCCTCAACAACTTAAGCCACAACGATTCGTTATATGGCTCTTTCCTAGTAAATCTAGCTGCACAGCCGGTATTTTCGCTACAGCAAGACATTTTTAGCAGCCAAACCAATTGGCACAATGAGGCAAGTGCATTTTTTAAGAAGTCTTGGGGACAAACAAGCATCCAGTTCAGACATGATTTTCAAAAACTCAAAACTGAAAAACGCGCATTTGATCAGCAAGTGGACGACCCCACAGCCCGCCTGCCAGATTTTATGTTGCCTGTAACAGTAAGGCAATTTCAAAAGTTTGGCGCGGGCATAAACCAATCTGTAAAGCTAGGCGCGATTCGATTGGTAGGTGAATTCTTCTATACAACAACTGTGTTTCCGCTGGTGAACGGAGCAGTCGAAGCCCGAAGGCTGCCGGAGTACAGGTTTTCTTTCGATTACAATCCAGGAAACATAAATCATGTTATGATTTCGTGGGCAAAACGCGTTTCTACTTTCAGTCTGCATAAGGTCATGGCCGGGTTCACCATACATGACTTTCAGAACGTGAGCGTAATCGGGCCGGTGCAGTTAGTTCCACAACAGGAAGATGTTTTGGAGATTTGGGCAGGTAGAAACTTCTCCTCAATAAACTTGATGGTAGATCCTACCTTTTTGGCTGGGCGCACCCGCACAAGCGATCGAGTGGTGATTGGTAGCCTTCCGGTAGTCACGTTGTATGATCAATTGGAAGCCAGTTACATAGCCGCATCTCTGCCGTTCACCAAAACTTTTAGGCGCATTCCGCTACAACTAATCTTAGAGCCGGAATTGATTACCTCTTTCCAGAAAAATTTTGATCAAGACAATGAGCCCTACGATACCAAAACCGAGCGTTATCTACTTGGTTTTAAAGTAAATTCAGACTTTGACAAAAAGATAATTTACTTCATGGTTTACCCGAAGTATTCCGCTTTTCGTTTTTCATCAGATGTAGACCCGGCCACTCCGGTTCAACACATGACTTCGCTGGAGGCCACCATGGGTTGGTCTATTACAAAAAAACTGACCGCAAGTACCACTTGGCGACATGTGATTTTCAGGGGAACCACCAATTCCCGTTTCACCAATGGCGCTTTACAAATTCGTTACAAACAAAAAAAAATCGCGGCCTGGGTAGAGGCCGACAATATATTAAACAACTCTTTTTTTGTTCGCCAGTCCATCTCTCCCAACGTTTTCACAAACAACAATGAAGCAGTTTTTGGTCGATATGTAAAGGTAGGCGTGGATATAAAATTTCGATAGCATAAATCTTTTTTGAAACCTTGTGTGTTTTAAACATCTTGCGCGATAAATTTACTGAACTCATGCCCGCGCAGCCTGACACATCTCACCTCAAAAAACTCGCTACCCAAATCCGAAGAGACATTGTGCGCATGGTGCACGCCTGCCAGAGCGGGCACCCAGGGGGCTCGCTGGGTTGTACTGACTTCTTTGTGGCACTCTACTTCCATGCGATGAAGCACAACACCGACTTTAAGATGGAAGGCAAAAACGAAGATTTGTTCTTTCTTTCGAACGGGCACATTTCACCTGTTTTTTACGCTACCCTCGCTCGCGCGGGTTACTTTGATGTAAACGAGTTGGCCACCTTCCGAAAAATAGACTCACGCCTGCAGGGCCACCCCACTACCCATGAGCACTTGCCGGGAGTACGTGTGGCATCAGGATCGCTCGGGCAAGGACTGTCCGTGGCGCTGGGTGCGGCCCAAGCGAAAAAACTCAATGGCGATGGTCACTTGGTATACGTGTTGATGGGCGATGGCGAACAGCAGGAAGGACAGATTTGGGAAGCCGCGATGTATGCCGCACACAATAAGATTGACAATGTCATTGCCACCATCGACTACAACGGCCAACAGATTGACGGCTCGCTGAAAGAAGTGCTGGACCTGAAAGACTTGAAAGCCAAGTGGCAAGCTTTTGGCTGGGCGGTGATCGAGAGCAATGGCAATAAGATGGAAGCGGTAGTGGAGGCGCTGGCGAAAGCAAAAAGGCTGACCGGCCAGGGTGTGCCGGTGCTGAACTTGATGCGCACCGAAATGGGCTTTGGCGTGGACTACATGATGGGCTCGCACAAGTGGCATGGCGTGGCCCCCAATGACGAAGAACTCAAGCGCGCCTTGGCACAATTGGAGGAAACGCTGGGCGATTATTGATAACCGACTCAGACCAGATATCTATATCACAAACCACGGAATGACCGCCATTAGCAGCGTGACGATAAACCAAAACAGAATCCGCTTGTCCGAGCGCGAGAGGTTTGAAAACTTCATGTGCATGCATACGCTACCACATTTAGCAAGTTACTTCCCATTCGCGCTTTAACCGATCATTAACATTTTTGCTCTTACTCATGACCCGATACACCTTCACCGAAAAGAAAGACACCCGCTCAGGCTTTGGCGCAGGCCTGCATGAACTCGGCAAACAAAACCCCAATGTGGTGGCCTTGTGTGCCGACCTCACCGGGTCGCTTAAGATGGACGCCTTCAAAAAAGAGTTTCCGCAACGCTTCTTTCAGGTGGGCATTGCCGAGGCCAACATGATGGGCCTGGCAGCAGGTCTGACCATCGGGGGCAAGATCCCTTTCACCGGCACGTTTGCGAACTTTTCCACGGGCCGCGTGTACGACCAAATCCGCCAGTCAATCGCTTACTCGGGTAAAAATGTGAAGATTTGTGCATCCCACGCAGGGTTAACGCTGGGTGAAGACGGTGCCACCCACCAGATACTTGAGGACATCGGCATGATGCGCATGCTGCCCGGCATGACCGTAATTGTGCCGTGCGACTACCACCAGACCAAAGCCGCTACCCTGGCGCTTGGCAATCACATCGGCCCCGCCTACCTGCGTTTCGGGCGGCCGAGTTGGCCCGTCTTTACCGCGGCCGCCAGGCCTTTTACCATCGGCAAAGCTGACCGGATGATCGAAGGCAAAGACGTGACCATTTTTGCCTGTGGCCATTTGGTGTGGAGTGCCATTGAAGCCGAAGCCGCCCTGGCCGAAAAAGGAATCTCGGCCGAAGTAATTAACGTGCACACGATCAAACCGCTGGATGTCGAAGCCATTCTGGAATCGGTGAACAAAACCCGCTGCGTGGTAACGGCCGAAGAACACCAGATAAACGGTGGCTTGGGCGATGCGGTTGCCCAGGTGCTGGCGCGCTTCCGCCCTACTCCGCTGGAAATGGTGGCCGTGAACGATTCCTTTGGCGAAAGCGGCACACCCACCCAGTTGTTGAAGAAGTACGGTTTGGGGCCCGAGAACATCGTAGCGGCAGTGGAGCGTGTAGTGAAGCGTAAGTAATCCCAACCTTTGGGCGATCATCCGTGTCCATACATCAAAACACATGGATATGAAGACGATAGCTGTAAAAGCAGGTGCACTGTTTCTCCTGCTAACACTCGTGCAAGCGACTTGCGTGGAAGACGAAGCGAGCGTTGCGTTCAGCAATGCCACATACACCGGCACCTTTATTCGCTCAAGCCCCAACGCCTGGTTTGCCCCCGCTGCCGTCACGCTTACGATCACCGGAAACAACTTCGAGGGCAGCAGCAATACCCCTCGCTGTCCAGCCATTTGCCGGGGTACCTTCCAGGCCACCAGCACCACGGTTACGTTCACGAACGAATGCTTCTGGACTGCTGATTTTGATTGGTCTTTGATCTTGTCCGGGGAATACGCCCTCAGCCGCCAAGGCGAAGAGATTATCCTCACAAAGGCTTGGGCGACTGCTTCCTACGATCAATATCGGCTAACCCTGCAACCGGCAGATTGAAAGAATTGACCTTCATCCCGGCTTCCCCTGAGCACCAAGACCTCCTTGAGCGGTGGGACGAGCAGGCGCATGTGATTGAAAGCGACCCGAACGATGATTGGAACTGGGGCATGGAGCTGACACGCACGGTCGCTTGGCGCGAACAGTGGGTGGCACTGGCCGCACAGACACCGATCGGTTTTATCCAAATCATTGATCCTCAACAGGAAGAATCCCACTATTGGGGCGAGATCGGAAACGGATACCGCGCCATCGACATTTGGATTGGCGAGGCCGACTTTCTTGGGAAAGGGTATGGCACACGCATGATGCAATGGGCCATTCAGCGTTGTTTCTCTGATCCGACCGTTCATACGTTGATCATCGACCCGCTTACCTCAAACACGCGCGCCATACGCTTTTATGAGCGACTGGGCTTTGCGTTTGTGCGGCACCAGCGATTTGGCGAGGATGACTGCAGCGTGTATCAACTTTCCAGCCCCCCCGGTTAGCTCAAAAAAGGAGACTCGGGATGGTTTTTCGCTTCACTTTTTTAGTAGTTTAGCGATCTTAAAACCAAGCTACACACTGCCTTATGGTATTCGATTTAGACATGATCAAAAAGGTGTATGCCGCCATGCCCGGCCGCATTGCCAAGGCTCGCAAAGCAGTAGGCAAACCCCTCACGCTTTCCGAGAAAATACTTTACAGCCACCTTCACAACGACCAAAAACTGGAAGCCTTTGGCCGCGGCAAATCCTATGTCGATTTCGCCCCGGACCGCGTGGCCATGCAAGATGCCACCGCCCAAATGGCCCTGCTTCAGTTTATGTCGGCCGGCCGCCCTAAAGTAGCCGTTCCTTCCACCGTCCATTGCGACCACCTCATTGTGGCCAAAACCGGTGCCAAAGATGACCTGACCGCGGCCAATGCCGAAAGCAAAGAGGTTTTTGATTTCCTCGCATCCGTATCCAACAAATATGGCATCGGCTTTTGGAAGCCCGGTGCAGGCATCATCCATCAGGTGGTGCTCGAAAACTACGCCTTCCCCGGAGGCATGATGATCGGTACCGACTCGCACACGGTAAATGCCGGAGGTCTGGGCATGGTGGCCATTGGCGTGGGCGGGGCCGATGCGGTGGACGTCATGGCGGGCATGGCATGGGAACTGAAATTCCCCAAGCTCATTGGCGTAAAGCTCACGGGCAAACTCAACGGCTGGACATCGGCCAAAGATGTGATTTTGAAAGTAGCGGGCATCCTCACCGTAAAAGGCGGCACGGGTGCCATCGTGGAATACTTTGGCGAGGGGGCCACATCTATGAGCTGCACCGGCAAAGGCACCATCTGTAACATGGGTGCCGAAATCGGGGCCACCACCTCCACGTTTGGGTACGATGCCTCGATGGAACGCTATCTCATCGCCACGGGCCGGGCCGAAGTGGCCCGCATGGCCAACAAAATCAAAGAGCACCTGACAGCAGACCCAGAGGTGTATGCCCATCCCGAGCAGTATTTTGACCAACTGATCGAAATTAACCTGTCGGAACTGGAGCCCCACCTCAACGGGCCCTTTACGCCCGATTTGGCCACGCCCATTTCGAAATTGAAAGAAGAGGCCGCCAAAAATGGCTGGCCCACCAAAATAGAGGTAGGATTGATCGGTTCCTGCACCAACTCGTCCTACGAGGACATCTCGCGCGCGGCCTCGCTGGCCAAACAAGTAGCGGACAAGGGTCTTAAAACAAAGGCCGAATTCACCATAACCCCTGGTTCAGAACAAGTACGATATACTATTGAACGTGATGGTTTTATCGACACGTTTGACAAGATCGGAGCCAAGGTGTTTGCCAACGCCTGTGGCCCGTGCATCGGCATGTGGAGCCGCATGGGTTCGGAGAAAAAAGAAAAGAATACCATCGTCCATTCGTTCAACCGAAACTTTCAAAGCCGCAACGATGGCAACCCCAACACCTTTGCTTTTGTCGGCTCGCCTGAGTTAGTCACAGCATTGGCCATCGCGGGCGATCTCGGCTTTAACCCGATCACCGACTACCTGACCAATGAGCATGGCCAACAGGTAAAACTTGATCCGCCCACAGGCGATGAACTGCCCACCAAAGGATTTGACGTGAAAGACCCCGGCTACATTGCCCCTGCTAAGGATGGCAGCAAGGTGGAGGTAAGAGTCAATCCCGACTCGGACCGCCTGCAACTGCTGGAGCCGTTTAAACCGTGGGAAGGCACTGACCTGAAGCGCCTGCGACTGTTGCTCAAAGCAAAAGGAAAATGTACCACCGACCACATTTCCATGGCCGGCAAATGGTTAAAGTACCGTGGCCACCTCGACAACATCTCCAACAACTTGCTGATCGGTGCCACCAACTTCTTCAACGAGAAGACCAACAGCGTGAAGAACAGTTTGACCGGACAATATGACGAAGTGCCCAAAGTACAGCGCTCGTACAAGGCGCAAGGCATCGGCTCTATTGTCGTGGGCGATGAAAACTATGGAGAAGGATCCTCGCGCGAGCATGCCGCGATGGAGCCGCGCCACCTGGGCGTGCGCGCCATCTTGGTCAAGTCGTTTGCCCGCATTCACGAAACCAATTTGAAAAAACAGGGGATGTTGGCGTTGACGTTTGCCCAAAAAGACGACTACAACAAAATCCGGGAGGACGATGTGTTTGATATCGTGGGCCTCACGTCATTCGCGCCCGAAAAACCGCTCACCCTGGTCATCCACCACAGTGATGGCACCACGGAAAGCATTCAGGTCAACCACACATACAATAAAAACCAGATTGAGTGGTTCAAGGCCGGTTCTGCGCTGAACGCCATGGGCAAAGGCCCGAAAAAAGCTGCTAAACCAGCGGCCAAAGCAGCCCCGAAGAAAAAGGCCACGGCCGCGAAGAAAGCAACCAAAAAGAAGCCTGCAAAAGCCGTGAAAAAAGCCGCTAAAAAAGCGGTAAAGAAAGTTAAGAAGGCGGCAAAAAAGACGATCAAAAAGGCAGCAAAGTCCGCCAAGAAAACCATTCGCAAAGCCGCCAAGGCAAAGCCGAAAAAAACAGCCCGGAAGGCAACCAAGGCCAAAAAGGCCAGCAAGAAACGGAAGTAACCCTTAACCCGTAATTGAAAAAGAAAGCCGCCTCACAGCGGCTTTTTTAATGCGCAGACCGAATGTCGGTTCGCGTGCTTCTTGGTCGTTCGTGTGCTACTCCGCCTGGCTGGGATCACTGTACTTTTTTCCCGCTCTTGTCGATGACCACCACGGAGTTTTCTCCGCTGGCATTGGTCGTTTTGATGGACAGCTCACCGCTGTCGGCACGGAAGGTCAATTCGGTGGGGATGGCATCGAGCAGATAGTTCATCGCCCATGCCAAACCATCCGAGCGGTAAATCTTAGCGATAGTCACGGGGTACTTCTCCCCTTTTTTGGCTTCTGAATAAATGGCGGTGAAGTACACCAGCTTCTTGGCATCGGTCGTGGCCAGCGCCTTCAAGACGGGCAAGTTGCGTTTGGTGAAGCTCTTTTTGTCCACCTCGAATTTCGCGCTCACATCGGGTTTGCGCGATGGTTGTATGGTGTAGAAATAGCCGGTGGCCAGCGAATCCACAAACGTAAGACCGGTTGTAAATTCGTTGTCGGCAATCAGCAACGGAATGTGCGGTCGGGCGTGCTGGGCCGCGGGTACCAGCGGAATGGAATCTGCCTTATCCACGATCCAGACAAGGGCTTTCTCCATTTTCTCCAGGTGGAGGGCCAGCTTGGTTTTTTCGCGGTGGGCAAAGTCTTGCGTGGTGTGGATGAGATTTTTTAACACAGAGGGTGTTCCATAGGCATGCGTCACAAAGTGTGCGTAGTCCTTCTCGGCTTCGGTAAAGTTGATGCTGCCGAGCGTTTGGGTGACGCTATCCAACCGGTGCAGAACGGCCAGCTCACTCCGTAGATGATTGATGCGCAGGGGCACATCGGCTGAGTCGCGATGCGGGCGGTGTTCCACTTTCTCATTGGCGTATTCCAACTCTGCCACCTTCATTTTAAAGACGGCCATCGGCATGGGCGAGGGATCGTATTTCTTTAACTGATCCAGCAGCAACCGATCAACCAGTTTCGTCAGGTCGTTTCGCACAGACACCGAGTCGCGTTTTACCTTGGCACGCAGCTTATTGATCTCGTTGTCATAGCTGACTAAGTTTTCGCGCATCGGGAAAATCTCTTTGACAATCACGGTCTCCACGCCATCGGCCCAGCGCTTGTAATCCCAGGCGCGCACGTTGTCTTTGTAAAAATCTGCGGGTTCTCTCCCATCGGTTTTGAAATCGCGTATTTCGCGCAGGTCCAGCGCTTGGTTATAGCCCGTTTTTCCCAACCCTTGGTTGGACGACCGGAAATGCGAAAACGTAGTGGCGGCCGAATCAAATGTGCTTGATACATTTTTCAATTTCGTGATCAATGCCTCATCCGCCCGCAAAAAGAGTTCTTTCGTGCTAGCCGCGCTCGCTTGTATTTCGCCATAGTGCTTTTCGGCCCGGCCGTATTGCGCTACGGCATCCACAAAAAAACCTTTGGCCACCTTTACTTGCTCTTTCCGTTCTTTGATGGTCTTCATGCGCGTTTCGATATCGAGCTGCACATCCGAGAGTTTGATGTCAAACTTGCCCGTGCGCAAATCCCTTCGGCTATACATGTCGTATTCTTCTTCGTCCCGCAGGTCTTTTTCGGTGATGGATTTAAACGCCCGATCCAAAAAGTACAGAGCGGAGTCGCTGTTGAGCAACAACACATCGGTGTTTTTCAGATAGTCCGTTTTTTCTGCCTTGTCCTGATACACAAAACCCATGAACAACAGCGCGTTGGGGTTGGGCTTGGACTTGGTTTCGGCCAGGTGTTTTTTCAAAAACGGCTCGGCCTGTTCGTATTGTTTGGATTTGAGCAGGTAGAGGATGTCTTTGTACTTCACCTTTTGGGCTTGGCTTGCCAACGACATCAAAACACAAATCAGCACGCAGGCGGACTTTGGTAGGTTCATGGGGTGGTCAATGATGTGCGAAGTTAGGATTTTCGCGTTACTTTGCCCGGTGGAAAGACAATAACCACGCCAAAGTGCACCGCCTGATGCTTGTTTTTAGATGGCTGAAGCCCCTGTTGTCGGCCGGGTTGTTGATTGGTTTTTTGCTGGTCACGGGCTTGTTTGACGAGGCGCAGTACTATGCGCAGTCGGCCGTGATGAAAACGGGCATCTTGGCGGCCTCCACCGAGGCCCCGGAGGGGCCGCCCCCCGCGTTCGACTTTCGCTTTACCCTGCAAGACCTGCAAGGCAACCCGCGCGAAGCGGCCGAGTTTAAGGGCAAGGTCGTGTTTGTCAATTTGTGGGCCACGTGGTGATGACCTTGCCGGTTAGAGATGCCTTCCATCCAAAAGCTTTATGG
>ERZ1066117.955-NODE-955-length-16801-cov-4.990863_pt1 | contig 16801 bp, 10 predicted proteins | sample MGYA00382764_ERZ1066117 | MGnify/ENA primary metagenome ERZ1066117 (study PRJEB33369, sample SAMEA5778347) | biofilm metagenome | biome: Industrial cooling water; feature: Water cooling tower basin; material: Biofilm | place: United Arab Emirates | collected...
TCTCAACGTCCTCATTCCACGCAAGGTCAAGCTAGTCAAGCGAGATACCGGCGAGGTGATTGAGACTGTCGCTGGCATCTCTCTGGAGAATCTGTCCAACTTCAACAACTACACCATCGTCGGCGATGGCGAGCTGTGCGTGCGGACACTGGTACTCCGCATCAGCGACAAGAAACTCTTCGATGCTCTGAAGGAGCATGAGATTCTAGAGGTCGAAGGCAAGCCGGCCAGCAAGCACAGCAAGACGACCGATTACACGTTACGACTGGACCTGCTCCCTCTGGTGCCTCCGTTTGAAGGCACGGTGAATCTCGATGGTGTGTTTGATCGCCTGGCGGAACTCAAAGTGCTTTCCAGCGTGTGCTCGGCTCATCTCAAGGAAGAGTCAGACACACTCAGCCCTGAACAGGTGGAGGCTCTCAAGGCGCACTACCTCTCCAAGAGTCTGTTCCTCAACTTCCCCACGACGACCGAGTATACCGATCTTCAGGCCGCACTCGCCGATGGAAGTGTTGATACTCGCACCAGCTACAAGATCGACATCGGCTCGCGGACCATTCTCAACCTCGGCAAGCTACACTCGGCCAACAAGTTTCTGGAACGGATGTACGAAGTCCTGGACGAGAAGGGTCAGAAGATCGACAAGGCCAAGTTTGAGGACTGCCTTGAGGGTGTGCGTTACCAGCACAAGGTGCTCTCGGCGCGCACCAAGGTTACACGCATCGACGATTTCATGAAACGACTCTTTGATGACTTCCTCGGCCTTGCGCCGAATGGCTCGGCGGTGCAGGTGCTGCAATCGGTCGGAGCGAACGACCTGGCAGCCATCGTCGAGGCAAGAGCCAAGGGGACGCAACCGGGCAAGGCAGCCTTCGTGAAGGCGCTGGCAGCGGCTGGTAAGGCACTGGACCGCGCGGCGGACGAACTCTTCAACGAGCGGGTTTCCCCGCTGGTCTTCTACATCGGCTCGACCGGAACTTTGCCCGACGAGATCGACACCAAGGCGCAAACCGCCGACCAGATCGTGGCAAAGTATCCCGATCTGTCGCCTTCCAAGGATGAGTCCGACGGCATGTTCTACGAGATCGGCAACACCATTCTCACGGTCTTCGCGAAGATGGAATACTTCAGCCGTGAGAAAACGGTCACGGGCGGCGCGAATGTCGCGCCGCCGCAGTGAGATTTGTTGTGATCCTTTGCTGCGGGGTTAGCTGAAGTTCGACATCAAGGTGTCGATGGCGGCCCCGCGGCCTCCTTGTTCCTCAAAGAAATCGCACAGTCGGCGGGTACATGTCCACAGATCGTACTCTTCCACCACCCGCAGTCGCGCCTCTCGTGAGTAATGACGGCGGTGTTCTGCGTTGTCAAGCATCTCCAGTGCCGTGGCGGTCAGGGCGTCGATGTCCTCAAGCGGCGCCAGACGCCCGTGTTTACCATCCTCAATAAACTCCTCAACGGGCGGTGTGGCCGAGCCAAGAATTGCGCAGCCCGAGGCCATCGCCTGGAGAAGGGTCGGCGAGGGAATAAACGGGGCGCTGAGATGAATATGCAGGGTGCTGACGTTGTAAATCCCCGCGAGTTGCTCCATGGGAGGCAGCCCCACGAAGGCGAATCGGCTCAGGTCGTACTCGTCCTGGCTTAGCACCCAGCGGGCAAAACTTTGTCCCCCCGTGTACGCCAACTCATGCCCGTAGTTGGTACGCTCGGCTCCTGCCACCAGGAATAGAGCCTCGGGTCGGGCGGCGGCGATCCGCTTCGCCACCTTCATAAAGACATCAAACCCACGTACGGATTCTAACCCACGTGAAACGTAGGTGATGACCGGCGTTGAGTCGTCGATGGTACGGTCGCCGATGCGAGTCGGGCGGTTTCGTGGTTGGAACAGATTGGTGTCCACCCCTTCGGGGATCACGCGGATCTTGGCGCGGTATTCCTCTGGGGCCATGCCATGCTGGGTCTGGCTGGGCGTGTAAGCCGCCGTGCACGCTTGAAGTTGAAGCAGCGTCAATGCGTGATAGGTCGCGTGAAACAGGCGGACGGCCTCGGGCGGAGGGAACGCCTCGCGCAGCACCATCTCGGATCCCCAAAACGCGCCCGGCCACAACTCAAAGTAGCCGATAAAGGGGCACGGATAGAGGTTGCGCAAATAAAGAAAGGTGCCGTAGGAGAGATGGCCCACCACCAGGTCGGGCTGTAGTTCCGGCAGGCCTCGCGCTCCGCGATAAATGGCGGCCAGATGCTCCATCAACCCATTGAGACTATCGGGATTGATGAAGGTGGCCGGCGAAGGCACATCATCCTTGAGGCGGTAGTTGATGTGGGTGAAGGGTGCCTCGAACTTGGTCGTGTCGACGGAGGTAAGAAAGACACACGGCCAGTTGAGCTTCGCGGCGGCGTATTGTGCGACCACCCCAAATTGCGCGGGGAAATTGGGGTGGATGAAGAGGGTACGCATGGGTGTCACTCCACGTCAGACTTGGGAGAGTTGAGCTTGGCGAGCCCGATTCGCGCCAGTTGCAGGCCCGGATCCAGGCGGAGTGCTTCTTCATACAGATCACGAGCCTGCTGCGGCTTGTTTTGCGTCATCAGCACGAAGGCCAGATTGCAGCGGGCCTCGGCGGGACGCACCACTTTCTCAAACGCCTGTAGCGATTCTGGATATTTGCCCTGCTGACCGCGTGCCAGACCGAGGTTATTCCAGGCCTTTTCAAACCGAGGGTTCAATTCCGTCGCTCGGACGAACGCCTGTTCGGCCTGGCTCCAGTTGCCTCGTTTGTATTCATGGTAGCCAAAGTCGTTCCACAACTCGGGGTCCTTTGGCTGAACCTTCAACGCCTTGTCGAATTCATCGCGAGCCAGCTTGTCATGATTCGCTTGCGAGTAGAGCCGGGCCAGGGCAGAACTGACCTCGATCTTCGGGTCGTACTCGCGTGCCTTTAGGTACTGGAAGATCGCCTGCTCCGTGTGCCCCTGCGACGCCAGATTCTCGGCCACGACCACGCACGTTTTGGCCGATTCGTTGCGAGGGAGCAGGCCCTCATCACGAGGGCGCGGCAACGAACTATTGGTATCGAAGAGGAGGCAGCCGCTGTTGAGCACTGCCAGGGCCACCAACACGAGCCAACGCATACGAGTCATGACCGCCTCCTCAGGAGGTAAAGGGTTAGTAGCCCAGGCCGCGGTAGCCCGGAGGGGCCATGCCCGCTCCACCTGCCCCGCCGACACCGCCCAGGCCAAAACCGCCCAGACCGAATCCACCCAGGCCGAAACCGCCCAGGCCAAAGCCACGGCCGAAGCCGCCCAGGCCAAAGCCCCCGCCGAAACCACCCAAACCAAAGCCACCCAGGCCGAAGTTGCGACCCATCAGGCCCCCTCCGCCCACACCGCCCTGGTTGTAGCGGCTCGTGAGCATCTGCGGGTACAGCGGCACGGCCTCTTCCCCGTAGAGCCCTTCGGCCCAGGGACGACCCACCACGACGCGCCGTTCGGCGTCGGCGATTCCAGCTGCAAGAAGGCTGGCGACAATGACCGCGCGACGTTGCAGATTCAAGGCCGCTTGCGGATGGGCCTCAATAATCACCGGGTAGGCGGTCCGACCGAGCACCATTGCCACCTTCTGGAGATGGGCCTCGCCGGCCGGTCCCAGCTTCGCCGAGTTGGCCTTCCACTCGCACTCGTAGAACACGAAGTGATCCTGCCGTGCCGCGGCCACCTGGGCACCGAAGATGCGGTGACTGGCTGCGCCGAGCGGTTCCACGGGTAAAGCGGGCGGGTGATCCTTGGCCCAGGCAGGGGCCCACGCGGGCATCGCGCCCAGCGTCAGCGCCATCGCCAGAACCGTCTTTTTCGCTTCCATCGCTTAGACTCCTTCTGGTTTGGAATTCGGCGTGGCCGATTAACGGTTCCAGCGCGAAACGGGTTGGGGGGGCAACGGAGTCGAGTTCCCGCCGGGCATGCCTCCCGTGGGGCGAGCGTCCTGCAAATCAGCCGGGGTTACGGTCACGGCAGCGCCACCTTCCAGGCCCGAGAGCGAGGCCGGCAATTTACCCATCGGGGCCGCAGCCGGGTTCGCCGGAGGCACCATACCCGGGTTGGGAAGCACATCGCGACCCGGAGCCGAATCCGTCGGGTTGGGCACCAGCTTGTTGGGCATCGGGGCATCCACCGAGCCGGGCGCCTCGTGCGTCGGTCCCGACGGTCCAATCAGCATCGTGTGTTCCATGAAGCGGAACTGCTGGTACTTTCGGCTCTTGTCGGTCCGCACGGGACTGCGGAAATCCGACCCGGTGTGGCTCTCCATGCGGCCCAGGACGTAGAACTCGAAGTCGTTGGGTTCGAGCAGATCGACCCCCGGCAGTTTGGGCACATCCTCGCACTCCAGCGGTCGCACCAGTCGCGGCGTCACCAGGATCACGAGTTCCTTCTCCCGGTTGCCGATACGGTCATAGCCCGCCAGACGATTGAGCACCGGAATGTGCCAGATGAACGGCAGGCGGTTGCTGTCGTTGTCCAGTTTGCTCTCGATCAGACCGGCGACGGCGAGAGTTTGCCCTTCGCGCAATTCCACCGTGGTGTTGAAGTTACGCGTCACCAGGCTGGGAATCGCTGCCCCATCGATGATCGTCGGCACCACGTTGGTGTCGCGGTCGCTGATCTCGGCGTTGATGGTCAGCCGCACCCGGTCGCGATCGGTGATGAACGGGGTGAAGGCCAGCTGCACGCCCAGGGGTACGAAGTTCACCCCTTGCAGATTACCCGCAAACAGGTTGCCACCGCCGGTGATGACCGGCACGGGTAACAGGCTGCCCGCCTGGAAATTGGCCGTCTGACCGTTGATCGCGACGAGGTTCGGCTCGGCGAGATAGCGGGCGTAACTCATGTTTCGCAGAGCGGCGATGGCGAGTTGAATCTGTCCGAAGTCGAGGGCCACGGGCAGGTTGGCGATGCCACCCAACCCCGTCAGACCGATGTTTTGATTCTGGCCGACGTTGAACGCCGAGAAGCCACCCTGAGCCTGCAAGCCAAGGTTGCCGGTGGTGCCACCGACGAAGAACGAGCCAGCGTTACGGAAGGCACCAAAGTTGAGACCGATCGAGCGAGCCGCGGCGCGGTTGACCTCGACCACCTGCACCTGCAACATCACCTGCTGTTCGCCGATGACCCGTAGCATGTTCACCACCTGGCGGTGCATCGCCGGCAGGACACGGCTATCGTTGGACGGATCGGTCCCCGCACGGCCCAGATCGGGCGAATCGGCCGTTTCTCGCAGCACGTTGGACTGAACCATCCGCATGATCATGTTGGCCTCGGCAATGTCTCGTGCCTGGCCATAGACGGTCAGCTTGTCGCCCACCAGCGTGAGGTAGACCCGGCTGTTGGGAAACGCGCGGTTGACCTCTTTTTCGAGGTTCTTGTAGGCTCGTTCGAGACGGCCACGGGCGTCGGGATCGGGCAAGACGCGCACCAGGAAGCCCACCATCTCCGACTTGCCGGCGTCGTCCTTGAACCAGATGTTGAGGACGGTGGTGCCGACCTTCAGACCCTGGAGGGTGACTTCCTTGGGGCTGAGCAAAGCCGTGTTGGCGATGGTCTCGTCGCCCACCTGGATCCGGCTCGGCGTCTTGAGCAACGCAAAGTTCTGGATGCGGCCGACGATCACTTCCAGCACATTGTCCGGTCCGGGTAGTTGCTTGATGTACTTGGCGGCATTGGCCGTGATGTGGGGCGTCGGAGTGAGAGGCAAGCCAGGCGGAGTCATCAGCGGGTTGCTGGCCGGCGGAGTCTCGCTGGGGAGCGGGGTTTTCGTCTCACCGGCAGTCCGAGTGACCACATCCCGGGGGTCGGTTCCCTCGGTGGGGGTCGCCTTGGTCTTGGTGCCGGTTAACTCCCAGGCCGAAGTTCGTTTGAGGAACTTTTCGTTCGTGGGAGTGGTCGGCGTCTGCCCGGAGGCAGCAGCCATCCCAAGAACGAAGGCCCCCAAAGCAATCGGCGAAACAGTTCGCCGCAGCCAGTTTCTCATGCCCCACCCTCCCCCCAATGTGAGATCGACTTTGGCTGAGCAAATAGCCGTCGATCCATGTTCGCTCACGCCTCGCCCAGAATGGCGCTCGGCGAGGGCGTGCCGCGCGGCGTTCCCCCGAACGTCGTGCGGTTAGCCAACGAGATGTCGATGTGGGAGGGGCTGATACCGTCGTGTCGACACGGTGTCAAGGGAGTTTTTCGCGCGACGCCCGTCGCATTCTCGGCTTATGGCAGCTTCACCACGGTTTGAAATGCCTTGATAAGCACGACGGGGGTCACCACGGTGAACAGCAGCGCCCAGGCCACCATGAGCGATGATGGCAACGAGGCGCGATTTGCCCGGCTCAGCCCGCTGGTGGTGTCCGCCACCGTGTTGAAGCCCTCGACGATGGCACCCGCGCCGCGCAGACCGCAGAGAAAGGGCATGAGCAGGCCGAGGTAGAAGAGCAACTGCACCGAGGCATCGCCGAGCCGGGCCAAAATCACACAGGCCACGAGCACGCCATAGATCGGTAGCAATCCCAAGAGCAGAATACTACTGCTCGCCTTGCCCTTGAGCGAATGACAGAGCGTTTCCTGGAAACTCATCCGCAGGCGAGAAAGCCGTGCCAGATACCAGTATGCCGGAAGCAGTAGAAGCGTCGCGACCAGAACACCCAGCGGAAATGTGGCAAGGAAGGCGAGAGTCAGACGCCACCAGACCATTTTGGTGACATCCGCGTGAAGCCAGGTGGGGAGACTTCCTGGTTGAGCCAGGATCACCCCGGCCAGGACCAGGGCATGTGCGGTTAACCCCACGACGGCGATCAGGCCAAAGTGAAAGTTCAGACCGGCCTGGAGTTCGGGCAACCGGACAAAAGGGCCCAAACGCTCGGGAGCCTTGAGCAGCATGTCGAAGACACCCCAGGTACTGTAGAGCGACTGGGGAATCTGGTCTGGCTCTGCGGGCAACGCTTTGATGGGCTCGGCTTCTTGAACGGGCACGGTCGGTGGATTCAGTTTCCAGGGCATGGGCTTCTCCCGTTACCAGGTCCAGTTCAACACGCCGAAGCTATACAACAATTGCACCTTGAGCAGCACGAACAGAAACAACCACCACACCCGACCACCGCCCTGCCCCGGTTCGACCTGTTCGATGATTCGGCCAAACACACAGGCCATGCTGGACCCGACAAATATCAGGGTGATCACATGAACAAACACCGCCAGAGCCCGTGACTCGGGGTACCAGAGCAGGAAAACCGCGGCGATCGGCCACATCGACAGCAACGCCATCCCACCCCAGGCAGCCGTCGTGACGGAGGCCAGAAACAGGGTGCTGAGCCGAATGCGCAAGCCAGAGAGAGAACCGAGAATGTACAGGGCCGGTTGCGGCGCCAACCAGGCGACGAACGAGGCCAGGGTGTTGAGCAGGGCACACTCGACCAGGCGTTGGGGCGGTTGTCCCCAGCCCAGCAAAGCCCCGTAAGCCAGGGTTCCCGCAAGAGCGGTGAGTGCCAGCGCGACGAAGTGGAAAAACGAGTAAGGCATCCCCTCCCGATGCCATCGCAACACATACAACTCGGGATCGCGATACGCTGTTTCCAGCGACGCGGCATGCGGGGCAGGCACGGCCGACATGGATCGACGCTCCGTGGGGATTGAAGACGAACCGCTTCTAAATGATTTACCGGAACCGTCGGCGGTGAGCAACCGGCTATGATAAGAATGTCGCCGCTCAGGAATCCGTCTGATGCTTGAGGAACTACGCGACCGTTTGCATCATCATCCTCTGTACGAAGCGCTTCGTGATGCTGACGGTTTACGTCTTTTTATGTCTCGGCACGTCTTTTGTGTCTGGGATTTCATGTCGCTGCTCAAAGCGCTCCAACGTCGGCTCACCTGCGTTGAGGTACCGTGGCGTCCGCCTGCCGATCCTGCTTCGGCGAGGCTCATCAACGAAATCGTGCTGGGCGAGGAAACCGATGACGACGGTCATGGGGGTCACGCCTCGCACTTTGAGCTTTATCTCCAGGCCATGCAAGACGCCGAGGCAGAGGTCACGCCGCTGCAACGCTTCCTGTCTGCCCTGGGCGACCGCATGAGTGTGTCACAGGCCCTGCAGCACGCGGCCACCACCCCAGCCGTTGCGTCGTTTGTGCAGCTGAGCCTGTCGCTCACCGAGGCACCGACCCATCGCCTCGCGGCTGCCTTCTCGCTTGGGCGTGAGGATCTCATCCCCGGTATGTTCACGCAACTGGTCAGGCGCCTGGCCGATACCGATCCGCAGCGGTTTGGACGGTTTGCGTTCTATCTGGAGCGTCACATCCACCTCGATGCCGACGAACACGGTCCGGCCGCTCGACGCCTTGTCTCCCGGTTGGCTCCCAGCGACAAACTGTACAACGAGGCAGTTCAGACGGCGCGAACCTGTCTGGAAGCTCGCCTGACGTTGTGGGACGAAATCACGGAAGACCTGCGACGCCGTGCGTAGGCCATCGCACGCCATCAGCAATCTTTGCGACCGACTCGTTTTGTCGAAACGGGTCGGTTTTCTCGTTTGTGGCCGGGGTTGACCGCTACCGCCGGAGGAAGGTTTACCGTAAGATACCAACAGGTGGAACCCCCCGAGGACCGACGCGAGGCTAGCCGTGGAGATACGGATCGAGTGTCCGGCTTGCAAGACCGTTTATCATTTGCCCGAGGCCATGCAGGGCAAGTCGATGCGCTGCCCGCTGCCCACGTGCAAGCAGGTGTTCAAGGTAGAGAAACCTCGCACGACGGAACTAGGGGGTATTCCGCTTCTGGAGACGGAAGCTGCCGCTCCCGAAGCCCCTGTCGCACCGGTGATACCCAAGGCGCCCGCGACAACCGAGGCCCCGCGTACCACCCCCTCGTGGGCCACCGCTCCACCACCTGTGCGAACCCCGGCAACCGCCCCAGCCACCGAGACGCCCACCCCGCCTTCGACAAGCGAAAGCGGCCCGCGAGTGATCGAACGGGGCTCGTGGGATTCTCCACCGCCGGTTCGTCGCTCCGACGATGCGCTCCTCTCCGATCCCGAGAAGCGTCCGCCCCGCAGCACACGTAACACCGTCGTTCACCCCTCGGGCGACACCGAAACCTCGGAGCCGACGGCCGAAGCCGACGTCCCGCCGCCCGTTCGTGGCCGACTGGCACGCATGATCATTTTGCCCTTCGTAGCCTTGGTGCTGGTCGGACTGGGGACTGGCGTTGTTCTGGTCTACCGCGCGCTGGTGAATCAGGAGAACTACCTCGCCGAAAAGGCGAGCGACGACTACGACAAGGGGCTGTTTGGCAATGCGTCCCAAAAGTATAAGCAACTCTCGGAGAAATTCCCCACGAGCGAGCAGATCGAACGTTACCGATTTCGCTCTCGATTGAGTGAAATCCGCAATCTGGCCGGGGGAGAAGGCGACGATCTGGACGAAAAGCTCCAGGCCTTCAAGGATTTCATGGAAGAACATGCGAAGAAGCCTCTCTTGATTGAGCATGCCTCGGATCTTGGTGATTCGCTCGTGCAGATGCTCGTCCAACATGCCAAGACGGGCGTCGATGACACCGCCAGCAAGGGCGTCCTGGCCGACCTCGAAAAGGCAGAAACCGTGACGCGGATGGCCCGGTCGATCAAGGCCCCCAAGGACAGCCGACCGGTCGCCTGGGCCGACCTGGAGAAGGCTACCGAAGATCTACGGGTGGCCTATCGCCGTGCCGAGGAACGTCGCCGCGTGATCACGAACCTGGAGGGACTGGCGCAGTCGCCGAGTTATGCCAACATTTTGCTGGCCGAGGCCATGCTCGCGGAGGAGGGGCCGAAGTTTCCCGGACTGACCGACGCTCCGAAGGTCAAGGAACTGCTCGATAGTCTGTACGCCGGGCATCGTGCCTCCATCAAATATGTGCCTCGGCAAAGCGAACCCCCTCGTCCCGCGAAGGCCGAGGAAGACACCTCGCCCGCCATCCTGGTCGGGCCCCTGCTGGCGGGATCGCCGGGCAATCCACCCGCGAATGATCCCATCACGCTGGCGCTCTCCCGCGGCGTGTTGTATGGGCTGAGCGAGACGACCGGGCGCATTCGCTGGGCCAAGCGTCTGGGCATCGATACCACCACCCTGCCCGTCCGCATCCCCGCTGGCAAGGGCAGCAGCGAGCGAATCCTGGCCCTCTCCAGCGATAGCGCCCGGCTTGATGCGCTCGATCCCGAAGGCAATACCTTGTGGTCCTACCGTCTCGGCGACCCCTCCTTGGGTCGGCCGCTGGTCGTGGGTCAGCGAGCCTACATCGCCACCTACAAAGGCGACGTCCACGAGATCGAACTTAATGAGGGCCGTCTGCTCGGCCGTTTCGTCCTGGGGCACTCACTCACCACGGGCGGCGCGCACGATCCGCTCACCGGACTGCTCTACTTCCCTGCCGACGACGGCTGTGTCTACATCCTTCGTACCGGCCCCAACCCCGGCTGCGAGATGATCCTCTACACCCGGCACCTGGCCGCCTCGTTGCGTGGCGAACCGATCTTGCTTCCACCGATTCAGGGCGACACCGGCTACATGGTGCTGAACCAGACCGCTGGCACCCGAGCGACCGAACTGAAGGTTTTTGATCTGCCGATTCGCGATCGCAACGCGACACCCCGCAAGCTCAAGATGCGAGCCGCGATGGACGGGTGGACGTGGTTTCCCCCCTTCAACGACCCCGAAAAGATTGCCCTGCTCACCGATGCGGGCATGCTGGGGGTGTTTGGCATCCGACAGCCGGGCACGAGCGATCAACCGTTGTTTCCGCTCCTGCCCGACGGGGGACTGCGCCTGCGCTCGACCCCCAGCGATCTCACCACCTCGGCACGGGCGACCATCGTCCAGATCGAGGGGGAGGACTACTGGACCCTCGGTCTGGGTCGTTTGCAACGGCATCGGCTCGTCTGGGATACCCGTCAGGGACCACGCCTGGTGCCGGTGTGGGGCGATGCCCCGCTGCTCGGTTCCCCGTTACACCAGGGGCAGGCCTCGGCCAACGGCTCGCGCCTGATTGTGGTCACCCAGCCGCCCCGCTCGACCTCGTCGTGGGCCACCTGTGTCGATGAACGGCGTGGCGAGGTAATCTGGAAGCGGCAACTGGGACTGGTTTGCCAGCGGGAGCCGCTCGCGGTCCCGATGCCCGAAGGGCCGCCGCTGTTGCTGGCGCTGGATCAGGGAGGCACGCTCTTTTCCATCGATTACACACGCTTCAAGATCACTCCACAAAGCCAGTGGTTGATCGATAGCCGCATGACGCCGCTGGCCGGTCCCCTGGAAGAGAACCTGAGCGTGCCGCCCGTCCTACTGCGAGCCGCCGATGGCAAAAGTATCTACATGGTTGCCAATCCCGGGGCGGGGAAGACTCTGATTATCCGTCACATCACTCCCGCGGCCAACGGCCGGCAGTTGGAAGTCAACGAACGGCGGGTCGAGATTCGCGACCGACTGGCAGGTCCGCCGGCGATCGTCGGCAGTCATCTGGTGATGCCGCTGGCCGATAGCGATGAAACGCTCATTCGGGTGGCCCTGAACAAGGACGAGGTCCAGGAGGGGCCCAATTGGCGACTGTCTCGCAGTGCTCCCGAGGCGGCTGGCTTCATCCTGCCGTTGACGGACAGCCGATTCGTTAGCACGGATGGCGGACGCGGACTCACGGTCTGGTCGTGGCCAGCGGGCGGCGGTGCAGACAGTCTGCCCTTGGGGGGCAGTCTGCCGACACTGAACCTGCCAGGTCGAATCACCTTGCCACCGTTACGGCTGCCGGGCGCCGAGCAACGCTTCCTCGCGGCGGATGCCTCGGGAGTCTCGCTGGTCGAGGCCGAGATGAACGGCGAATTGAAGCTGGTTCGTCGGTGGAACGTCGCCGGGATTCGTGCGTTATCGTTGCACCCTATGCGCGAGGCTGCGGGGGACGCTGCGGGGGGTGCCGTGCGGGTCGCGCTCGTCTCGGGACGCTCGCAGCTCCACTGGCTCGACCCACGCAAGGCCGAGCTTGAGTGGAGTCACGATCTGGGCGAGGGCCGCGACCTGGTGGGCGAACCGCTCCTGCAGGACAAGGCGTTGCTCATCGCCGACCAGAGCGGACGATACAGCCTGCTGGGGCTGAGCGACGGCAAACCGACCGGAGCCGAACACCTGCTCCGGGGGAGCATCGCGCCTTCCAGCGGAGCGGTGCCCTTCGGCGACAATCGGGTGTTGTGTCCGCTCTCCGATGGCACACTTATCGTGCTCGACCGCGGCCAGATTACCCGCGCAGCCCCATAAGCAGCATGGCCAGCACGCCGCCCAGCAGGCCAGCCACAAGGGCAAACAGCCCCGCGAGCAAAAAGAACCGCAGATGCGACAGCGAAACGGCGGGCGGTGCGGGCATGCTCGGCGCGGTGCTTCGCGAAGGCACTGCCGCACTTTCAGGAAGCGAGCGCACCGGAGTCGGCCGCGACGGAACGGGCACAGGATAACGAGGCGCGGCGGGAGTCATTCGTCCGGTCTCGTCGCTGGCCTGCGAACCAATCGTGTCGTCCTGCAGCGGGCTGGGCGGCGGTGCCAGCCTGCTGGGTCCCCCACAGGAAAAAGCCGAACTCGCCCCACCGAGATCAAACTCGGCCAGGGTGCCCGGCGACGGACGCAGATCCAAACGCTGCCCTGCCTCGACAGCCCAGCGTTCGAGGTGTTGCGCCACTTCCAGACAGGTGGCTGGTCGGTCCTCGGGGGCCTTGGCGAGCATCCGCTCGATGAGCAGCGCCAGTTCGAGGGGCACATCCGGGCGTACCGTGTCCAATCGGGGCGGCATCACCGTTTGATGCCAGAGCAGCTTTTGCCCGATGCTCCCCTCGGCGAATGGAGGCTGCCCGGCGAGCAGGGCGTAGAGCGTTGCCCCGAGCGAATAAATATCGGCCCGGTGATCCACGTCGTGCAGACTCATCGCCTGCTCGGGCGGAAGATAATCGGCCGTACCCATCACCATTTTGCCATTAAACTTCTGGGTGAGCGACTCGCCGTCGCTCGTTGCGAGGCGAGCCAACCCGAGATCGAGCAGTTTCACGACCCCGGAGGAATCGAGCAGGAGGTTCGCGGGCTTGACATCGCGATGGACGAGCCCCACCTCATGGGCATGTTGCAAGCCCAGAGCCGCCTGACGTACCACCTCGCAGGCCTGGGCGATCGGCTGCGCCCCACGACGATTGAGCAACTGTTGCAGATTGGGTCCGTGCACATACTCCATGATGATGGCATACAGCCCATTCTCTTCACGGAAATCGAGGACTTGGACCACGTTGCGGTGGTGGAGCATCCCCGCCATCTGCGCCTCTCGCATGAAGCGCTGTCGGGCAGCGATATCGTTGGCCAACGGCGTGGGCAGCACCTTGATCGCGACCCGACGTTTCATCAGGGCATGCTCACCCAGATACACCGTACCAGTGCCGCCGACGCCGATGCGTTCGACGATGCGGTAGCCCGCGAGTTGGAACCCCTTGTGCTTGCCCAGCAGGAACTGCTCGGCCTGGAAAATGGTGAGCACCCCCGCGCGGATCAGCGAGGCGGCGAGTTTTTTGGGCGATTCGGGCAGACCGGTTGATCGCTGGTGCAGATAGGCCGCAAGAAGCTCAGGGTCGACCTGATTGCTCTTGCGCACGATCTCCAAAAAGGCGTCGATAGTCGCGGGAGCCGGCATGGTTTGCGAGCCTCGGAAGGGGAGAGCCACAGCAAACCTAGCTCACGATTTCGGCCACCTTTCGGAAGAACCCCATAACTCGCGCCGGCGGGCTTCCTGCCACACCTGAAATGGGGTGAGCGTCTCAAATGTTTCGCGCCGGCGCGAATTTTATCGTCCCGTCTCACGCTCACCGGGAAGTTTCGCCGCCAACTGTCGCAGGTGATCGCGGAGCGCCTGCCTGGGGTCGCCATACACTTCCTGGAGTTTGGGCAACAAGGGGCCCGGCTGGCGCATGCCGCGTAACTGCTGGAGATGTGAGAGCAGTAGGGTCTTCCCCTCGGGATTGCCGTGCAAGAGCAGGTGCACCCAGGCCCACGATTCCCGATAACGCTGGGGCGTCATGTCGTTGAGTTCTGTGATCGACTCCAGCTTCGCCAGGTCGGGGTCGTTGCCGGGCACGCTCCACTCGTTCAGCAGGCGGCGCACATGATCGCCGTTGACGCCTTCCATCTCGGGACGAAGCTCGAAGTATTCCGCCAGCCCTTCATCCAGCCAGATCGGCACATCCTTGATCACGCTGTGGAGGATGGCGTGCGTCAGTTCATGACGCAGGTCCTGCTTGATGCGTTTGCTCCAGTAGGTGTAGACAATCAATTCGTCTCGCTGCCCGGCCTTCTGGTTGACGACGAAGTAAGCCCGTCGCTCGGGCATGTCGCGAAACTCCGGCAGCGACTTGAGATAGCTGGAGTACCCTTCATTCGTCTCGAAGATGTAGGCCTTCACCGGTTCGGATGCGGGCGGCAGCAGGAGTTGCTTCTGGATCTGGTTGCGCATGTCCTTCAATTCGGAGAACATGGGTAATTCCGGACGCAATTCGAAATCGCTTAGGATGAGTACCGGCGCAATACGCACCTGATACTTCGAGGGCAGCCGCGGAACCTCGCCCTTCCCTGCCTCGCCTTTCCCTGCCTGGGTGGCCACCACTTCCTTGTCTCGTGGACGAAGGAAGGACAGGGAGTGACAGCCGACGCAAAGGGCCAGGAGGGGAGCCGCGCAGCTGAGAAGACTGGGAAGCCAGTTGATGAGGCCACCGTGCCGTTGCCCTGGCATGCCCACCTCGCAATAGAGAAAGCGGTCCCCAAGTCCGTGGGGGTTGGGTACCATACCGAGCCTGTCGCCCACCTGCAAGCCCGATTTGGAGCCTGCTTTCTTCTCGATCGGTTGCTAAGATCACCTGGCATTAGACTCATGGATTCTTACCTGCTCGACCCCACCGCTGGTGTTCGGAGCCTTCCGATGCTCTTGCTGCCGTTGCTCATCACCGCCACCTTGCCGGGGTCCGACCCCCGTGGCCTGGAACTCTTCGAAAAATCGATTCTCCCGGTGCTGGTGAAGGAATGCCTCGCCTGCCACTCTGAGGAAGCCCGCGCCAACAAAAAACTGCGGGCTGGCCTCCTGCTCGACACCCGTGAGGCCATGCGAAAGGGCGGCGATTCGGGCCCGGCCGTCGTCCCTGGCGATGGGGCGAAAAGCCTGATTCTCCAGGCGTTACGACATGAGGGCGACCTGCACATGCCGCCCAAACGCAAACTGTCCGCCGCGATCATTGCCGATTTCAGTCGGTGGATCGAACTCGGGGCTCCCGATCCGCGCGAACCCAAAAACGCCGCGGTCGTCTGGCCCGGTCCCCTGGTCAAGCGCACGACCCCAGCCGTCAAGAAAGGGGTGACCGACGTTTCCCGCTTCGTCGATGCCGAGATCGCCCGGCACCTGTCGGCCAAATCGCTCAAGCCGGCCAAGTTGGCCAGCGATGCGGAATGGGTCCGGCGGGCCTATCTCGACCTGACGGGACGTATCCCCACTCCCGAGCAAGCCCGTGCCTATCTCGATGACACCGCGAGCGACAAACGCGCCAGGCTCATCGACCAGTTACTCGCCTCGCCCCAGTACGGCGACCATTTTGGCCGCGTCTGGCGTGACTGGGTCGCCCCGGCGGAATTGCCTTCCGAGGGCAACGGCGGCAATCAGCCCATCCAGCAAACGCGCGATCTGGGCAAGTGGTTCGCCGGGCGATTCAACGCCAACGATCCCTGGGACCGCATCGTCAAGGACATCCTGACGGTCGATGGCACCCTGAAGGACAAACCGCAGGCGTTGTTCTTCTCCCTGGTGGGCGACGACGGCGGCCGACCGCAACCCGCCGGCAGCGTTCGAGCCATCACCTCGCTGTTTCTCGGCCAACAGTTTCAGTGTGCCGAGTGTCACGACGACCCGTTTAAAGAATGGAAGCAGGCCGACTTCTGGGGCCTGGCCGCATACTATCGCAACACCAAGTACACCTTCAATGGTCGTTACTTCGGCTCGATCACCGAATCGTTCGAGGAGATGAACAAGGGCAAACGCGTGCCCAAAGATGCCGACAAATCGCCCAACGGCCACATCACCATCCCCACGGCCGCCCTCAAAAACGCGGGCAAGGTGATTCCCGCCAAGCTGCTGGGTGGCGAGCCGATCAAGGTCGGCGACAAACAATTGCTGCGGCCGTTGATGGCGGAGTGGGTCACGTCGGCGGAGAATCCCTACTTCGCGCGGGCGTTCGTGAATCGGATGTGGGCCTACTTTTACTCGCGCGGACTGGTTCACCCCATCGACGACATGCGCCCCACCGTGCCCGCCTCGCATCCAGCCCTGCTCGACCGGCTGACGGAGGAATTCATCGCCAGCAAGTTTGACATTAAACACCTGCTGCGTTGTATGCTCACGACCGACGCCTACGCTCGCACCAGTCACGGAACCAACGAGGATCCCGCCCTCGTGCAGGCGTTTGGGAAGATGGCGATGAAGCTCATGAGCGCCGATCAGCTGTATGAATCGTTGCAGCTGGCCTACGGCGAGCCGAAGCTCGACCTGCGGGGCTACGATCCCAAGGCCGCGGCACGCTTCGGCGAGAGTTCGCCGGTGCTGGATGCCTACGGCGAGTTTTCACGCCTGTTCGTGACCAACAAGGAAGACCGTACCGATTTCACGCACGGTATTCCCCAGTTTCTCGCGTTGTTGAATCATCCCCGCCTCCGGACCGGCGGCAAGACCACCGAGGCGCTCAGCAGGG
>ERZ1066117.959-NODE-959-length-16782-cov-11.379984_pt1 | contig 16782 bp, 12 predicted proteins | sample MGYA00382764_ERZ1066117 | MGnify/ENA primary metagenome ERZ1066117 (study PRJEB33369, sample SAMEA5778347) | biofilm metagenome | biome: Industrial cooling water; feature: Water cooling tower basin; material: Biofilm | place: United Arab Emirates | collected...
GGTGACGCGCTCCATGACGCGATGCGGGGATGCTCCGGCTGACGCGGTGCGGTGACGCGGGTGACGCGCTTCATGACGCGATGCGGGGATGCTCCGGCTGACGCGGTGCGGGCGGAGGGTGGTCACAGGCCACCGACGCCCGACAGCAACCATGAGCCCACCCAGACCCATCGATACCCAACGGACACCCGACCAAACAGCACCATGAGACACCCACCCCATGACACACATCACGACAGCACGTCTGGCACTCAAGGCGCTTCGCGTGACCGCATTTCGTTACAGCGTGCGCGGCCCGTCCCTCTTCCAATGAAGGCGTGGAGCTGAGAGAGGGAGCGTGACGGATGTCAGGACGACGCACGGTGGGATGGAGCGAGAGTGTTCCGCTTCCCGACGGAGGGTACGACCGTATCTGCCGGTGGTGCGGTGAAGCCTTCCGCGCGTCACGTCGTGACGCGGTGCTCTGCTCAGCGAAGTGTCGCACTGGTGCGTCACGCGATGACGCGCTTCGTGACGCGGTGGCGACGACGGCGGCCGCGTCACGATGCGTCGTGTGCGGTGAAGCGATCAGTGACGCGCGTTCTGCGACGAGGTTCTGTGGCGAGGTGTGCAGGCAGCGCGCGACGCGTCTGCGTCGGACCGATGGTGACGCGCTGTCGGGCACGGCGCCGGGTCCCCGAGTCCGGGTGTGCGCCGGCCCCTCGTGCTCGACCGTGTTCACCCTCGCCTCACGGTCGGGACGACCTCGCGTGTATTGCAGCACCCGATGTCGCGTCGCGCGTCACCGTGCTGATGGCGCGACGCGGGGGGCGACGTCGTGATCTCGATGCGCATCCTGAACCCCACCACTGCGGGAGGCATGATCGCCTACCTGACCGAGACGATCACCGTCGAAGGACCGAGCGCGGGCGACGACCGACTCTCCCCTCTGACCCGTTACTTCACCTCACCCGGCAACCCTCCCGGCCGCTGGGTCGGTGCCGGCGTCCCAGGACTTGGGCTCAACGCCTCCTGGACTGTCTCCGAGGCTGCGATGGAACGACTTTTCCAAGTCGGCACGCACCCCGTCTCGGGTGCCGCTCTCACCTCGCACGAATACACCAAGCACGTGCCACTCGAGGAGCGGATCGCGAAGGAGACCGCGGCTCTGCCGAACACTCTCACCGCCGACGAGCGCGCCGAGGCGGTCGCGGCGATTCGGGCAGAGCAGACGGAGAAGCGTCAGCGACCGTCGGTGTCCGGGTTCGAGATGGTGTTCTCTCCCCCGAAGTCGTTCTCGGTCGCGTGGGGGCTGGGCGATGTGGCGATGAAGGAGCGCCTAACCGCAGCACACGACGCGGCGCTGCAGCAGACGCTGGAAGTGATGGAGGAGAAGTACCTGCGCACTCGCGCCGGCTCGGCCGGTGTCGCACAGCTCACCACGCGCGGCGCGGTCGCGGCGAAGTTCGACCATTGGAACTCCCGAGCGCTCGACCCGCACCTGCACACGCACGTGCTGATCGCCAACCGCGTGCAGGGCGTCGACGGCAAGTGGCGCACCATCGACTCGCGCGGGGCTCTCGCCCCGGCCGTGGTCACCCTGTCGGAGACCTACACCACTCTGCTCATGGATGCCGTCACTCGTGAGCTTGGCTGGGAGTGGGTAAACACCACACCCGAAGCCGTGGCGAAGAACCAGAAGTGGGAACTCGACGGTGTGCCGGCGGAGCTCGTGGCGGGCTTCTCGCAACGCTCGACCGCGTTGGTGGCCGACAAGGACGCGTTGGTGGAGCAGTTCGTGCTCGATCGCGGTCGGCAGCCGACGTCGAATGAGGTTCTGCGGATGCGGGAGATGGCTCGCCGGAACACGGCCCCGAAGAAGCAGGTGCTTTCACTGTCGGCACTCACCGAGCTGTGGGCGACACGGGCGGCGCAGCTGGTGCCAGCGTCGAAAGCTGGCTGGCTTGCCCGACTGGCCAGCGCCGCGGCCGCGGTCGATTCGATGCGGCGAAAGACCCTGTGGCGAGCAGACGACATCTCGCCCGCTCGCGTGCAGCAGCTGACCGACCAGGTGCTGGCCACGCTCAGCTCGGAGCGTTCGACGTGGCGCCGGCACAACACCGCGGCCGAGGTGCAACGACTGCTGAAGGGTGACCGGTTCGCATCCCCTGCGGATCGGCAACGTCTGGTGGATCTCACGGTGGAGCAGATCGTGCACGCCGCGGTACCGCTGACGCCTCCGGCCCGGTTCTCGGCCCCAGTGCATTTCCAAACCCCGGACGGTCGCAGCGCGTTCACGCCGGCCGCGTCCGACGTGTTCACCACTGCCGACGTGCTGGATGCCGAAACCCGACTGCTCGCCGCCACCGCGGAGACCGCCACCACCCCGACCGTGCCGGAACACATCGTCGAGGCGGTGCTTCATACGCACCATCAGCTCGATGCTGGCCAAGCCGCAGCCGTCGCCGCCGTCACCACCGCACACCGCCCGCTGGACGTCCTGGTAGGATCTGCCGGCACCGGCAAGACCACCACCCTGCGAGCAGTTCGTGAAGCGTGGGAACAGGCGCACGGTGCAGGGTCGATCGTCGGCCTTGCGCCGTCAGCAGTCGCCGCCGACATCCTCGGTGAGTCGATCGGAGTCTCCACCGAGAACACCGCGAAGTGGCTATTCGAGCACGACCGCAACCCTGACCAGTGGTCCTTCCACGCTGGACAGCTGGTGATCGTCGACGAGGCGGGCCTGTGCGGAACGCTCGCCCTTGACCGGCTGCGTGAACAAGCAGAATCGGCTGGCGCGAAGCTGCTGCTGGTCGGTGACCCGCACCAGTTGACGGCGATCGATGCAGGAGGCGCGTTCGGGATGCTCGTGCGCGAACTCGGCGACGACGCCGCCACGTTGGAGTCCGTGTGGCGATTCCGCAACCCGTGGGAGGCAACAGCCTCCCTGAAGCTTCGACACGGGAACATCGCCGCGCTCAACGCCTACGACGAGCACGAACGTCTCCACTATGGCGACGAGAGCGAGATGCTAGCCGGCGTCTTTGACGCGTGGACCGCCGACGAGGAGGCCGGCATGGAGGCGTTGCTGATCGCTGACGCGGGCGAGACGGTCGCTGAGCTCAACCGCCGTGCGCAACTGTGGAGGATCGAGCACGGCCACGTCGACATGAGCAACAGTGCCCAGGCGCGCGGCGAGCAGCTCGTCGGCCGCGGCGATCGCGTCATCACCCGTTTGAACGACCGGCGGCTACTCAGCAGCCAGGGAAAGTTCGTGAAGAACGGACAACGGTGGACCGTGCTCACCTGCTTCCCTGACGGCAGCATCGTGCTTCTCTCGCCGGAGGACGGTGACACGCTCACCGTCAGCGCCGACTACGCCACCAGCAGTGTGGAGCTCGCCTACGCGGTCACCACCCACCGCGCCCAAGGCGTAACCGTCGACACCGCCCACACGGTGCTCACCGGCGCCGGTAACCGGGAAGCAACCTACGTGGCCATGACCCGTGGGCGTGACGCCAACCACGCCTGGGTGATCATCGATGAGCCCGATGGGGACGACCCCACCTTCAGCGTGCCGAAGACCGGACGAGAGGTGCTGGAGAGCATTATCGGTACGTCCAGCGCCGAACACTCCGCCCACGAGACCCGCGCAAGCGCCGCCCGGTCCGCCTCCAACATTCAACGGTTGGCGCACGAGTACGAGACCCTCGCCGCGGCCGCATCCGCCACCAGATGGAAGGCTGCGCTCGAGCGGGACCTTACCGTCGACGCGATCGAAGCAGTCACCACCTCGACCGCGTGGGATGCGCTGGCGGCGTCGTTGCGCGAGCTCGACGCCCAGGGCATCCCCGTGGAATCTGCTCTGCCGCAGCTGGTGGCTTCCCGTCCGTTCCAGGCCGGCGACGACCCGGCGGCTGTGCTCCACTTCCGCCTCCAGCAGTGGGCGGACAGCCAACGGCCACTCCATCAGCCGGAGCGCATCGTCGGCATCATCCCTCGCGCGGACTACGCAGCGGCCGACACCGACATGCGACAGGCGCTTCACGAGCGTGAGGCGGCGATGCTCGAGCGCGCTAGTGCGTTGCTCGATGAGGCAGTCACGGGTGATGCGGCGTGGCTGAACAAACTCACGCCGCACGCAATCGACGAGCATCGCGAACGGCTCCTGACAGTCGCCGCCTACCGCGACCGGTACGGGGTTGCAGACCGTGACCCACGGCCACTCGGAGGCCCTCCTCCAAGCAGCGCGAACGCGCGCGCAGACTGGCGGATTGCTCAAGCGGCGTACAGACAGGTGGTCCCTGAAAGGTGGCCTTCGGCGGATGGGTTGACCGTCGCAGCAGAGCCACCAAGAGTGGCAGCGCAGACTCCGCGTCGATAAAGCTGGTGTGCCAAGCCGAGACGATTGTCCTTCCAATTGCTAGACACGCACAGTCGATCCGCGAGTCTCCCATACGCAGAGCTGCAGGCTCACGGTCGAATAGTCGCCCAGGCCTCACCGAGGGTTGTCCGCGGCCGTGACATCGCGATCCGGTCCAATTGATTCCGTTCACTTTCCGTCGCCTGAGCCTCGTCGAGAAACCGGTCGATGGAGAGCCAAGAGAGCCGCTCAATTGATTCTCGCATCTTCACCTTTGCCGGAGCGTTCGGATGCCCATCCACGATCGCGCACAGTTTCGGATCATCTCGAAATCTTTCGCGAAGGGCGGCCAACGCCTCTCGTGGCAGCTCGTAGTTCATAAGTAGGCCTTCAGCCACCGCCTGCTCCGGATCGACGACAAGCTCGTCGATCACCGCTCGAGCGAGGTTCTGGTTCGTCGCCAGAGCAGCTCGTTGAGCCAGGTCCCCCCCTCGAGCGACTCGGAGGGCCTCTTCCGGCTCGAGAATCCCGTTGGCGAGTAGCTCAAGGTCGAGAGGATCAGCGCTCATCAGTAGCGGCACCTGTTTGAGTTGCGCTCGCAAGCTGCCGTGCTCGTGCGTTGCTGGTCCAGCCAAACACGACCGTCACGCGCTGTAGCCGCAAACTCCGTGATGTGGACCAACCCCGCGCCCCTGGCCGACGTCGAGTTGGTCACGTACCGGGTAGTTGTGCCCACGGATTGTGCCCGCCAACCCGTGGAGGCGACGAACATCCCGTTTCTCGTTGCCCGAGTCTGAAGTCGGATGTTCGAGAAGTAGCCGCCGGACGGGAAATAGGTCATGTAGTAGTCGATCTTGGAGGACACAGCACCAGGGTTCGTAGTCCACCGGAGGCTAAGCCTGTCCGTCCAGATAACGCCGCCCCATCCGTCCGTGACACCCCGGATGATCCAATTGGTCTGAACGTAGGCATATCCGTTAGCGATGATCTGCCGGGGTACTGTCGGGCCACGGGTTGGGAACGTGCGACCCAGTCGACCAAGCCCAAGCGTCTCTCCGGCGGCTTCTTGGCCGACCTCGTCCGACGCGTCCTCGATGAAACCGGGCACGAGGGCTTCTTCGACGACTTGATTCTCGATCAAGTCCGCGAGCTCGGCGAGCTCTTCAGCTCCAAGCCCATCGAGCTCCTGCAGACTGAGCGTTGGGTCATCGGCCACGGACGCGAGGAGAGGCTCCACTGCCGCCGCAACATCCTCACTGTCCTGGTACTCGAGCGCGCCGAAGATAACGTCCTCGAGCGAGTCAGATGACGAGATGATCCATTCCACCTCGGCGGGCTTGGGGGTGCTCACCGCAGTCAAGAATGGGACTGTGAGGGTCAGGCTTGCGATTGCAACTATTGACCGAAGCGGATGGCGCATGGCTCTCCCTTGGTGGTGATGATTCCGATGCCCCCGCGACCATCACGGTAGCGGTCAGAAGTGCTGGGGTGCAGTCCGCCATAATGCGGACAGGCTTCGGCGTCAGATCGTCACGAGTAGGGGGATAGCAATCTAGAGCGTTCTTGACTCCGGGACATCGATTCCGGTCCCGTCGTGATGCTCCTGCCGCTCCCGCCGACGCTGCTGCAGCTCATCCACGGGCGGCGCCACGACGTCGTGCTCGACGCGCACCACCGCCTCCTCGATCGGGTTCGCGGCCCGCTGCTCCTTCTCGCCGCTCATCGCCGTCGTCAGCTCTTCCAGGCGAGCACTCTTCTTCTCGTACTCCTCCTGCTTCGCCCAGGACGCTTCAGCCATGACCTTCAGCTCTTCCACCTGGCCCGCCAGTGACGTGCGCTCCTGCACCCAGCTCTGGATCGTCTCGTCAAGGCCGGCCACGCGAGTCTCGAACCGTTGCGCGAACGTTGATCCGTCCATCGTCGCGAGCTCTGACTCGAGGAACTCGAACCCGACCGACGGTAGCCCGTCGATGTTCATGCGGATGATGCGGTCGGTGGGTTTGGCGTCGTTGTAGCGGACGCCGGCGACGAACGTCACCTCGCCTACCTTCATCTCCAGTCGGAACAGGGGCGAGGGCTGCTGCATGTGCCGGTACAGGTACAACCCGGGTGTCGCCAGCAGGCGAGCCACGCGATGCTTCACCGCCTCCCCGAACTCGGCCCGGCTGCTGTGCTTGCCAACGCCCGGCTGGTGGGCGTCGCTGGCTTCGGCGTAGAACGCATCCCCCTTCGTTGTCACCCGTGCGGCGAGATGCTGGTGGGCGGTCACCAGATCCCGGTCGATGTTCTCCATCCGCGTCTGCGCTACTTGGAGGCGGGAGCGGGCGGCGCTGATTCCGCGCGCCCACGCCCGTTGCGAGCGACGCAACTTCGACACGTCAGCATCCAGTTGCGCCTTCTCCAGAATCCGCATGTCGCCGGCGGCGATCGCGGTGATTTCCGCGTAGCTCATGACCGATTCGGAGATGTCCTCCACCTCGCGGACGTCGAGCTTGCCGGACAGTACCTGGTCGATGAACTTCGCCTTCCGCATCACCGTCTGCCACATGTAGGCGTCGAAGCTGCCCTCGGTGACGTAGCGGAAGATCGACACCTCCTTGTTCTGGTTCCCCTGCCGGATGATGCGACCCTCACGCTGGGTGACGTCTGCCGGTCGCCACGGACAGTCCAGGTGGTGCAGCGCCACAGCGCGAGTCTGAATGTTGGTGCCGGTGCCCATCTTCTCCGTCGAGCCGATGATGACCGACACCCGTCCGTCTCGACAGGCGGCGAACAGTTTGGCCTTCTCGTCGTCGCCGGATGCTTCGTGGATGAACCGGATCGATTCGCGCGGCATCCCTTTAGCCACCAGCGCATCCCGCAGCCCGTCGTAGGCGTTCCAGGATGCCGACGGTGTTCCGCGGTCCGCGAACACGATCTGCAACGCTCCCGGCCGATCAGAGTCTTCCCCGAGCGCGTCGGTGTAGGTGCGCATCTTCGTGGTGTCCCACACCTGGAAGATCGTCTCGGCAGCCTTCTCAATCTTCGTCGCCTCCCCCAACTCCGGGGTGAACTCCTCGTTGGCAAGCCGGGCGTCCATCGCGTAGGTGCGACCGTCGCTGCTGATCTTCAGCATGTTGTCTTCGGTCGGGTCGACCATGCGCGTCTTCACCGCCTCGGCACGCTCGATCAGCTCCGAGATCAGTTCCTCCTGGTGCGCTGTCGCCTTCACGGAGACGACTTCAGGCTCGCGCTGACCGTCAGCACGTTCCATCTTCAACGGCACGGGCAGGTTCAGGTCCTCTGCCGTCTTCACGTCGGCCGAGGTGTGCCACATGCGCAGCAGCTCCGGCAGGTTGCGGAACTTCGCCGTGCGGGTCTTCACCTCGAACTTCGACGTGCCCGACATCTCGATCGCGGTGACCTGTTCGGTGAACTGCGAACACCAGTCGTCGGCCGACAGAATGCCGGCACGTTCCAGCAGGTCCGGCCGCAGGTAGCGCTGCATGACATACATCTCGATCATCGAGTTCGCCACCGGCGTGGCCGTGGCCAACGTGCACACCCGATCGCGGCCGGCGATCTCTCGCAGGTACCACAGCTTCGCCTCCAGGTCGGAGGCCTTCTGCGAGGAGCCCTTCTTCAGGTCGTCGACGGTGGTCTGCACGGCGAGGTTCTTGTAGCCGTGCGCTTCGTCGACGACGAGGTAGTCGATGCCGGCTTTCTCGAACGTGATCCCGTCGTCGTGCGGTGAGTCCAGCAGCTTCTTCAGCGTCTCCTCTGCTGTGAGGATGTCCTTCTCGATTTGCTTCACCGACTTGCTCGACAGCGCCGAACCCTTCATCGCCTCCAGGTGCGATCGCAGGTCATCCAGCTTGCGTTCGATGAACGCGCTCTGTGTGTCGGCCGACAGGGGGATGCGGGCGAACGCGGTCTGCGTCATGATCACCGCATCCCACGACCCCATCGCAGCCTGCGCGACGAACAGTTTCCGGCCGTCCCGGTCGCCCTTGCGGGCGAGCTCGTTGCTGCCGGCGGACAGCACTTGTGCGCGCGGGTAGATCTGCTTGAACTCGCGGGTGAACTGCTCGAGCATGTTGTTCGGCACAACCACCAGCGGTTTGGCCACCAGGCCCAGCCGCTTCATCTCCATGATGCCCATGACCATCTCGGCGGTCTTGCCTGCGCCGACTTCGTGGAACAGGCCCGTGGAGGGTTCGGCGATCATGCGCGCGACGGCCGCATGCTGGTGTGGGCGCGGGGTGAAACTTGCCGCACGGCCCGGGAGGGTGAGCTCAACGCCGTCGTAGGAGCGCAGCACGATGCCGTTGAACAGGTCGTTGTAGCGGGTTTGGAGCATGTCGGCGCGTTCGGCGTCCTTCCACAGCCAGTCGGCGAAGTGGTCGGCGACGTCGGCCGCTTTCTCTTCGAGCGCTTGGGTGGCTTCCATGTCGATCACTTTCACCTGAGAGTCGCCGTGGTCGATCGTGCGCTCCACCTTCAGCTTCTCCGCGTTGAGCACCTTCGTCAGCACCTGGTGCACGCTGGTGGATTCGGTGCCGAACTGGGTCTCCACCGAGTAGTCGACCTTGCCGCGGATGCGGATCCGCCACTTGCCGCCGATGCGTTCGGAGATGACGTCCTTGCGGGTGATGGCTTGCAGCCACTCGTTGATCGTCTTCTCCGGCACCCACGACGCGCTCGGCTTCACATCGATCTCTTCCGGCCCCAGCTCCGGCGGGATCACCGCCTCCAGGGCTGCCAGGTTGCGCACAAGCGTCGGGTCGTCGGCGATCTTTTCCCGCACCAGTCGTGCGCGAGCGCGCACGTCGCCCGACAGGTATTCGGCGGCCGGCACCAGCTGTCCATCCTTTGCCGGGTCAGGGAACGTGAACGGGGTCACCAGGGCGACCGCGGCCGCCTCGTCTACGCCGAGAAGTTCCGCAACCAGGGGCACGCTCACGCGCCCTTCACGGTCCATGCTGACCGCGACGGCATCTTCTGGTGAGTCCACACTGGTCACCTCGTCGACGTAGCCGATGACGCGCTTGGTGAAGATGTCCGCCTTGCGGGCGCGCCCGGAATCTTCATCGAAGATCTCCAACGCCGCCACGACCGCGAAGTGTGGGTCGCGGCGCAACTCCAGCAGTGCCCGCGGATACTTCCGCCTGACGATTTCCTCCCCGTCGTCGTCGAACTTCCCCGTGCCGCGCGTCTCGACCCGGTTGATGGGGCCATGCACGCGCACGTAGTCGTCGTAGGAGGCGTTCAATGTTGCCCGCAGCTCAGCCAAGAGATCGCCGTCGTGGGAGGACCGTGCCTCGGCCTCCAGCACCGCCACTGCCGCATCGCGCAGGCCGATCAGTTTCCGCAGCTCCCCTGAGACCGCTGCAGGCAGGCGCACTTCGACGCGACCGTCGATGCCATGGGCGACGATCTGCCCCATCGCGTCAACCAGCAGACTGCCGACCACACCGCCGGGTTTCTGCGCGATGCGCGCCGGCGGCCGATCGGTGACGATCTGCCCTTCGGCCGCCCACCCACGGCCCGCCTTGCGCGCGCGCGTGGCGACGTCGATCGCGGCCGCACGGAACGCAGCGGCGATCGCGTCATGGCCACCGTCAGGCGGGAGCACGGTCGGCTCGAATCCGAACCGTCCCTGACGGGACGCAAGTGTCCCCACCACCTGCTCAGGCGACGCGTAGATGTAGTCGCTCACGCGGACGGTGTTGCCGTCGATAAGCCGATCCGAGGAGGTCAGCCAGTCCGTGCGGGACTGCGTATTCTCTCCCGGCAGGTGCCGGCGGAACATCACCAGGTCGGTGACGGCATCGGTGCCGGCGACGTCATCGTGCGCGCCGGCCGGCAATCGCACGGCGCCGAGGAACTCCCCGAGTTCCGCCGTCCGAAGCCGCGCCGTGTCGTCCTTCGAATCCAACGTGAACCGGCTGGTGAGTACCGCGACGATGCCGCCGGGCTTGGTCATGGCCAACGACTTCACGATGAAGTGGTTGTGCATCGACAGCTTCTCAGCGTTGTACGCCGGGTCATACAAGGTCGCGTTGGAGAACGGTACGTTGCCGACCACCGCGTCGAACCCGTCGCCGGTCAGCTGCGTGTCGGCGAACGACTCGATGCGGATCTGCGCCTGCGGATACACCAGCTGGCTGATGCGGGCCGTCGTCGGGTCCACCTCAACGCCCACCATGCGGACGCCGGCAGGGGCGGTGCCAATGAAGTTGCCTGAGCCACTTCCCGGCTCCAGCACCTCACCGGTGGTGAAGCCGCTCTCCGCGAGCGCTTCCCAGATGCCGTGCGCGAAGTCGCGGGAGGTGTAGTGGGCGTTCAACACGGTGCGGCGTGCTGCCGCCCACTCCCCGTCGGTCCACAGAGCCTTCAGCTGTGCGCGCTCGTCGGCGTAGCGGGCGTCGTCCTCGTCGAACAGTTCCGGGGTGGCACCCCACCCCGGCCAGCGGGCTAGAAGACGCCGCTCTTCTTCGGTCGGCGCTCGAGATTCAAGAACCAGCTGCTGGAGCACACGTCCTGCAGATACTCCCAACTGAACGCGCGCTCGTCCTCGCACAGTCGGAGCATCCGCCACAGCACGCGCAACTGCATCGGATTCATCGGCCAGGAAAGCCCCTGCGCCCTCGCTACCGGCTCCAACACCTTCGAAAGCGCCACCTCCACCTCCGGCGCCTTCCGAAGCGACTTCTCCTGCTCCTTCGACAGCCAGAACAGGTTGAGCGTCCGGTACTCGCTGGAGAACGCCAACTCGTCCATCTGCTCCGAGTCCTCCACGTACTCCAGCAGCTCCAACGCGATCGGGCTCGACATGATCGGCGCGTTCCTCGCGTGCCGATACAGCAGCTGGAACGCCTCCAACGCGGTCGGCCTCGCGGTCAGAAAGTAGTTGCGCTCCGCTTTCGTGGTCCAGTACCCAAGTTCGGAGTATTCCGCCGCCTGCTCCGCGGCCACGATTTCGTTCGCGACCATCCGATCGTTCGTAAACAACCCCATCCGCTTCAGATACGAATCGTCGGCCGACACCGTTCGACGGTTCAAGTCGATCTCCACCTGCCGCACCCGCTGCGGGTCCGGACTGAACTGATCGCTCATCGACATTCCTCTCCTCATAGCCCGCGGACGCCGGCGTTACGTCATCGGGGATAGAGTCCTCGAGCCCCCACAGGTCGAAAGACAACTGCATGTCACCGACATTCGAACCCCGCCTGCGAGCCATCGAAGCACTCCTCCACGTAGATGTGGAAGCTCGCCGCGTGCAAACCTCCGTCTACTCGGAGATGACAGCCTTTGCGCACTGCGGGACATCGTCGACGCCGGATACCGGAGGTCGTGCGGTCAACCTAGACGAACGAAGCGACACTCCGTGCATAGCCAAGCGCCTCCGGCGCGCGCCGCGCCGGAGGCGAACCTCGCGCGGCGTACCCGACGGTATGCAGTATCGCGCGCGGACGGGGTGCTCCTGCTCTTGACCTACGACACAGCTTCCTTCGAGGGTCCGCGCGCGTTCGAATCCGCTCTCAGCCGTACTAGCCCTGCAACTCCAACAAGGACCGTTGCGCTGACCACGATCGGCGATCGCGATCCATGGAACAACACAGCGAGGACATCCTGCGGAAAAATCGGCCTCCAAAGATCTGATTCTACGCCGATGGCGAGACTGATTAGGCATGCGGCTACGATTGCACCCATTACGCATGCTGTGACGATCGACATCGAGGCACGCCTTGCGACCGTGAGGCCAAGCACGACCGCCACCCCCGCGCTCAGTAGCGGCGCCCACATTGAGGCACCGGGAATTAGGTCGGTCACCCACACTGTAGAACTGACGCTCAACAAATAAATGGAAACCAAACCGAGCGCCGCACCGCCAGCGATGTCCGACTTTCTCATTCCTCGAGAACCTCTCTCTGTCTTCATCTTCAGTACGAGCATGCCAAGTTAGTGCTCGGACCCCAAGACCCACCGGACCCGCCAAATCGCCCAAAGCCCCTAAAGCCCCCGATCGAGTTTGACCAACACGTACCCCCAACAATGCTGATGCCGAAGCTCGACCCGTTGTTGGGAACATACACAGAGCCATCAGCAGGCACGAACAGTCCGTTGTACAAAAAGAGTCTGTAAGTGGAACCCGAGGTGCATCCCGAAGTGATCATTCCAGCCCCGTACACCCGCGGTCGATTGCTAGATAGTGTTGGAGTGTTGACCGTGATTGCCCTCGTGCACGACGCCGCTCGTGCTCCTTCAACGCGCGGCTCCGTCGCCACTTCAGTTATCGCATCGGTGTAGATGATCCGGACGGTTTCCCCAGGCGCTGGGATCAGGGGGAACTCGGCTTCCGTCGCAACAAAGGCTTCATATACGTCGCCACCAAGAGGAATCAGCTTACCTTCGTCCGGTCTCGGCGCTGGATGATCGTTGTAGATGATTCTGTCAGGCGCTTCCGAAGGGGGCGGCTCTTCTGCCGCCTGTGCCGCCATCGCGCTGGTCGCAGATCCGATTGTGAGCAAAAATGCAGCGGCGAGCGCAGCTGCGGCCTTGGTTCCTGATCTAGCCACTGGTTCCTCCTTGAATCGTCCGTTTCTACGAGACATCCAAGCACCAACACTTGGCGAACCGAAGGGACTTTCCACAGCTGCGGAAATGTGCTGTTCGAACGGCGTTCTAACCCCGAAAGACTTACGCCCGCTGACTACGCGAGGCGCCCGGACATCTGCGGATCATCCCCGAGCTTCCCGACGCGCACCGTCACGCGATACCGAGGTTCGTCTAATTCGGCTGAATCCGCGAAGTAGATCAGCGTGCAGTCTCAAGGTGTTGATCTCGCTTGGCGCCAGATTCTTGGGCCATGCGGTGTCGAAAACCATCGTCTATTGAGACACCAGGCATCGCGCCATGCCGAATCTCCGCGTGCAATTGGAAGCCGTTCCTCAACCCCGCCCTGACGACTCCTGACATGTTAGGCCGGCCATCCGCGCGGTAGATATGCTCCAGTGCTCCCTCAGGCCCTGGAAAGAGACCGACGGAACGTGACCGTAGCGTAGATCCCCGCGAGAAGAGTCGCCAGCGTTCCGATAACGAATACGACGAAACCCGACTCAATACCTGTCACGATCCATTGAGGCGGGAAGCCGCCCTGCAGCCCAGCATCCTCTTTCGCCCTGTAATCCAGTCCGGAGAGCACCAGAAACGACACCGTCATCAACGCGCCTAGAGTCGCAACAGCAATCGCGCTCGCCAACAAAACCTTGCTGAGTGAAGACACGCTACTCTCCCGCACTTTGCTCGATCACCAGTTGCATTGGTGGTTCCAAACGTTGTCCACCCAGTTGCTTCGATTCGCCCGGAAGCGCTCGAGATTGTAGTCCTTTGTGAAAGGCAGGCCGTAGAGGCTGGCTGCGACGTGGCAGTTGTACTGCTGCTGAAGTGTCGCCTTGTTTGTGATTGCAGGCCACACAGTCTTCCACTCGTCCCAACCGGCCCCACGAAAGACCAGCTGTCCAGCGGCATAGCCGCCGACACCACCACCGCCCCCCAGAACAACTGCACCCAGTGGCGTGACCCATGCACTGTAGCGTCGGTCGCCGTTGTACCAGTCACGCTTGAATCCCGTGAAGAGTTGTATTCCAGCCCACGGATCCGCGACTACCGGGTAGGCAGTATCAGCACCGATACCGACGACCTGAGTAAGTGTGCTCCCGCTGACCTCATAGTGGGTCGGCACGGCGTTGCCGTCAGCGTCAGTGGCCCACGCCGGAGCCACCGCGGCCGCGTAGTCACCGTTGCGATCAGTGATCAATACCGCACCGCTTTCAGTGACCACCATTGCTCCACCCTCAGGAACTGAAAACTCGTACTCGTACCGAGTCGGCGAATCGGGACCGTCGATAACGGTAATGATCTGCACTGAACCGCCATCCTTGACGATCGGAACTGTCGATGACCCGTCCCCGTTGTCGAACGCGACGATCCCGTCCGAGACTTCCTCGGCGTCTCCAGCCCCGCTCGCGTTTGGCAGGTCGATACGGAGCTCGAAACTTCTTTGCCCTCGAGCAGAATTCCATCTTCAGCATCTGCGGGAACAGACACCGAAAGACCCGACGCTTCGTCTAGCACTTCGACGGCAGTCTCATCGCTGACGGAGACCGAGGCCTCCGCCGAACCCTCAAAGACCTCTGGAGCGATCAATTCGATCGCCTCAATGGAGCTCAGATCCAGTTCCTCATCAGCCGCCGCGATTGGAGCCACACCTCCCAGCGCGAGGGCTCCGGCAAGCAACGGGATTATTGCCCACTTACTCTCGACGAGCTTGACCATCACTTCGCCATCTCCGCTTCCCGGGTCGCATCCCGCGACCATCTGACCTCAAACCGCTCCCCACCAACTACCAGGTCGTTCTCGGCCTTCGCAACCGAACCGCAAGGCGAGGCTCTAGTTGCAGTGCCCGTCAGGAAGGTATCGCGGGACAGGCCCTCGCACAGTCGGCATTGTGGGGGACTTGACGTTGACAGGCTGGAGAGCCTAGCTCGCGGTTGATCGCTTCGAAGCGGGGGACGCGGCCGCAGAAAGCATCGAATGCCTTCGCCCATCGATCGTCTAATGAGACCCGCAACTAAGCCGACGACACGCCCGAGCATCGAGTCTCAGAAGGCTCTCTCAAATATCAGAGCAGTGAGACACGACTTGTTAGCCTCAGCCATGTGACGACCTTTGCCTACATCCGCACCAGCACAACCGAACAGAACTCTGCGCTGCAGCGCGACGCGATCGCGGCCGCGGGCATCCCAGAAAAGTACATCTACGCCGACGAAGGCGTCTCCGGCTCGCTCGCCAGCCGGCCCCGCCTCGACGCGCTGCTCGATCGACTCGACGACGGTGACGAGGTCGTCGTGTGGAAGCTCGATCGACTCGGCCGCAACACGCGCAACGTGCTCGAGCTCATCGAGACAATCAAGAGCAAGGGTGCAACCTTCCGCTCTCTCACCGAGGGAATCAGTACCGGTGGCCCTATGGGTGAGGCGATGCTGACGATCATGACCGCGTTTGCGCAGCTCGAGCGCGACACCCTCGTAGAGCGCACGCGCGCAGGCCTGGAGTCAGCTCGGGCCCAGGGGCGCCTCAGCGGTCGACCACCGAAGGTCGACGCGAAGATGCTCGAGCGCATTCGCAAGCTGGCCGCCAGCGGCGACTACACGCGAGCCGAGATTGCCGAGATGGTTCAGGTCAGTCGAGCGACCCTCTATCGAGCACTTCATTCGATCTGAATACCTCGTTCCTCATGTTCGCGTCGGTATGAACTGGTTCGATTTGACCTGGGGTGGGAGAGTGCGACCGGGAAGTGCCGCTACGAAGCGCGGCCCTTGTGACGTTGGCAGAGCGACGAACTTTGGGTGCGTCTTGGACGAGGAGATCAAGAATCGGCGTCCAGTCCGTGGGGATCGTAGCCCGTTCGATGGGTAGGCTTTCCGCATCCGAGAACTAGGAGCGTGATGGCCCAGCCAGACGGAACGTGGGTGCCAAAAGGGTGACGTCCCGCTGAGTGGTGGAGTTTCTCAACACCGCGCGAGATCAGCTTCTGGCGATTATGCCGCGCTCAGTTCGGGGATCGCCACCTCCTCGGTTTCAGCCTCGAGGAGCTTCATGGAGTGCTCGCTGAAGTAGCGGCGGTCGGCGCCGTCCCATTCGTCGTGCTGTTCGATCAACACGTGCCCGGCGAGCCGGAGCAGCGCGGCGGGGTTGGGGAAGGTGCCGACGACGTCGGTGCGGCGCTTGATCTCCTTGTTCAGTCGCTCCAGCGGGTTCGTGGACCAGATCTGCCGCCAATGCGCAGTCGGGAACCCGCAGAACGCGAGCAGGTCATCACGGGCGGCCTCGAGCATGTCAGCGACCTTCGGGTGGGAGCGGGTGAGCATGCGCGCAACCTCGTCGAACTGGGTGTTCACGTGCTCGGCGTCGGGTTGGGCGAAGATCGTGCGGATGATCGAGGCAACCATGGGGCCGGCGGTCTTCTGCACGTTCGCCAGGACGTTGCGCATGAAATGGACTCGGCAGCGTTGCCAGGACGAGCCGTGGAAGACGGTCTCGATCGCGGCGATCAGGCCGGTGTGAGCGTCGGAGATGACCAGCTTCACCCCGGCAAGCCCGCGGGCCTTCAAAGAGCGCAGGAACGTGGTCCAGAACGGCTGCGATTCGGTGTCTCCGACCTCGAAGCCGAGCACCTCCCTGCGACCATCGGCGGCAACGCCGACCGCGACGACGACCGCTTGCGAGACAACCCGCCGGCCGACGCGGGCTTTGCAGTATGTCGCGTCGAGAAACACGTATGGGTAGGCCTGATCGGCCAGTGGGCGGTCCCGGAACGCTGCGACGTCCTCGTCAAGGCCTGCGCAGATCCGTGAGACCTCTGACTTCGAGATGCCCGTGTCCGCGCCGAGCGC
>ERZ1066117.960-NODE-960-length-16764-cov-5.773715_pt1 | contig 16764 bp, 15 predicted proteins | sample MGYA00382764_ERZ1066117 | MGnify/ENA primary metagenome ERZ1066117 (study PRJEB33369, sample SAMEA5778347) | biofilm metagenome | biome: Industrial cooling water; feature: Water cooling tower basin; material: Biofilm | place: United Arab Emirates | collected...
TGGCCTATCCGACGATTGGTTCGTTGATCAGCAAGGAAAAGGGCGATCCCGAGTCGTCGTTGCCCCGCTTCGTGAGCATTGCCCCCTACCGCTTCTTCAACCCTGCGGCGTTCGCTCCGGGCATCCTGGGCCCCATGCACGCGCCGCTGATCGTGGGCGACACGCTTGGTTTTGGCAATCCCGGCGGCCGGACCGATTACACCGATGCCCTCAAGGTCAAGGATCTCGAAGCGCCGCCGCATCCCGAAGGCGTGGTCGACAGCCGTGTCAGTCTGCTGCGCGACCTGGAGAAAGATTTCGCCACGGCCCGACCCGATACGCCCGGCAAGAGCCATCAGGCGGCCTACGAACGGGCCGTCAAGCTGATGAAGAGCAGCGCTCGCAAGGCGTTCAATCTCGACGAGGAGAAGGCTGCTGTCCGTGATGCCTACGGTCGCAACCTGTTCGGTCAGGGCTGCTTGTTGGCTCGCCGACTCGTCGAACGCGGGGTGCCCTTTGTCGAGGTCAACTACGGCGGCATTAACAACAACGCCTTCGGTTGGGACACCCACGGCAACAACAACGCCGCGTGCAAGGAGTTGTGCGGCCCACTGGACACCGGCTGGGCCATGCTGATGAAGGACCTCAAGGAGCGCGGTCTGCTCGATAGCACCCTCATCGTGTGGATGGGTGAGTTTGGTCGCACGCCCAAGCTCAACGGTGGCAACGGACGTGACCACTACCCCAACGCCTGGAGCGCCGTGCTGGCGGGCGGTGGCGTTCGCGGCGGTCAGGCCTACGGCGATACGGGCAAGGACGGGGTCGAGGTCACCAAGAACCCCGTGAACGTGCCCGACTTCCTGGCCACCATCATGAAGGCGATGGGTATCAACCCCGAAGGCGAAAACATGAGCGGCGCTCGGCCGATCAAGTTTGTCGATCGCGGCTTCAAGCCCATCCAGGCCATTCTGGACTGAGCATGTATCCGCATCGCATCCGTTTGCGTGGCCCGTGGCAGTGGCGTTCGGCGACTGCTACGGGCACTCTCACGTTACCCGGCCATCTTTCCGAGTCGGGTGTCGTCACGTTCGTGCGCCGCTTCGGCCTGCCGAGCAACCTGGAGGCCCACGAGCGGGTCTGGCTGTTGCGTCCAGAGGCGTCGTTGGCCATCGCGACGCTCAACGGTCAGCCATTGCCTCCCGGCGAGGCATGGGAGATCACCTCGCTCTTGCAACCGCGCAATGAATTGCATCTGGAGATCGAAGGAACGCCCGGCGAGGTGGCCCTGGAGATTCGTGCGACCGCCTATCTGAGCGATCTCTCCTGGCACGAGGGGCAAATCCACGGTCGCGTCGTCGGCTTCGCCGAGCGGGCCCTGGATCTTTACGCGCTGGGTCCGTCCGGGACACAGGCCCAGGCGAGTGTCGCGGCCAGCGAGGCAGGCACGGCCTTTGCACTGCGTCCGGAGGGGCCAGTGGAACGGGTGGAACTGGTCAACGGAGCGGTAATCTGGTATTCGATCCCCATTGCTGTGCTCACACCCGTCCCAAGGCCACCCCACGGGGTATGGAATGAAGATTCACGCACTGCGTCTCCAGATCACGGATTCGGATCTGGCCCCCCTGGTGGCGGAGATCGCTCAGCGAGCGGAGGAGATTGAACACCTCGCCCTCCGCCTGCGCCCCGAGGGGCTGATCCTCTCGGGCCAGTATCCCACTCCGTTTGGAATGCGCGTCAACTTCGACACCCTCTGGCAACTGGAGCCGCACGGCCACGAAATTCACGCCCGGCTGGGGTCGATTCACCTCTCGGGGCTAAACGCCAGCCTGTTTCGGGGCATGCTGGTGCCGATGATCGCCGAGATGATCGAGCACGAGCCGGGGCTACGGATGCACGACGACGTGGTGATCATCGATACCGTGGCGCTGGCAAAAAACGAGCAGGTCGATCTGGAGGTTCGCTGGAAGGAGATTCGGACGGGAGAAGGCAGCTGGGAATTGATCGCAGGGGAGTAGGCCGGCGAGGTCGAGGGAGAGAGGCTCGACCTCGCGGAGCAACCTCAGTTATCGAGGGCTTCGTCGTAGGCGGAGCCAGGATCAGGGAGGGTGGCCGAGGTGTCGAAGGTGTCCTCCAGCGACAGGAGCATGTCGTAAGCGTCCGTCGCGTTGTTGGGGAGCACCGAAGCGTAGGAGAGAGTTCGCTCAGTTGTCATGACCATCCACTCCTGAATCCGAATCCTTGGAACCACAGATTGGGCGTACAGCCAATGATGCGAGTTTGCCGCTTTTCTCGCAAGGGGAATTGGTCCGATTCTTTCGCTCCGGCGTCGTCCTGTTCCAGTCAGCGACCCTCGGCAATTCCGGTTATCCCTTCGCGTTGCAGCAGTTCTTCCACCAGCAACTCCACCTGCCGCTCGATCTCCTGGGCGCACGCATTGTAGATGTCGCGCGAACCGCCAAACGGATCGACAATGTCACGCCCCGCCGCATGCAGCAGCCGCACGGGCGTCTCCGGAAGTGCCCAGTGCAGCCCCTGACGATGCCCCGCCGTCAGGGCCACCACCAGGTCGATCTGCTGCGGCTCTGCGGCTTCCAAAGGCCGCGAGCGGTGCGCCTCGAGCGACAGGCCATACTGCCGGGCCACGGCCTGTGCATGGGTCGAGGCCGGACTGTGACGGTCGGCAGCCAGACCCGCCGAGCCGACCACCCAGCCCCACCGGGGAAGATGCTCGGGAGAGCAGCCCAGTTGCCGGGCCAGATGATGCTTGCAAAACATCTCGGCCAGGGGGCTACGGCAGGTGTTGCCTGTGCAGACAAAGAGGACACGGCGGGTCAGCCAGCGTTGCACCGTGGCCATGTCGAGATGGCCCGGGTCGCGCACGCTCCAGGTCGCGCCAGCGACGCGCACTCGTGCGGGCCAGGGCAGATCGGCAAGGCGCAATCGGCCCTCCGGGCCAGGCCCGTCGTCGCCTCGGTCCTCCACAAGGCGAAGCCCCAGAGGTGTTGAGACGCGCAGGGCCAACCAGCGAATGGCGGGGTGGTCGAAATAAGCATGCGTGGCTGGGTTTTCCATGTCGGCGACTTCCATCAGCACGGCCCGGGGGGCTGCGGCAATCAGTCGGCGCCCCGCTTGCCCTAAAGAGGGATGCAAGGAGTGCAGATCGCGCAGGTCTCGAAGCAGTCGGGCGGAGGGGGCGGCCGCCTGCGTGATGGGTTGCAGTCGTAGTCCCCCGTGGGGCGTCGCGAGGTGCAAGGAATGGCCCCGGGCGAGGTGTCGCCGGATTTGCCGCAACAGCGCGATCGGTCGTGGCGTCTGGCTCCAGTCACCGAAATCCATGCCAGAGGTCTCCTCCACGGGGCGTGGACTGGGATTAGCCTACCAGATACGCCGAGGTAAAACCATGTTCATGACGACAGCCGAGAAAGGAGCGCATGGCTGAAAGGGCAAATGGAGGCGATTTGAGGCCTGGTGGGGAGAAACCGCGCGGTGGCCGGCTGGGTGGATCACGCGACACAGGGAGAGTATGCCAGTCGTGCCGTCGCCTCTTTGCTCGCAGCGATTCTTCGGGCAAAAGTTTGTCATCGCCGTTGAGACCCGGGCGATATAATAGAGCCAGCACGGCAGGCGGGACGACGCAAACCCCTTCTTCTGACGGATCGTGCGATGAATCTTCTGGATGGTCGGTTTCTGCTGACCTCGGCGTTACTGGTTTTGGCCCTTCTTCTGGGGGCGGCCATCATCGGGTTTGTACGCCGATGGATGGAGATTCAACGCCGCGGAGAAACTCAGGCCAACGATCAACTCTCTCAGTATCGTGCGATGCACTTACGAGGAGAGTTGAGCGATGAGGAGTTTCAACGGTTGCGCGATGTTCTCGCCGGCCAACTACGTCGCGAAGCAGGACTCGAACGAACGGTGCCAGACAAGCTCCCAGGCGAGAAATCGGCACCTGAAAATGTTCAAGCAGAGAAGCCGGCCCCGCCGCCGGACGACCGGATTACCTCGTGAGGTTCATATCCCCTATTGTAGGGCCGCCGCACGGGGCGTAGAATCCGTAACGTTTGATTGCACCCCCGTCTTGTTGTGACCGCAAGCCGGGACGCCAAACCGCCGTTCCCGTCCGGGTCCCGATTCCCCGGACTTGACAAAGGAGACCGCATGCCGACCAATACAACCGGTTCTGGGGGCGGGCGCAAGCAGCCCACCGGGAACACCGGCAAAAATCGCAACGCCAGTTGCTCCTTCTGCCGAAAAAATTACCGGGATGTTGGCCCGCTGGTGGAAGGCCCCGGAGATGTGTTCATCTGCGGCGAGTGTGTCGAACTGTGCCAATCGATCATCGATCAAGAAAAACGTCGCAAGGGGAGCAATCGGACCTCCACCTCGCACATTCCTAGTCCTCGCACCATCAAAGACAAGCTCGATCAGTACGTGGTCGGCCAGAGCCGTGCCAAGAAGGTGCTGTCCGTGGCCGTGCACAACCACTACAAGCGGTTGGCCCTCACCGAAGGCGGCCACGGCGAGGTCGAGGTCGATAAGAGCAACATTCTGCTCATCGGCCCCACCGGGAGCGGTAAGACTCTGCTCGCTCAGACGCTCGCCAAGATTCTCGACGTACCCTTTGCCATCGGTGATGCCACCACGCTCACCGAGGCGGGCTACGTGGGCGAAGACGTCGAAAACCTGCTTCTGAAGCTTCTTCATGCGGCGGATTTCGACATCGAAGCAGCCCAGCGGGGCATCGTCTACATCGACGAGGTGGACAAGATCGCCAAAACGACGCAAAACGTCTCGATCACTCGCGATGTTTCCGGCGAAGGCGTCCAGCAGGCCCTGCTCAAGATGCTCGAAGGCACCGTCAGCAATGTGCCTCCCCAGGGCGGCCGCAAGCACCCCGAGCAGCAGTATATTCAGGTCGATACCTCGAACATTCTGTTCATCTGCGGCGGCACCTTCGTCGGGCTCGATCAGGTGATCTCGCGACGTATCGGTAAGCGAACCTTTGGTTTCGGCGGCATCAACAGCGATAGCGAGAAAGGCGTGGGCGAACTCCTCGCCCAGGTCACGAGTGACGACCTGATCGAGTTCGGCATGATTCCCGAGTTCATCGGCCGTCTGCCCGTGCTGGCCCCGCTGAACCCGCTCGACGAGGAGGCGCTGATCCGCATCCTCACCGAACCCAAGAACGCCGTCGTCAAGCAGTATCAGAAACTGTTCGAGATGGAGGGGGCCGAGGTCGAGTTCGACGAATCGGCACTGCGAGAGATTGCCCGCAAGGCCAAGGCCCGCGATACGGGGGCTCGCGGTCTGCGGAGCATCATCGAAGAGGTCATGCTCGACATCCAGTACGAGTTGCCCGACATGGAACACAAGGGCAAGTACGTCGTCGATGGTGCGGTCGTGAAGGGCGAACGCAAGCTCTTTGAAGCCGTCACCGCTCCGGAGAAAAAGAGCGCCTAAGGCAACCTGCCGAATCGTCTGAGTTCTTCCCGACGAGCGTTCGTGAGTCAATCACGGACGCTCGTTTTCCATTCCCAAACGCTCGTTTTCCATTCCCGGTAGAAACGGCTGCACTGAGATGGAGCGTGCCTTGCCCGAGCGCGTGCTCTTCCGTCGGGTGGTACGCGTGAGATCGATTGTCTTCAGTGCCGCATCCTGCCGGGCCGTGTGAATGGTCAGGCTGGTCTCGGCTTCATCGAGCACACGCTGAGCCGACTGCCGGGCCAGCGCGGGGCGGTTGCAGTCGTTGCTGAGGTGCAATTGCACCAGCGAGGCCAGGCGGGGCGAACTTTCCCGCGCGAGCAGGCAGCGCAGGAACTCGGCCCCCTGGTCGTTGGAGAGATGCCCATGATCGCCCAGGACGCGATCGATGAGGAAGCGCGGCCGAGGACTGCGGTTCTCCAGATCGACATCGTGATTAAACTCCAGCGCCAGCAGGTCCACCCCCTGGAAGGCGTCGAGCAGCACCTCGTCCCACACCCCCAGATCCGCCGCATAGCCCAGCACCACCGCCTCGCCAAAAAGGTTGCCCGGCCCCTGGAGCCGAAAGCCAAAGGTGGCCCCGCCATCATGACGCACGGGGATGGGCACGCCCCGCAGACCGGCCGGTAGATCCAGCCCCTTCCCGGCCTCGTAGTCGCGCACCAGGTTCGCGTCGAGCAGTCGGCGAAAGTGGGCCGAGCGGCTGAGTTTGGTGTGATGGGAAGGATGGCAGTAGAGCAACCGTTCGCCGTCGGCCAGCCAGCCCAGGAGAGAGTCGTTCCAGTGGTCGCCGTGCGTATGGGTCAGGAGCATCGCGCGGATGCCATGGGCGGTGAGGTTTTGACTGGCGAGCCGTTCGAGCAGGGCACGCGGCTGCAACCCGCCATCGAGAAGGATGGCGCCGCCCGAAGTTTGCACGACCGAGGCATTGCCCGCGCTCCCGCTGGCCAGGACTGTAAAGCGTACGGTCATGAACGGACCCTTCCCCCGAAGGACAGATGAGGACAGGTGTCCATCTTACCCAGGCCGCCGTTTCAAGCAACCCCGGTAGGCACGGCGAAGGGCACTGACCAAAGCTGAAGACAAGTCTTCCGCAGAACTGCCCTGCGCGATTTCCCACTCGCCGTTGACTCGTTTTGCCTCCGCGGGCTATAACCTTGCTGCTCTTCCTTCTTTCGTGACCGGCAGCCAGGGATGGACCCCGTGGGTGATGCAGTCCAACGCGAACGCTTTCTCCAACTCATCGGCGGCCAACGCCGGGGGTGGTGGCCCACGCTGCTTCGCGCCGGACTCTGGTTGCTCAGCCTCGGTTATGGCCTCGGCATTCGCCTGCGAAATCTGGCCTATGATCGCGGTTGGCTGCGTGTCCATCGCGCCGCCGTGCCCGTCGTCAGTGTCGGCAACCTGAGCGTGGGTGGCACCGGCAAGACGCCATTCGTCGAGTATGTCGCTCGCTTCTTCCGCGAGCGCGACCATCTCGTCGCTCTGCTCAGTCGAGGTTACGGCGCCGACACCCAGGGGGGCACCGGCCGCAACGACGAGGCGATGGTGCTGGAAGAAAATCTGCCCGACGTGCCGCATCTGCAAGGGGCCGACCGCGTCGCGCTGGCTGCCACGGCCGTGGAGGAGTGCGAGAGCGAGGTGCTGGTGCTCGACGATGGGTTCCAGCATCGCCGCCTGGCGCGCGATCTGGACATCGTGCTGCTCGATGCCACCGCCCCGCTCGATCATCTGTTGCCACGCGGCCTGCTGCGCGAACCGCTGAGCAGCCTGCACCGGGCCCATGCGATTGTGCTGACGCGTTGCGATCAGAGCGACCAGGTGCCAAACTTGCGGGCAAGGCTCGAACGACGATTCCCCGGCAAGCCGATTGCCGAATGCATCCACGCGCCGGTAACGCTGGCCAACACCACGACCGAGCAACCGCTCGACGCCCTGACGGCGCGGCCGATCGCGGCCTTTTGCGGGCTGGGCAATCCCGAGGCGTTTCGCCGGACGCTGACCGATCTCGGGGCACGGGTGAGCGACTTTCGCATCTATCCCGATCATCACGTCTACACCCGCGACGATGTGGACGAACTCGCCCGCTGGGCCGCGACGCAGCCGGCCGATGCCTGGTTGGTGACGACGCAGAAGGATTTCGTGAAACTCCGCATCGACCAGCTGGGCGGTCGGCCGCTGTGGTCGTTGCAGGTGAGTGTGCTATTTCGAGACGGGCAAGAGCGTTTGGATGCGCTGCTGGCCCGTGTGCTGGACGACCCAGGCCAGGGAGGGCCTTCTTCATGAGCGATGCACCCTTGTATGAAAAACCCTTCGATCTGAATGGCCTGAACACCTACGATCTCGCCTCGCGCCCCTCGAAGGTCTTTCATGACGATCTCGGCAAGCCGCTGGCCCCGCGTGCCACGGTCGAGGACTGGATCGACAGCCTGCCACGCCAGATTGCCGGCAATACCCTGCGCCGTGTGCGCTATCATCTGACCCGCGCTCACACCGGTGGCTTCCCTGTCGTCGCGGCCATCGGCGGCCATGTCATCAAGACCGGCTGTGCACCGTACCTCATCGACTGGGTGCAGCGCGGCCTGATTTCGGCCGTGGCCATGAACGGCTCGGCGGCGATCCACGATTTCGAGTTGGGCCTGGTGGGCAAGACCAGCGAAGACGTTGGCAAGACGCTCCACGAGGGCACATTTGGCATGGCTCGCGAAACGGCCGACGCCTTTGCCGTGGCAGCGCGGGCCGGAGCCGACCACGAAGCGGGACTGGGCTATGCCCTGGGCCGGTACATGAATGGCCTGCCGCTGGAACACCCCGAGTGCAGCCTGGTTCTGGCCTGCTACCGCGCAGGTATCCCCTGCACGGTGCATGTCGCCATCGGCACCGATATCGTTCATATGCATCCGCACGTCGATGGGGCAAGTCTGGGGGCCGCTACGCATCTCGATTTCCGCCATCTGTGCCGTGTCGTCAGTCGCATGGCCAACGGCGTGTGGCTGAACATCGGCTCGGCGGTGCTGCTGCCCGAGGTGCTGCTCAAGGCCGTCAGCGTGGTACGCAACTTCGGCCACAGTCTCGATGGCATGGTAACGGTGAACATGGATAAAGAATCGCGGTACCGCAGCACCGTGAATGTGCTCAGCCGTCCCTCGTCAGAGGGGCTGGAACTCACCGGCCATCATGAAATGCTCATTCCGCTCTTGCATGCGGTGATGGCCTCGCATCTGGCCAGCATTCCCAGCGTGCCCATGGAAAGTGTCCCGGTGTCCAAGGCGGCCTAAACGACCCTGGTGAGGAACCCTACCGATGAACGACACGGATCTGTCGGAACTCGTGCTGAGCCTGGGTCGGCCCCGCGTGCTGGTGGTCGGCGATGTGATGCTCGACCGCTATGTCTGGGGCGACGCGGCACGCATCAGCCAGGAAGCGCCGGTGATTCTGCTCCAGGCCGACCGCCGCGAGGAACGCCTGGGCGGGGCCAGCAGTGTCGCCACCATGCTCGCCGCCCTGGGGGCACGCACCATGCTCGCCGGCGTGGTTGGCTACGACAGCGACGGGCAGCGCATCCGCAAACTGGTGCAAGAGCTTGGCATCGATGACGAAGCGTTGCTCGTGGATGCTGAGCGTCCTAGCACGGTCAAGGAACGCTACATCGGGCGAGCCCAGGCACGCCATCCGCAGCAGATGTTGCGGGTTGATTTCGAGGTCCGCACGCCGCTCTCCGCGCCGCGTGAAACCGAGATGGTGCACGTCGTTCATCGGCTCATGCGACGGGCCGACGTGGTGCTCATCAGCGATTACGACAAGGGCGTCTGCACGCCGGGGTTGCTGGCGTCCATCATCGCGCAGGCACGCGTTTTGGGGGTCAAGGTGATTGCCGACCCCATTCGGGGCGGCGATTATCGCAAGTACCACGGTTGCTCGGCCATCACGCCCAACCGCCTCGAAGCGGGCCTCGCCGTCGGTCGCGTGCTGAACACCTTGCCCGAGGCGCTGGCGGCCGGCAAGGAACTGCGTGAGCGGCTCGACCTGGAGGCAGCCATCGTCACGCTGGATCGTGATGGCATGGCGCTGGTCCACCGCGATGGCCGGTCGCACGTCTTCCCGACCCGGCCGCGCGCCGTCTACGACATCACCGGCGCGGGCGACATGGTGATGGCCGTGCTGGGCATGACGCTGGCCACGGGGGCCGACTACGGCCCGGCGATTCAGCTGGCGAACATCGCCGGCGGTCTGGAGGTCGAGAAGATCGGCGTGGCCACGGTGACGCGTGAAGAGATGTTGCACGACATTCGCCACGGCAGCGCGCCCACGGCGGTGGGCAAGGTGCTGCCGCGCGAAGAGTTGCTGGCCGAGGTGCAGCGTCGCCGGGCAACCGGGCAGCGGGTGGCGTTCACCAACGGCTGCTTCGACGTGCTGCATGCCGGGCACGTGCAGTATCTCACCGAGGCGCGTGCGCAGGGCGATTTCCTGGTGGTGGCGCTCAACAGTGATGACAGCGTCCGCCGACTCAAGGGACCAACGCGCCCCGCCAACGATCAGGACTCGCGCGCCGAGGTGCTGGCCGCGCTTCAGTGTGTCGATCTGGTGACGGTCTTTGACGAATCGACACCCCTGGAACTCATTCGCGAACTGTTGCCCGATGTGCTAGTCAAGGGAGCCGACTACCGCCGCGATCAGGTGGTGGGGGCCGACGAGGTCGAGGCGGCGGGCGGACGCGTGCATCTGGCCACGCTGCGTCCGGGGGTTTCGACCACTCGCATCCTGCAACGATTGGAGGCCGCATGACCACCGTCGCGCTGTATCTGCCCGGCTGGGTTGGCGATGTCGTGATGGCGACGCCGGCCATTCGCGCCTTGCGTCGCTTCTTTCACGAAGCACGGGTGATCGGCGTGATGAAGCCCTACGTCCGCGATGTCGTGGCCGGGTCGGACTGGTTTGACGCCATCGTGCCGCTGGAAGGCGCCTGGCGAACGGGCTGGGGTCTCCGCCGCGAACGCATCGACCTCAGCGTTCTGTTTCCCAATTCGTTCCGCTCTGCCTTTATCGCCTGGCTCTCTGGCAGTGGGCGGTGCGTCGGCTATCGTCGGCATGGCCGTAGCCTGCTGCTGAGCGACGCCCTGGAGCCGGACCGCCACGCCGATGGCAGCCTGCGTGTGAGCCCGATCATCGACGCCTACAACCGCCTGGCCGAGTACGTCGGCTGTGCGCCGCCGGGGCACGATATGGAACTGTTCACGCTGCCCGACGACGAGGCCCGCGCCGACGCCGTCTGGGATCGTGCCGGGCTCGCACGCTATCCCGAGGTGGTGCTGCTCAACCCCGGTGCCGCCTTTGGCGCGTCGAAGTACTGGCCGGCGGAATACTTCGCCGAACTGGCCCGTGATCTCTCCGTGCGGCGACGGTGCGGCGTGCTGGTTCTATGCGGCCCCAAAGAGCGCGAACTCGCCTCGCGCATCGCGGCCGAGGCGGCCGATCCGGCGGTCAAGGCGCTCTCGGATCTGGATTTGCCTCTGTCGCTGGGGTTGACCAAGGCGCTGGTGCGGCGGTGCGATTTGCTGGTGACCACCGATAGCGGCCCACGACATTTCGCTGCGGCATTTGATCGTCCCGTCGTCACCCTTTTTGGTCCGACGCATATTGCATGGACCGAGACGTATCATCATCGTGCCATCCATCTGCAAAAGAAAGTAGAGTGTGGCCCCTGTCAGCAGCGTGTGTGTCGGACCGATCATCGATGCATGAAGACGCTCATGCCCGGTGAAGTGTTGATCGCCGCTGAAGACTTGTTGCACGGAAAGGGGTGACCTGGTGCTCGCGATCCTGGCACTGGTGCTGACAACGGGCCTGATGGCAGGCGTCTGGTTAGGCGTCCTCGGCGTGCGACGTGGCTGGGTGGTGATGCACCCCAGCTGGCGCGACCGTTTGCACACAGCCGGCCTGCTCCGCGCCGCCGATTTCCTCGCCCTGCCCGAGGAGGTGGTGAGCGGCCACACAGGAAGGCGCGTCAGCCGGGTGAGTGTGGGCGGGCAGACCATGTACCTGAAGCGAGAGGAGCGCGTCACCTGGTCGACCCGCTGGCGCAACTGGTGGGCCGGCTCAGGGTTACGTTCGCTGTCGCATCGTGAGGCTCGATTGCTGGCCCGACTGGAACGCGCCGCGCTTCCCGGTCCCGACTGGGTGGCCCACGGCGTGGATGGGGCAGGGCGGGCGTTTTTGCTGATTGCTGCCGCCCCGGGAGTCGCCCTGCCGGAGTACCTGCACGATGTCTCACCAGCGGAGCGTCGGCGGGTGGCCCGCGCGCTGGGCACCATGCTGCGTCACCTGCATGATGCCGGCTTTCGGCACCAGGATCTTTATGCCAAACATGTGCTGGTGGGCGAGGCGCGTTTCACCCTGCTCGACTGGCAGCGGGGGGGCAAATATGCGTGCGATCCGATGCGTGATCTGGTCACGCTGCATGCCACGCTGGCCGAGCATCTGGCCTCGCCGCGCGATCGGCTTGCGTTTCTGCGGGCGTATGGTCGGCCCGAGTGGGTGCGAACGATTCTGACCCAGGCAGCGCAGTTGCTGGCCAAACGCCATGTGCGGGAGAAACGCGGCCAGGTGCAGGGCCACACCTGGACCCTGCTCGAAGGGCGCGCGTTGTGTGTCACCCCCGCGCTGGGACCCGAGGTGCCGCGCTGGCTGAATCTCGATGCCATGCGACTGCTTCCCGGACAGACCACAGCGCGACGCTGGCTGAGCCTGCCCGATGGCCGGCGCGTCTTGCTGGTGCGTCGCTGTGGCGGCGAATCGGCCATGAACCTCGCCCATCTGCTCTGGCGACTCGAACGGCACGGCGTGCGGGGGCCTCAGGTGCTGGCGGCCGGCGAACGGGGCAATGATTCGTTCGTGCTGCTTCATCCGCCCCAGGCGGTGCGTCTCCAGGCGGCACTGCCTCGCTTCTCGGCTCAGCAACGGATGCGAATCTGGCGACAAACCGGTGAACTCTTACTGCACCTGCGCGAGGCTGGTCGTCGCCTGACGAGCCTGGATGCGCTGGCCGTCACGGAGGGCGGCGAGGTGGTGTTGGGGCAGCCCGAGGCCGTCGCCCGCGGCTCCAACCGACTCTTCCCCGTGTGGACACGCTCCTGGCAGGAGGCCAACAACGTGATACCGACGATCTGGAAACGCAACCGACGGGGAATCGAACGGGCCGACTGGCCGGATTTCGCCGGCAGCGATTGGCCCGAGCGCATCATGCAGGTCGAGGTCACCGATCGCTTCCATGCCAAGCAGGGCCGCAGCACGGGCCGCTGGATCTTGCAAAGTGCCGACGGCCGACGCCTGGTGGTGTATCTGAAGCGACATTATCAACTCGGGTGGTGGAACGCGTTGCTTGCGCGATTGTGGCCGAGCGGTGACTGGTCGCCCGCAATGCAGGAGGCCAACCATCTGGAGTGGGCACGCGAGCAGGGAGTGCCCGTGCCCGCTGTGGTGGCGGCGGGAGAATTTCTCGGACCGGGTGGTTCGTTTCAAAGCTACCTGGCCGTCGAAGAACTCACCGGGCAGTTGGCCCTGCACGAGGCCATTCCTCTAGCCCAGGAACGGCTCAGCGAGCGTGACTTTATCCGCTGGAAGCGCGGCCTGGTGGTCGAGATGGCACGTTTGGCCCGTCTCCTGCACGATCGTCGGCACTTCCACAAAGATCTGTACCTGTGCCATTACTACATCCGCGAGGAAGATATCGGCAAAATTCCCGACCGCTGGGAGGGCCGCGTCGCGCTCATCGACCTGCATCGGCTGGGCCATCACGTGCTCCTGTGGCGGATGTATCAGTCCAAGGATCTCGCGCAACTCCTGTACTCGTCGGAGATTCCGAGCATTACCTTTCGCGATCGCGTTGCCTTCTGGCGGGCCTACCGAGGGCAGGGCACCTCAAGTCGCTCAAGCCGCTGGCTGCTGGGGCTCATTCGCTTTCGCTGGGGACGCTATCGTCGTCACAACCTTCGTCATCAGAAGGGAGTGAACGCATGAAGATTGCTCTGTGCCACGAAAGCGTTCTGCCCAATCGTGGCGGTTGCGAAACCTACGTCACCAGTCTCGCTCACCGGCTCGTTGCCGATGGCCACGAGGTGCATTTATTCGCGCGGCGCTGGGATGCTGAGGCCCTGCCCGCTGGGATGATCTACCATCCCATCGAGGTGTCGGCTCCGTTTCGGGTCTGGCGGCAATGGGGCTTCAGCCGGGCCGTTGCCGCCGCGCTGCGTCAAAGCGATCACGATGTTTCCATTGGCTTCGACAAGGTATCCGGTGTGGATATCCTCTATCCACAGGCCGGTGTGCACGAGATGGCCATCGAGGCCAGCCTGCGGAAGGTGCGCTCGCCGCTGGGGCGTGGTCTTTTGCGGGCGGTCCGCTGGCTCGATCCGGCCGAGTGGTCGTTCTGGGCCCTGGAGCGGCACGCCTGCCGACGATCCAACACCTGGGTGATCGCCATCAGCGGTATGGTGGCCGAACATCTGCGGACGGCTTACGGTGTGGAGTCTTCACGCTTGCACACGTTGCCGATCGCGGCACTGCCGCAGCGATTTGATCCACTGGATCGGCCGCGCCGGCGATTCGAGGCACGGGAACGCTGGGGACTGGTGCCCGGTCGGCCCGTGGGATTGTTCGCGGCGATGAATTTCCGCCTCAAGGGGTTGGAGCCGTTGCTTCGTGCTCTGGCACGGGTGAAGGAGCCGCTCGATCTCCTGGCCGTCGGGCGCAAGTGCGCGGGTGCGTTTTCGCATCTGGCCCACGAACTCGGTATCCAGGATCGCGTGCGCTTTGTTGGGTTTTGCCCCGATGTGCGCGACGCCTATTTCGCGGCGGACTTCCTGGTGCATCCGACGTTTTATGACCCGTGCAGCAATGTGGTGCTGGAAGCGCTGGCTTGCGGTCTACCGGTCATCACGACGCGTTACAATGGAGCCGCCGAGTTGCTACGCGGCGTGGGGCCCCAGCGAGCCGAGGGGCTGGTGGTGGACGATCCGCACGATAGCGCGGCACTGGCTACCGCGCTTGCCACCATGACCGATGTGCAGCGACGCGATCAGTTCGCCCATGCCGCCCGACTCGCGGCGCAGCGGTGGACGTTTGAGGACCATTACCGAAGCCTGCTCGCCATCCTCACGGCCCGTGGAGCCAGCCGCATGCGACAGGCAGCGGTGCCGGTCGTCTCCCATTAAGTGGGCAGTTCCGCGCTCGGCTCGCCACCAAGCGGGTCGAGCAGATGGCCGAGCTTTTCGCGTTTGGTTTGCAGGTAGCGGCGGTTGCTTTCGTTGGGGGGAACCTGGATGGGAACCCGCTCGACGATGCGCAGACCATAGCCATCGACACCAACGACCTTGCGGGGATTATTCGTCAGCAGACGCATCTGCCGCACGCCCAGGTCGCGGAGGATCTGAGCGCCGATACCATAGTGGCGCAGGTCGGGGCCGAAGCCCAGACGGAGGTTGGCCTCGACGGTATCCAGCCCCTCTTCGGTCTGGAGTTTGTAGGCACGCAGCTTCTGCAACAGGCCGATACCGCGTCCCTCCTGGCGCATGTAGAGCAGCACCCCTTTGCCCGCCTCGGCGATCTGGGCCAGCGCGTGATGCAACTGCGGGCCACAATCGCACATCAGGCTGCCCAGCAGGTCGCCGGTGAGACACTGGCTGTGGATGCGGACCAGCACCGGCTCGGACTGGATGCCTTCACCCACCCCGCCAATCGTTAGCGCCAGATGCGGCTCGGGATCCACCAGTGAGGTATAGGCATACAGGTCAAAGGTGCCGTACTTTGTCGGGAGCTTGAGGTGCAACTCACGCTGCACCAGCTTTTCCCGCTGGCGCCGATACTTGATGAGTTCCTCGATCGTGCACATCTTCAGGCCGTGCGTGGCGCAGAAGGTTTTCAGGTCGGGCACGCGGGCCATGCCGCCATCGGGATTGAGAATCTCGCAGATGACAGCCGCTTCCTGGAAGCCGGCCAGGCGGGCCAGGTCGGTGCTGCCCTCGGTGTGGCCGGTACGCACCAGCACGCCGCCGGGTTGGGCACGAAGGCCGTCCATGTGGCCGGGACGCACGAGATCGGCAGCGGTGGAGCGGGGATCGACGGCGACGGCGATGGTGCGGGCGCGATCGAAGGCGCTGGTGCCGGTGTGGATGCCGGTGCGGGCGTCGAACTTGACGGTGAAGGCCGTACCCATGCGGGTGGCGTTGCTGCTGGTCTGCGGCGGCAAGCCCAGGCGATCGCACAACGGTTCGGACATGGCCAGACAGAGAATGCCGCGTCCATGCAGGAGCATGAAGTTGATGACTTCGGGGGTGGCCCGCTCGGCGACGACGACGAGATCCCCTTCATTTTCGCGGTGTTCGTCGTCGACCAGCACGACCATGCGGCCGGCCTTGAGGTCGGCGATCGCTTCTTCGATGGAGCAGAATCCGTCGTTCGGGGTGGTCATTCCGGCAGTCTCGCAGAGGAGGTGGGCAAGAGTATTGTAGGCAGCGGGAAATGAAAGGAACCCGGAGAATCGGACTCGTGCGGAGTGCGATCCACCGGGTAGAGAAAAAGCGATACCAGATGCCTGGTAGGAAGCGTGCTGAGGCGTTAGCGCTTCGAGAACTGGAACGACTTACGAGCGCCCTTGCGACCGTACTTCTTACGTTCCTTCATGCGGCTATCGCGGGTCAGGAAGCCCGACTTGCGGAGACGGATGGCCATGCCGACCATCGGCTCTTCCGGGGCCGCCGGAGCGGGAGCCGGTGCCGGAGCGTCATCGTCGTCCTGAGCGGCAGCAGCGGGAGCCGCCGGAGCCTTGACCTGGTCGAGGCCAAACATGACCTTGATGGCGCGAGCGATGCCCTGGCTGACCGCACCCGCCTGGCCGGTGGTGCCGCCGCCATTGACATTGACGACGACATCGACGCGGTTCATGAGGTCGCAGACCTGTAGGGGGCCGATCACGGCGCTACGGTCGCGTTCCTCGGTGAAATAGACCAGCAGGTCCTTGCCGTTGATCGTAATCGAGCCTTCACCCTCGACAAGGAACACGCGGGCCACAGCCGTCTTGCGGCGACCGGTGGCCTGGTAAGCTCGCTTCTTGCCCAGAAAAACGGCCGGACGCTGCTTGCGCGGCTGAAGGGGCGGACTGAAGACAGTATCCAAGTGCGGAGTCTCCGGTTACTTACTGACCGAGTTTGAACTCAATCGGCTGCTGCGCCTGGTGATCGTGGTTGGGGCCGCTGTAGACTTTCAGTTTCGTCAGTTGAGCGCGGCCCAGACGATTACGCGGGACCATGC
>ERZ1066117.965-NODE-965-length-16723-cov-8.478102_pt1 | contig 16723 bp, 13 predicted proteins | sample MGYA00382764_ERZ1066117 | MGnify/ENA primary metagenome ERZ1066117 (study PRJEB33369, sample SAMEA5778347) | biofilm metagenome | biome: Industrial cooling water; feature: Water cooling tower basin; material: Biofilm | place: United Arab Emirates | collected...
GAGCACGGCCTGCGGCAGGATCAGCCCGTAGGCCACCACCACCATCAGGTCGGGCTTGAGCGCGCGCAGCTGCGCCTGCGCCTCGGCGTCGCGCAGCTTTTCGGGCTGGAACACCTCGATGCCGAGCTGCTTCGCGCGCTGCTTCACCGGCGATTCGGCCAGCGCGCGGCCGCGGCCGGCGGGACGATCCGGCTGCGTGTACACCGCCACGACCTCGCCGCGCGCGGCGGCGGCGTCGAGGCAGGGCACGCTGAAGGCCGGCGTACCCGCGAAGACGATGCGCAAGCCCATCAGCCCTCGACCTTGGCCAGCTTGGCGAGCTTCTTCATCGCCATCTCGCGCTTCAGCGGCGTCAGGTAATCGACGAACACCTTGCCGTCCAGATGATCCATCTCGTGCTGCACGCACACCGCTTCCAGGCCGCTGCAGGTGAACTCGTAGGGCTGGCCGTCGCGGTCGAGCGCGCGGACGGTCACGGTCTCGGCGCGCTTCACTTCGGCGAACACGGTCGGCACCGAGAGGCAGCCTTCCTTGCAGTTCTGCACGCCGCTGGAGGCGACGATCTCCGGGTTGACCAGCACCTTCTTGTTCGACTTGTCGTCGGAGACGTCCATGACGATCAGGCGGATGTGCCGGTCGACCTGGGTGGCGGCGAGGCCGATGCCCGGCTCGTCGTACATGGTCTGGAACATGTCGTCGATCAGCGCGCGCAGGGCGTCGTCGACCTGCTCGACCGGCTTGGCGACGGTGCGGAGGCGGGGATCGGGGAAGCGGAGGATGGGCAGCAGGGCCATGGGGCTTGGGGCAGGGGTTGGGCGCGGGCCTGGCCCGCCGGCCGCACAGTGTAGCGAGCGCGGGGCCGCCCGCCGTCCCCGGTGATTGCACTGCGGCAAAGGTTCTGGTCTATAGTCACACTTGTTAACCTTGCGGAAAATCAGGGGGATAGCGGCCATGTTTAAACGGCTTTGTGCAGTCACCGCGGCCGCGCTGCTGACGGTGGCGTCCTACGCCGCTGCCGTCGAGATGCGCGATGGGCATCCGACCACGTACACGGTGCAGCGCGGCGACACGCTGTGGGACATCGCCGGCCGCTTCCTCTCGAAGCCCTGGCTGTGGCCGGAGATCTGGCAGGCCAACCCGCAGATCGAGAACCCCCACCGCATCTATCCGGGCGACGTCATCAGCCTCGCCTACCTCGACGGCCGCGCCGTCGTGCAGACGACGCAGGCCGGGCCGCGCACGGAGCCGGCCATCACCACCGTGCCGCTGGCCGACGTCGAGGCCTTCCTGCGCCAGAGCTCCGTCGTCGCCGAGTTCGAAGACCTGCCGCACGTCGTCAGCCTCGAGGAGGGCCACCTGCGCGGCGTCGACGGCCAGATCGCCTACGTGCGCGGCCTCGAGGGCGCCTCGGTGGGCGACACGATCATGCTCGTCCGCCCGACGCACCACTTCCGCCTGCCGGCCGCGCGCCGCGTCACCAACCTGATTCCCACCGAGCTCGACCACCGCGGCGACGAGACCTACCGCGACGTGCGCAGCGCCTGGGGCCGCGACCTGGCCCGCGGCGAGAGCCTCGGCTACGAGCTGACCCGCCAGAGCCTCGCGCGCATCACCCAGATCCAGGGCGATGTCGCGCTGGCCCTGCTGGTGGACGGCACGGCGGACGTCCGCCCGGGCGACCGCGCCGTCCCGGCCGAGGCGCAGCCTTACGACGACAGCTTCCTGCCGCAGGCCCCGACCTCCATCCCCGAGCATGCGGCGGTGATCGGTATCGCCGACGCCGGCCTCGCCGGCGGCCCGAAGTCCGTGGTCGCGCTGGCGGTCGGCAGCGCCGATGGCGTCAAGAACGGCACGGTGTTCTCGACCTGGCGCGCCGGCCAGGCCGTGCCGGACGACGTGAAGAACGCCAATCGCATCGCCGCGGCGCGCGACAGCGTGCAGCTCCCGGACGAGTTCAGCGGCCGCGTGATGGTGTTCCGCACGTTCGACCGCGTGAGCTATGCGCTGATCATGGAAGGCATCCGCCCGGTCATGGTCGGCGACAAGCTCAAGAGCCCCGACGCGACGCAGTAGGACGCACGCTTCAGCGGTTTTCCGACAGGAAGGCGCCCCCGGGCGCCTTCACTGTTTGCGGCGTATGGACCGCACCGACGCCCTGCTCCGCCTGCACCACGCCGCCGCCAACGCCGGCTGGCTCCGCGACGCCCTCTTTCCACCGGTCGACACGGGGTCGACTGAGGCCCCAGCACCCTCCGATGGGCGCGCGACCGACCTACTCCACGCGCCGTTGCAGGCATGGACCGCCATGGGGGCACCGCCCCTCGCGCGCGATGTGGCCTGGGGCCACGCGGCAGCCGCCTACGCCGAGCGCGTGCTCGCCTGGCGGGACGCGGCCCCGAATCGGCACGTCGTGGGTTGGAATGATGCGGACTACCCCAGCCTGCTTCGCGAGGCACCGTCGCCGCCCACCGTGCTGTTCGTCGAAGGGCATCTGGACCGGCTGTGGTGGCCGCAGCTCGCCATCGTCGGCAGCCGGGCACCAACCCCCGCCGGCCGCGAACGCGCCGCGCTTTGGGCCCGCGCCTTTGCCGACGCCGGCTACGTCGTCACCAGCGGACTGGCCAGCGGCATCGACGCCGCGGCGCACGGCGCGACGCTCCGCGCGCCCGGCACGATCGCGGTGACGGGCACCGGACTGGACCGCTGCTTCCCGGCCTCGCATCGCGGCTTGCAGGCGGCGATCGCGGAGCAGGGCGCCGTCGTCACCGAGCACCCGCCCGGCACCGACGCGCGCGCCGAGCACTTCCCGAGCCGCAACCGGATCATCGCCGGGCTGTCGCTGGCGACCGTCGTCGTCGAGGCCGCGCAGCGCTCTGGCGCATTGATCACGGCGCGCCTCGCCGCCGAGTCCGGCCGCGACGTCTTCGCGCTGCCCGGCGCGCCGGAAAACCTCAAGGCCCGCGGCTGCCACCGGCTGATCCGCGAGGGCGCCACGCTCGTCGACGACCCGGGGCAGGTGCTCGACGCGATGGCCTCGGCCACGACGACGCTCGGTGACGCGCTGCGCCGGCGGCTGGGCGCCGCGCCCAGCAGCGGCACGGGCGATTCCGCGAGTGGACGATCTCGCGCGGCACACCGGCGTCCGCCGGACTCCTCGACGCACGACCTCTTCCGCGGCCCGTGCACCGGACCGTGCGACGCGCCCGACGACGATGCGACTGCGCGCGTGCACGCCGCGCTCGCCGCCGATGGCGCCGGCTTCGATGAACTGCTCACCCGGTCGGGATTGACGCCGACCGCCCTCGCCCCCATCCTGCTGGCCATGGAGTTGGAAGGTCGTCTCACGCAGCAGCATGGGGTCTACCTCCCCTGCGGCTCCGCCCCTCCCACACGCGCTGGTCTGCAGCGCAGGCGCTAGGGTGATGAAAGAATCGATCCTCGACGTACTGCTCTATCTCTTCGAACACTACTTCAGCGACGACGCCGACCTCGTCCGCGACCGCGACTCCCTCCAGAACGGCCTGCTTGAAGCCGGGTTCAGCCCCGCCGAGATCCACAAGGCCTTCGAATGGCTGGACGAACTGGCCGAGCAGCGCCCCACCGTCGCCATGGCCCGCCCGGGCGGCCCGGTGCGTCTGTACACCGACCCGGAGTACGCCAAGCTCGACGCCGAGGGCGTCGGCTTCCTGATGTTCCTCGAGCAATCCGGCGTGCTCAGCGCCGAGCAGCGCGAGCTGGCGATCGACCGCGCGATGGCCCTCGACCAGGACGACGTCGACCTCGACGACCTGAAGTGGGTGGTGCTGATGGTGCTCTTCAACCAGCCGGGGGCCGAGGCCGCCTATGCGTGGATGGAGAACCTGATGTTCGGCGACGAACCGGCGCCGACGCACTGACGCCGGCAACCGGCGACGCCTGCCGGCGTCGTTCCGTAAGCACCCACCGACCCGAACGTGCGGCCTTGTCCACGCTTCTGGACTTCCCTTGACCCGGCCTTCACGGGCATGCTCGCGTGAAGGCTGCCTGTGGCGCCGCTCCCCCACCTTGGAGTCCGGGCATGGAAACCGCCCCGTGGTACTACGTCAGCCCCGACCGGCAGCGCCAAGGCCCCGTGCCGGCCGGCACGATCCGTGATCTGTTCGCCGCCGGCACGCTGAACTCGCGCAGCCTCGTTTGGCAGCAGGGCATGCCGCAGTGGCAGGCGCTGGAACAGGTGGCCGACGCCCTCGGTGTCCGCGTGGACACCCCCGCGCCGCCACCCTCCCCCCCCGCTCCGTCCGACCCAACGCCCGTCGCGTTTGCGACGGGCGCCGACGCGCCCGGACCCGCGCGCGCCCCGGTTCGACCCGACGCCTACCCGGACGCGGCGATGCAGCAGGCCTATGCCGCCCACGTCGGTGTCGACCCCCAGGCCCGCCCGCTGTTCAACGACGGCCCGGTGGTCTACGCCAGGTTCCTGAAGCGAGTGGCGGCCAGCCTGGTCGACGGCTTCATCGTGGCGATGATCGCGCTCGTCGTGCAGATGCCGATCGCGTTGATCGCGGGGGTGAGCAGCGTCGGCGTGCTCGACACGCTCGGCGGCGAGCCCTCGGACGGGTCCCTGCTGCTCGAACTTCTGGTCCAGGCGGTCGGCATCGCCGTCGGCCTGGCCTACTTCGGGTACTTCTACACGTCGGCACAGCAGGCCTCGCCCGGCAAGCTGCTGGTCGGCATCAAGCTGGTCCGTCCGGACGGCGAGACGATCAGCTTCGCGCGCAGCGCTGGCCGCTACTTCGCCAATTGGCTCAATGCCTTCACCCTCGGCTTGACCTACCTGCTGCCCCTGATCACGACGAAGCGCCAGGCGCTTCACGACCTGGTCGCCGACACGGTCGTGGTGGACCGCTGGGCCTTCACCGAGTCGCCCGAGCGGCAAAGCGAGGCCCTTGGCGGCTGCGCCATCGCCGTGCTGGTGCTGTTCGCGCTCGCCGTGGGTGGCGGCGCGCTGTTCGCGATCATCGGCGTCGCCGCGTTCGCGTCGGCGATGGGGGCGTGATGGCCGGCAAGTCGTGGTACTGCGTCGACGCCGCGCGCCGGCGCCACGGCCCGCTCGACGCCGAGGAGATCCGCCGACGGTTCGCCGCGGGCGAGCTCGACCGGCGCAGCCTCGTCTGGCGGGACGGCCTGCCGCAGTGGCTGCCGCTCGGCGAAATGGTGGACGAGCTCGGCATCGCCACGCCGGCACCGCCGCCCGTGGCCGCCGTCACGGCGGAAACGCCGGGCTACCGCGGCGATGCAACGCCTCCGTCAGAGGGGGATGCCGCCGATCGCGCGCTCGAGCAGGCCTATGCCGCGAGCCCGCGGGACGCCTCGGCGCTGCCCGGCCAGAACGTCGATGCGGCAGACGTGGTCGATGCCGGATTCCTGCGCCGGCTGGCCGCGCTGATGATCGACGGCGTGCTGCTCGGTGTTGCCACCTATGCGCTGCTGATCCTGATGCTGATCGTGGTCGGCGCCGGCACCGGAGGGCTGCTGACGCTGTTCGAGGCCAGCGCCACCGGGCAGCCGCCGTCGGGGCCGCTGCTCATCGTCTTCGTGCTTGGCCTGTACGTGCTGCCCTTCGTGATGCGATGGGCGTACTTCACTTACTTCACCAGCTCCGCGTGGCAGGCCACTCCGGGCAAACGCGCGGTGGGCATCAAGGTGGTCGACCTCGAAGGCCGCCGCATCGGCCGCGGCCGCGCCGCGGGGCGCTGGTTCGCGGCGGCGCTGTCGTACCTGACGTTCTACATCGGCTTCCTGATGGCGGCCTTCACCGACCGCAAGCAGGCGCTGCACGACCTCGTGGCGAGCACGCGCGTCGTGGACCAATGGGCCTACACCGCGCACCCGGAGCGTCAGCAGCGCGGCGTGGGTGGCTGCGCCATCGCGGCGCTGGTCGGCATCGCGCTGTTCGCCGTAGTGGCGGTCGCCGGCATGATCGCGGCCATCTCGCTGCCGGCATACCAGGACTACGCGAGCCGCACCCGGCTCGCGCCGCTGATGGACGAGCGCTACGCGCTGCAGGCCGCCATCGATGAGTTCCACTTCAATACGGATCGATGCCCCGCATCGTTCGATGAACTGGGCATCGACGCGCCCACCCGTCCGATGGTGGCCGAGGCGCAGCTCGGGTATGTTGGCCCCGGGCAGTGCGCGCTGCGTTGGCGGGTGGGGGGCCCGAGTGCGGCCGAATTCGAGGGCGAGTTCCTGTGGTTCACCTGCGGCGAGAACGGCGGATGGACCTGCGGCGGCAGCATGGCTGCCGCGCTCCTCCCACCCGAATGCCGCGGCTGAGGCCTTCCCGCGGAACCCGCCGAACTTGACACCGCCGCCGTACCGGTGGCCCTAATGAAAAAAGGAAGGCCCGCCACTGGCGGGCTTTCGTCCCTTCGCGCGGCCTTCCGCGCGCGGCCCTCACGGTAAGCCGGACATGGCCAAGAATCTCCTCATCGTCGAATCGCCCGCCAAGGCGAAAACCATCAACAAGTACCTGGGCAAGGACTTCCAGGTGCTGGCCAGCTACGGCCACGTCCGCGACCTCGTGCCCAAGGAAGGCGCGGTCGATCCCGAGCGCGGCTTCGCCATGCGCTACGAGCTGATCGACAAGAACGAGAAGCACGTCGACGCCATCACCAAGGCCGCCAAGGACGCCACGTCCATCTACCTCGCGACCGACCCGGACCGCGAAGGCGAGGCGATCAGCTGGCACATCGCGGAGATCCTGAAGGAGCGCAAGCTGCTGAAGGAGAAGACGCTGCACCGGGTGGTGTTCACGGAAATCACGCCCAAGGCCATCCGCGCCGCGGTCGACAACCCACGCCAGGTCAGCGATGAGCTGGTGAACGCCCAGCAGGCGCGCCGCGCGCTCGACTACCTGGTCGGGTTCAACCTCTCGCCGCTGCTCTGGCGCAAGGTGCAGCGCGGCCTTTCCGCCGGCCGCGTGCAGTCGCCGGCGCTGCGGATGATCGTCGAGCGCGAGGAAGAGATCGAAGCCTTCAAGGCGCGCGAGTACTGGTCGATCGCCGCGGAGGCGACGCACCCGAAGCAGGCGTTCACCGCGCGACTCACCAAGCTCGACGGCGGCAAGGTCGAGCAGTTCACCATCACCGACGGCAAGACGGCCGAGGCCGCCCGCGCCCGCATCGCCAAGGACGCGCAGGGGCTGTTGGTCGTCACCGACGTGGAGAGCAAGCAGCGCAAGCGCCGCCCGGCGCCGCCCTTCATCACCTCGACGCTGCAGCAGGAGGCCGCGCGCAAGCTCGGCTTCTCCACCAGCCGCACCATGCGCGTCGCCCAGAAGCTCTACGAGGGCGTGGCCCTTGGCGACGAAGGCACGGTCGGCCTGATCACGTACATGCGTACCGACGGCGTCAGCCTGTCGGTGGACGCGGTGGCCGAGATCCGCGACGTGATCGCCCGCGACTTCGGCACCCAGGCCCTGCCCGACAAGCCGGTGCTGTACCAGTCGAAGTCGAAGAACGCGCAGGAAGCCCACGAGGCCGTGCGCCCGACCTCGGCGCTGCGCACGCCGGCCTCGGTGGCGAAGTACCTCGCCGACGACGAGCGCCGCCTGTACGAGCTGGTGTGGAAGCGCACCCTGGCCTCGCAGATGGTGCCGGCCACGCTGAACACCGTCTCCGTCGACCTCGCCGCCGGCAGCCAGCACGGCTTCCGCGTCAGTGGCACCACCGTCGTCGACCCCGGCTTCCTCGCCGTCTACGAGGAAGGCAAGGACGCGAAGGGCGAGGAGGACGACGAGGAGGGCCGCAAGCTGCCCGACATGAAGCCGGGCGACCGCGTGCCGCTGGCCGACGTCACCACGACGCAGCACTTCACCGAGCCGCCGCCGCGCTTCTCGGAAGCCTCGCTGGTGAAGGCGCTCGAGGAGCACGGCATCGGCCGCCCTTCGACCTACGCCAGCATCATCCAGACCCTGCTGAATCGCGAGTACGTCTACCTCGACGCCCGCCGCTTCCGCCCGACCGACGTGGGCCGCGCGGTGGCCAAATTCCTCTCGGCGCACTTCACGCAGTACGTCGACTACGACTTCACCGCCAAGCTCGAGGATGAGCTCGACGAGGTCTCGCGCGGCGAGGCCGAGTGGGTGCCCCTGCTCGAGAAATTCTGGAAGCCGTTCTCGAAGACCGTCGAAGAGAAGGGCGAGAGCGTCGAGCGCAGCGAGGCCTCGGGCTCGCGCGTGCTCGGCGTCGATCCGGCCAGCGGCAAGCCGGTGTCGGTGCGCCTCGGGCGCTACGGGCCGTTCGCCCAGATCGGCACCGCCGAGGACGAGGACAAGCCGAAGTTCGCCTCGCTGCGCGGCGGGCAGAGCATGCACACGATCACGCTCGAGGAGGCGATCAAGCTCTTCGATCTGCCGCGCACGCTGGGCGTGTCGAACGGCGAGACGGTGACGGTGGCGGTGGGCCGCTTCGGCCCGTTCGCCAAGCGCGCCGGCGTCTATGCCTCGCTGGGCAAGGAGGACGATCCGTACACGATCACCTTCGAGCGCGCCGTCGAACTGCTCGACGCCAAGGCGTTGGCGATCGCCAACCGCATCATCAAGAAATGGGACGAGGCTGGCGTCGAGGTGCTCAACGGCAAGTACGGGCCGTACATCACCGACGGCAGCAAGAACGGCAAGATCCCGAAGGATCGCGAGCCGACCTCGCTGACGCTCGAGGAATGTCTGGCGATCCTCGCCGCGGCGCCGGAGGCCAAGGGCCGCTTCGGGAAGAAGGCCGCCGCGAAGAAGGCCGCGGCCAAGGCCCCGGCGAAGAAGGCCGCGAAGAAGGCGGCGAAGGCCACCGCCGGGGATGCGGCCGGCGCCGCACCGGCGACCCCCGCCCAGGCTACGGCGAAGAAGGCCGCGAAAAAGGCCCCCGCCAAGAAAGCCGCAGCCAAGAAAGCGGCGGCCAAGACGGCGGCAGCGAAGAAGACGGCGACGAAGAAGGTCGCGAAGAAGAGCGCAGTGAAGAAGGCCGCGAAGTCCGGCGCCTGACGCCGGCTTCAGCCACATCGCCGGTGGCTGAACGCCGGGCCGCCGCCCGCGCAGGGTGCCCCGCGCCGGGGTTAGCATCAGGCTCCCCCTCGACCAACGGACGGTCGGCCTTCCGGAGCCCTGACATGCCCTTCCGCGCCCCCGTCCTCCTCGCGTCGGTCGCCTTCGCGCTGGCCGCGCTTGCACCGCTCGGCGCCGCGGCGCAGAGCGTCTCCGGCGAGCCGCTTCGCCTCGAGAACGCCAAGCGCGAGGCCGTCCCGGCCTTCCGGACGACCGGCGCGCCCGCGGCGACCCTCCGCTTCCAGCCGCTGCCTGCGGCCCGCATCGAGGCGATGCAGCGCCACAACGTCGCCCAAGGCGGCAAGCGCGTCCAGATCGGGATCCATCGCGCCACCGCCAGCGAGGCCGAGGCCCTGCTCCCGGCGGACATGGCGTGGACACCGGTGAACGGCGGCCGCGTGCTTCGCTTCGACGTCACCTCGCCCGATGCCGCGGCGATGCGCGTCGCCCTCGACCTGGGCGGCCTGCCGGCCGGTGCCGAGCTGCGCGTGGCGAGCCGCGACGGCGGAAACGTGGAGGTCGTCGATGCGGCGACGCTCACGACCGCCGCTCGGGACGGCGCGCCCTACTGGGCACCGGTGACCGCCGGCGACACCCAGCGGCTCGAGCTGTACGTCCCGGGCGCCGCGGCCTTCGTCCCGCGCATCGAGACGGTGTCGCACCTGGTCAGCTCGCCGTTCCGCCCGCTCGACATGGCGAAGTCGCTTGGCGCCTCCGGCGCCTGCAACATCGACGTGGCCTGCCGCACCTCCTCGCTCGGCGCGCCCTTCGTCAACGTGAAGAACGCGGTGGCGATGATCACCTTCGAGATCGCGGGCGGCACGACGAGCTGCACCGGCACCCTGCTCAACGACAGCACGCCGTCCACGCAGGTGCCGTACTTCTACTCGGCGGCGCACTGCTTCACCAGCCAAGCGGTGGCGAATACCGCGATCACGTGGTGGAACTTCGAAACGCCGACCTGCGGCGCCCGGCTCGCCGGCGACAACGTGCAGGGCCCGCGCGGCTCGACGGTGCTGTTCGCGTCCTTGAGCACCGACGTGCTGTTCCTGCGCCTCGCCGGCGCACCGCCGGCCGGCGCGTTCTTCGCCGGGTGGAACGCGAGCACGCTGACGGCGCCCACGCCGGTCATCACCGTCCACCACCCGCGGGGTGACAACAAGAAGTACAGCCGCGGCACGCACAGCGGCTTCTCGTCGAACGTGCAGTTCCAGGGCGATCCGCAGGTGGTGACGAGCGCGGCGCGCGCGAGCTGGCTGGAGGGCACCACCGAGGGCGGCAGCTCCGGCGGCGGACTGTTCACGCTCAGCGGGCAGGACTACCAGCTCCGCGGCGGCCTCTACGGCGGCGCCGCGGCCTGCGCCAATTCCGGCCAGTCCGAGGCCAACGGCAACGTCGATTTCTACTCGCGGTTCGACCAGGTGTACCCGTCGCTGCAGCAGTGGCTGGGCACCGCCGCCGGCCCCACGCGCGACTACACCGGCGCATGGTTCTTCCCGTCCGAGCCGGGCTGGGGCCTCACGGTGTTCAACTACCCGAACACCTTCTTCGCGCTGTTCTTCGTCTACGACACCGCCGGGCGTCCGGCGTGGTACCGCATGCAGAGTTCGTGGACCGGCCCCGACCAGATCACGGCCAACCTCGATCGCCCGACGGGACCGCCGTGGGCGAACAGCTTCAACGCCGGCGCGATCACTTACGCGCGCGTCGGCTCGGCCACGCTGACCTTCACCTCGGCGACCGCGGGCACGCTGACGATCAACGACGGCACGGTGAATCGCACCGTCGCGATCAGCAAGCTGTAGCGATGCGGGCGCCGCGCCGCCATCCGGAGTCGCCGTGACCATCGCGCTTGCGCTGCTCGCGGCCGTGGCGGCCAGCGCGACGCCGGCGCTTCGGTCGACGGGCCCGGCGATCGCCCCGGCGGCGGCCGCGGTGATCTACCGCTGCACGGCGTCCAGTGGCGCCGTCGCCCTGCAGGACGACCCGTGTCCGCCGGGGCAGCGACAGGAGACGCGGGACATCGCGGCGTTTGCGGCACCGCCGCCCACAGGCGGCACCGTCGCGCCCGTCGCATCCGGCGCCCCGGCCGTCATCCAAGGCGCGGACGGTGCGGCAATCACCGTGGATGACTCACCGGCCGTGGTCCCCATCCTCCGGATGCCGCCGCCGCTCTGGCGCTGCACGGACCCGGATGGTCGAAGTCGCCTGAGCGAGGTGTACGACCCGCAGCCACGCTGCGTGCCGCTCTCCGTGCTCGGGGTCGATCTGTCCCGCGCGCCGCCTTCGGCGGCCACGCTGTGCCGCACCATCGAGGACGACTGCGTCGAACTCGGGGGCGATGCCGCCTGCGCCGCGTGGGACGAGCGGCTCGCGGCCGCGGAGTCGGCCCTGCGCCACGCCTTCAGCGACACCGCGGCGACGCGCCGCGCCGAGCGCGACCGCGCGCGGGCGATCGTCGAGAACGACTGCCGGCCTTGAGCGGCGCCTAGAAGCCGTAGTGCAGGAACCCGCCGTCCACCGCGAGGCACTGCGCAGTGACGTAGCTCGACGCCGGCAGGCACAGGAAGGCGATCGCGGCGGCCACTTCCTCGGGGTCGCCGATGCGCGCCATCGGCGTGCGCTCGAGCACGTCCTCGAGGTAGTCGGCGTCGGCCAGCACCGCGGAGGTGCGACGGGTGCGGATGTACCACGGCAGCACGGCGTTGACGCGCACGCCTTCGGGTGCCCACTCCACCGCGAGGTTGCGCGTGAGCTGGTGCATCGCCGCCTTGCTCATGCCATAGGGCGAACCGGTGCGCACGTGCGTGGCGCCGGACACGGAGCCGACGTTCACGATGGCCGAGTTCGCGTGCTCGCGCAGCAGCGGGTAGGCACTGCGGCAGAGTTCGAAGGTGGCGAACAGGTTGGTTTCGAAGATCGCGCGCCACTCGGCCTCGTCGTAGTCCATCGTCGCGCGGCGCTGGTTGGTGCCGACGTTGTTGACGAGGATGGAGAGCCCGAGGCCCAGCCCGTCGATCCAGTCGAACAGGCGTTCGCGCCCGGCGGCCTCGGCGACGTCGCAGGGCAGCACGTGGACCTCGCTCGCCGGGTGGTCTTCGCGCCATTCCGCGGCGGCGGCCTCCAGCGCGTCGGCGTCGCGTGCGCAGGCCAGCACGGTGGCGCCGAGGCCGAGCAGTTCGGCCGCGGTGGCCCGACCGATGCCGGCACTCGCGCCGGTCACCAGGGCGACCTGGCCGTCGAGGCGCCAACGGAGGGCGTGGGGCATCGGAGGACTCCGGCAAAACGGGAGGCCGTAGGATAGCCGGAGGCCCCACGGAGACCTCCCATGCCGACGAGCAACGCGCCGCGCATCACCGCCCTTCTCGCCAGCCTGCTGCTGGCCGCCTGCAGCCCGGAGCCGACGCCGGCCGAGCCGACGCCGGTGCCGGACGACGAGCCCGCGCCGCAGGCGGTCGCGGGCGAGGCGACCGAGCTGCGCGACGCCATCCAGGCGCCGCAGGACCGGGCCCGCGCCGTCGAGGACACCCTGCAGCAGTCGGCCGACGCGCAGCGCGCGGCCATCGATGCAGCCGAGGCCGGCGAGGCCGCCACGCCCGACGGCGGCTGAGGGCTGGAACGAAAAACCCCGGCGGATGCCGGGGTTTTCTTTCGCGGCAACGGCGTGCGTTACAGCTCGCAGAAGCAGTGCGCGACGGCCTTGAAGGGCTTGCCCTGGCCGTCGAGCACGAAGGCGAGGTCGTCGGCGACGCGGCCGGCGTGCTCATCGCCGAGGAACGCGAGCGCCGGCATGGCGCGGCCGAGCAGCGACTGCGCACCGGCGCTGCGGTTGAGGTCGGCGACGAACTGCTCAAACGGCGTCATGGGCGTCTGCACGTAGACGTGCGGCGCATCGGCCTCGAGCTTGGCCAGCTCGCGCGCCTTCGCCAGCGCATCGCGCAGGCCGCCGAGCTCGTCGACGAGGCCGCGCTCCTTCGCCTGCGCGCCGCTCCAGACGCGGCCGCGGGCCACCTGGTCGATGGCGGCGACGTCGGTCTCGCGGGCGGCGGCGACCTTGCCGATGAACTGCTGGTAGCCGTGGTCGATGAAGGTCTGGATCAGCTCGCCGACTTCCGGCACCAGCGGGCGCGTCGGGTCGAAAGCGCCGGCCAGCGGCGTGGTGCCCACGCCGTCGGTGCGCACGCCGATCTTCTCGAGCGCGCGCGGGCCGTTCATGAACAGGCCGAAGATGCCGATCGAGCCGGTGATCGTCGACGGATCCGCGTAGATCGCGTCGGCGTTCATCGAGATCCAGTAGCCGCCCGACGCCGCCACGTTGCCCATCGACGCGACCACCGGCTTGCCCGCGGCCTGCAGCAGCTCGACCTCGCGGCGGATCTGCTCGGACGGGTAGACGCCGCCGCCGGGCGAATCGACGCGCAGCACGACGGCCTTGATCGATTCGTCCTCGCGGGCCTGCCGCAGCAGGGCGGACGTGCTCACGCCGCCGACGGCGCCCACCGGCTGCTCGCCGTCGGTGATGCCGCCCTGCGCCACGATCACGCCGACGCCCGGCGCAGCCTCGGTCGGCAGCGTGGGCGCGCCGAGGTGCGACAGGAAGCGCCCGAGGTCGACCTGGCGATAGCCGGTCTCCTCGTCTTCGGCGCCGCGTTCGGCGAGCAGGGTCTCGAGCTCTTCCTCGGTCTTGGTGCCGTCGATCAGCTTGGTCTCGAGCGCCAGCGTCGCGAAGTCACCGCCGGACGCCTTCAGGCGCGCGGGGAACTCGGCGACGAGCGCCTCGAAGCTGGTGCCCTCGAGCTTGCGCGCCGCCGAGACGTCGGCGAGGTAGCGCTGCCACAGGTCGCCCATCCAGAACAGATCGGCCTCCTTCGCCTCCGGCGACGCGCCGTCGAGGATGTAGGGCTCGGCCGCGCTCTTGAATTCGCCGACGCGGAACAGGTGCACGTCGACGCCGAGCTTGTCGGCCAGCAGCTCGCGGTAGTACGGGCGGTAGCGGCCAAGACCCTCGATCAGCACGAGGCCTTCGGCATCCATGTAGATCTCGTCGGCCTGCGCCGCGAGGTAGTAGCCGACCTGGTCGAAGCCGGTGCCCCAGGCGACGACCTGTTTGCCGCTGGCGCGGAAGTCGGCGATGGCATCGCCGAGCTCGCGCAGCGCCGCGAAGCCGCTGGCGGAGAAGCCGTCGGTCTTCAGCACGATGCGCTGGATCTTGTCGTCGTCCTTGGCCCCCTCGATGGCGCGCATCAGGTCGCGCAGCTGGAGCTCCTCCGCCGGCTCGCCGCCGGTGAGTCGCTCTTCGAATTGCTGTGCCGGCGTGCGGGCTTCCTCGACGAGACGGCCGCCCAGGTCGAGCACCAGCGCCGTCTTCTCGGTGACGGGCTTGATCGACGGGCCGGAGACGATCGCGACGAGCAGGAACAGCAGCACGGCGAGGAACAGCAGGTTGAACACCAGCTGGCGGGTGAAATTGAGGGCGCCCCACAGGCCGCCGAACAGGCGACGGAGGGGACCGCGGGAATCGTGGGTAGCCATCGGAAACTCCTGGAACGACGCCTCGACCTTAGCGGCTCAGTCGACGCCGGTCACGCCCCGAAGGTCACGTGACGAATGCGCGAGGAAACGCCAGGTCAGCAGCACCGCGGCCACGCTCAGGCCGACGATCAGCCCGGTCCAGTAGCCGACCGGCCCCCAGCCCAGGCCGAACACGAGGCGGGTGCCGCCATCGGCGCCGATGCCGCCGAGGCCGATCGCCACCGGCAAGCCGAGGCCCCAGTAGCTGAGCACGCAGATCCACGCGGGCACCCGCGTGTCCTTGAGGCCGCGCAGCGCGCCGTTGGAAATCGCCTGCAGGCCGTCGGTGTACTGGAACACCGCGGCGAACAGCATCAGCGTGGCGGCCATCGCGATGACCGCCGGGTCGTCGGTGATCAGCGACGCGATCCATGCGCCGCCGAGCGCGAGCACGAGGGCTGACGCCGTCTGCGTGGCGAAGCCGATGATCCAGCCGGCCTTCGCGGCCCAGCGCACGCCCTCGGCGTCGCCGGCGCCCTTCGCCTGGCCGACGCGCACCGTCGTGCCCATGGCCACGCCGAGCGGCACCATGAAGGCCGCGGACGCCGCGAGGATGGCGACCTGGTGCGCGGCGATCGGGATGGTGCCCAAGGTCGCGATCAGCAGCGCGGTGGCCACGAACAGGCTGCCTTCCATGAAGATGGCCAGGCCCATCGGCACGCCGAGGCGCAGCAGCTGGCCGATGGCCGCGACGTCGGGGGCGTCGAAGCGCGCGAACAGGCCGAGATCGGCGCAGCGCCGCGAGCGCGCCAGCGTCGCGGCCATCGCCACCACCTGGCCCCACAGCACCAGCGCCGTCGCCAGCCCGAGGCCGCGCGCACCGAGCTCGGGGACGGGCCCGAAGCCCTCCATCAGCACCCAGCCCAGCGGCAGCAGCAGCGCGAGGCCGGCCGCACCGATGACCATCGTCGGCACCGTCCACGCGATGCCTTCCGCGGCGTAGCGCAGCGCGAAATACAGGGCCAAGGCCGGCGCGCCCCAGCTGATGCCGAGAAGAAAGCCCTCGACGCCCGGCATGACCTCCGGCGCGATGTAACGCGCGAGCCCCAGCGGCGCCATCCGGACCAGCAGGAACAGCGCCAGCCCCAGCGCCAGCGCCAACCACAGCGCCTGGCGCAGCAGCGGGCCGATTTCGGCGCGTCGTCCGGCGCCGTCCAGCTGGGCCACCGAGGGCGGCACCGCCATCAGCACGCCGATGCACAGCAGGATCACCACCGACCAGGCCGGCGCGCCGACGCCGATGGCGGCCAGCGTCTGCGTGCCGTGGCGGCCGGCCAGCACGGTGTCGATGACGTTCATGCCCATCGACGACAGCTGCCCGACCACGAGGGGCGCGGACAGCAGGGCGGTGGCCCGCAGCTCGCGCTTCAGGCGCGCGCGGCGGGCGTCGTCATGACGCATGGCAGGGGAACCGTCGGAACTGCGGGGGCCTACTATATCGGCGATGGCCACGACGACCGACGCCCACTGCCGCAACTGCGGCTCGCCGCTCTACGGCGAGCACTGCTACGCCTGCGGCCAGCCGACCAAGGGCCTGGTGCGGCACTTCAGCTCGATCCTCGGGGACTTCGCGGATACCTTGCTCAACGTCGACGGCCGCCTGCTGCGGACGCTGCCGGCGCTGCTGCTGAAGCCGGGCTTCCTCACCCGGGAATACATCGACGGCCACCGCGTGCGCTACGTGTCGCCGGTGCGGCTGTTCGTGTTCCTGTGCATCGGCACCTTCTTCGCGGCGAAGCTGGCCACGCCATCGTTCAACATCGACAACGCCGACGGCAGCGGCGGCGTGCGGATCGGCTCCGCCGGCGTGCAGAACGCCGACGGATTCGAGGCGATGGACAGCGTCGAGGCGGTCGAAGCGCGGCTCGCGGAAGTGCGCGCCGAGATGGCCAAGGCGCGGGCGGAGGCCGACGGCGTGCCCGGCATGGGCACGGTGCTGGCCGGCGCCGAGGCTCAGGTGGTCGCGGCGGCGGAGACGCGCATCGCGGAGCTGCGCGCGATGGAGGCGACGCGGGGCGCGGGCAACGCCCAACCCGACGGACCGACGACGCCAACGGCGGGCGACTTGCGCGG
>ERZ1066117.968-NODE-968-length-16702-cov-36.200757_pt1 | contig 16702 bp, 9 predicted proteins | sample MGYA00382764_ERZ1066117 | MGnify/ENA primary metagenome ERZ1066117 (study PRJEB33369, sample SAMEA5778347) | biofilm metagenome | biome: Industrial cooling water; feature: Water cooling tower basin; material: Biofilm | place: United Arab Emirates | collected...
GCGGTGGTCGGCGGCGCGGGCGAGGCCGCGGTGGTCGGGGCCGCGGGCGCGGTGGTCGGCGGCGCGGGCGGGGCCGCGGCGAGCGAGCCGGCCGCGAGCGCGGCGATCAGGGCCTTCTGCGCGGGAGGACATGTCCAAAACGCCACGTCGCTAGCCTCCGATCTTCTCCTTGACCTTGTCCAGCCGTCCGACCGCGCGCGGGTGGCCGAGCTCGGCGGCCTTCTCGTACTGCGTCTTCGCGTCGGGGTAGCGCAGCACCTTGAAGTAGGCGTCGCCGAGGCGGATCCGGAAGTCGGACTTCTTCGGCTCGGCCTTGACGGCGCGCTCGGCGTGGACGACCGCCTGCTCGAAGTGGCCGCGGTCGAACTCGAGGTCGCTGAGGCCCATCAGCGCGGCGCCGTTGCGGCTGTAGGCGGCGAGCGCCTGGTTGAACAGGCGCTCGGCGGCGTCGAAGTCGCCGCCGCGGCGGGCCGCCTCGGCCTCGGCGGTGAGCGCGTCGGAGCGGGCGCGGTCCTGCGTTGCCTGGGCGAGCTGCTCCTCGGGCTCGCTCGCCGGCGGCGCGGTCGTCGGCTTCGGCTCGGCCTTCGGGGTCCGCGGGCGTGTGGGCGTCGGCGCGGGCTCGGCCGCGGCGACGACCGGGGGCTCGGGCGCGGGCGCGGGCTCGCCCGGGAACTCGGGCTCGAGCTTCGGCAGCGAGCTGTCCTTGGGGGCAGGTAGTCCGACGGCCGCGGGGCCGAGCAGGCCGGCGAGCAGCTCGCGCTGGTTGGCGGTGCCGTGCTCGGCGATGAAGGCGCGCAGGCGGGTGTCGCGGCGCTCGGGCTGGTCGTCGGCGAGGATCTCGAGCAACTCGGCGGCGGCGACGTCGGCCGCGCTGAACTCGCCGCGCTCGGCCTTGCCCTGCAGCTCGGCGAGCTGGCCGGGGGTGTAGAGGCCGCGCTCGCGGGCCCGCGGGTGATCGGGCTGGAAGACGAGGGCCTGCGAGTAGTAGTCGCGGGCGAAGGGTCGGCCGCCGGCGGCGTCCCAGTAGCGGTCGCCGAGGCCGGCGAGCGCGTCGGCGAACTCGCGGCGCAGGGCGGTCGACTCGGCGCGGGCCGGGCGCTCGGCGGGGCCGTCGATCCGCTCGAGCGCGACGACGCGGAGGATCGACGTGTCCCGCGGGTCATGTCTCGGCGGGTAGACCCAGTGGGCCGCGGCGCCGGCCTCGCGGGCGGCCCCGGCGAGCGCCGAGATCGCGGCGAGCTCCTCGATCGTCGGGTCGCGCTCGCGGGTGGCGAGGGTGAAGCCGCCGGCGGTCAACGCGGCGGCGACGAGCGCCGCGGTGATCCAGCGCCAGCGGCCGGCGACGCGCGGGGCGGCGAGGTCGACGGTGATCGCGGCGAGCAGCGCGTCGATCGTCGCGAAGCGGGCGGCGGGCTCGGTGGCGAGGCCGCGCAGCAGCGCGGCGTGCAGCCAGTCGGGGACCTGGCCGCGCGAGGTCGGCTCGACGAGGGCGCCGGTGGTGACGGCCTCGGCGAGGTCGATGACGCTCTCGCCGGCGAACGGCTGCTGGCCGTAGACGGCGCCCCACAGCGCGACGCAGAAGCTGAATTGGTCGCTGCGGGCGTCGGTCGCGGCGCCGTTGTGCTGCTCCGGCGACATGTACGCGGGGGTGCCCATGATCGTGCCGGCCATCGTCAGCGAGGTGCTGAAGGCGCTGCCGCGGCCGAGGCTGGGGACCGGGGCCTCGCCGGAGGCGCCCGGGGGCGGGCCGCCGGCGCCGGCGAGGCCGAAGTCGGCGACGCGGGCGCGCCCGTCGGTGCCGACGAGCACGTTGTCCGGCTTGAAGTCGCGGTGGACGATGCCCTCGGCGTGCGCCGCGGCGAGGCCGCGACCTGCCTGGACGAACATGTCCCGGATCTGCTGCCAGGTCCGCGGCTGCTCCTCGAGCCAGGCGCGCAGCGTGGTGCCCTTGACGAACTCCATCGCCACGTAGATCTGGCCGGCGTGCTCGCCGACGTCGTGGACCTGGACGACGTTGGGGTGGGACAGCCGGGCCATCGCCTGGGCCTCGCGGAGCATGCGGGCGCGGGCGTCGCTGCCCTGCGAGCTGTCGCGCAGGACCTTGATCGCGATCTTGCGGTCGAGCTCCTCGTCGTAGGCGGCGTAGACGACGCCCATGCCGCCCTCGCCGAGGGTCCGCAGGACGTTGAAGCGGCCGAGCTTGCCGGGCGCCGGGTCGAGCGAGGCGACCTGCGCGCTCGGGTGCGAGACGCGGGTGCGCTCGAGCGCGAGCTCGGGCGCGTGCGAGCGTTCGGACGCGAGCGGGCGATCGAGGGTGTCGAGCAGCTCCGGGGCGGGCCCGCGGGCCGACCACGTGGGCGCGCCGGAGCTGCTGGCCGGGCCGGCGGCGAAGGTGCGGCCGATCTCGGCCCCCTGCCGGCCGAGCAGCTCTGCCGGCGAGCCGGCGATCAGCGTGGCGTCGATCGGGCCCGCGGGTCGCGGCGGGCCGGAAGGGGCGGAGCTCGGAGGCGGCGTCGTCACGAGGATGAAGTGAACCGAGGGCCTTCGGCCCTTCACGGACGAGGCTACGCCGGAAGAGGGTGCGGGTGAAAGTAGCGAGTGCGCGCGCGGCCGCGGAGCCGGCGCCAAATCGCGCCCGGCGGACAATTGCGGCGATCTGTCCGCTCGTCTACACCGAGGAGGATGTCCGTCTTCACGCGACTGGGTGGCGCGATCGTGGGGGTGCTCGGCGTGGTCACGGCGGGTTGCCTCGACGACAATCCGATCTTCGCCGAGCCGACGGAGGGCGGCGGGACGTCGAGCGGGGCGACGAGCACGGGTGGGCCGCCGACGACGAGCCCGCCGACGACGAGTCCGCCGACGACGAGCGACGCGACGACGAGCGACGCGACGACGACCGACGGGTCGGCGACGACGGTCGCGTCGACGGGGCCCGGCACCGAGGGGTCGAGCGGTCCGCCGCCGCCGACCTGCGGCGACGACGTCCTGGACCCGGGCGAGGAGTGCGACGACGGGCCGGGCAACGGCGACGACAAGGCGTGCACGTCGGCGTGCACGGCGGCGACGTGCGGCGACGGGCTGGTGTGGGCCGACGCCGAGCTGTGCGACGACGGGAACCTCGACGACAGCGACGCGTGCCTGAGCGACTGCTTCCCGGCGTTCTGCGGCGATCAGGTGGTGCAGTTCGGCGTCGAGGAGTGCGACGACGGCAACCTGAGCGACAGCGACGCGTGCCTGACGAGCTGCGTGGCGGCGAAGTGCGGCGACGGGCACGTGCTCCAGGGCGTCGAGATGTGCGACGACTTCAAGAACGGCGACTTCAAGGACGGCTGCTTCGACGACTGCACCGCGCCGCCGACCTGCAACGAGATCAAGCTGTCGCACCCGGGCGCGACGGACGGGCTGTACGCGATCGACCCGGACGGGGTCGGGCCGCTGATGCCGATCACCGTCGAGTGCGACATGACGACCGCCGGCGGCGGCTGGACGATCGTCGAGAAGAGCCCGGACATCGGGGCGATCGGCAAGCCGCTGTACGCCGACTTCGCGGTCAACCTCGGCAACCCGCTGGACAAGGCGTTCCGTCTGCCCAAGGTGATGATGTCGTCGGTGATGGCGGGGTCGAACGCGCTGCGGATCGACTGCAAGGGCAACGACTACCTGCTGACGACCGCCGGCGCGCTGTTCACCGGCGAGGGCATGCCGGGCTGCGAGGCCAAGGTGAAGTACACCGAGGCGAAGCTCGGGATCTTCACGGCCAAGATGGTCGACGTCTGCACGCAGCTGCGCGGGCCGTCCGATCTGTGCAAGGGCGCGTGGGGCATCGCCGAGAAGATGAATGTGGGGCCCTGTGCGGGGCTGCCGGTGTTCCCGTGGATGCAGCAGGTGCTCGAGGCGGGCCAGTATGCGTTCGCAATGGACTCGGGCGTGAAGAACGAGTTCAAGCACGACTGCCACAAGCCGGGGGCGGTCCGGCGCGTCATGCTGAAGTGAGCGGCGGGGCGGGGACGCGGAGGGTGAAGGTCGCGCCGCGGCCGGGCTCGCTGGCGACGTCGATCGCGCCGCCGAGCAGCCGCGCGAACCGCTGGGCGACGGCGAGGCTGACGCCGCTGCCCTCGTGGGCGCGCGTCGGGGCGTCGTCGAGCGGCTGAAAGCTGACGAACAGGCGCGGGAGGTCGGCGGCGGCGATCCCGACGCCGGTGTCGGCGACGACGAGCTCGAGCCACGGGCGGTCGTCGCGGGTGACGGCGCGGGCGGCGACGTCGACGCGGCCGCCGCGGGTGAAGCGGACGGCGTTGTCGACGAGGGTGTGCGCGCAGTGGGCGAGCATGCCGGGGTCGGAGAGGAAGGGGGCGAGGCCGGGGTCGAGGTCGAGAGCGAGGGCGTCGCCCTGGACGCGGGCCTCGGGCTCGGCGGCGGCGAGGACGTCGCGCAGGAGCGCGGCGAGGTCGACCGGCTCGCGCGTCGGCCTTACGATGTCGGCCTCGAGGCGCGAGAGCTCGAGGATGCTCGTCAGCGTGCGCACGAGCCGGGTCGCGGCGCGCCGGATCCGGTGGGTGTCGGCCTCGATCGCCTCGAGGTCGCCCTCGGCCGCGGCGTCGCGGATCAGCTCGGCGTAGCCGATCACGGCGTTCAGCGGGGTGCGCAGCTCGTGGCTCATGTTGAGCAGGAAGCGGGTCTTGAGCCGGTCGGCGCGGACGGCGGCGTCGCGGGCGCGGGCGAGGTCGTCGTAGAGGCGGGCGTTGTCGAGCGAGGTGGCGATCTGGGCGGCGAGGTGACGGACGAGCGCGAGCCGGCGGCCGTCGAACAGGTCGGGCGCGAGGTCGTTGTCGAGGTAGAGGACGCCGAGCAGCTCGCCGTGGTGGAGGATCGGAGCGCACAGGACCGAGCGCAGGCCGGCGAGCGCCCGGTCGCCGGCGAAGTCGGGCGCGACGGCGGCGTCGCCGAGGACGACGTCGCGGCGGGTGCGGGCGACGAACTGGACGATCGACTGCGGGAGCGTCGGCTCGGCCGCCATCGGCCGCGACTGCAGGACGTCGAGCCGGTCGGCGGCGATGTCGCTCTCGGCGGCGATCTCGAGCGCGCCGGCCTGGGCGAGCAGGACGAAGCAGCGGCGGGCGCCGGCGATCTCGACGAGCGTGCGCACGAGGGCGCGCAGGAGGTTGTCGAGGACGAGCTCGCCGGTGATCGCCTGGGTCGAGCGCAGCAGGGCGGCGACGTCGAGGTCGTCGGCGCCGCTGCTGGTCGGGGTGGCGGTCGGCGGCGCGGCGGCGGGCGCCTGCGGGCGCGGCGGGGCGAGCCGCGGGAGCTCGCGGCGGAGGTGTGCGGCGATCGTCGGCGCGCCCCAGCGCTCGTAGGCGGCGACGGCTGCGTTCAAATACATGTCGGCGAGGACAGGTGAGCCCCGGGCCAGGGCGTGCCGGCCGGCCCGCTCGAGCGCGAGCGCCTCGATCCGCAGGTGGCCGGCCCGCCGCGCGGCCTCGATCGCGCGCGGGTAGAGGAGGGCGGCCCGGTCGTGGTCGCCGCGGCAGCGCGCGAGCTCGGCCTCGGCGAGCCGCAGCCGGCCCTCGACGTTGTCCGGGCACAGGCGCGACCAGCGGTGCAGGTGGCCGAGCCAGCGGTCGATCCGCCGCTCTTGCTCGCGTCGTAGCGTGCCGCGCGCGGTCTGGACGAAGATGGCGAGGGCCATCTGGTCGATGTTGGCGACGGTGCCGGAGAAGCGGGCCCAGCCGAACCGTTCGGACAGGGCGAGCGCCTCGTCGTGGGCGCCGTGGTGATAGAGGAGGGTCAGCTTGACGAGGTGGTAGGCGGAGGCGATCTGCAGGCCGAGCGCGGGCATCTGCGCGGCGAACGGCGGCTCGTCGAAGTCCGGGCCGGACAGCGAGGTCGGCGCGTCGGTCTCGCCGCGCAGGGCGAGGCAGCCGCGGACGAACGGGACGTGCCAGTTCTGGTACGCGAAGCTGGAGCTGCGCGCGCCGATCGGGGCGATCTGGCGGGCGGTGGCGAGGAGTTGGTCGACGTCGGAGGTGTGCAGCCAGCGCGCATACATCTTGCCGACTGCGATGAACATCGCCTCGCTGGTCTCGCCGAGCTGCAGGGCGCGCTCGACGAGGGGCTCGACGTGCAGCGCGGCCTCGAGGGCCGGCTCGAGCCAGGGGCGGATGTACACGCCGCAGTAGTTGCCGAGGCGGACGCGGTGGCGCGGGTCGGGGAAGCGGTCGGCGATCGCGTAGGCGGCGTCGTGGAGGGCACGCGCGCTGGCGGCGTCGCCCGTCTGGACGAAGACGGTCGCGTAGACCGCGAGCGCGATCGAGGACTCGCCGGTGACGCCGTGGCGCAGCGCCAGCGCGAGCGCTCGCAGCAGGTAGAGGATCGACAGCTCGGCCTCGAGGCTGTAGGCAGCGACGCAGGTGCGGCTCAGCAGCCGCTGCGCGCGGATGATCTTCGGGTCCCTGGCCTCGGGTAGGTCGGCGAGGTCGCGCAGCGGGGTGCGGCCGCGGAGCAGGCGGACCGCGGCGAGCTCGCGCAGCATGGCGAGGCGCGACGTGCGGAGCGGAAGTTGGACGCCGAGCCGCGCGAGGCCGGCGCGGCCGGCGTCGAGGGCCTTCTGGACGTCGGCGAGGTCGGTCTCGAGGGCGACCTTGAGGTCGTAGATCTCGGCGCGGTCGAGGTCGTCGCGGGCGCGGGCGAGGAGGGGGGCGAAGCGGGCGGCGGCGGCCGCGGGGTCGCCGGCGAAGTGCTCGCACTCCATGCACTCGCGGTGGAGCGCGAAGGTCAGCGGATAGCGCTCGGACCATGACCCTTCGGGCAGGGCGGCGATGCCCTGGCGGAGGTGCTGGACGGCGGCGGCGAAGGCGGCGGCGCGCCTGGCCTTTCGGCCAGCCGCGAGGTCGAGCTCGGCGAGGCGGACGCGCTCGGCCGGGTCGGAGATCTGCGCGGCGGCGAGGTTGAGGTGGCCGGTGATCTCGAACAGCAGGTCGTCGAGGTCGGCGGGCGGGGTGCCCTGCAGGAGGGCGCGGCCGAGCCCGAGGTGGAGGCGCAGGCGCTCGGCCTCGGGGAGGCCGGCGTAGGCGGCCTGCTGGACCTTGTCGTGGACGAACTCGAGCGCGTCGGGGCCGGCGGGCTGGACGAGGCCGCGGTCGATCGCGTCGGCGAGCGCGTCGGTGAGGGCCTCGGGGGGGCGGCCGAGCAGGGCGGCGAGGCGGTCGCGGCGGAAGCGGGCGCCGATGCATGCGGCGGCCTGGAGGGCGGCGCGGGCGTCGGGGCCGAGGGCGGCGAGGCGGCGGGTCATCAGCGCGACGAGGTCGTCGTCGGGCGGGGCGGCGGCGCGGGCGGCGTCGAAGATCCACGCCTCGCGCTCGCTCGAGTAGGCGAGCGCGCCCTGGTCGAACAGCCAGCGCAGGTAGGCGCGGACGAACAGCGGGTTGTTGTCGGTGCGGGCGGAGATCGTGGCGGCGAGCGGGGCCGCCTGGTCCAAGGGCCAGCTCAGGGTCTCGGCGACGAGGCGGGCGACGTCGCCGGGGGCGAGCGCGCCGAGGCCGACGCGGACGTCGGCGGCGAGGGTGCGCAGCGGGTGCGCGGCGGACAGCTCGTCGTCGCGGAAGCTGCCGACGAGCAGGAGGTGATCGAGCGCGGGCTCGCGGGCGAGCTCGCCCATCAGGCGCAGGGTCGCGGGGTCGGCCCACTGGAGGTCGTCGACGGCGAGCACGAGCGGGCGGTCGGGGCCGGCGAACACGCGGACGAGGCGGGTGACGGCGGCGTGGAAGCGGCCGGCGGCCTCGGCAGGGCCGACCTCGGGGGCGGGCGGGAGCGGGCCGGTGACGAGGGCGAGCGCGGGGAGGACGTCGGCGAGGGCGCCGGCGCCCTCGCCGAGGCCGGCGAGGACGGCGGCGCGGGCGGCGGCGAGGCGGTCCTCGGGCTCGGCGAGCAGGCGGCGCAGCAACTGGTCGAGGGCGGCGAGCAGGCCGGCGTAGGGGATGTCCCGTTCGACCTGTTCGAAGCGCCCGGTGACGAGCTGGCCGCCGCCGTCGCGGACGGCGGCCGCGAGGGCGCGCAGGAGCGACGACTTGCCGGCGCCGGACGGGCCGGCGACGAGGGCGAGCGCGCGGGCGCCGGACCTGGCGGCTGTCCAGGCGGACAGGAGGGCGGCGAGCTCGCGGTCGCGGCCGAACAGGGTCGCGGGGAGCTGGAGGCCGGGGGGGCGGTCGCGGGCGGCCAGCGGGAAGTCGGGGCGCTCGCCGCGGGCGAGCGCGTCGCGGCAGCGGGCGAGGTCGTGGCGCAGGCCGGCGAGGCTCTGGTAGCGGGCCTCGGGGGCCTTCTCGAGCAGGCGGAGGACCAGCTGCGAGAGGGTGTCCCCGAGGTCAGGTGACAGGGAGACCGGCGGCGGCGGGACGCGGGCGAGGTGGGCGTGGACGAGCTCCAGCGGGTCGTCGGCGGCGAACGGGAGGCGGCCGGTGAGGAGCTCGTAGAGGGTGACGCCGAGCGCGTAGTAGTCGCTGCGGTGGTCGACGTCGCGGCCGGTCCGGCCGGTCTGCTCCGGCGACATGTACTGCAGCGTGCCCTCGCCGGGCGCCGGGGCGCTGAAGTCGATCAGCTGCACGCGGCCGTCGGCCTGGACGATGATGTTCGCCGGCTTGACGTCGCGGTGGACCACGCCGGCCGCGTGGACCGCCGCGAGCGCGTCGCAGATCGCCAGCGCGAGGTCGAGGCGGGCGAGCAGCGGCAGGTCGGGGCGGCGCGCGCGGAGGTCCCGCAGCGACTCGCCGCCGAGGTCGCGGAGCACGAGCACGGGGCTGGTGCCCCAGCGCTCGAGCGCGAGGACCTCGGCGACCGCCGGGCCGGCGCAGCTGCGCAGCAGCTCCGCCTCGCGCTCGAGCCGGGCCGCCGCGGCCGGGCCGCTGTGCTCGCGGCGCAGGGCCTTGAGGATCACGCGGGTCCCGTCGCGGCGGCGGGTCGCGCGGAACACCTGCGAGGTCCGGCCCTCGTGCAGTTGCTCCGCGATCTCGTAGTCGCCGGCCGCCATGAGGAACGCTCTCAGTGTGCCTTGCCAGGGGGGCGCGCGTGTGGTGTGTTGTGCGCGCGTGCGAGGTCGCCCTGCCGTCCGCGTCGGGATCCGCGTGAGCTGTCTCTTCGGTCAGCTCGCGGGCGCGCTCGCGTGCGCGTGCGGCGGGGATCCGCGCTCGCCCGCCGAACGCGCCGAGCCGCCGGCCGAGCCGGCGCTGGTGGCGACCGAGTTCGCCGAGCCGGCGGGGGCGCTGCGGATCGATGGGGACGTCGTGTTCCACGGCGGGGCGCGGCTCGGGGCGCGCACGTTCGCGCCGGCGCGGGCGCGCGCGGGCGAGGAGATCCGGGTGCGGTTCGCGGTGACGGGGCTCGCCGAGGGGGCCGCGCTGCGGATCGGGCTGCGCGCGCCGCAGGTCGCGGGGCGGCAGGAGGCGCGCGGGCAGCAGAGCTTGCCCAAAGGACAGGTCGACGATCCGCGCGATCGGTGGGCCGCGGCGGCGGTCCGCGGCGGCGAGGTGACGGCGGCGCTCGCGGTCGCGTCGCCGTGGCACGCGAGCCACGCGGTGTTCGTGGCCGAGATCGCGGGGGACGTGGCGATCGCGGGGCCGCGGCGGGCCGACGGGGCGGCGATCCTCGGGGCGGTGGCGGTCGAGGTCGAGCCGACGCGGGTGGTCGCGCCGCGCGCGGGGGCGGTGACGATCGATGGAGCGCTCGGCGAGGAGGTGTGGGCGCGGCAGGCGGGGGCGACGCTGACGCAGAGCCAGGACGGGGAGCCGGATCCGTCGGCGGTGGCGGTCGCGGGCGTCAGGTCGCTCGGCGCGCTCGCGCCGGAGTTCGGCACGCGGGTCGCGTTCGCGTGGGACGAGCAGCACCTGTACGCGGCGGCCGACCTGCCGGACCCGGACCTGTGGTCGGACTACACGGCGCAGGACGAGCCGCTGTACAAGCAGGAGGCGTTCGAGCTGTTCGTCGCGGCGAGCGGCGAGGGGCGGCGGTACCTCGAGTACCAGGTGTCGGCGCGCGGGGTGACGTTCGACGCCCGGTTCCCGCGCTACCGCGCGGGCGACGAGGCGTGGGACTCGCGCTGGCGGACGGCCGTGCGGGCGGACGGGACGGTCGACGAGCCGCGGGACCGCGACCGCGGCTATACCGTCGAGGTGGCGATCCCGTGGGAGGAATTGTGCCAGGAGACCGAGCTCGCGTGTCCGCCGCGGGCGGGAATGCAGCTGCGGGTCAACGCGTTCCGGCTCGAGCGGGCGGGCCGCAAGCGGGCGATCGGGCTGTCGCTCAGCCCGACCCGCGCGCCCGACTTCCACGCGTGGGGCAACGCGGCGGTGCTGGTGCTCGAATGATGCGACAGGGGCGAAATTCTCGCATACTCTCGGCGATGTCGGCTTCGTTCGGGGCGCGGTTCGGCGCGGCGGGGGCGCGCGGGCAGTTCGGCTGGCTCTCGGAGCCTGTGCTCGCGGCCATGCTCCTCGGGACAGGCTGCGCGGGCGGACCGTCCGGGGGCAAGGACGCGCCGGGCCGCGACGGCGGCGGCGCGCTGCCCGACGGGGCGACGGTGGCGCAGCCGGTGCGCGGGATCGCGGTGCAGGTCGAGGACGTCCGGCTGTCGACGGCGCCGGTCGATCGCTACGGGACGCCGGTGCAGCACGCGCCGGGCCCGGCGGAGCAGGCGCTGATCGAGGCGCTCGCGGGGCCGGGGATGCGCCACGATCCGGGGCTGTCGCGGGCGGCCCGCGAGCTGGCGCGGACGGCCCCGGACCGGACGAACGTGCCGGGGCAGTTGATCGCGGGGATCACGGCGTGGGTCGGGCTGGTCGATCCGCCGCCGCGGCTGGCGATCTCGGACCTGCCGGCCGCGGGGGCGCCGTGCGGGGCGCAGATCAGCCCGAGCTGCCGCGACGCGCTGGTCGGGCTGGCGAGGGCGGCGCGCGAGTCGGTGGCGGGGCTCGGCGGGGTGTGGTTCGGCGCGGGGCTGACGACGCTGCCGGACGGGCGGATCCGGATGGTCGTGACGATGTCGGAGCGCGGGGTGGCGATCGACCCGATCCCGAACGCGCTGCCGGACCGCGGGAAGGTGGCGATCCGCGGGCGGCTGCTCGGGCGCCGGCACAGCCCGTCGTTCGAGGTGTTCGACCCGCAGGGGCGGGTGGCGCCGATCCCGGTCAAGGCGACCCGCGGGGAGTTCGTCGGCGAGTTCGCGTGCTCGCGCGGGCGCGGGGCCTACCAGGTCGAGGTGCTGGCCGAAGGGACATACGGGCCGGAGGTGGTCGCGAACTTCCCGATCCACTGCGGGGAGGCGCCGCCGCGGGCGCTGCGGATCGAGGTCGAGCAGGTCGACGCGGGGGTCGGCGCGGAGGACGTCGCGCGGGCGAACTTCGCGGCGCTCAACGACGCGCGCGCGCGCCAGGGGCTCGCGCCGCTGCAGTGGGACAACAAGGCGGCGGCGATCGCCCGGGCGCACAGCGAGGACATGGTCCGCAGCGGGTTCGTCGGGCACACGTCGCCGACGACGGGGGACGTCGACGACCGGTTCCGCCGGGCGGGGGTGCAGGGGGCGGTGATCCGCGAGAACGTGGCCCGCGGCTACGGGCCGTGGGCGATCCACCAGAGCCTGATGCACAGCCCGGGGCACCGGGTGAACATCCTGGCGCCCGACGTGACGCACGTCGGGATCGGGGCGGTGTTCGCCCCGCCGGACGGAGACGCGAAGGACGCGCCGCGGCCGATCCTGCTGACGCAGAACTTCTATGCGCAGCTCGGCGGGGACGTGCCGACGGGCGACGTGCCGGCGGCGCTGCGCCAGCGCGTCGACTCGCTGCGCGCGCAGAAGGGGCTGCGGCCGATCGCGTGGAGCCGCGAGCTGTCGGAGGCGGCGCAACTGCTGGCCGACGGGATCGCGGCGGGGTCCGAGGGGCCGGCGCAGAAGCAGTACGACGCGCGGCTCGGGACGCTGCGGTTCCAGAGCGTCGAGACGCACAAGGTGCTGGCGCCGAGCTTCGGGTCGCTCGACGGGTTCAAATTGTGGTCGGAGGCGGTCGCGGGGGCGGTCGGGGTCGGGGTCGCGAAGGTCGGGCGGGGGAAGGACGCGGGGTCGTTGATGGTGGTGGTCGCGGTCGGGCGCTGAGCGGGCTCGACGGGCTTCTCGGGGCGCGCAGGGCAACTTGCCGAAGGCGGCTCACAGCGGGCCGGGCATGCGGGTGCGTGCGCGTCGTTGGCCGGATGCAGTCGACTTCGTCGCCCGCATCCGACCATCCGATACGCACGCACCCGCATGCCCGGCCCGATGCACGCCGACTCCGTGAGATGCGTCGCACCTGGTCCGTCGCTCCGATGGGAGGATGTCTTTCGGGGCAGGTGCTCGCCGGGCGCCGGGTGCTCGTTCCTCGCGCCCGGCGACCGGCCCTCTCGCGGGCCAGCCAGGTGCTCGATGTCGGACCGCGGCGGGGTGGGTGGTGGCGAGGGGACGGAGGTGGGTGTCCTTGGGGGCAGGTGCTTGGCGAGGCGCGGCGGGGTGAGGGGTGGCGAGGGGGCGGAGGGGGCTGTCCTTGGGGGCAGGTGCTCGGCGAGGCGTGGTGGAGTGGGGGGGGCCGAGGTGGTCTCGGAGGAGGGTGTCTTTGGGGGCAGGTGCTCGCGAGAGAGGCGCGGGGGGCGGGCGGCGGCGCGCGGGTGGGGCGGTCGTGCGCCCTGGGCTGGGCGCGCGAGGGGCGGTCGCGCGCGAGCGACGCGTGGGGGCGCGAGTGCGGCGTCGAATTTTTGCGGGGGTCATCGCTTGCGCGGCCCGGTGGCCGCCGGGAAGGTGCTCCGTGATGATGACTCGACGACTGACGATATCTGTGATCTTGCTGCTGGCATCCGCGTGTGGGGATGACGGCGTTGCGGTCTCCGCGACGGACGCGCAGACGACCGGCGGGACGACGAGCGGGACGACGGGCGGGACTTCGACGGGGACGCCGACGACCGGGGTCGACACGACGGGGGCGCCGACGACGAGCACGACGACGGAGCCGGGGACGACGACGACGGAGCCGGGGACGACGACGACGGAGCCGGGGACGACGACGACGGAGCCGGGGACGACGACGGAGGTGTCGAGCTCGAGCGGGAGCAGCAGCTCGAGCTCGTCCGGCGGCAGCAGTTCGACCGGGACGCCGGACGGCGACAATGACGGCGTGCCCGACGACGCGGACAATTGCCCCGCGGTCGAGAACGCGGGGCAGGAGGACGGCGACAGCGACGGGGCCGGCGACGCGTGCGACGTGTGCGTCGCGGACGCGGATCCTGGGCAGGAGGACGGGGACGGCGACGGGATCGGCGACGCGTGTGACCTGTGTGCGGCGGACGCGGACCCGGGGCAGGAGGACGGGGACGGCGACGGGGCCGGCGACGCGTGCGACAACTGCCCGCTGCTCGCCAATCCGGGGCAGGAGGACCAGGACAACGACGGCACGGGCGACCTCTGCGACAGCGAGGCGATCAACAACGGGCAGATCCTGTTCGTGCCCGAGGGCGTGTCGATCGACCTCGGCGGCACGCAGTGCTACAGCCAGTCGGTCGTGATCCACGGGACGGTCAACGTGCCGGTGTTCAACGGCAACATGAACACCGGGACGCTGACGCTGAAGTCGCAGACGATCCTGATCGGGCCGAAGGGCAAGATCGTGGCCGACAAGGCCGGCTTCCCCGGCGGGGCGACGGCGCCGAACCAGGGCGGGTTCGGCGGGCAGGGCTCGGGGGCCGGGTGCGGCGGCGGGCCGGGCAGCTGCGTCGGTCAGGCGGGCTCGGGCGCGGGCTACGGCGGGGCGGGCAACAGCCCGAACAATCAGTGGGGCAACAACAACCCGTGCAACCTGTGCAGCCAGGCGACGATCGCCCACTGCCGCGGGACGCCGGGGGCCGTGCAGGGGACCGACGCCGGAACCGACATCTCGATGGGCTTCGGCGGCGGGGCGGCGGGCAACTCGTGCGGCTGCAACAACGCGGGCGCGCCGGGCGGCCGCGGCGGTGGTTCGGTGCTGCTGCTCGCCAACGACTGGGTGCAGATCGACGGGTCGGTGACGGCGACCGGCGAGCAGCCGCCGACCGACAAGGCGAACTGCGGCTACCGCGGCGGCGGCGGCGGCGGGTCGGGCGGCGGGATCGTGGTGGCGGCCGACCAGATCGTCGGCGCGAACACGGGGGTGCTCGATGTCCGCGGCGGCAACGGCGGGGAGGCGCTCGGGGACGTCAACGGCGGGACGTGGGGCTGGGCCGGCGGCGGCGGCGGCGGCGGACGGGTCAAGCTGTTCACGCCGAGCAACATGTACACGGGCATGACGCTGGCCGCGGGCGGGCTCGGCGGGGTGGCGCCGAACACGGGGCAGAGCTTCCCGGGGCTGCCGGGGGCGGCCGGGACGTCGCAGGTGATCGCGCAGATCCCGGCGATGTACGACAACGTGAGCTGCAACTGAGCGTTCCGGCGCGCCGGCTGGAGACGCGTATCGGATGGTCGGATGGGGGCGACGACGTCGACTCCATCCGGCCAACGCCGCGCGAGGGTCCGCATGCCCGGCCCGCGGTCGGGCCCGGGCTCAGAAGAAGGCCTGGAGGCCGAGGCTCCAGCCGATCGTGTAGTCGCGGATCGCCGTGAAGGGGACTTGCAAGGAGCCGACCAGGCTCGCACGGCGGTGGAAGTTGTAGGCGAGGGTGGCGAGGCCGACGCCGCGGGCGGTGCCGAGCTCGCGGAACAGCTCGCCGGCGCGGTTGTCGGGGCAGAACTCGCGGCCGCCGCCCGGGAGGGCGCACCACGCGGCCAGGCGCGTGTCGACGAGGACGCCGAAGCCGGGGTTCAGCTTGCCGCCGAGGAAGCGACCGCCGACCTGGCCGCTGACGCCGAGGTCGATCGCCACGCCGGCGCGGCGGACGTCGAGCGTGCCGAGGCCGAGCACCTGCCAGAACCACTTGCTGTAGGTGCGGCTGTACACGACGAACGGGGTCACCGACCACACCGGGCCGGGGTCGACGGTGAAGCGGACCGTGCGGGTCGGGAACGACGCGGTCGCGCCGAGGGTCAGCACGCGGTGGATCAGCTTGCGGGCGTGCGGGGTGAAGCGCAGCTGCAGGCGCGTGTCGCCGTAGCCGACCCGGGTCGCGCCGTCGGTGTCGGCGCTGCGGAACATCAGCAGGGGGGCCTGGACGGCGACCGAGAGCCACGGCTTCGGGGCGAACTCGCCGAGCAGTGAGATCGAGTTGGTCAGGCCGGGGTTGAGGCCGAAGCGGGTGGCGACGAATTCGTTGAAGAGGTAGAGCCGGGTGAACGCGCGGCCGCCGGCGCCGCCGCCGAGCGAGTTGATCGTGCGCACGCCCTCGGAGGCGCCGTGGCCGGGGACGTGGTGCGCGGCGGCGCGGCCGGGCAAGGCGAGGGCGCCGGCGAGGGCCAGCGCGCTGGCGCGGCGGCTGGTGAGCTGGCGGGCGCGCGGTCGGGCGAGCTGTCTCATGGGCCACCCTTGACGCGGTGGCAGTCGACGCAGCCGCGGCGGTCGCGGACCATCCAGTCCTGGACGAGCGGCGGGCGGAGGATCGTGTCCATCTCGCGCATGTGACGGGCGAGCTCGGACGGCGGCATGGTCTTCATGCGCGCGGCCATGTGCGACTCGGTCTCGTGGCACTTGAGGCAGGCGCCGCTCGGCGAGTCGCGGGTCATCGCCGCGTGGTGCTCCTCGCGGCGGATGTTGGGGGCGAACGCGGTGATGCAGCCGAAGCCGGCGCCGAGCCCGGCGGCGGCGACGAGGAGCGCGAGGGCGGCTCGCCGGGTCGGCATCGTGGGACCTTGTATCACGGGCGGACCGGAGACGGTGCGACAGGTGGTCGCAGCGCGGGCGCCCGCGGGGTCGTCTATAGAGGAACCCATGAAGCGGCTGTGCGTGGTTTCTGTCTTTTGGGCCATGTCTCTTGCGGTCGGCGCCTGCCAGGACGACCCGGACATCGGCAAGGCCTGCGAGAAGGAGGAGGACTGCGCCGAGGGGCTGATCTGCGACGTGCACGACGGCAAGGGCACCTGCCAGGAGCCGCACGACCACTGAGCCCCGCGGAGCGAGGGGGCGAGCGGCTGGCAGGGCGGGCGCACGAAGCTCACCCGGGTCCTGGCGCCCGGGGGCGTCGGGGACGCGGACGTGCGGGGCGAGCGGAGCCCGGAGGGCTGGCCGACGGGGCAGGTCGACACGGGCGCACGCCGGCGCGTGGTCGGCGAGGACCCCGCGACAGGCGATCGTGCGGTGAGGTCGACCGGCGGCGGTCGGGTCAGTTGATCTGGATGTTCGGGCCGGCGATGCCGGTCGCGCCGGCCGGGGACACGCCGCCGTCGGGGTTGCTGGCACCCAGGCCGCCGAAGCCGGCGACGCCGGTCGTGCAGCTGTTGTTCTGGAAGGTGAAGACCACGCCGGGGGCGCGGGCGAGGCAGGCGCTCGGGCCGCCGCCGCCACCAGCGCCGGGGCCGCCGGCGCCGCCCTTGCCGCCGGGGCGGCCGATGCCGCCGTTGCCGGAGTCGTCGTTGCCGGAACCGCCGTTGCCGCCGTTGCCGCCGAGCTGGCCGGCACCGCCGTTGCCGCCGTTGCCGCCGTTGCCGCCCTTGCCGGTCTCCATGGTGTTGTCGGCGACGGTCAGCGTGCCGGCCGCGGCAAACACGGCGAAGCTGCCGCCGCCGCCGCCGCCACCC
>ERZ1066117.971-NODE-971-length-16655-cov-11.561867_pt1 | contig 16655 bp, 17 predicted proteins | sample MGYA00382764_ERZ1066117 | MGnify/ENA primary metagenome ERZ1066117 (study PRJEB33369, sample SAMEA5778347) | biofilm metagenome | biome: Industrial cooling water; feature: Water cooling tower basin; material: Biofilm | place: United Arab Emirates | collected...
TATCCTGAAACCATTGGCAGCTTGAGTAAGTGTCCACAAAAGCGGATCAATCTCAAAGGCAGCAGATGGAAGCGAAGATGGCCCGACTCAAGCAACTCGTTCGGGGAACAGGACGGCGGTTAGAGCACCTGACTTCCCAGAACCAGGTTATTCAGGCCCAGGGAGGGTGAGCCATGACTACCAAACTCCTCGAACTCAACTCCATCCCCATCCCACCCCACCTGGCGGGACTCCTCAAGCAATGCCTGGGGAAATCCGGCACGGGCTTCGATGAAGGAGCCTTTCTCCAGCAGCTCCACTACTGGACGATCAACCCGGAGACGACAGGCTGGGTTTCAGAAGGGAAAAAGTGGGTTTACAACTCGCTCAGTCCTGGCAGGCCCAGTTCCCCTGGATGACGGAGTATGGCCTGAGAAAAGCGATCGCCAATCTGAAAAAACTTGGCCTGATTGAAACGGCCCAACACAGGATCAGCCAGTACCCGCGGGTGATGTTTTACCGGATTGATTACGAACGGTTGAGAGCCTTTGCCGGAAGCCTGTGCGACCAGGTCGCAGCTCGATGTGTGAATAGCGATCTGATCGACGTGCGATCTGATCGCACGTCCTATACAGAAACAACCTCAGAGAATTCATCCTCAGAACAACAACATGGTGTTGTCCCAGATCTTGAAATGGAAATAGAAGACCGGGAGGCCCAGGCGACCGCAGAGATCGGGGAAGGTTCTGGGGAAGAAGCGATCGACCCTAGAGAAGACGATTCCCCAGACCCCTGTTCTGGGAATTCTTCAGCGGTTACAGAGGTAGAGTTCCCAGAACTTGTTGAGTCAGCCCGGCGGGCGATCGACCTTGCTCCCGGCTCTGCTCTGCCCAAGTCCCTGGTGAAGGGGATGCGGCGGTGTCGCGATCGGGTACGGCCTTCAATTGCTTACTTGCAACACCAGCAGCAACGGCAAGTGATTGAAAATCCGGTGGGCTATCTCTATCAGGCATTGACGAAGGGGTGGGATCTGTCTATTCCCCAGGTTGGCTCTGCTGTGTCGATCGGCTTTCGTCAGTGGTTCGACCAGGCAAAGGCCCAGGGGTTAGTGCTGGCGGCGATGGAGATCGACGGGGTGCATCATACATTGCATGTCGAGAAAGGCTGGGTTCCAACGGAGCGCTTAATACAGGGGGCCAAGGCAAAAAGCCCGAAATATCTAACCATACCAAAGTAGATTTCTCTTACTTCTGACAATTATGATTTTCTTTTGAGTCTTAAAGACCAGAGCCACTCGACATAGGTGAAAACGGCTCTGGCAGTTCATCGAGAGTTAGTGCTGCTCTACTGGCATATTGGGTGTGAGATTCTTCAGCGCCAGCAGGAAGAAAGATGGGGAGCAAAGGTCATTGAACGGCTTGCTAGGGATTTGCGTTTGGAGTTTCCTGATATCACAGGATTCTCTCGCACAAATCTGCTCTATATGAGGGCTTTTGCTGAGGCTTATCCCGATGAGGAATTTGTCCACCAGCTTGGTGGACAAATTCCTTGGAAGCATAACTGCGTGATCTTGGACAAGATAAAGGATCCAGAGCAGCGGATTTGGTACGTTCAACAAACGATTGAGAATGGCTGGAGCCGAAGTACCCTCATTCATCAAATTGAGGGTGACCTATATAGCCGACAGGGGGGTGCCCTAACCAATTTTCAGGAGGCACTTCCTGCTCCCCAATCTGATCTTGCCCAGAGCCTACTTAAATCTGAATACAATCTTGAATTCCTGAATCTACGTGAAAAGCCTCTAGAGCGTGACTTAGAGCGTGCTTTAGTCGAGCACATGCAGAAGTTTTTGCTTGAATTAGGTATTGGGTTCGCTTTGTTGGTGCTCAATATCGTCTTGAAGTGGGAGGAGACGAATTTTTTGTTGATCTTCTTTTCTATCATCTTGGACTCAGTTGCTTTGTAGTAATTGAGTTGAAGACAACAGACTTTAAACCTGAGTATTCAGGACAAATTAATTTCTATGTCAATGTCATTGATGAAAATTGCGACGTCCGTCTGATAATCCCACTATTGGTATTGTTCTGTGCCGTTCTAAGAATAAGCCTGTAGTTGAGTACGCTCTTCGGGGCATGACCCAACCGATTAGTGTCTCTACTTACCGTACTACGGCTGCACTACCAGAAGAATTTAAGAAGAACTTGCCTTCGGTCGAGGATTTACAGCACGAAATTGAATCTGTAGCTACCGTGATTGAGGGGGGCGACTTCGAGAGTAATCTAGGCTAACGTCAGCAGTCTTTGAGCTTCAGGGGGCTATGGTTATAAGCTATTCAATGCTTGCCGCTTCTCAATTACAACTCCAACTCATAGATTGCCGCAATCTCATCGGACTGAATGCCCAGATAGGCTAAGGTCTGTTTCTGGGTCGCGTGCCCAAATGCCTCCATCAACAAAGGAATCGCAGTGCCCCGGTCCATCCGCTGCCAGTACCCCCAGGTTTTTCGCAACGTATGACTACCATAATTCCCCTTGAGTCCCACATCCCGGCACCAGGTCTTGACCAGGGTACTCACCGTCTCCACCGTCAAACAGCCCCGCTGCCCCTGAAAGAGAAAGCCATCCTCGTGGAGCTGGCTGGCCTGCAACCACTGCTGAATCGCCGCGACCGTTGTCGGATTGAGCGTCACCGGACGATACTTGTGGGTTTTCCGCTGTTTCAGGTCGAGGACATCGCCCGCTTCCAGCATCTTCACCTGGCCGACGCGAATTGAGAGCAACTCATTCGCCCGGTAAGCCGTATTAATCCCCAGCGTGAAGAGACAGAGATCGCGGGGCCGGTCGGCCAGAATTTTCTTAATTCGGGAGATCGCTTTTTTATCCCGAATCGGTTCCACCTTAATCGTGGATCCAGCGGGGGGATGGTTGGGATTTTGCCCCTTGGGAAACGGCATGGCGATCGTCCGTATACTGCACTAACTTATTGGCATTTTACCCCTAAAAGTTAGTCAGTGAACCGGATCCCACGGAGATGCCCCTTGCTCAACAACGCCTAAAACCTCCCATCCTGTAAGCGGTTGAGCCTCTTCCATCACTGACTAACTTTTTTCTAGAAGTTAATGAGTTGGGAGAAATCGCAGATCCAACTCGCCCATCCACGCTGGCCTAACTTTGGCCTCAACCTTTCAGGGAAACGAAATAGCGCTTGACCTGCCTTGGCTAACCCTGACTGGATGGCTATGAGTACAGGCTGGACTAATTTTGGACCTGTTTGAGTTGAGACCGGAAGCAATCTTGCTTGTTTTGTGGATAGCCAGATGGCTAGAAGCTGGATTAAACCGTTGCAATTCTGCACCGGGAGCAGAAGACCTGAATTTTTTCCTTAATACCCTTTACATCAATAAAGACGTTCAAGCGATTCAAACAGGTAGCCAAGAATTAGAGATTTTTTTTGGAGAGTCAGATAATCCTTCTACAGCACTAAAATTTAGTCAAAAATCACTACTATCTCGATGGCAACCAGATGATGAACTATGGCAGAACGGGCACAGTATTGAGTTCTTGAATGAATTAGTTAGTAATACGAGGATGTATATTTCCCTCAACCCCGCTGCTTTAGTCCCAACAGTTTTTGGACGTATATTGGATAGTATTGGATATCAGGAAATAGATGATGTATATGGAGATGAAGTATACGTCGAAGCAGTGTCTTCTAAAATTAAAGACTTAGATGGAGCTGAATTAGCTTATGTCTCCCCTCTAGATTTTCTTGACTATCTTGGGCTTGGAATTAGTGTTATTGAGCGTATTTACATTGAAATAGGGCTACCAGAAGGACAGGAAAAAGAATTTCAGCGTTTCGTCAACACACTATATTTAGCTATAGATGCAATTCTAGCTACCCTACCAGGTGCGGGTGGAGGAGGACTTGCTGCTAGAGCTTCACATGAAGTGGCTGTAGCAGCTTGGCACTCAATTCCAGAATCGGCCAAAGCCCAAGTTGTCCAGCAAGTTGAGAAACAAATGGGTTGGACAATTGCAAAAACCACTCAAGCAATCAACATCTTTTTCAGTGTAACGGGACAAAGTTCAGGAGGTGGACAAAGTTCAGGAGGTACTCCTCCACTTCGATATAAATTAACAAAAAGTGATCTTGATTGGCGAAAAACAGGTAAGACTTGGCGAAATGCTCTTGATAAGGCATTTGAACTCACAGGTGTACCACGTAAGGATTTTGTCGTAACAAAATGGGGCAAAAATATTAATGGAAAATCAATTCCTGTTGAATACAGAGCACCTAATGGGGCAGAAGTTAATATGGATTTTCCTCACTATGGTGTTGATCGTCAAGGGAAATAGATTACAGGTCCAGATGCCCCACATATTGGTTGGCAAACTCCAGGAAAAGGTACCGCACGCCAGCGCGGACACATAATCTTAAATTCAGTTCCAGCAGGGAGAATATAAAATTATGGCAGTATGGAATATCAGAAGGGAGATTATTGATGCAGCACATAAACTTGGAATTACTGTAACTGAACTCCCTGGTGACCAATCTAAAGAAATCAGGGAACTTGTGGTCAAGAAGTTTATCGGCAATTTCCAAAGCTCAAATCATATTTGGGAATCTCTTCCCAGCTCTAACATTTCTAGTTATCAAGCCCCTCATTCCTGGAAGTTAATTAGTGAGTTTTTAGGGAAAAGCGCCTCATTAATGTTCTTTGATTCTTCTAATTCTATAGAGGTATTTGAATTTAGAAGTGGGGAAGATTTAGTTTCCATTCTCGAGGAGTGTTTCGGTTTTGAATTCTATTTAGTTGATAGAGAAATAACCTACCTCTTGTGCTGCAATGAATATGATGTTTTGATTGGAACTGGAATAGCTAAGATATGGGTCGAAGAACTTACGAATGAAAATTCTTCATCTTTATAGAAAAGCTTGACAAGAGGATAGAAAAGCTTGACAAGAGGGGAGTGTTCGGAGAATAGGATTTGACTGAACTGAAACCGTTTATTTTTACATGCTTACGACTAGAATTTATACAAATTCAACAGTCTGAAGAAAGCCTCGCTGTCGCAATTGCTCGAGCAAGTGTTGAACTACAAACCTTTCTTCGCCTAGCAGAGGAGTGAACAGGGGCACTTCCTGCAACAGGGGATGCAGTTCCATTTGGGCTGTAGCGGTGCTGGGGAAAACCATTGGTTCTGGCTCCGATTCCAAGTGGTTTGTTGAAGACTGCCTACACCCGACTCTCCAGGCAAGTTTGTCTGCAATTAGTGAGTAGTCAAGGGCATTCGGGTTTCCCTGTCTCAGTTCTATCAGGATCTGCAACCAGAGAATCTGAATCACTTTACGGGCATGGTCTTCCAAGACACGAGGCGTTGTACTCTGGAGCAGAGCATGAGCAATGGTCGCCTCTTGCCAGGTGAGGGGGAGGGACTCAGGCCGATCGCAGTTGTAGAGCACCCAGGTCTGATGGTCTTGGGGTTCGAGAGTAAAAGCTGGGAGCCAAAGTTCCCAGTTTTGTTGCAGCAAGAATCGCTGGGAAGAAGTGAGAGCATTTCCCTGACATAGGTGGCCGATGTCCTGAAAGCGACGGAAGATGCGCTGACGGTTTTCAATCCGATCTCGGACCGTGGCACGACGGCTGACCTGTGTACCAGACCAACGGTGGTAACAGACCAGGCTATTTGGGACATGCAGGAAGTTCAGGCCAAGCAGGGCCGCGATCGTGAAGTATTCCCGATCCATGTAGACCCGCGTTTCAGGGTTCCAGGCTTGAATCTGGTGCAAGCGCAGAGCCGCACGACGGCGCAGCAGGTAGGTGTGGGGTGGTCGCCAGTTGTCGAGCAGACTTTGCAGAATCAGGTCATCGTAGGGCCGATCAGCAAATCGCAGTTGGGCAACTAATTCCCGTTTCTGCCAGAAGCACCAATCCCAGTCGCCATAGGCGATGTCACCATCAGGCTGTTGCACCAGGGCGAGCACCTGACGCGCAAGTTTGTCCGGGGCGAGTTCATCATCGGCATCAAGCCATTGAATATAGTCGCCCTGGGCCTGGGCAAAGCCAAAATTACGAGCATAATTGGCTCCCCGTTCTGGGCAGTGCAGAATATGAATTGGTCGGGAAGTGGTTTGGGCAATGGCCTGGGCGATCGCCACGGTGTCATCGGTAGAGCCGTTATCCACCAGCAAAATTTCCAGGTTGGAGTAGGTCTGCTGGAGACAGCTTTTTAAGCAAAGATGCAGGCGTGGTGCGGCATTGTAGGCCGGGATGATGATAGAAACAAGGGGATCCAGGGTGCTGGGAGGTAGGGGTGGAATTGGCGGATGATCGGGGACTGGAAGATGGGGTTTGGGTCGCAGGGAATAGCTGGGAGTAATTTTCAGGTCGTACTGAGTATCTAAGCCTCGACGCTGCAGGGTATTGGAGATCGCCCTCTGGGTAGACTCAATCAGTGCGATCGGGTTATTGGTACTGTTGCTGGAGTGGCGACGGTAGTAATAAAGCGGACGGGGCAGGTGGGCAATGTCGGTTACTTCTGACAGTCGCAGGCACAGGTCGTAATCTTCTGAGGTGGTAAAGGTTGGATCAATGCCGCCCACCTGCTCATAGACGCTGCGGCGCATCAGGCGAAAGTGGAAGGTGATGAAGTCGGTCAGTAGCCGCTCTTTGCTATAGGGAATCCGGCTCAATCTCCCTAAGCCTTTGTCATTGCCCTGGTCGTCAATAATCAGGTGATTGGTATAAACCATGCCCATAGTGGGCTGAGTGTCCAGAATGGCAGTGGTTTCAGCTAAAGCGGTTGGTGCCAGCAGATCATCGCTATCGACCCATCCCAGATAGGGTGCAGTAGTCTGGGCGATCGCATCTTTAAGGGAGGGAGCAAGACCCTGATGCGAAGCGGCCATCACCCGGATACGGGAATCCTTTTGAGCGTAGCGATGGGCGATTTCCAGGGAATGATCGGTAGATGCGTCATCCCAGATCAGTAGCTCAAAGTTCCGGTAAGTCTGGGCCAGAATGCTATCGAGGGTGAGGGGGAGATAGCTGGCGCGGTTGTAGACGGTAGTGATGAGGGAGACTTTGGGAAGCACAGGTCAAGGCAATGGGAGGTTCTGTGCTTAGAATGCCCAGAGATAAGAAATATTGGTAGGACGGTATTCAAGAAGGCGGACTAAGAGAGGAATTAGCGCTTGTGAAGAAGCATCGGCTTAGTCCCACCATAAGTAGACACTGTTAGATCGTCGCATTTCCTCTGCAAGTGAATCAATAGATTCAGTGCCTTGATTTACGACGTCAGGGCAAAATTCATAGACTTCTCGAGCAAAAGCTAGCCAATCATCAGGCGGATTCCTAAATTTTGCATCAAGCCAATCATTACCAGCACCAATTAAAATAAGTCCATACTTCTCTTTCCATTGCCTGTAACGTTCGACCACTTGAGAATGGCTTATACCGTAGTTGTTTCCGTTCGTTTGAACAACTGACAAGTAATAGAATTCATCATCGCTTTTAAGAATAGCAATTTTATCTGGGAGGTTTTGAGAAAAAGATTCAGCAAGCAAGTATGCCCGGTATTGACTATTAGCTAAGTGCGCTTGAACTTGAGTCAGGATCATTCGTCCTTTCTTTGGCATTGTATTTAAAATAATTCCATTTGTTGGGATTGTATGACCGTCTGGCGTTGTAGCCATTAATCGTTCTGTCGAAGTCCCAAAGGATTGAATCTCCAACATTAGATTACGCTCTACCCCAGCCAAAAATGAATTGTCATCTTTTTTGGGATTTATTTGTTGATAGTTTCTTCCCTTGGAAGAAATTGGATTTGATACAGTTGATGGAGAAGCTGAAGAGCCCTTCTCTAAGACAATAGAAATTGTTGTTGAAGTAGTACCTATGGTTCTTATTCTCCATCCAGGAACTACTGATTCAATCTCAGCTAGTAGCTCGCCAAAGAAAACTTTAACTTTATCATCGTCGTCATCAGTAATTCTAAGATTCAAAACAGATAAAAATTGATCATATCTCTCCTTTGTCCACGAGAAATACTTTAGTAACCACTCAACAGGAAAAACAATGAACACATAGTTTTTTGCATCCACAATAGATACATAACCATTGTCATTATCGAGACTAAAATAGGGAAACAAACTTGGAGAACTAATTCCAGGCATAGTTATAGTAGAATTGGCCTCTATACCTTTATTACTCAACCAATTCCGAATAGTTAGTGCTGCTTGTGAAGCATTCATATTCCTATTAGGCTGAAAGGAAGACGATAACTCTGAGAATTTACCTTTGGAGGAATGTAAAATATTTTTTTCAATTCTCTCATCCCTTGACCAAATTGTAACATTTGCTTTTTTAAGATTATGTATGTCCTCAGAGTAAGGTATGAAAGTAATACCAGCAAAAAAATAACCAAGAAAATAATTTAACGATCTTCTACTTTTACTCATATTCTTTCCTTTTTGAATCGTAAATATTCTCTGATAATTATTCTGAAACCAAGACTCTAGACTCTGCCATCTAATTCTATCTAGAATTTGAGTTGCTGATTAACAATTGAGCTAACGATACATTTAGAGAAAACATTTTATCAGTTATAGAATGTCAGTTAAAACTTTACGCCTCTGATTTTTCTTTATTTCAAATGTTTAGCATGTACTCCTGTCACAAACAGCTTCTAAAAACATTTATGGTATAGGAATCAAATTCCGTAATGGAAAAGCACGTGAAGTTTCGGAGATTACTACCATTAAAATAACAACAGCTAATGGAACTTTATATCTTTTCGCGGCTTTTTCTAATTCATTTAAAACCTCAGTGGCTGTCAATGAGGGTAAGCTATCATCTTTGTTTTTAACTCCTTTATAGAGGATAACTCCAGGTGTCACAGAGAAGTAAACAGCGTAACTTGGAGAGCCGCCAATGTCAGGTGCTGAAACAACACCATAAAGATATGGATCACCCTCTGTACTCGGACCTCTTCGAACAAAGTCTAAGCCAGCTTTTCGGAAGATTGATACGTATTCACCTGCTTGCCGTAATCCTTGCTCTGCATCTTTGAAGTTTTTTATCTCATATAAAAAATCACGGCTATAATTAAATAAATCTGGCCTTTTAGTTTGTTGATATTTTGAAATTCCATCAGTGATATCTCGTGTCATTTTTAAATCAGTCTCATACATTTTCAATATAGTCTTTATGTAATTGTTTTGATATATCGCATTGTTGAGGTGTAAGACTTGATAATCTTTTACAATACCATTTTCGACAAATGTTCCATAATTAAATCGATATAAATCAGACGTAGAAGCGAATAATTCTTTTGTTTTGATTTCCTCCTCAGTGAATAATTCATTTGAATAATTAGCATAAATGATATTATCTTCGTTCAAGCTACGACGGATTGCATCAAAAACATTGTGTTGGTATTCGAGTAACTTCGTCTGTTCGCCAAATGTTAATCCACTTAAAAAGCTTTGAATTTCGTTCGAGGCTATTTGAAGACTTTGGCTACTTCCAGACATCCAAAGTCTACTTAAAAAACTTAAGTCTTCGTTCTCATTTTGCGCTTCTGCTCCCGGTGCAGAGGGCTCTGGGTCAAGAGCCGCATACGCACTACCCAGTCCAGTCAGGTAGCTGAGGAATTTAGCATCCGTTTTCTGAGTTCCTAAGGACGACACCAACTGGGCTGCATCGATTAATCTGTCCGCGAAATCCAACATCTGGATACGCTCATCTTTCGTGTCTAACCCGGCAAAGAAGGCACTCAGTCCGCCCTGGGCCTGCTTGACCTCTGCACTCTTCCCTTGCCAGAGCGTATTGAGAAATACCGCCAGCGCCTCGTCGCTGTTGACACTATCTGTCCCCGTAGGATTCACTTTCGCCACTTCAAACCCAAACTCGATGAGCTCCCGGAGAAACCGGGCATCTTTCATATCTCCTTTGAGCGTGGGTACATTCGCCCCGGTTTGCAATAGATTATTGATGAACTGAATCGCCCGCACGGGATCCTGTACTCCATCCAGCCATTGACTCAGGCCAGTCACACTCCGCTGCAGTGCCGCTGCAATTAGCCCACTGTCCTTAAATAAGCCATTGGCATCAGCAATTTGCAATCGCCACAGGTCATCCAAAAAGCCTGCGGGGGTTCCTGTAGTTGGCACCGTCGCGTCTGGGGTTGGATTCAACCAGGCATAGGTCTTTGCTAAAGCCATGACCGCTTCAGTGAGCGCACTCTGTTGGGCTGAGCTGACCGCAATCTGCCGGGTTGTCAATACTTCCGTCACCACCCCCAGCAGGGTTGCCTGGAAGATCTGCTCTCGAACCGAGATTGGATTCTCCGCCGCTGTGGCATCTTTCACCAACTGCTGCGCCAACCAGGCAGAGGCAAAGGGTACGAAGCTTTCATAGACTCCCGCCTTATCGCCCCTGGAGTCATAAGCATCCGCAAACAGACCATTAATAGCCGGCCGCATTTTGTCGATCAATGCCTGGTCATTGGCATAGTTGCCATCGGCATACATCAAGGTATTCAAGCGTCTGGCCAGCTCGACTAAAATACTCTGACGGTTATTCAGGGCTCCTTTCTGATGCAAGGTACTGGGGCTGGTGCTGATCAGGTCTACCGCCTGCCGCACCATCCGCTGTAACCCCTCCACATATTCGTACTCATAGCCACCGCCCGTAGCGGTTTGTTGCTGCTCTTTGTACTGGGGCGTTAACCCATCAGTGTACCCTGGGGTCCAGCTACTGCCCCCGGTGCCACTTCCAGCACCGCCATAGTACCCCCAACTCCCGCTGCTACCGACATAGCCCCAACTATAGACATTGCCCGAGCTAGGGGTTCCGACAGTGGCCGGAGTCCGTTCATCGGTGGGAGGATCCAGGGGATGATTGGGCGAAGTCCAGGGATCGTCATCACTGACCCGACGAGGCCCGGGGATAAAGAACTGAAAGCGGGTCCGCTCAGCATTGCCAGCACCATCGGTACTGGTCACAATCAGGTTATAAACTTCTTCCGGTTGCAGGAGTGTATTATCTGCCAGGTCCAGCAGGGGCTGGTCAAAGGCGGTTCCGGTGGGGGAGGCCACCAGGCTAAAGGCGCGCTGGAGGATCGACTGTCCAGTCTGCTCGCTCTGAATGTCGTAGGAGACCTGCACGGTATCAGCGGTGTCTTGCAGAGTGCCTTGCAGCCGCATGTCGCGGGTCCAGGAAATCCCGTCAATCAGACTGGGCAACAGGGTTCGGGGGGCACTGCGGTCTAAGCGGAACTGAACCGATTGCTCCAGGGTTTGATTCGTGCTGGTGGGGGCTTGCAGGCGCAGGGTATAGGTGCCATCGGGAAGCCCATCACCCGCCAAGGCTGCTAACTGGTCTTCATCCAGGGTGAAGGTGCCATCCGCTTGCAGCAAGGCTGTGAGATCTTGAAAGACTGCCGTTGTTCCGCTATCCAGGGTGGCGAACAATCCGGTCACCTGGGTTCTATTGGAAACCACTCCCGCGATCGCAGACGTTGAGGTCCAGCCATCTTCGGCCATGCCCGTATCCTGAACTAACCGGGCCAGTAGGACAGGAGCACTGACTCCCGCTCCATCGGTACTGAGCGTCACCGTGTAAGACTGGGTGGTGACGTTCCCGGCCTGGTCGCTCACCCAGAGCTGCAAGGTCTGGCTCCCACTGAGCCCACCCAGGTCCAGGGATTGGACAAATACGCCGCTGGCGGCGATGGGAACGGTGACAATGGGGAGGGTACCCAACTGGGGTATGGCAACGATTCGTGTAAAAATGAGCCATTTGCAGTGAGGGATTATTGGGTTTCGTTGCCCAAACCTAACTTACGAGGCAGGTGATCGCTCTCATAATTATGAATCTTGCTATCACTATGAATCTAATCTTTTGATTACCAGCTCTTCAATCCTCGCAATCTTCCTTTCTAAGTCTTCTATTCTACTTTTCTTTTCCAAGATTCTTTCTTTGATAGCCGAATTATAACTAGTTATGCTTATCATGTTAAATAAAAATACTAGGAATGCAAAAGTGGCGGATGAAAACTCATACTTCCAATTAGTCATATATCCAATTTAAGTCATGATATTTAATTACTATACTCTATTCATTTGAAGTATCCAAATTGTTGTCAATTTTTTTCTCAAGCTCTATGAGTCTAGCTTCTAGTGCATCAATTTTATGATTCTCTGCAAAAAGCTTTTTGCGAGCATCTATAAGTCTCCAAATCAAAACAATGAAAGAAATAACTATTAGACCAACAGATGCAGCCAACCAAAAAAACAACTCCGTTTCCATCTTTGAATCTCCCTAAATAATAGTTGTAGGAAAGATCGAAGCTTCAAAATCAATCGTTGGCGGACAGCGATCGAGATTAAGATCATACACTCCAAAGCGATTCACATGCTGGGTTCAGTAGGGACTGAGAGCAGCGAGTGCTTCTGTCTCAAGTCGATAGCCCGCCTGCGCTAGTTCCTGGAGATTGCGGCTCAGCTCAAAGACATTGTAGAAAATTAAACAGTTGGCGATCAGATAGTTGTACTTGATGATTTTGCGTTGCTCCTCTCGATTATTGGTGGCAATCACCCCCTTCCCTCCAAACGACAGCCACTGAGCAAAGCCATTAAACGCTTCACTCTTATTAGTTGCTGCGTGGATTGTTGCTCGTAAATCCGCATCCTGAATGTATTTCAGCAGAAAGCCGGTACGCACAGCACAACCTAATGCATGAAATGCTTGGTACAGCTTATTGTGCCTGCTATTCGTTCCCCGCTTCCGCGAGATCCGCCGAAACTTCCACTTCGCCGCTCAATACTTGTTGCTAGTGCCAGATTTAGTCAAATTCCAGACAAATTCGATGACCCTGCTTTGGGCTCTATAGGCATCGTAGGCACTCAACACCGCTTCGATCAGGGAGGGAGTAATCTCAGGAGTGAGGGGGGCAAACCGCGCTGGCACTGAAACCCTGTATCTGGATGCGGATGTCTTGCCGATTCTACCCATTTCCTCGATTTGGCAGGTCTTACAAACGGGTTCAATCGCGCTGGCAGTGGATGTTAACGCCACGCTGTCCCAGTGGGACCATGTCGCAGCGGCGGAAAAGGCTTACACGTTGCAGCGGTGTGCGCCGGACACAGTGCAGTGGAATGGTGGGGTGATGCTGTGGCGACGCGGCCCAGAGGTGCTTACACTATTTGAGACCTGGCATAGGGAATGGCTACGGTGGCAACAGCAGGACCAGTTGGCGCTATTGCGAGCCATCCAGGTGACACAGATCCCGATCGTGCCGTTACCGCCGATCTATAACTTCCCGGCCTATCAAATGACACCTGCTGTGATCCAACAAAATGAAGTGCGGCTGCTCCATTGCCTGAAGGGGTTTGTGTCCGCTGGTCGGTTTCGGGCGATCGCCCAACGGCTGATGCCCGACTCGACGGCCCAGGCGCTCCAGCTATGGCAGCAAGTCTGTAGCGACGTGTGAGGGACGACAAGCTAAAAACTATTTGCGGCGGATGGAGAACTGGCTGGTGATATGCAGGTCGATCGCATATTTATGGTCTAAGCCCCGGCGCTGGAGTGCCTGGGTGCTGGCCTGGTAGGACCAGTGAATCATCGCCAACTGGTCGTTCGTGGCGTTGCTCTCGTGCTGGCGGTAGTAGTAGAGGGGTTGCGGGAGGTGCTGCACTTGAGTGACTTCGGCCAGACGCAGGCAGAGGTCGTAGTCTTCGGCTCGCTCGAAGCTGGGGTTGATGCCACCGACCTGGTCGTAGACAGAACGCCGCATCAACCGAAAGTGGAAGGTCATGAAGTCGAGCAGCAGTTGGTCTTTGGTGTAGGGAATCTGGCAGCGCTTGCCCAGTCCATGATCCTGTCCCTGGGGGTCGATGACGTGGTAATTGGTGTAGACCATCCCAATATCGGGATGGGTATCAAGAATGGCGGCGGTTTGCTCCAGGGCGGTGGGGGCAAGCAGGTCGTCGCTATCAACGCGGTTTGCTCCAGGGCGGTGGGGGCAAGCAGGTCGTCGCTATCAACCCAACCAAGGTAAGTGCCTCTGGTGGCTGCGATCGCGCTTCTAAGGGCGGGGGCAATCCCTTGATGCGGTGCCGCAATCACCCGGAGGCGATCGTCTTTGTCCGCGTAACGCTGAGTAATGGCTACAGATTCATCCGTGGAACCGTCGTCCCATAGCACGTACTCAAAATCACGATGGGTTTGGGCCAGGATGCTTTCGATCGTCCCAGCTAGGTATTGCTGGCGATTATAGATGGTCGTGACCAGTGAAATTAGGGCTGACATAAACCGTTTGGGCAAAAGGGCATGACTGAAGCGGAAAAAGCTCCTAAAGCTAAAATGCCCAGCAATGCGAGTGCAGAAATTTGGATGAAAGATTTCTGTAGACTGAAACCCACTAATTGGGGTCTGGTTAGACTACTCTCATTGAGACCTGTGGAAAAACGGATAGAGTAATCTTGTGATTAAAGGCACAATTATCCCGATGGCTACAAATATCAAACAAATTTCAAATTGCTGTAAAAAACTAGCGATGTTTGACACAATAATAGCTATTGCTGTTGCTAATGAAACAATATAAGCTTTTTTTTCCCCGAAGCCGGTTCTAACTAGATTTCTGCTCCATATCTCAGTTCCGAAACCAACAATTAATCCAATAATAGATCCTATCAAAGCATGAAAGAATGGCTCATCATCTAATGCCATGCCCGTACGTGGTGGAATAAGAAGTCCAGTTTGATGCGTAGCTATTTCAATCAAATCCCCTATAACAATACCTAATGTAATAGCAATAAGAGCGATAACACCTCTTCCAAGATCTCTAGGTTTGTATGCGATAAAAACTAGAATGAATATAAAAGTTGTAGTTATGGCGAAAAAAAACACTAAGGCTGATGTTAATGGTAAACCAAAGTAAAATATGTCTACTGCGTTGATAAACCCATAAAGTGGCGTGATAATTGCAGAGAAAATAACTAACCATGGTGTCTTTACCGAGGTTGAATGGTTAATTTCATCAGACATACTAGTAAACCTCCTTTAAAGATCGAGATTTAAACATCCATCGCTAAAACACTCAATTTAATTTTCGTAATAGTAAGGAAGCATTCCTCGCTTGCCTCGTCGTCTATCAGGTCTGTATCCAAGTGGTTCTGCATTTCGACTAGTTCTCCCTGAAAAAGGATTTATTTCCCACGCTGGCACCCAAAACCCTGATCTTGGTTGAGGACATCTGTTACCAGGCAGGGCATTTTCGAGAGCCTGAAATGCTGCAGAATTACTGTTTCTTCGTCTAGTATCATAAGGAATATTACCCAACTGATTAATTAAGCGGAAGGTTGCTCCAATTTTTCCTCAATCGCATTAATTTCCTTTACGCAACCATCACTAAGCTGATAAATAAATTGTTTGGAGCCTGATGGGTGCCCTGGTCGCCAGGGTATACCAATGTTATGTGAAAATAGATAGCCAGATCCAAAAGGTGTTGATCCCGCATTAGACGCAGTAGTCAAGATTGCTGGCAATGCACCTTTAACCGTAGGTTCCGCCTCATATGCTTTCATTCTTTGGTAGTCCTATTCCTTAAAGGATGGAGAATAATCGTGCGCTAACGGAAGCCTTGCAACCAAACTTTGTCAGGTTTGAGGTATTTTTCTCTGTCCTTTACATAAAGGCACTACCCATTCTTTTTGTTGAATTAGTGATAACTACCCGAGCATGGTAACCAAGATTTGCTACCTTGTCGTACTCTAATTCAACTATGAATTTACCTGAAGGATCGATAGCGTAAGTGGTCTATTCCCTACATATCTGTAAAGATTACTATCTCCTGCCCCAAACCCTAATGGATCTTGCCCAATGAACCGCCCTACTCCAGCATCAAAGTAGCGTGCCCGGTAGTAGTACAGCCCTGTCTCACCGTCGTATTCCCGCCCTGTGAACTTATAGCGGGTGTCTGCTGTCGCCCCAGCCATTGAGCCAACGACCTGACCAAAGGAGTCATAGGTGAAGTGGTTCACCACCGCGCCACTGTTATTGACCAAATCCCTAACGCTTCCCAGGTGGTCCGTTAACATCCAGGTGGTTTGGCTATTGGATTCCTGCGCCAGCACCTGATCAACCATCAAACCGTAAAGGTAGCGCGTACTGGGCGTGGTATTTGTGCCAGAAAACTCCAGATAGACATTACCCCGGTCGTAGACAAAGCGAGTCGTTTGAGTCCCCACCGTCTTCGCAATCCGCTGATTCAACGCATCATAGGTATAGCTCACCTGCTGCGTTACCGTACCACCCGTCTTGTCTGTCACACCGGTTAAGCGGTTGCGATAATCCCAGGTAAACTCCCGCACCTTGCCGGTAGCAATCTCCGTCCGTGTCTTGAGATTCCCTTCTGCATCGTAGGTGTAGTTATACGTTCCATCCGAGAATAACTGGTTGTTCGTGCCTGTTTGATAGCCTGCATTCGTGCGGTTGCCATTTGCATCATAGGTATACCCCTCATCACTGATGGCACTGTGGTCGGCACCGGCTAATTGATTCGTGTTGTCATAGTTATAGATACTATTGAGCAAATGCAGAAGATGATGCAATCCTGACTGCCTGACAAAACTCAGCGAGTTGCAGTCTCATCAAGCTTTACAGGTGA
>ERZ1066117.973-NODE-973-length-16641-cov-5.747558_pt1 | contig 16641 bp, 14 predicted proteins | sample MGYA00382764_ERZ1066117 | MGnify/ENA primary metagenome ERZ1066117 (study PRJEB33369, sample SAMEA5778347) | biofilm metagenome | biome: Industrial cooling water; feature: Water cooling tower basin; material: Biofilm | place: United Arab Emirates | collected...
GCCAACCAGCGCGGCAGCGGTGCCCAGCTCGACGGCATTTTCGCCATGCCCTTCCCGGGAGCGGGCCAGATGATGGTGGGCCCGAGCATCCTGAGCATCACCGACGGCACCAGCAACACCGTGATGTTTGCCGAGGTGATGCGTTCAACAACTCTTTGGAATGCAGGAAGCGGCATTCGCGACCATGTGACCGTCATCATCAACAGTAGCAACACCGGATTCAACACGACCGACGGAACCACCATCCCCATGTGCATGGATGGCAGCACCTGGAGTAGCTCGATCAAGTATGTCGGCTTCCAGTATTATCGTAATCTGCCGTCCAATTATCTGTTCACACACACGTTGCCGATCAACTGGAACCGACGCGTCGCCAGCGGCACGCAACGCTACAGTTGCAGCAACAGTTCCGTGACGGCCATGCACATCTCGGCCAGTAGCTATCACACGGGCGGCATCAATGCCTGCCTGGCCGACGGCAGCGTGCGATTTTTCAGCGACGGCACGACCTACCAGGTGTGGCGTAACCTGGGCACGCGCTCGGGTGGCGAGGTAACCGGAAACTAATCATGAACACTCTTTTGCGTTTGGCCCTACCGCTGCTGATGGTGGTGGCGGTGGGCTGTGGATCCGATCGGCGGGTGGAGCCCGAACCGCCGCGCGAGCAGATTGCGTTGGCCGAACTGGGCAACCTGCTGCGAACGTTCCCCAAGCCCCCCACCAAGGTGGACGATTTCAAGCTCTACGCCGACGCCTACCCGATTGCCTGGGAGGCGGTGCGAAAGGGCGACGTGGTGGTGATCTGGGGCGTCACCATGCCCGGCGAGGGCGATGCCGGCAAGGGAACGACGGAAATTGTCGCCTACGAGAAGGCTGCCCCCACGACGGGCGGCTTCGCGTTGCTACACAATGGCCAGGTGAAAAAGTTTTCAGCCGAGGAGTTCAAGACGGCGAAGAAGGCGAAGTAGGAGCCACCACCGGAGGGGGCGATGTCCCCTCCCTCTGTCTCAGAGTGGAGGAGGACCACACCTATGTCGTCGTCGAGTTGGACTGGTCGTTCGGCCTCTGGTCGCCCAGTCGCTACTCTATTGACGATAAGACAGACGGAGGCACGATTACTGCTCGTGAAGTCTCGATAACCTATGGAGCGTGATGTGATCGAGAGGTAATCGAGATGTTCGACAAACGACTTCGTCCTCAATTATTGGAGACGCTAAACACTGACTTAGCCATCCACGGTTTTCGCCTACAAAAGCGTCAGGATCGCTTTATCCGAGCCTTCAAGAATGCAGGAATCTCTCATTTCTTCATTCTCCTGTTTCTTAGTAGCGAACATGGCTACAGGATTTTTCCCCAGGTCGCTATTCGTTTGGACGCGGTCGAAACAATCTTTCACTTCACTTCTGGGTTTGAGAAAAAATACCAACCACATACGCCGACCATAGGTTCTAATATTTGGAGGATCCTGGGCACAGAATCCTATGTGAGACTAAGTTCCTGGGACGATCTGGAAGCGTCGGCACATACGCTATCGCATCTCTTTACCACGTTCGCCCTGCCCTATTTCGATCGATGTTCCGAGATCGGGACCATCGATCAAACGCTCAACGATCGTCCCAACGATTATAGTCCGCATCGCATCATGGACTATTTGCGGGCAAGCACGGGTATTATCGCCGCCAAACTGAACAACAGGAGTAATTACAACGAGCTTGTTGAGATCTATCGTCAACAAATGGGTCGGTTCGCAAACGGCTTCTATCTGCCGCGTTATGAAGCCCTCGTTGGCCACCTGGAGGCGTCCGATCCGACGAAACGAGAGAATTAGCGGACGCAGGGAAACTATTCGCGATCATGGTTCACATCGCCTCGATCCGCTTGTTTCTCAACACTTGATTTGCCAGACAGTACCTGGACGCGTCAGGAGGTAGGATGATGGAGTGCTGGCTAACGATTCGGTCCGATACGAAGTCGCCCTTCGCTGGCCTAATTCGTTTTATCAACAACACAGGAAACGTATATAGAATCGAGTATGATCTGCACCCGCTGCAGTATCTCGACCTGCGGGTTGAGCGGGACGGGATATTGCTCGCGACAAGCTACTAGGGGAATAGATTTTCCGCATTCGGCGGAGTCGAGACGCTCGTTCTTGAGCCAGGTGAGTCTTACTCGGCGAATGTCGGGCTGCTGGGTAGTCTGCCCACTGAGCAGCGTCTCAGCGGCACGTACCGGATTACCGCCGAGTACACCTACGGAGAGACCATTCGGTCCAACACCATTGAGTTGAAGGTTGGCTAAGGGTTGCCTATGGGCGGGCATGGGCCTGCTGCGCAGCGGTGCAGGGGCCGTCGCCAAACGCATCTCCCAGGCCGACCTTCTCAGCATCCTCCGCTCGCTTCGGCGTCGACCACTCATCAATCATAGTATCCTTGGCGAGGGGATATCGGCGCAGCTTCGACCAGGTGGTGTCCCATTGAATGGAAAGTTACACACGGTGTAGACTCGCGGCGGCAAGAAGATAGAGATCCGGATCGGGGAGGATGAGGAGGCATACTGCTGCGATGGCATCATCTTCGGAGGATCAAAGGCGTCCCTTCGCTACACGCCCTTCGGCGCTGCTTTGGTCCGCGCGCTTTTGGACGAGGGCTACATACTTGTTCCCCATAACCAGGCACGGATCGGCGATGTCTTGGCCTGGAAGGGGACTTCCAATCCTTTACCACATACTGCAATCATCGAGAAGCCCGTCATCAACTCGACCACAGGACGCCTTGACTTTTCGACGATCGTTCGCACGAAAAACGGACCGAGGCTGCCGGATAGGTCGATGACGTTGAAGGAGGTTAACCTTGAGCAACAAAGCTACGGGACCGAAGTCGATGTCTACTGGACAAAATGAGTAAAGCGCCAAAAAGGTTGCAGGACCGAGGAGAACGATGACTGAGAAGAGCACATCCCCACAACAGGCCAGCGAAGGGAGGCTTCTCTGCCGCCTTCGATCGAAGTCGACGGAAGGCTGCGTCTACGCAGGGGAAGTTGAAATCGAGAACGTCTCGGACGAGCCAATCGAGATCGTGATCCAAGCATCCGAGTTGGAACACCTCGATCTTCTCGTTACGAACGACAGGGGCGAGGTCGTCTCCGCCTTCCACTACGGCATCATCTTCTCGCCATTTTCTCTCGGTCATACTTGGCAACTCCTTCCAGGACACAAGCTTGTCAGGAGTGTCAACCTCTTGGCCACAGTCCCCGAAGAGAAACGGAAACCGGGGCGGTACTCGGTTCAAGCCGTGTACGTCTACGAGCAACTCCACGCAGTTTCCGAGAGAATCGAGTTCGATCTGCCGCCAGCCAACCCCAGTTCACTCAAAGGAAGGAATTGGGTGGGATTTTGCCAATCTTGGAGTAAATGGTGGAAAAGAACCGCGGGGCCTCATTAAATCAAGAAATAATTTTATTTCAATATTAGTATTTTGCGCATATGCATATTCGCTTAATTGCACTTACCGCGCACCGCCCGTCTGTCGGCGTCAGGCGGTCCTCCGTCACCAAGGCCGGTTGCCTAGATCCTGTTCATCTAGGAGGCTCCTCCGGCGTCCCTAAACCCCGTCGGGCTTTGGCTCGCCCCCTTGAAGGTCACCTGTTCTCCCGGCACCTTGCTCACTTGCCCCGTAGCTTCTCGATCTGCTCGTGGATGATCTCCTCGATGCGGGGCGACCAGCGGGCCGGTTGGCCGTAGTAGATCTGCGACGAGTCGGCCTCGTAGCCGCCCTCGCTCAGCACCCGTTTTGAGGGGATGTACGCCATCACATCGTTTGCATAGGCGGTCACCCACACGTCGGGGCCGACAGCTTTTTTGAGGCGTAGCGCGTAATCGACCACCACCTCGCCGCCCAGAGCGACCCACGTCACGGGGCCGACCTGCCACACCTGCACCGGATAATGCTCATACGTCCCGAGCAATTTTCCGTCACGCTCCCAGGTTGCCAGCAATCGCTCGGCCCGACGACGCTCGGCCAGATTCTTGCTCACCCGCTGGCCGGCCAGTTGCTCCTTCGTCGGCAATGTGTCGTAGGGCAGCGGCACCTCGGCATAGCGGAGCAGCAGGTCGCCCTTGAGTTCCTTCGTTCGTGTCTCGCGCACGGCCTTCGCCAATTCGTTGCCATAGGCGCGGGCCTGCTCGATCTTGCCGCGCGGCAGTGGGTTGGCGTCGGCTCCGCAGCCGGTCCAGAATAGCGCCAGCGTGCCAGGCTGCTTGGCCTCGATCGCCGATTGGGCAAACCCCGCGTAGTCGCCACACCAGCGCTGGCCCGAAAGGGTGGTGTTGTGGCACGCATAACCGAATACTGTTGCGATCTCCTCGCCCTTTGCCGAACGCACCCGCAACACCGGCACGCGATGATCCACCGGCCCGGTCGGGTTGCTACCGTTGATCACGCCCTTGTCGGTCTTTTGCCGACGATTCACCGCAAAGCCGGCATTGCCGATCCCGGCCTCCAGCGTGGCCGGTTGCAGGTTCTTCAGCGCCTCGTCGATGGCCGCGCTCATCTGTTCGCCCAGCCAGCGGGTGTAGGGCGGCACCTTTTTCGCCTCGTCGGCCGACATCGGGTACATGTCGAGCAGGTTGTCGGCGATCACCGGGCCGCTGTGCGTGTGCGACGCGGTGAGCATCACGGCCGCATCGTCCAGACGATGGCGTTTGCGGACGGCGGCGCGAACGGTCTGAGCCAGGCCGCGCGGAATGCCGATCAGGTCGCTCGTCAGCAGCACGGCTCGGCGGCCCTTCGCGTCCTGCAACGCCAGCACCTTCACGTACAGGTCGTGCTCCTTGCCCTCGGCCGGTTTCGTTCGCGCGGCATAGCCGGCCATCCACATTGACTCAGCCGGCGTGATCACGCGTTTGGCGACGCCCGCCTGCCACGCAGGAACATCGGCCGAAAGTACGACGAGCAAGAATGCGAGCATGCGTGAACTCCGATCGGGGAGACGAGGTTGCCCGTTATCGTACTCGGCGCGTAGCCGGACGGCCCACATCACGGGTGCGTGCTACCGCGATTTCCCTGAGGAGGCGGCTCCTGATACATTGATGGAAGCGTATCGCACAGAAGGAGGTCGCCATGCCCTACTCCGATGAGGACTCGCAGCCCGAGTACGACCCGCCGCGTGGGCCTTTTCCCTGGCGGACGTTGCTCCTCGTCCTTGGCTGTCCGCTCGTGGTGTTCCTGGCGCTCGTGGTCCTTGTGTTCCTGGCAGGCGTCCTCTCGTGTTTTGACATCAGGCCCGCCGATGCCCCTCCGCCGGGATGGTGGTGGGACGCCCGGCCACCGCGTCCCACGCCCGAGCAGCAATTGGCCCAGGTCCGCGAGGCGCAGCCCATCCTGGAGGCGATCTACCAGTATCGCGAGGATGTCGGCGTCTGGCCCATGAGCCTGGACGATCTGGTGCCCGAGTACCTGCCCGCCAAACCGAGGTGGGAGTATAAGTGGTTCAACATGGGCGGGTTCATCCTGCGGAGTCGCAACGGCCACACGGCGATCGCCTTCCACCAGAGTCCGCGAACGGGGGCCAGCTGGGCCCTCTCCGGCGGCGACTGGGCGGAGGCGATCCCCGGCGTGCCGGAGCCGACCTACCATCCTCGGCCGGCCGATCCCGACGAGCGTGTCCGCCGTTTCCAGGCCGAGATGCTCCGCCGCAGACGGGATCACCCCGACCTCTTCGAGCACTGGTACTATCGCGCCTGGAAGCTCTACGAGTGGGAGCGGTGGGACCTGGCCGCCGAGGCTTGCCGGGAGTGCATGCGGGATCATCCGAACTACGACCCTGCCTTCGTGCTGCTGGCCCTGATCGAGCACCGGGCCGGGCGCGGCGTCGAGGGCGAGAACGAACTGCGGGCCTACGCGGAGAAACGCAACGACTACGTCGGCTATTTCCTCCTCTCGGAGTTCTACTTCCAGAGCGGACGACGCGACGCGGCCCTGGACGCCTTGCGCACGGCGAGCCGCAAACCCATCCCCACTGCGGCCGACAACGACGACGTCGCCTGGCATCTGTGGCAAGGAACCCTGCACGCCTATGACGAAGACGAGTTCGAGTTGGTGATCGCGCTGTGCGACCGTTGGGAAGCCTGGCGACAGGGAATCGTTGTGAGCGATTTCGGCAGGGATGTGTTCCTGCGGATGGGCGCGCGGCTCCGCCTGGGTCGCCTCGATCAGGCGCGGCAGGACCTGGCGTTGGTGCTCAAGAAGAAAGAGGGACCCAATCGCTACGGCGAGCAAATCTACGACACCGATGAGTTGATGGAGGCAGTCCAAAAGGGCGACACAACGTACATCTTCGAGCCTTGGGCTCGCGAATCATCGTTCCGCTTGTACTCGCTCGATCCCTACTACGAGTGATCATATAGTGTCACCATTGACTATCTTAGTCGTTCGCAATGCGTGCCGCTTCAATATCCAAGAGCCGCGACCGCGACAGGCGGTCGTTCCCACCAACGCCCACGGAGATCCTCGCCATGCCCCAACCCTACGACGACCCACAGTCCGACTACGACCCCCCGCGTGGGCCTTTTCCCTGGCGGACGTTGCTGCTCGTCGTGGCCCTCTGTTTTACCCTCGGCCCGTTGCTGGCTTACGGACTGTTGACTCTCATCGGCCATGTCATTTTAGGAGACATGGCAAACGGCTTCGGACCGGGCGTGGGCTTTGGTCCTGTCCGCGCGGGCCGCGACGGCGTGGCTCGGCGACGGCCCACCGTCGAGCAGCACCTCGCCCAGACCCGCGAGGCCGAGCCGTACCTGCAAGCGATCCATCAGTATCGCGAGGATGTTGGCGTGTGGCCCATGAAGATGGATGCCCTCGTGCCGGACTATCTCCCGGCGGTGCCCCGGCGCTGGGAATACACATGGTTCGGCTCGGGTGGATTCTGTCTCCGCAATCTCAACGGTCTGACCGTCGCCACCTCGTACACCTGCTCATTGAGCGAAGGAGCCGGATGGCGCCTCTCGGGCGGCGACTGGGCCGCTGAACTCCCCGGAGCGCCCGAACCCGAGTTTCGTGTCCGCCCTGCCGACCCCGTTCAGCGATTGAAACGATTCCAGGCGGAAATGGTTCGGCGGATTGCTCGGGACCCTGAGGACTGGGATCACCGTTACTTCCGAGCCTATCAGCTGTACCAGTGGGGCCACTGGGAAGAGGCGGCCGAGGCGTGCCGTGAATGCATTTGGCATCATCCGATTGAAACAGAGAATTATCTCCTCCTGGGATTGATCGAGTATCGAGCCGGACGCGAGGAACAGGGGGAGTCCACCCTGCGAGAATACGCCCACGCGCGGGGCGATTTCGTCGGCTACTTCCTGCTCGCGGAGTATTTCTTCCAAACCGGCCGGCGCGATGAGGGGCTGGAGACGCTGCGGATCGCGGTCCACCGTCCCATTCCTACCAGGGTCCCAGATAGGGACAACACAACCATGCAGTCCTTGATCTGCATGACAAGTCTGCGATTTCTAGATAACCAAGATAGCGAGACTCTACACGTTTTTTGTAACCGAACGCAGGAGAGAGTGTCACGCTCAAACTATTGGAACTGGGGATTATATCATTTGCTCCGGTCGGCGTTGTGGGTGCACGAGGGGCGATTCACGGACGCCGAACAAGAGTTGGAGACGTTTACCCGAATGCTCAAAACGTCAAAGATCACAGCTTACGGACACAATATTGAAGATTTGGCGGATGCAATCAAACGACGAGATCGGAGCTACTGGCACACATTGGATCATACCAATTCGCCAAGCTGGTATTACTACGAGATTGAAATATTTTATGAATAAAATGCCCGAAGACGAATGAATCGTTCACCTTCCGGCTCATACCCGCTCTGGATGCCCACGCGCAGGAACTGATCAAGGAGAACGGCGGCGCGTACGTTTGGGCGGACATGGCCTTCGAGGTGGCCCGCGAGGCGTTGACCACGGCGGCCACCATGGGCACCGTGTCGGGTCGGTCGTGCCCGCTCCCGTGGCCAACTGGGCCGCCAAGATCGCCTGCGACCTCGTCGTCCCGGCCGCGCGGATGGCGGCGATGGGAGCGCAGCCGGCGTTCCTGTCCAACCGGTGATGTCGGTGGGCAAGGGGCTGCTGCTGGCCTGGAAGTATGCCCAGGAGGGCAAGGACGAGGATGCGGCCCGCGCCCTGGTGAAGGTGGGCTTCGGCTCCATCGGCCTGGGCCAGGGGGTGCGCAACACCCTCGCGCTGGGCAACCTGCTGCGCAAGGAGGGGCTGGTCGGCCTGTGGCGAAAGCTCAAGGCCTGCTTCGCGGCCGGCACGAAGCTGTGGACGCCCGAGGGGCCGAGGGCCATCGAGACGCTGCGCGAGGGCGACCTGGTCCTGTCGCGTGACGAGAACGACCCCAACGGGGCGGTGGTGGCCCGGCGCGTGGAGATGACGTTCAAGCGGCTGGGACGCATCCTCGTGCTGCGGGTGGGCGGGCAGGAGATCCGCACGACGGCGGAGCATCCGTTCTGGGTGTGGGGCAAGGGCTGGACCGAGGCGTCGGCGTTGCGGGCTGGCGACCGGCTGGCGTTGCTGGGCGAGGGCGAACGCGAGGTCGAGGCGGTCGAGGATGGCCAGACCCACGAGACGGTGTACAATCTCAGCGTGGAGGACCACACCTACTTCGTCGGCGGGTTGGAGTGGGGTTTCGCCCTGTACTCGCATAACGCCGACTGCCTTCCGATCAATTACCCAGCAAACCACGACTCTCCTGGAACTCCGGGCGTTGCGCATAATCCGACGATGTGTCAGATCGCGATCAATCACCAAGCAGAGGCAACTCGCCATTCGCAGTTGCCGGCCGGTGTCAACCGGGCGCGAACGCAAGTTCGGACCAACAAAGCTCCGCTTAATCCGGCATACCCAGATGGCCCACCTCCTTGAGGGGGTGCAGTTCAAGATGGATCCAGCCCTGACAAAGCAGCCTTACCGCGTTGACTACCACGTTCTGGGTGTCTCCTATTTCGCAAAGGGGTTTGAGTTGTCCGGCCCTGAGTTGGCAAGGCTTTGGTCAGGCACAAGGATATTTGGCCGGCATAAAGTCACAGGAGCATTTTGGCACGAAGGATCGGTTCCCAAAGGGGATAGCCGATTCGAACTTGGTTCTTTGGACCGGCTTCAACCGCTGCTAGACATGGGAACGCATCCGATCTTCGGTGGTGGGGTTAGCGTGCAGTCTCGCTCTGTCGCTAGGAATGTGATAGTCGACCGCGATTTCTATTACGCTCACTCCCCTGCTTTTCGGAGCTTTGGCTACGACACGGATTCCTCCCTTCTCTACACCATGTCAGGCCAATGGTTTGAGATGGTTGGCGCAGAGATTGTGTTGGCTCACATGCGAGAGCATTTCGAGGCTGCTGACAGCGCTGGCTCTCCGTATGGACTACTTGATGTGTCAGCTTCCGACGACTGCTATGGAGGTGCGGTCTATGACTCAGGTTGGGTCGATAATATTCCACTACACCGCTGGGTTGAAAATGTGAGATGGCTCTCCACTCGTTCACAGCATCAGCAGCACGCGAGAGGAGTCTATTGGGGCAACTATTTCGGGCCTGCCATCCTGGACCGCCTTGGTGGACGGGAGCGGTTCTTGACACGATTTCGGCAACAGGCGCAGTATCCTGATGGGCGAGCGAGCGCGAGGATCTGGGAATTCGCCAATGGTGTCTTCGTCAGCTTGTGCCTCGACCCATTGGTGTGTAAGCCTGGGCAACCTCTTGACGGCTGGGCTGCTCAGAACATGCACTGGCTAGTGTTGGAACTTGGCTCACACGGGGTCCTCGGCCCCTGAAGTGCTGAAGAGTCAGAGCACCCTGGATGGATCTCGTTCGGGGGTCGCCCGTTCCACCATGCAAGGCCGTCGCCATCCCTTCCACCGACTGCCCCGCACGACGGCGGAGCATCCGTTCTGGGTGTGGGGCAAGGGCTGGACCGCGTCGGCGGCTTTGCGTCTAGGCGAACGCGTGGGTCATGGGGCTCGCGCCGTTGCCAGTCTGCCCTCCTCACGCGTAGACTGATCGCATGCACTACGACGCGATTGTTCTCGGACTCGGGGCGATGGGGCTGGCGGCCGCCTGGCGGTTGGCGTCGCGCGGGCTGCGCGTGCTCGGCCTGGAGCAACACACCCTGCCGCACACGCTCGGTAGTTCGCACGGCCACACACGCATCATCCGGCAAGCGTACTATGAACATCCGGACTATGTGCCGCTCTTGCGTCATGCCTATTCGGGATGGCACGAATTGGAGCAACTCACAGGCCAGCATCTGTTCACGCAATGCCCGTGTCTGAGCCTCGGCCCGCCCGAGGGCGAACTGATCCAGGGAGTCATCTGCGCCTCGCGCGAACATGCGTTGCCTCTGGAAACACTCTCGCTCGACGAAGTGATCGCACGCTTCCCTGCATTTACCCATCTGGATGACTTTGCTGCCGTTGTCGAACCCACAGCCGGCGTGTTGGCCGTCGAGGATAGCCTGCGGGCGATGGCGCGGCTGGCCTCTGCCCGGGGCGCGAGCCTGCGCGAGCGTGTTGCCGTGCGGGCTTGGCGACGGGAGGGCGACGCCGTTGCGGTCGTCACCGACGAGGGCACCGTTCACGCCGCGCGGCTCGTGATCACCGCTGGACCGTGGGCGGCCCGCGTGCTGGCGACGCAGGCCCCGCCACTGCGGGTGATGCGGCAGGTGGTCTTCTGGTTCGCCGCCGCCGAGTTGGCCCGCTTTCGCCGCGACCGCTTTCCCGTGTTCATCGCCGACACGCCGGGCGGCTACTTCTATGGCATGCCGGCCTTCGACGCTCGTGGCGTCAAGGTGGCGCAGCACTATGGCGCCCCGGAGACGGACGACCCCGACGCCATCGAGCGCACCCTCTCGGCCGCCGACGAGCAGCCCGTGCGCGACTTTCTGCGTCGGCATCTCCCCGAGGCCGACGCGCCGGTGAGTGAGGCATCCACGTGCATCTACACGCTCACGCCCGATCGGCACTTCTGGATCGATTCGCTCGACGAGGCCGTCGTCGTCGCGGCGGGATTCAGCGGGCACGGCTTCAAGTTTGCCCCGGTCGTGGGCGAGATTCTCGCGGATCGGGCCATGCAGGGGCACACGGCATTGCCGGCACAGTTGTTTCAGCGTCGCGCCTTTGCCACACTCAGTTAGCGAAGAATTCGCCGTAGTCGTCCTGAAGGGCACGCACGCCGCGGCTGATCGCCCAGGCGTCGATGCCGATGGACAGCATGGTGCAGCCCAGATCGACGGCCCGGCGAGCAAATTCATGGCCAATGGGCAAGATGGCCCAGGGACGGTTGGCGTTCCGGCAGGCGGTGGCGACCCGCTCGATGGCCTGCCAGAGCGACGGGTGCTCCCACTGGCAGGGAATGCCCAGCGACTGACTCAGGTCGGCCGGTCCAACAAACAGGAAATCCAGATCCTCCAACGCGGCGATCTCCTCGACCACGTTCACGGCATCGACATGCTCAATCTGCACGCTCAGAAGGATGCTTTCATTCGCATGGGCGAAATAGTCCAGCGATTTCATGAGACCGAATCGACCATCGACACCGGTGCCATTGACGCCGCGCTCGCCACGCGGGTGGAATTTGGCCCAGCGGATCAGGTCGCGGGCCTCGCGCACGCTGCGGACCATCGATGCCATCACGCCGCCAGCGCCGGCCTCCAGCACGCGCATGACGGCGGCGTAATCGGTAGCGGGCATGCGCACAAACGTATCGATGCCGGCGGCACGGGCGGCGCGGGTGGCCTCCTCGATCTGCGGGATGGTCAGGCCGACGTGCTCCTGATCGAGCCAGATGCCATCGTAGCCGCCCAGATGCGCAACGAGTTCAACCAGCTTGGGGTGGCAGAACTGGCCCAGAGCAAAAACCTTGGTGAGCCGACCAGCGCGAAGCGCGGCCTTGAGATGACCCGACATGTGCAATCCTCAGGCATCGGGAACGATGGCGTTATGCCTTCGTTGTATCGCCCGAGGGGGCGTAGGGAAACGTCGCATCCACGGGAGTGCTGGCCAGATCGACGAGAAAATCGCCCAGGCGCTGGGTGAGGGCGTCCATGAGGCGCTGGCCCTTCTCGGCGGTGGCGGCACGCGGATCGCCCAGGCCGGTGCTGGTGGTGGCCAGGTGCCAGGGCCGCGTGATGCTCACCCAGCCGCGATTGATGGCGTCGAAACGGGTGGGGCGGGCCGCGCCGGCATCGGCACGCTCGGGATGGAGCAGATGCGGGAAGAAGGCCAGCCCCAGGCTCGTCTCCACCTCGTCGGCATGCTCGCCGGGCTTCTCAAACAGCGTCGGATACAGATCGGCAGCCATGCGATACCAGTCGCAGACACAGAGAAACATCTCCGTTTTATGATGCAGCTGCCGGGCCAACGGCTTCAATTCATTGCCACCGTGGCCATTGAGCAGAACCATCTTGCGGATCCCCTGAGCGTGCATGGAGTCGATCAGGTCGCCGAGGATCGCCAGCAGCGTTGTGGGCGTCAGACTGCACGTCAGGGCACGCGGCAGTTTCAGGTAGTTGGTGTTCACGCCGAACGGCACGGTGGGCAGCACGGCGACGCGGGCACCCCGCTCCCACGCCCACGCTCCCGCACGGCGGGCCAGTTCCTCGACCTGGAAATTGTCGGTGCCGTAGGGCATGTGCAGGTTGTGCGGCTCGGTGGCCCCAAAAGGCAACACAATGGCCTGCCACTCCGTCGCGCGCACATCGGCATACGTCAACTCGGCCAGCATAAAAGGCAACGACATTACGGCATTCCTGCAGAGGAAGAAGAGGGAGCAGCGGGCGGGGAGAGCGGCGCGGTGTCGCCCAGATCCTTCTGCCAGGTACGCAAGAGCGCCTCCAGACGTTTGACCTCGGCGGGGTGATCTCGGTGGATGTCCTTGGTCTCATGTGGGTCGGCCTTCAAATCGAACAACTGCGTGCGGCCGATTTTCGGGTAGCGGATGAGCTTCCAGCGGTCGTCGCGAACGGCCCGTTGTACATCGCGATAGGCCAGGAAAAGCGAATCGCGCACCTTGTCCGCCTTGCCGGCCAAAATCGGCGAGAGATCACGGCCATCGAGGTTAGGTACGGCCTTGGTACCGACGCGGGCCATGATGGTCGGCATCAAATCATGAAGATACACCAGAGCGGCCGATTCGCCCTTCGGGATGCCTGGCCCGGCGAAGATCATCGGCACCTTCAGCCCGGCATCGTAAACGTTTTGCTTGCCCATGAGACCGTGACTGCCGACGGCGAGACCGTTGTCCGAGGTGAAGACAATGAGGGTGTTGTCCGTAAGTTTGCGACGGTCCAACTCGGCGAACAATCGGCCGAGGTGATGATCCAACCCGGTCATGACAGCGTAGTATTCATGCAGATGCTTGCGAATCTCGTCTTTGGTGCGAGGCCAGGCGGCGAGCTTTTCGTCGCGGATCTTGAGCTCACCGTTATCAAAGGGATGCTGAGGCAGGTAGTTCGGAGGCAGGGGGATCTTGTCACGCTCGTAGAGCTTGAGATATTCCTCGGCAGCGACGCGCGGGTCGTGCGGCGCCTCGAATGCCAGATAGGCGAAGAACGGCTTTTTGGGATCGCGCTTGTCCAGGAAGCGGATCGCGCCGTCGACCACGGTCTTGCCCGGTTGGCCGCTACGGCGTTCCTTGTCGTCGGCGAGGTAATTCACCGAGTCGAATCGCTTCTCGATCTCGACGGCGACGTTGCCTTTTTTGCCGTGGTGGTAGCTCTGGTAGCCGGCCGCCTGGAGAGCGACGGGGAGGCTGGGTTCGGCGGGAGCGTGATTGCCCTTCCAGCGAAAATAGGTGCGACCGCTCAGGAGCATATTGCGGCTGGGCAGGCACACGGCGGGCATGTGACTGCCCAGGCAGTAGGCGTTGCGAAAGACGAAGCCGCGTTTCACGAGACGATCGAGGTGCGGTGTCTGGACGGTAGCATGGCCCAGAGCACCGATCAGGTCGTAGCGCTGGTCATCCGTGACGATTAGAAGCACGTTGGGAGTGTGCATCTCTGCCGCGAACAGCAGGGTCAAGAGGGCGAGGGTCATTCGTCGTTCTCCTCGGCTTCGCGATCGTGGAACAAACAGCGTGGCAACATGGATCGGAGCATCTGAATCCGTTCCTGGACCTCGTCCGACTCGGCTCGCACAATGGGCTCGTGATGGCTGAACACGGCCAACCCCAGCCGCCGTGACGAGATGGGGCCACAGATGGCCCAGGTCCAGACGTGCATGTCGTCGTCCTCACTCTGGAAGTGGACGGCGGCCCGGCCACCGGGCCAAGCCTCGACCTCGACCTCTTCCTGGCGGGCAATGGTTTCCAGGCACCGGTGCGGCTGGTCGGGAGCGATCTCGTTGGTGCTGCTGAACTGCTGTGTCACGACGCTGAGGTAGTTCGATTCCTCGGCCGGATCGAAATAGATCGGCTCGTCGTTGGCGTCCTCGTCTTCCTCCCAGGCACGGGGCAGGAAGAAGGTCAGCATCTCATCGTGGTGGATCGCCTTCATTCCCGGCGGTGGATTGAAGGGGCTTTGGAACGCCCCGGTCGCCTGGGGACCGGTGTCGTCGATGCGGAAAACCTCGGTGGAAACCGGGTAGCCGCGCTTGGTGTATTCACCAATGACGACACGGCCAACGCCCTCCAGGAGCGATTCGGCCGAGGTGGGGATGAGGTAGCAGAAATCGCGGGTGGGGATGACCGCGAGGATGGGCCAGCCAAGCGTTGCTTCGACCTTGGCCCGCAGGTTGGGGGCAAAGATCAACGTGGCCTTGAGTGGCGAGTGCGTCGCCAGCATGCCCAGCAGGTGGCCGTCGGCCTCGGTGGTTTCCAGGGGGGTGGCATCGAGAAGGCGAGCGAGATTGTCGGTGGCGTGGGCTTCGGCACGTTCGCGGCTGACGCCCCAGGATTGCAGCATACCGTGCGTGACCCAGACGGTGTGTTGTCCGGGATCGCTGACATAAGCGAGCACGAGGGCAGCCTGTTCGCTCACGCGTTGATGACACACTTCTCCGAAATCGTGGTCGGACGGCTCGACACAGAGATACAGGCGCGAGCGAGCCTTTTCCCAGGTATCGGGGACGAGTTGGGTGGTTTCACGGATCGTCTGCACGAAATGCGTGATGAGCGATTCATCCCCCGTCTGTTCAAATTCCCGGGAAATGTTCTCCAGACTGGCCGTGAGGGTGAAGCCTCCCAGCAGGATTACGAAGGTTCCGTCCTCCTGCTCCTGGGCGGAGAGTTGGTGTCGCTCCAACTCCGCGAGGAATAGCTCCCGCACCCGTCCCGACAAACTCATTTACCTCTCCCCCTGGGTGCTCCGTTGTGAGTGCTCCGTTGTGAGTGCTCCGTTGTGGGTGTTCCGTTGTGGGTCCCGTTCGCCGCGCCTCTCAATAACGGCCCAGTACCGCGTCGGCCGTCGTCGTAGTGTCGGGGTCGTCGTTGTCCTGAAGGGCCGCCAGGCACTGTTTGACCCGTCGATTGGCCAACCGCAGGTAATACAATCCCACCTTGGTATCGCGCTCCATCTCCATAGCGTTGCCGTTGACCGGGCCACTCAGCATCGAATCCAGCCGCGCCAGGGTGCAGCTGGCCGCATAGAGTTCGCAGGCGGCATCGGCGATTCGTTCCTGGATGTACTGACGGAAGATGATGCCTTCCTTGTGCTTGATGATCTGCGCTTGCACAGCGAGGCTGAAATCGCGCACACGGGTCGCCAGTTCCCGCGCATAAGGTCGGAGCCGATTGCTTCGCACGGGCACCTCGGGGACTCGCAGCCGGGCGGCGATCTGCGAGCCACCAAAATTCAGCAGCGTGCCGAACTCCTTGAGCGGGTTGAAGGCCGCGTTGTAGACGCGCAGGAGTTGATCGGCGACGGGTTTGATACCGACGACGGCGATGAAGGCGCGAAGGACATCGTTGGCCCCTTCGCCCACCAGGTTCAGCCGGGCGTCCCGCATCCACCGTTCGTAGGGCTGGTCGAGGAAGAAACTCTTGCCCCCCATCACCTGCATGGTGTCGTTGACAATGCGCCACAACGCATCGGTCGACCACACCTTCAGCATCGCTGTTTCGAGCATGAAATCCTCGAAGCCGCGATCGATGAAACTGGCGCACTCGGCTGTCGTGGCCTCCATGGCGAAGGTGTGGGCGGCCATCCAGGCGATCTTTTGTTTGACGAGTTCGAATTCCGAAAGCGCCTGTTCGAACTGCACGCGTTGCTTGACATGCGTGCTGGCGGCCTCGACGCAGGCCTTGGCCACGCCGGTGCAGCTAGCGCCGAAAGTAGTGCGACCGAAATCGAGCACGGTCAGCGCGATGCGCAGGCCCTTGCCCACCTGCCAGAGCACATTCTCCTTGGGCACAAACATATTTTCAAACGCCAGCTGCCCGGTGGCGGTGCCGCGGATGGAGTTTTTCTCCATGCGGGCATTGACCACCTTGAACCCTGGCATATCGGGCGTCACTAGAAATGCCGTGATTTCCTTCTTCTTGTTGGCGCCGCCGGCCAGGCCGGGCGTGCGGGCCATCACGGTCAACACATCGGCGATGCCACCGTTGGTGATCCAGCGTTTGGTGCCGTTGAGGAGGAAGCCCTTG
>ERZ1066117.975-NODE-975-length-16621-cov-6.615659_pt1 | contig 16621 bp, 13 predicted proteins | sample MGYA00382764_ERZ1066117 | MGnify/ENA primary metagenome ERZ1066117 (study PRJEB33369, sample SAMEA5778347) | biofilm metagenome | biome: Industrial cooling water; feature: Water cooling tower basin; material: Biofilm | place: United Arab Emirates | collected...
CATCGTCACCGTGCTGGGCGGCATCCACGGCACCTTCATGTACCCGCAGGTGCTGAAGGAGGCGCCGTGGATCGACTGCGTGGTGCGCGGCGAGGGCGAGCAGGTCTTCCTCAACCTCGTGACGGCCGTGGACGACGGCACGTTCGCGCGCGACCGCAACGCCGTGAAGGGCATCGCCTTCGCGGCGGCCGACGGCACCGTGGTGGCCACCGCGGCCGAGCCGCCCATCGCCGACCTCGACCGCATCAAGCCCGACTGGGGCATCCTGGAGTGGGACCAGTACATCTACATCCCGCTGGGCGTGCGCGTGGCCATCCCCAACTTCGCGCGCGGCTGCCCCTTCACCTGCACCTTCTGCAGCCAGTGGAAGTTCTGGCGCGACTACCGCATCCGCGACCCCAAGGCCGTGGTCGACGAGATCGAGGATCTGGTCAAGAACCACGGCGTCGGCTTCTTCATCCTGGCCGACGAGGAGCCCACGATCCACCGCAAGAAGTTCATCGCTTTCTGCGAGGAGCTGATCGAGCGCAACCTGCCCGTGCAATGGGGCATCAACACGCGCGTGACCGACATCCTGCGCGACGAGAAGCTGCTGCCCATGTTCCGCAAGGCTGGCCTCGTGCACGTGAGCCTGGGCACCGAGGCGGCGGCGCAGCTCAAGCTCGACCGCTTCAACAAAGAGACGACGATCGAGCAGAACAAGAAGGCCATCCGCCTGCTGCGCGAGGCCGGCATCGTGACCGAGGCGCAGTTCATCGTCGGCCTGGAGAACGAGACCGCCGAGACGCTGGAAGAGACCTACCAGATGGCGCGCGACTGGAACCCCGACATGGCCAACTGGGCGATGTACACGCCCTGGCCGTTCTCGGACCTGTTCCAGGAGCTCGGCGACAAGGTCGAGGTCTTCGATTTCGAGAAGTACAACTTCGTGACGCCGATCATGAAGCCCGACGCGATGGACCGCGCCGAGCTGCTCGACCGCGTGATGAACAACTACCGCCGCTTCTTCATGAACAAGAGCTTCTTCCAGTACCCCTGGGAGAAGGACAAGTTCCGGCGCAAGTACCTCATGGGCTGCCTCAAGGCCTTCCTCAAGAGCGGCTTCGAGCGCACCTTCTACGACCTGGGCCGCGTGGGCTACTGGGGACCGCAGAGCAAGAAGAAGGTCGACTTCAAGTTCGCCGACCAGCGGGTGCACGAGCGGCCCGACGCCGCCGCCATCGCCGCGGCCGACGAGGGCTGGGTCACGATGCACGGCCCCAAGATCGAGATGCGGCGCAAGAAGGGCGAGGAGATCGCCGCCGCGGCGCTGGCGGCCATCGGCGCGCTGGAGCGCGAGCCGATGGCGCCGCTCGAGCCCGAGCCCTTCGTGGCCAGCGCCTGCGGCGGCGGCGGCCAGCTCAGCGACGAGGAAGCCGAGGCCGCGCTCGCGAAGCGCCCGGTGGCAGCGGCCGACGGCGATTGAGCGGGCCATGAGCGCCACCGCCTTGCCGGGTGCCGGGCTCATCGGCCCCAATGCCATCACGCGCGTGGCCCAGGTGCTGCCGGCCTGGCGCGGCACGGCCTGGGCCGAGCAGCTGTTCGAGCGCGCGGGCCTGTTGCGCCACTGGCGCAGCCCACCCGAGCAGATGGTGCAGGAGGACGAGGTGCGCGCGCTGCACGCCGCGCTGCGCGAGGCGATGCCGGCCGACGAGGCCGCGGCGGTGTCGCGCGCCGCGGGCCGCGCCACGGCCGACTACCTGCTGGGCCATCGCATCCCGCGTGCCGTGCAGCGCGTGCTGAAGCTGCTGCCGGCGCCGCTGGCGGCGCGCGTGCTGCTGAAGGCGATCACCCAGCACGCCTGGACCTTTGCCGGCAGCGGCGAGTTCAGCGTGATCTGGCCGCGCCCACGCGGCCGGGGTTCGGCGCAGGTGGTGCTCCAGATCCGCAACAACCCCTTGTGCCGCCAGTTGCGCACCGGCGCGCCGGCCTGCGACTACTACGCCGCCACCTTCGAGCGCCTGTTCCAGGTGCTGGTGCACGCCGGTGCGCGGGTGCGGGAGACGGCCTGCGAGGCCTGTGGCGACGATGCCTGCCGGTTCGAGCTGCGGTGGTGAGGGCCGTCGGCTTCGAATAGCGGGCCGAACAGGGCCCTTCAGCGCACCGGCCGCGCCGCCTCGCGGAAGAAGCGGATGCGCTCCTCGTCCGCCGGGTGCGAGGCAAACGCGATCGGCAGCCCGCCCGCGCGGCCCTCGCCGTCGCCCGGCTTCGTGCGGCCCGCGAGCCGCTCGAACAGCTGCACCATGGCCGCCGGGTCGCGCCCCGCGGCCAGCAGCACGCGGGCGGCGTCGGCATCGGCCTCGCGCTCGGCCTCGCGCGAGTAGCCCAGGTGCGCCAGCAGCGCCGGCACGCCGGCCACCACGCTGCTGAAGTCGCCCAGCGCCACCGAGGTCGCCGCGGAGACGATGCCGAAGCGCACCACGGCGTGCAGGCCGTGCCGGCGCCGCACGTGGCCGTGTTCGTGCGCCAGCACGCCCAGCACGGCGTCGTCCGCGCCTTGCAGCAGGGCCAGCAGCTCGTCGGTGATGACGATGTGGCCACCGGGCAGGGCCACGGCATTGGCCCCCAGGCGCCCACCGCCCGCGAAGTGCAGCTGCCAGGGCGCCGGGCCCTCGGGGTAGGCCTGGCGCAGCGCCGCGTCGAGGCGGCTGCGCCACAGCGCCTGCAGCTCCGGCGGCGTCTTCGTGGGCTCGAACAGGCCGTCGTTGATCTGCGCCAGCGCCGTGTCGCCGATGGCGGCCTCCACCTCGGGCGGCGTCACCGCCACCACGCCGGCGGCGACCCAGGGCACGCCCCACACGTAGCCCGCCGCACCCACCAGCAGCAGGCCGGCCAGCGCGGCCAGCGTGGCGCGCCAGTGCTGCTGCGCGCGCACCACCCAGCTCTCGCGTTGGCCCTGGGCACGCCACCAGGCGTCGAAGGCCGCGGCGTCGGCAAAGGCCAGCGAGCCGCCGCCGGCCAGCTGCGCCACACGCTGGCCGTGGCGCGTGCGCTCGGGCCACTGCACCTGGCGCAGCGCCACGCCATGGCGCTGGCCGTCGTCGCCCAGCAGCCACAGCGTGCCCCCCTCCACCGTGGCCTGCACGGGCCGGCCTCGGGCCGAACGGCCGTCGTACCAGGTGGCGTCGATGCTCTCGCCCATGGCCCGGCCGCCGCGCTCAGAGCCCGATGTCGAAGCCCAGCAGGTCGCCCGCGGCATCGCCCGCCGCGGCCTCGTCGGCCGGCGCCGCGCTGGCGGCCAGCTCGTCGGGGTGCACGCGCGAGACCACCGTCATCGCCTCCAGCCGCAGCCGCGCGCTGGCCACCTGGGCGAACGGGAAGTACAGCCCCAGCGTCACCAGCACCAGCAGCGCGTTCTTGAACCACAGCCCGGCCAGCTCGCGCGCGCGCAGCCGGCTCGTGAAGTGCAGCTGCGCACTGGCCGTGTGGCCCCAGGCCAGGTTCTGCAGCCGCGCCGTCCAGTAGCCGCCGACCACGGCGAACACCGCGAAGTAGACCAGCGCGATGGCCGCGAACACCATCACGGCGTTGCGCCCGGGCCCGCCCTCGAACAGCCCCAGGATGGCCCCCAGCCCCATCACCAGGAAGCCCAGGGCCGCCAACACCACCGCGCCCAGCAGGCCGGTCTTGATGGAGAGCCCGTAGAAGGAGCCCAGGCGGGCCGAGAAGGCCGTGCGCTCCGGGCCCAGCGCGTAGTTCGAGTGCTGCAGCCGCTTGAGCAGCCACAGGAACAGCGGCGTCAGCGCCATCATCAGCAGGCCCGGCGCGACCGCCAGGGCCACCTGCCAGCCCGCGGGCTCGGCCGGTGGCTGCGGGCTGTCGGGGTTGGCGATGGGGCCGAGGTCCGGCTGCACGAGCAGCGCCGCCAGCACGAACAGCATGGCCACGCCCAGCGGCACCGCCATCACGGCATAGGCCGCGCCGCGCGTGCCGGTGTAGCGGAAGCGCAGGCCGCGCCAGCCCGTGTTGGCCAGCCGGAAGCGCATGGACGAGTGCCACAGCGCCGGCCACAGCGCCGCCACGATGAGGAAGGCGATGCCGCCGGCCGTGGGCGAGAACTGCCCCGCGCCGGTGTAGGCCGCGAGCATGAGCGCCACCAGCACGTAGCCGCGGAACATCTTCCAGGGGTCGGCGTGGAAGCTCAGCGGCGCGCCGCCCACCTCGGTGGCGCCGTGGAAGTAGCGCAGCCGCCGCACCTTGGCGAAGGGGTAGTACAGCCCCAGCGTCACCAGCGTGAGCAGCAGGTTGACGATCCAGATGCGGAAGTACTCGCTGCCCGAGCCCACGAAGCGCAGCGGCAGCTCGTGCTCGGTGGGGCGCAGGCCGGCAGCGGCCCAGGGGTCCGGCGCCAACGCGGCCGGCACGGTGTCGTTCATGAAGCCTCCCTGTGTGCGGCCGCGGGCCCGTCGTGACCGCCGCGGGCCTTGGACGGCCGCATGGCCACTGTAGCAAGGCGCGGGCGAACGCCCTGTGACGCCGGCCCCCGGCTCCTAGAATCCCGCCCCGATGAACGCGCCCCAAGCCCCCGACCTGCCGACACCGCTGACGGCGCTGTCCCCCCTCGACGGCCGCTACGCCGGCAAGCTGGGCGCGCTGCGCCCGCTGCTGTCGGAATACGGCCTCATGCGCTGCCGCGTGCAGGTGGAGGTGGAGTGGTTCATCGCGCTGTCGGAGCAGGGCCTGCCCGAGTTCGCGCCGCTGTCCGACGCCGCGCGCACCGCGCTGCGCGCCCGCGTCACGGGCTTCTCGGTGGCCGATGCCGAGCGCATCAAGGCCATCGAGCGCACCACCAACCACGACGTCAAGGCGGTGGAGTACTTCATCCGCGAGGGCTTCGCCGGCGATGCCGAGCTGGCGCGCGCGGCCGAGTTCGTGCACTTCGCCTGCACCAGCGAGGACATCAACAACACCAGCCACGCGCTGATGCTGGGCGCGGCGCGGCGCGAGGTGCTGCTGCCGGCGCTCGACGGTGTCATCGAGCGCCTCGTGCGCATGGCCGCGGCCTTTGCCGCCACGCCCATGCTCAGCCGCACGCACGGCCAGACCGCCAGCCCCACGACGCTGGGCAAGGAGGTCGCCAACGTCGCGCACCGCCTGCAGCGCGCCCGCGCGCGCATCGCCGCCGTGGCCTTGCCGGCCAAGATGAACGGTGCGGTCGGCAACTACAACGCCCACCTCTCGGCCTACCCATCGGTCGACTGGGAGGCCTTCGCAAAGAAGGTCGTCGAGGAGCGCCTGGGCCTGGTCTTCAACCCCTACACCATCCAGATCGAGCCGCACGACGGCATCGCCGAGCTGTTCGACGCGGTCGCGCACGCCAACACCATCGGCATCGACTGGGCGCGCGACGTCTGGGGCTACGTCAGCCTGGGCTACTTCAAGCAGCGCGTGAAGAAGGGCGAGGTCGGCAGCTCGACCATGCCGCACAAGGTCAACCCCATCGACTTCGAGAACGCCGAGGGCAACTTCGGCCTCGCCAACGCGCTGCTCGTGCACATGAGCGGCAAGCTGCCCGTCAGCCGCTGGCAGCGCGACCTCACCGACAGCACCGTGCTGCGCAACATGGGCGTGGCCCTGGGCTACGGCGTGCTCGCGCTCGACAGCCTGGCGCGCGGGCTCGACAAGCTCGAGGTCAACGACGCCGCCCTCGCCGCCGACCTCGACGCCGCCTGGGAGGTGCTGGCCGAGCCCGTGCAGACCGTGATGCGCCGCCACGGCCTGCCCGACCCCTACCAGCAGCTCAAGGACTTCACCCAGGGCAAGCCGATCACGCGCGAGCTCATGCAGGGCTTCATCGCGGCGCTGGCCATCCCCGCCGACGACAAGGCGCGGCTGCTGGCGATGACGCCGGCCAGCTACACCGGCAAGGCCGCCGAGCTGGCGGCACGGCTGGGCGGCGGCGCCGCCGGCGCGGAGACGGCGCGATGAGCTTCCGCGCCATGCTCGACGCGGCCACCGCCCGCCACGCGTCGATGCTGTGCGTGGGCCTGGACCCCGAGCCCGCGAAGTTCCCGCTGGCCTGGCGCGGCGACGAGCGCCGCATCTTCGACTTCTGCGCCGCCATCGTCGACGCCACGGCGGACCTCGTGTGCGCCTACAAGCCGCAGATCGCGCACTTCGCGGCCGCGCGCGCCGAGGAGCAGCTCGAGCGGCTCGTCGCCCACATCCACGCGCGCGCCCCGGGCGTGCCCGTGATCCTCGACGCCAAGCGCGGCGACATCGGCAGCACCGCCGCCATGTACGCGCGCGAGGCCTTCGTGCGCTACCGCGCCGACGCGCTCACGCTCTCGCCCTTCATGGGCCTGGACAGCCTCGAGCCCTACTCGGCCCTGGCCGCGGGCGGCGCCTACGCCGGCAAGGGCCTGATCCTGCTGTGCCGCACCAGCAACCCGGGCGGCGACGACCTGCAGGCCCGGCGCCTGGAGGGCGGCGAGCCGCTGTTCGAACGCGTGGCGCGCCTGGCCGCCACCGAGTGGCCGCAGCGCCTGGGCGGCAGCGAGCTCGGCCTCGTGGTGGGCGCCACCTACCCCGACGAGATCGCCCGCGTGCGGGCCCTGGCGCCGACGCTGCCGCTGCTCATCCCGGGCGTGGGCGCGCAGGGCGGCGACGCCGCCGCCACCGTGCGCGCGGGCTGGCGCGCCGGCGGGCCCATCGTCGTGAACTCCTCGCGCGCCATCCTGTTCGCCGGGGGCGAGGCCGCCGACATCGCCGCCTTCGCCGAGGCCGCGCGCGCCGCCGCCGAGGCCACGCGCGCCACCCTGCAGCAGGCGCTGCCCGCACCCGGGGCCTGATCGCCGATGACCGCCGGCTCGCCGCCGCCGGACCTGGATCGCACGATCCCGGTGCCGCTGCGGCGTGCCGTGCCCGCCACCCCCGAGGGCGTGGTCGCGCCCGAGCTGCTGCGCCTGTACCTCGCGCTGGGCGCCGCGGGCATGCTGGTGGGGGCCGTGCTGATCGCGCGCGAGCACCCCGAGCAGCCGCTGGCCCTGCCGCTGGCCCTGGCCTACGCCCTCGTCGGCCTGGCGGGCTTCGCGCTGCGCTGGGCGCCGCCGGCCTGGCGCGAGCGCTGGAGCGTGCGCGCGCTGCAGGGCCTGGTGGCGCTGTCCATCGTGACGGCGGCGGTGGGTGCGCAGCTGCGCGGCTACGGCCTCGCCTCGCCGTCGATGCTGGTGGTGCCGGTGCTGGTGTTCTCCATCGCCGCGCTGCTGGGCTGGCGCCGCGGCCTGGCCATGGCGCTGCTGGCGGCCGTGTCCACGGCGGTGGCGCAGGCCACGGCGCCGCTGGTGGACACGCCCGTGCCCTGGCTGTCGCTCGCCGGCGGCCTGCTCGTGGCGCTGGTGGTGGCCGTGGCGGCCGGCGGGGCGCTGCACGCGCGCATCCGCGAGGCCGTGGCCGCCGCGGCGCGGCGCGAGCGCCGCTTCCGCCGCCTGCTGGGCCTGGCGGCCGACGTCTACTGGGAGGTCGACGAGTCGCTGCGCCTGACCACCATGGGCCGCTACGACCAGGACTGGCGCCCGCTCGGCGAGGGCCGCACCGCGGGCCTGCCCTTCGAGTCGCTGCCGGGGCTGCAGATGGCGCCCGAGGCGCGGGCCCGGCTCGATGCCGACGTGGCGGCACGGCGCGCCTTCCGCGACCTGCCGCTGGCCTGGGCCCACCGCGACGGCCAGACGCGCCAGTACCTGCTCAGCGGCGAGCCGCGCGTGGGCCTGGGCGGGCAGCTGCGCGGCTACTGGGGCGTGGCGCGCGACATCACCGCGCTGGAGGCCACGCGCAGCGCCCTGGCCGACTCGCGCACGCGCTTCGAGGCGCTGTTCCGCAACGCGCCGCTGCCGCTGCTGGTGCACGTGGACGGCCGCATCGCCGACGCCAACCCCGCGGCGGCGCGCATGCTGGGCCACGAGTCGGTGGACACGCTGCGCGGCCAGGAGCTGCTGGCCTTCTACACCGACCCCGCCGAGTGCGAGCGCGTGCGCGAGCGGCTGCGCCAGTTGCAGCTGCAGCCCGCCGGCACGCGGCTGCCGCTGACCGAGCTGACGCTCAACGCCCAGGGCCGCCAGGTGAACATCAGCGCCACCGCCGTGCGCGTGGAGCTGCAGGGCGAGTCGGCCGTGCTGTCGATGTTCGTCGACGTCACCGAGCGCCACCGCGCGGAGCTCGCGCTGCGGCGCTCCGAGGCCACGCTGTCGCACCTGGTCGACACCAGCCCCGACCTCATCACGCTCACCGACCTGGCCACCGGGCGCTACCACATGGTCAACCCGGCCTTCGAGCGCTTCAGCGGCTGGTCGCAGGCCGAGGCCGTGGGCCGCACCTCGCTGGAGCTGGGCATCTGGGGCAGCGACAGCGCGCGCGACGACTTCGTGCAGCGCCTGCGCCAGGACGGCGGCGTGACCGACCTGCCGATCCCGTTCCGCCGCCGCGACGGCAGCGTCGTGACGCTCAAGATCTCGGCCGCGCGCTTCCGGCTCGAGGGCCGCGAGATGCTGGTCATCAACGGCCGCGACATCAGCGCCGGCGAGCGCGAGCGCATGGAGCGCGCGGCCATCCTCGACAACGCCGGCATCGGCATCGCCGTCACGCGCGACCGCCGCTTCGTGCTGGCCAACGCCGAGTTCGAGCGCATGATCGGCTGGCCCGGCGGCAGCCTCATCGGCGAGAGCGGCGCCGTGGTCTGGGCCAGCGAGGCCGACTACGCCGAGGTCGGCCGCCTCGTCGCCCCGGCGCTGGCGCGGGGCGAGGCGGTGGAGATCGAGCGCGAGGTGCGCCGCCGCGACGGCAGCCGCTTCCTGGCGCGGCTGCGCGCCGGTGTCGTCGACGCCGAGCGGCCCACCGAAGGCGGCACGGTCTGGATCGTCGAGGACGTGACCGAACGCCGCCAGTTCGAGGAGGCCCTGGCCCGCGCGCGCGACGACGCCGAGGCCGCCAACCGCGCCAAGAGCGCCTTCCTGGCCAACACCAGCCACGAGCTGCGCACGCCGCTCAACGGCCTGCTGGGCATGGCCCGCCTCGCGCGCGACCCCGGCCTCGCCGAGCCGCTGCGCCAGCAGTACCTGGCGCAGATCGAGGACAGCGCGCAGTCGCTGGCGGCCATCATCACCGACATCCTGGACCTGTCCAAGATCGAGGCCGGCCGCCTGCCCATCGAGGCCGCGCCCTTCGACCTGGGCGCGCTGCTGCAGTCGCTGGCGCGCACCTACCGCACGCTGGCCGAGGCGCGCGGGCTGCAGCTGCTGCTCGACGTCGACCCCTCGCTCGGCGCCTGGGTCAACGGCGACGCGCTGCGCGTGCGCCAGATCCTCACCAACTACGTCGCCAACGCCATCAAGTTCACCGAGCGCGGCTTCGTGCGCGTGAGCGCGCGGCGCGTCGGCGGCGCCGGCGGCCCGGTGCGGCTGGAGTGCGAGGACACCGGCCCGGGCGTCGCGCCCGAGGTGCAGGCCGAGCTGTTCCGCCCCTTCACGCAGGCCGACCAGAGCACGACGCGGCGCTTCGGCGGCACCGGCCTGGGGCTGTCGATCTGCCGCGAGCTGGCGGCGCTGATGGGCGGGCAGGTCGGCATGGCCAGCGAGCCGGGCCACGGCAGCCGCTTCTGGGCCGAGCTGCCGCTGGCACCCGCGGCCGCGCCCGCGGCGGCGGCGCCGGCGCCGGCCGACCCCGCGGCCCTGGCCGGCCTGCGCGTGCTGATGGTGGAGGACAACGCCGTCAACATGCTCATCGCCGTGGCCACGCTGGAGCGCTGGGGCGGTCACGCAGGCCCAGGACGGCGCCGAGGCCCTGCGCGCCATGGCCGGCGCGCCGCAGCCCTTCGACGTGGTGCTGATGGACGTGCAGATGCCCGGCATGAGCGGCCACGAGGCCACGCGCGCGATGCGCCAGCTGCCGGCCGGCCGCGCCGTGCCCATCGTGGCGCTCACGGCGGCGGCGCTGGTCAGCGAGCGCGAGCAGGCCCTGGCCTCGGGCATGGACGACTTCCTCACCAAGCCCATCGACGCCGACCGCCTGCAGGCGGCGCTGCTGCGCTGGCGCCGCGGGCGCGGCGGCTAGTCAGGCCGCGGCCGGCGGCAGCGAGGCCACGGCCACGGGCTTGCCCGTGAGGTAGCCCTGGATGAGCTGGAAGCCCATGTCGCGGCACACCGCGGCCTCGGCCTCCGTCTCCACGCCCTCGGCCAGCGCCACGGCGTCGAGGTCGCGCACCAGCTTCACGAGGCTGCGCAGCAGCCGGCGCCTGGGCTCGGCCGCCTCGTGGATGCCGCGGATCAGGCCCATGTCGAACTTCACGTACTGCGGCGGCACCTCGCCGAGGATGCTGAGGTGGTCCACGCCCTCGTCGTGGCCGAAGTCGTCGATCGCGAACGCGATGCCCATCGCGCCCAGCCGCTCGGCCAGCGGCCGCAGCTGCTCGAGCGAGCGCGCGGACTCGTGGATCTCGATCACGAGCTCGGGCGCGCCGGGCAGGGCGCGCAGGGCCTGCAGGCTCTCGAAGAAGGCCTCGTGGCCGGTCTCGTCGCCGTCGGTGTTGACGAACAGCCTCGCGCCGCCCAGCCGCCCGGCCACGGCGCGCACCCCGTGCTCGCGGAAGGCGGTGCTGAGCGCGCCGCGCAGGCCCAGCTTGCCGGCGATGTCGAACAGCCGCCCCGGCGGCTGGCTGAGCGTCGGGTGCTCGCAGCGGCCGAGCAGCTCGTAGGCGAAGACCGCGCCGCCCTCGGCCTGCACGATGGGCTGCACGGCCGCGGCCAGGCCACGGCCGCCGAGCAGCTCGCGGAACTCGCGCTCGTGCTCGACGAAGTGGCTGGACCGGGCCGAGGCCACGAGCAGCGTGCGCTCGTCGGCCGGCGCGCCGGTGCGCGCGGCGAACAGCGTCGGCGTCTCGCTGCCGAGGCGGAACTCGGCGTTGCCGAAGTGCAGGATGTCGTTCTCGGCGACCCAGCGCGGGCCGTCGATGCGCTGCCGGTTGACCCAGGTGCCGTTGGTGCTGCCGAGGTCGGCCAGCAGCAGGCGGCCGTCGGCCTCCTCGCGGAACTCGGCGTGCTGGCGCGACAGGCCGCGCGCCTCGACGGCGAGGTCGGTCTGCGGGTCGCGGCCGATGCGGAACGGCAGCTTGTCGATGGCATGGCTGACCCGCGAACCGTCGGCGGCCACGCCTTCCAGGAACCAGGGCTTCATCGCCACGACCTCCGGGGCTTCGTGCGCGCCCGCCGGCGGCCGACGCTGCAAGCGAATGTAAACCCGGCCCTCCCGGGGCGCCGCCCCACAATCGCGCGGATGCCACCCGACGCCGCCGGATCCGCCACCCCCGTCGTGCACGACCCCGTGCGCCAGGCCTTCGTGCTCGCCCTGGCCGGGGCCGAGGCGCTGTGCGCCTACCGGCGCGACGGCCCCTGGCTCGTGCTGCACCACACCGAGGTGCCGCCGGCGCTGCAGGGCCGCGGCCTGGCCGCCGTGCTGGTGCAGGCGGCGCTGGACTGGGCGCGCGCGCAGGGCCTGGCCGTGCGGCCCACCTGCAGCTACGTGGCGGCCTACATGCGCCGCCACCCCGAGACGCAGGACCTGCTGGCGCCGCGCTGAGGCGGGCGCGCTAGAGCACGCGCGGCAACTCGCGGCGCACGCGATCGCGGTCGCCGTGGTCGAAGTGCCACCACTCGTTGGCGATGCCGGCAAAGCCGCCGGCGCGCATGGCCGTCGCGAGCAGGTCGCGCTCGGCCACCTGCGCCGGCGTGAGCTGGCCCGCGGCCAGCAGCTGCGCGTGCAGCGCCGGGTGCGAGCGGCGGTTCATCTCGTCGAAGCCGCTGCCCATGTCGGCCTCGGTGCCGTCGGGCGCCAGCAGCGTCACGTCGACCGCCATGCCGTAGCTGTGGATGCTGCCGCGCTCGGGGTTGGCGAAGTACTCCTGCGCCGGCGTGCCGGCGACGTCGATCCACACCGCCTCCTGCACCCGCTGCGGGCGCAGCGCGTCGAGCACCAGCAGCCGCCAGCCCGGGCGCTGCGCGGCCAGCCAGCGCGCCGCCGTCTCCAGGCCCTCGGCGGCCTCGCGGCGCAGCCAGGCGCAGTCGAGCCGCCCGTAGAGGTTGCGCCCGGCGAAGTTGTTCGTGCCGGCGTAGCGCAGGTCGGTCACGACGCCGGACAGCGTGTGCAGCGCGCGGTAGTCGGGGTGGGCGGCGATGTCCTCGACGCGGATCATGGCGGTGGGGTGCGGGCGCCGCGGCGGCGCGGCAGCGGCATGTTAGGCCAGGGCCGGGGAGGGTGAATCTTCACCTCCGGCGCTGCCGCGATTCACCGCCGGCGCGGCGGGCGTTTCTCCACCATCGGGTCGATGACGCCACCCTGCGTCTGCACCCAAGGCCCGCCGAGGCCCACCCAGGAGAAGCCCATGCTGGACACCCTCACCGCGTTCGCCCCCGCCGCCACGGCCGAGCGGCCCGAGCCGACCCCCGCCCAGATGGCGGCCTGCCTCACGCGCATGCTCGACGAGATCGACTACGGCATGCTGCTCGTGGGCGCCGACCAGCAGCTGCACTACGCCAACCACGCCGCCCGCCACGAGCTCGACGGCGACCACCCCCTGCAGCTCACCGGCCGCACGCTGCGTGCGCTGAGCCCGCAGGACGCCGCCCCGCTGCAGGATGCGCTGGCCGCGGCGCAGCGCGGGCTGCGCCGGCTGGTGACGCTGGGCACCGGCGCGCACCGCGTCGGCATCTCGGTGGTGCCGCTGCCCGAGAACGCCGCCGAGCGCGCCGTCGGCCAGGGCCCGCTGACGCTGCTCGTGCTGGGCAAGCGCCAGGTCTGCGAGCAGCTCTCGGTGCACGGCTTCGCGCGCAGCGTCAACCTCACGCCGGCCGAGACGCGCGTGCTCGAGCTGCTGTGCGGCGGCGTGCGCCCCACGGCCATCGCGCGGCAGCAGAACGTGGCCGTGAGCACGGTGCGCACGCAGATCGGCAGCATCCGCGCCAAGACGGGCGCCGCCAGCATCGCGGAGCTCGTGCGCCAGGTGGCGGTGCTGCCGCCGCTGGTAGGGGCGTTGCGGGGTCACTGGGCCGCGGGGACGGCGGGCGCTCGGTAACATCCGGGCACACCGGGCGGCACAGCCCCGCAGGGGCCGCGCCGCCGCCAGTGCCCCATGTCCGACAGCAAGCCCTCCCCCGAAGCCCCGGCCGGCACGGCCATGTCCCCCTCCCTGCTGCGGCTGGCCGCGCGCGGCGTGAGCAAGCGCTTCCGCGGCGGCACGCAGTTCATCACCGAGGGTGAGCCCGGCGACACGCTCTACATCGTGCTCGAAGGCCGCCTGCGCGCCTTCAGCGAGGACGCCGACGGCCGCGAGGTGCGCTACGGCGAGTACGGCCCGGGCGACTACGTCGGCGAGATGAGCCTCGACGGCGGCCCGCGCGCCGCCAACGTGGCCACGCTCACGCCCTGCCGGCTGGCCATGGTCACGCGGGCCACGCTGCAGGCCCACCTGGCCGAGGAGCCCGAGTTCGCCTTCGAGCTGCTGGCCAAGGTCATCCGCCGCGCGCGCGCGGCCACCGTGGGGCTGCGCGAGATCGCCTTCAACGACGTCTACGGCCGTCTCAAGCGCCGGCTCGACGAGCAGGCCGGTGCCGACGAGGGCCACGGGCGCGTGATCGCGCAGCCGCCCTCGCACGCCACGCTGGCGGCGTCCATCGGCTGCACGCGCTCGATGGTCAGCCGCGTGCTGAAGGACCTGCAGCGCGGCGGCTGGCTGCTGGTGGAGCCGCAGGGCGCCTGGCGGCTGCCGCGCGAGCTGCCGGCCAAGTGGTGAGGCGGCCGGCGCCGCGGCGCTGATCAGCCCGCCGGCGGCCCGAAGCGCCGCGGCGGCCGGGGCGCCTTCTCGAACACCGGCATCAGCTGCGGCAGCCGGGCCTCGATGCTGGCGATGCGCTGCTCGCCGGCGGGGTGCGTGCTCAGCCAGGGCGGCGGCTTGTCGCCGCCCACGCGCGACATCTTCTGCCACAGCGTGACCCCGGCCCGCGGGTTGTAGCCGGCCTGCGCGGCCACGATCAGGCCCAGGTTGTCGGCCTGCGACTCGTCGTCGCGGCTGAACTTCAGGCTCAGCAGCTGGCTGGCGCCGGCCGCCGCCGCGTCGCCCAGGCTGCCCAGGCCCAGCAGCGCCGCGCCGCCGCGCAGCAGCAGCTCGGTGCCGCCGGCCTTGACCATGCGCTCGCGCGCGTGCTCCAGCAGCGCGTGCGCGACCTCGTGGCCCATGATCATGGCCACCTCGTCGTCGTCGAGCTTCAGGCGCGCCAGGATGCCCGTGTAGAAGGCGATCTTGCCGCCGGGCATGCAGAAGGCGTTGATCTGGTCGGAGCCCAGCAGGTTGACCTCCCACTTCCACTGCCGGGCGCGCTCGTTGCAGGCCGGCGTGAAGGGCACCATGCGGGCGGCGATGTAGCGCAGCCGCTCGAGCTGCACGCCGCTGGTGGCCAGCGCCCGCTGCTGGCGGGCCTGGCTCAGGATCTGCGCGTACTGCTGCTGCGCCATGTTCTCGACGTAGCTGGCCGGCGCCAGCGAGGCCGCGCGCGAGCGCCGGCACTCGGGGATGCTGGCCAGCGCCGGCGTGGCCGCCGTGGTGGCGGCGGCCAGGGCCAGCCCGGTGAACAGCCGCCGGCCCGGCGAGTGCGGCGAGTCCGCCGCGTGGCAGCGGCAGCCGAAGAACGACGACAGCGGCGGGGCTTGGTCCATGGCCGGCATTCTAGGAAGCGGGGTGCCGACCCTGCGGCGCGCACGGCGGTGCCGAGGGGCGTTCAGCGGCCGTCGATGCGGGCGTCGACGGCGCTGCGCAGCTCGGCCTGCGAGCCGATGTCCAGCGTGCGGTAGACCTTGCGCGTGTGGTCGATGACGGTGGCCGGCGCCACGCCCAGGCGGCGGCCGATCTCGGCCTGCGTGAGGCCGGCGTAGAGCCCGCGGCACACCGCCAGCTGCCCGGCCGTGATGGGCAGGGCGCGCAGCGCGCGCTCCAGCGCCACGCGGTGCGGCTCCAGCCGCCGCAGCGTGATCTGCGCCAGCGGCGCCGCGCCGGCCTGCGCCGCGCGCAGCAGCTCGCCGCGGGCGGTGAACTGCCCGGCCGGCGTCTCGTGCACGATGGACGGCGGCGGCGCCAGCGTGGCCAGGGCCCGGCCCTCGGGCGTGGCCTGCTGCGCCGCGCGCTCGCGCAGGCGCAGCAGCAGCATGGGCACCAGCGGCTCGCCGAGCTGCGGCAGCGGGCGCGAGAGGCGGTCGCGCGAGGCGCCGCCCGCGGCCATGAGCAGCAGCCGCTCGGCGCCGGCGCTGGCGTGGCAGAGCTGGCCCTCGAGCGTGAGCAGCAGCGTCTCGGGCGGCTCGGGGCTGGGCACGTGGCGGTCGTCGGCCACCGCCGGGCCCGCGGCAGCCAGGCCGGCGGCGAAGGCCGGCATCACGGCGGCCAGGCGCTGCTCGTCGTCGCGCGTGAAGCGGCGCTCGCCGGGGCCGCGGTACAGCACCAGCGAGCCGAGCAGCCGGCCGTCGGCCGCGCGCACCACGGCCTCCAGCCGGGTGTGGAAGCCCTGCGGGCGCCAGATCTCGTTGTAGAGCGCGCTGCGGAAGAAGCCCTCGTGCGCCAGCTCGTCGGCGCTGCGCACGCCCGCGGGGCTGCGGCGCAGGCTGTCGAAGGCCGGCATGGCCTCGGCCTCGCGGCGGTTGTGGAACTCGTCGAAGTACAGCTGCGCGATCTGCGTGTCGATCGGCCCCTCGATGAAGTAGCGCACGAGGCGGCCCTGTTCGTCGGTCCAGTCGAAGAGGTTGCGGCTGCTGGGCACCAGCGCGTGCAGGGCCTCGAGGAAGGCCGGCACCAGCACCTCGGGGTGCAGGCCCAGGGCGCACAGGGCCTGCAGCGTCTGCAGGGTGCGCGCGTGGCGCGGGGCGGGGCTGGGCGCGGGCGGGGGCACGGGCGCGGAGTGTCGGGGCGCGGCCCGCCGCCGCCATCCCCCAACGGCACGACGTGGTGCCGCGCGGGGCCGGCGAGTCACCCCCCGCCGATGTGGCGGCCGTGCCCCCAGCGCTTGGGGTGATCGCGCCGCGGCGGGCTCTCACACTGGCCGCGCCCGCCTCTCATCACCCGACCGCCAGGAGCGAAGCCATGAACAACGAAACCATCACCGCCGCCCCCGCCACCCCCGCCCCGGCGTCGCCGCCGCGCGGCGGCCTCACGCTCGAGGAGAACACCCAGGCCCTGCTCGACCGCGCCGCGCAGCAGGTGCTGGCCGGCCAGGCCGCGGCGGCCTTCCGGCTGCTGACGCCGCCGCTGTCGGCGCTGTGGAGCGAGGCCCGCGCCACCGGTCAGGCCGAGGCCATGCGCCGCTGGTGCCAGGGCCACGCGCTGCACGCCCTGGTGATGCAGGACCCGTTCACGCACCGCGCCGTCACCAAGCCGCGCGGTTATGCCGGCGACGCGGTGATGATGGACTTCATCTACGACGGCACGCCGCCCGCCGGCACCAGCGCCGTCGGTGCCGACGTCTTCCGCGCCACCACGCGCGCCGGCATGGGCCTGTCGGTGCGCTATCGGCGGCAGCTGCTGCGCAGCCTGATCGACGACACCGTGGTGCGGCACGAG
>ERZ1066117.980-NODE-980-length-16551-cov-8.401613_pt1 | contig 16551 bp, 16 predicted proteins | sample MGYA00382764_ERZ1066117 | MGnify/ENA primary metagenome ERZ1066117 (study PRJEB33369, sample SAMEA5778347) | biofilm metagenome | biome: Industrial cooling water; feature: Water cooling tower basin; material: Biofilm | place: United Arab Emirates | collected...
CATGTTGGAGAGCAGGCGGACGATGGTGGTGCGAAGGTCGGTCATGGCCGCGAGAACAGTCGGATCAGGTGGTCGGTGTACGAGGCGAGTTGGTCGAGCGCGACCCACTCGTCGGCGGTGTGGGCCTGGGCGATGTCGCCCGGGCCGAACACGAGGGCCGTCATGCCGGCCTGCGAGAACAGGCTGGCCTCGGTCCAGAAGTCCACGGCATTGCCGATCGGCAGGCCGAGCTCGTCGGCGAGGTCGCGGGCCGCAAGGCGCTTGCCTTCCGCCTGCGCGACGTCCCCCGCCGGCAGCGAGGGGCCGTAGAACGTCGCCTCGTAATGCGCCAGCGCGGCGGGATCGGCCAGCCCCTTGAAGTGCGCGTGCAGGTGCGCGACGTCCATCGACGGCAGCGGCCGGAAGCCGAAGCGTACCTCGGCGCTCGGCGCGATCATGTTGGCCTTGATGCCGCCCTCGACGCGGCCGATGTTGAAGCGCAGCCCGGTGAGGCCGCCGAAACGCTGGTGCGCCTGCGATTCGACGAAGGCCAAGGCGGCCTCGCCCCAGTGGATGGCCTGGTGCAGGGCCGAGAGTTTCAGCGCATTCGCCGCCGAGGCGTGCCCGGCTTGGCCTTGGAACTTCATCAGCACGGAAGCGATGCCGCGATGCGCCAGCACGGCCTCGCAGCCTGTGGGTTCCGCGACCACGGCCTCGGTGAAGCCGTGCTTCTGGCCGAGAAAACCGGCAATACAGCGGGCGTCGTTGGCTTCTTCATCGGTGGTGAACAGGAAGGCCGCATCGCCCGAGGTGCGGGCGGCCGCCGCGAGCATCGCCGCCGCCGCGCCCTTGATGTCGCAGGCGCCGAGGCCGATGGCGCGGTCGGCCGTCACGCGCAGCACGTGCGGGCTGGCCGTCCACGCCGGCGAGTCGGGCACGGTGTCCATGTGCACGTTGAACACCCGGGTCGGGTTGCCGCGCACGGCCAGCAGGGCCACCGCACCAGCGCCGAAATCGGTCAACTGGAAGCGGAAGCCCGGCAGGTTCGCCTGCAGGTAGTCGAACATCCCGCCGGTGCCGATGGCCCGTGGCGGATTGCGCGTGTCGAAGCCGACGAGGGCTTCGAGGTGCGCCAGCGTGCTGGCGAGGGCCTCGCTCACCGGTTCACCTCGGCCCACAGCGTGCTGCTCATGCCGTAGAGGCGGATGAAGCCCTCGGCCTCGGCCACGCCCCAGTCCGCGGCCTGCGCGTAGGTCGCGCCCTTGGCGTTGAGGATGTGCGGCGACTGGATGGCGACCGCGTCCACGCGGCCGCCCTCGGTGCGGAGCGTCACCGTGCCGTTGACGGTGCGCTGCGAGGAGGCGAGGAAGGCCTCGACATCGGTCTTCAGCGGGTCGTGGAAGAAGCCCTCGTAGACCAGCTCCGTCCACTTGCGGCCGATCTCCGGCTTGAAGCGGTTCTGGCTCTTGGTGAGCACGGCCTCCTCCAGCGCACGGTGCGCCGTCAGCAGGGCGGCGAGGCCCGGGGCCTCGTAGATGATCCGGCCCTTGAGGCCGATCGTCGTGTCGCCGGTGTACAGGCCGCGGCCGACGCCATAGGGCGCCAGCGCCGCGTTGAGCTTGGCGAGGATCACGTGGCCCGGCAGGGCGTCGCCGTTGAGCGTCACCGCCTCACCCTTCTCGAAGCCCAGCGTCAGCTCCAGCGGCGTGGTCGGCCACTCGCTGCGCGGCGCGCACCAGCCCTTGGCGCCGGGGCCCGGGGCCTCCCAACGGTCGATCTCGCCGCCGCTCATGGTCACGCCCAGCAGGTTCTCGTTGATCGTGTAGCTCTTCTGCTTGGCGCGCACACCGAAGCCACGGGCTTCGAGGTAGGCCTGCTCGTGGGCGCGGACTTCCTTGTGCTCCTTCTGGATCTCGCGGATCGGCGCGACGATCTCGTAGTCGCCCAGCGCTTTGATCGCGAGGTCGAAGCGTACCTGGTCGTTGCCCATGCCGGTGCAGCCGTGCGCGATGGCCTTGGTGCCCAGCTCGGCGCAGCGCTTCAGCGCCGCTTCGACGATCAGGTAGCGGTCGGAGACCAGCAGCGGGTACTGGCCCTGGTAGGGCTCGCCGGCCCAGACGAAGGGCTTCACGAAGCCGGCCCAGATGGCCGGGCCGCCATCGACGGTGACGTGGCTGGCCACCTTCAGTTCATGCGCGCGGGCTTCGATCCACGCCTTCTCCTCGGCGTCGACGCCGCCGGTGTCGGCGAACACGGTGTGCACCTCCCAGCCGCGTTCCTGCAGGTAAGGGACGCAGAAGCTGGTGTCGAGGCCGCCCGAAAAGGCGAGGACGATTTTCTTGGACATGGGTGTGCGAAAGGAAAGAGTGGAGAGGAGTGAGAAAAGACGGAGGCGGCGTGCGGTGGGGCCGGCAGCGCGTCAGCCGCGCAGCAGGCGGGCCATGACGGCCTTCTGCACGTGCAGGCGGTTCTCGGCCTCGTCGATGGCGATGCAGTTCGGCGAATCCATCACGCCGTCCGTGGCCTTGACGTTGCGGCGCAGCGGCAGGCAGTGCGAGAACAGTCCTTTGCCGCCGTCGCGGGTCAGGGCCATCTTCCGCTCGTCGACGATGAAGTGCTGGTACTGGTCGCGCATGGGCTTCTCGTCGGCCCAGTGGCCGAAGAACGGCAGCGCGCCCCAGCTCTTGGCGTAGACCACGTCGGCATCCTTGTAGGCGGCGTCGATGTCATGCGAGACCTGCAGCGAGCCGCCGCTCTCGGCGACGTTCGCCTTCGCCCAGCCCATGTAGCGCTCGTCGAGCAGGTACTGCTCGTTCGGGCACAGCAGCGTCACGTCCATGCCGAGGCGCGTGGCGATGGTCAGCGCCGAGTTGGCCACGGCCGTGTTCAGGGCCTTCGGGTGGTAGGTCCAGGTCAGCACGTACTTGCGGCCGCGCAGGTCCTTGCCGAAGCGCTCGCGCAGGGCCAGCGCATGGGCCAGCTCCTGGCACGGGTGGGTGATGGTCTCGAGGTTGATGACCGGCACCGTCGCGTACTTCGCGAACCCGGCCAGCACCTTGTCCTGCCGGTCCACCGACCAGTCGATGAACTTCGGGAAGGCGCGCACGCCGATGAGGTCGACGTAGCGGCTCAGCACCTTCGCCACCTCGGCGATGTGCTCCTCTGCCTCGCCGTCCATCACCGTCCCGAAGTCGAATTCGATCGGCCACGCGTCCTTCCCAGGCGCCAGCACCACGGCGTGGCCGCCCATCTGGGTCGCGCCGATCTCGAAGCTGGTGCGGGTCCGCAGCGAGGGGTTGAAGAACACCAAGGCGATGCTCTTGCCGGCCATCTGCTGGCCGAACTTCGAGGCCTTGAAGGCCACAGCCTCGTCGAGCACGGCGTCGAGCTCGGCGCGGGACCAGTCCTGGGTGTTCAGGAAGTGCTTCATCGGTGGGGACTCCAAGGGGCGAATCGGGCCAAACGGATTTCGGGGACGCAAAACGCCAACGCCCAGCGCGAGGCTGGGCGTTGGTGGTTTCAAAACAGCGAAACGAACCGGTTACCCAGCGACGTGGCGGGATTCCGGTCGGCGCGCGCGAGACGTCATCCCAGCGGCCATGTAGGCCGAGGTCAGGACGCCGAAAGCGGGCAGGAAGGAGAACATAGCCTGCGAAGGGTCGCAGAGCCGCCGGGTGCATGCAAGCCCCGGAACGACGAAGCGCCCCGGAGGGCGCTTCGTTGCGAGGCTGCCGCGACGGCTCAGCGGTAGGCGGTGCCTTCATCGACCGGCTGCACCGACACGCGGACGCGCAGGCGATCGCCCGGATCGTACGGCAGGCGCGACATGTAGGTCTGGCCCTGGTGCACGTACTCGACGTCATACGACGCGACGCGGCGCTGTTCGCGCTCCACGTCGACGACGCGGCACCCCGCATCACGAACGACCACGCGCTCATTGTTGTTGTCGGCGTTGCGGCCGATCGCACCGCCGATCACCGCGCCGGCCACCGTGGCCGCCTGGCGGCCGTCGCCGCTCCCGACCGTGTTGCCAAGCGCGGCGCCCACCAGCGCGCCAACGACCGTCCCGCCGTTCGAACGGCGGACCTCGCGGATTTCTTCACCACCGCAGACCTCTTCCGGCACGCGGGTGCGCACGGTCTCGTAGATGGGGTCGACGCGGGTGACCTGCGCGTACGCGTACGACACGTTCTCCTGCCCCGAGGCGTAGGCCGGTGCGTAGTCATCTCGGTACTGGGCCGAGGCGGCGCCGCTGCCCAGGAGCAGGGCGAGGGCCAACGGGTTTCGCAGGATGCGGGTCATCGAGCACTCCGGGAGATGCAGACGCGGAGGATTCCAGCATCGAGCGGCTGAACCAAGCCCTAAGATTTCCGTTAAGCGACGAAAGCCGGTTGCTACACTCCGAGGCCGTGTTCAGACAGCCCCGAGGCCCCGTGGCGATCCGTCTCTTCAACAGCCTTTCACGACAGGTCGAGACCTTCCATCCGGCCCAGCCGGACCGCGTGACGATGTACGTCTGCGGCCCCACGGTCTACAACTACGCCCACATCGGGAATGCCCGGGGGCCAGTGGTCTTCGGCGTACTGGCCGACCTGCTGCGCCGTCACTATCCGAAGGTCGTCTACGCCAGGAACATCACCGACGTCGACGACAAGATCAACCAGTCCGCGATCGAGCAGCAGGTGCCGATCACGGCGATCACCGAGAAGTTCACCGCGATCTACCGCGAGGACATGGGTGCCTTGGGCGTGAAGCGGCCGGACCTCGAGCCCCACGCCACCCACCACATCGCCGACATCATCGCGATGATCGAGCGCCTGATCGCCAAGGGCCATGCCTACGCCGCGGACGGCCACGTGCTGTTCCAGGTGTCGACCTACGCCCATTACGGCGCCCTCTCCCGCCGCAGCACGGACGAAATGCTGGCGGGCGCCCGCGTGGAAGTGGCGCCCTACAAGCGCGAGGGCGGCGACTTCGTGCTCTGGAAGCCCTCCACCCCGGAGCTTCCCGGCTGGGATTCGCCGTGGGGCCGCGGCCGCCCGGGCTGGCACATCGAATGCTCGGCCATGTGCCACGCGCACTTCGGCGACACCATCGACATCCACGCCGGCGGCGTCGACCTGCAGTTCCCGCACCACGAGAACGAGATCGCCCAGAGCCAGTGCGCCAGCGGCACGACCTTCGCGCGCTGGTGGTTGCACAACGGCATGCTCACCTTCGACGGCAGCAAGATGTCGAAGTCCATCGGCAACATCCGCACGGTGCACGAGCTGCTGAAGGACTACCCGGCCGAAGCCCTGCGCTACGCCCTGCTTTCGGCGCATTATCGCCAGCCGCTGGACTGGTCGCCGGCCCTGATCGAACAAAGCATCAACACCCTCGATCGCCTGTACGGCACGCTGCGCGACCTCGACGGCGTCGTCGCCGCGCCGGTGCTGCCCGAGGCCATCGAACTCGCGCTGGCCGACGACCTGAACACCCCGGCTGCGCTGGCCGAACTGTCCCGATTGGCCGCGGAAGCGCGCGCGGCGCAGCGCGAGGTCGTGCAGGCCAGTGGCGATGCTGCCGTGGCGCAGGCCATCGCGAAAGCCCGTGACGCGAAAGCGCAGCTGCTCGGTGCCGGCGCCGCACTCGGCCTGCTGCAGCAGTCTCCCGAGGCCTGGTTCGGCAAAGGCGCGGCCAACGACGACGATGCCCGCATCGATGCCCTCGTGGCCGAGCGGAGCGCGGCCAAGAAGTCGAAGGATTTCGCCCGTGCCGACGCCATCCGAGACGAGCTGGCCGCGGCCGGCATCGTCCTCGAGGACACGCCGCAGGGCGTGCGCTGGTCGAGGAAGCGCGCATGAGCGCGGTGACCGCCCCGGCCTCGCCCTTCCCCGCCGAGGCCTCGCCCGCCGAGGCACAGACCGCCATTGCCGAGGAATTCTCGTTCTTTGGCGACTGGACCGAGCGCTACCAGTACCTGATCGACCTCGGCCGCAAGCTGCCCGACCTGCCCGAGGCCTGGAAGAGCGAGGAGCACCGTCTCCTTGGCTGCCAGTCGAAGGTGTGGATCGTCGCCCAAGGCAGCGCCGCCAAGCTCGATTTCCACGCCATCAGCGACTCGTCGATCGTCTCGGGCCTGATCTACCTCGCGCTGCGCGTGTATTCAGGACGCAGCGCCGCCGAGATCCTCGCGACGACGCCGGACTACATCGCGGCGATCGGCCTGTCGAAGCACCTGTCGCCGACGCGAAGCAACGGGCTGGCCGCCCTCCTCGCTTTCATCCAGGACACGGCGCGCCGCGCCGGAGGCTCCGCATGACGCTTCGCCCGATCGCCGCCGCGGTGTTCCTTGGCCTGCTCCACGCGGGAGGCCACGTCGACGCGGCGCCCGCGTCGCCGCCCCAGCCGATCACCATCGACACGGCCCGCTTTGCCCCGCCGGCGCTGGCGGCGATGCCGGAAGAGCCTGCGTCGCGGGTCCGCCCGCTGATCCAGCGCTACCGCGCCGACCGGGACGCCTTGGAGCACGTCCGCGCCCTCGCCGATTCGGGCCGTGACCCGCTCCACGCGCCGCGCCGCGCCGCGCTGCGCGCCGGCCTCGTGGCCGACTGGCAGGCCCGGCTGCGGCAGCTGGACGCCGACGGGCTGAACCAGGACGACCGCCTCGATCGCCTGCTGCTGCAGCGCGGCCTCGCCTTGGACGCCACGGCGCAGGCGTTCTCGAAGCAGCGCTATGAAGCCGTGCGAGGTCTCCTGCCGGGGTATGACGACCTCGTCTCGCTGATCGAGGACCGGCGCGATCTCCGGCAGGCCGATCCGCGCCGCGCCGCCGACCTCCTCGAGCAGGCCCGTCGCGACCTGGCTGCCCGCGCCACCCGGCTGTCGGCCAAGGACGGCGCGCCCGAAGTCCCGCCGACCCTCGCCCTGCGGGCCGCCCAGCACGCGGCCGCGCTGCGTCGTGCGCTGAAGGACTGGCGCACCTACCAGAGCGGCTACGACCCGCAGTTCAGCTGGTGGGCCGACGCGCCATACGCGGCGCTCGACAAGCAGCTGGAGGCCCACGTGACGCTGCTGCGCGACACCCTGGGTGGGGCCAGCGACCCGGAGACCCTGCGCGCCGATCCGATCGGCGACGAGGCCATCGCCGAGGCGCTGCGGGCCGAGGGCGTCGACTACAGTCCGGCGGAGCTGATGGCCGCCGCCGAGAAGGAGCTGGCCTGGTGCCAGGCCGAAATGGACAAGGCGGCCCGCGAAATGGGCGCCCGCGATTGGCGTGACGCGCTCGAACGCGTCAAACAGCGGCACGTCGCCCCCGGCGAGCAGCCCGCCCTCGTCGTGCAGCTCGCCGACGAGGCGGTCCGCTTCCTCGAGGCGCGTGAGCTGATCACCGTACCGGAGGGGGCCAAGCGCGACTGGCGCATGACGATGCTCACCCCGGAATACCAGCTGCAGGCGCCGTTCTTCCTCGGCGGCCAGGACGTCTGGGTGGCGTTTCCGACCGACGGGATGCCGCACGACCGCAAGCTCAACGCGCTGCGCGGAAACAACCGGCATTTCTCGCGCGCGGTGGTCCACCACGAGCTGATCCCCGGGCACCACCTGCAGCACTGGTACGCGCAGCGCTACAGCACGCATCGCGCGGACTTCGACAGCCCGTTCTGGACCGAAGGCTGGGCCCTGTACTGGGAGCTTCGCCTGTACGACATGGGCTTTGCGGCCACGCCGGAGGATCGCGTGGGGATGCTGTTCTGGCGCAGCCACCGCGCCGCGCGCATCCTGTTCTCGCTGGGCGTGCAGTCCGGCCGCATGACGCCGGACGAGGCGGTCGAACTGCTGGTCGAGCGCGTCGGCCACGAGCGCGAGAACGCCAAGGCGGAAGTGCGCCGCTCCATCGCCGGCGACTACGGCCCCCTCTACCAGGTGGCCTACCTCGTCGGCGGCTGGCAATTCCGTGCGCTGCACGAGGAGCGCGTCACCCGCGGCGGCTGGACCGAGCGCGAGTTCCACGACCGGGTCATGCGCGAGGGATCGATGCCGATCCGCTTCCTGCGCGAGCGGCTGTTCGACCGCCTCGGCGCGGAGCCACCGACCGGTCCCTGGCGGTTCCTCGACAGCCCGGCCAACGCCAGCGCGCGATAGGACCCGGCGCCCCTCGGCCCCGCCGATCAGCGCTGCCCCGCGCCGTCAGTCCGGCAGTCGGACCACCAGCTCCATTTCGACCTGCAGGTCCGGTCCCGCCAAGGCCGCCACGCCCACGCCGGTCACGCACGGCTGGGCGCCGTCGAAGGTGGCGAGAAAAGCCGGCAGGAGGGCGTCCAACCGCTCCGGCGTCAGGTCGACGACGTACAGACGCGCGACGACGACGTCCTGCGGCGATGCGCCGAGGGCGTCCAGCGCCGCCTTCGCGTTGAGGGCCACAATCCGCATCTGCTCAACCAGATCGGAGGGAACGTGGCCTCCCCCCGGTCGCCATGCCACCTGGCCGGAGATATAGGCCATGCGGCCCGGTGCCACGATCGAGATCTGCGAGTACCCCAGCTCGGCGGCATTCGGCAGGGACGGCGGGTTGAGTCGGGTGATCGGGTTCATCGGAGTGCTCCGTATCAGTGCGGCGCGGCGGTGGGCCGGATGGTGATTTCCGTGGTGTCGACATGGGCCGGCGCTTCGATCACGTGCCGGACGGCGCGCGCGATATCGCCCGGGTGGAGCGCAATGGCGCGGTAGGCCCGGATCGCGGCCGCGGTTTCGGGGTGGGTGATGGTCGACGCGAGCTCGCTCTCGACGACGCCGGGATTGACGCAGGTCACCCGGATGTGGGGGCTCTCCTGGCGAAGTCCATCGGAAATGGCGCGAACCGCGAACTTGGTGGCGCAGTACACCGCCGCGGTCGGGACGACCGCGAGCGCGCCGATCGAACCGATGTTGATGATCTGGCCCGAGCCCTGCGCGCCCATCACCGGCAGGACGGCGCCGATGCCCCACAGCACGCCCTTGATGTTGACGTCGACCATGCGCTCCCACTCGTCCAGCTTGCCCGCCGCCATCGGCGAAAGCGGCATGACCCCGGCGTTGTTGACGAGCACGTCGATGCGCCCCCACGTCGCCATGGCGAAGGCCGCGAACTCCTCCATCGAGCGCCGAGACGTCACGTCGAGGCATCGCGCCTCGGCGATGCCGCCCACCCATCGGATGTCCTCCGCGATCGCCTCGATGCGCTCCGTCCGGCGCGCGCCCAGCAGGACCCGGGCGCCCGCTTCGCCCATCTCCCGGGCGATGCGTTCGCCGATGCCGCTGGATGCGCCGGTGACCAGAATGACTTTGCTCATGCCTACACTCCTTGCGTCTGCGTGTCCGGCAAAGGTGGGCGAGAACGATGAACGGCGGTATCCCCGAAAACGTCGACGCGATGATGAGCGGCGCTGGACAATGAGCGTCGATCTCAATCTGTTGCCGCTGTTCCTCGCCGTGTCGGACGAGCGCAACTTCCGCGCGGCCGCCGATCGCCTGGGCGTGACGCGCTCCGCGGTGAGCCAGGGCATCCGTCGACTCGAGGACGCATTCGGCGCCGCGCTGGTGATGCGCACCACGCGCTCCGTGCGTTTGACCGAGGCGGGCGAGCGCCTCCGCGATGCCCTCGCCCAGCCGTTCTCGGACATCGAGGCGGCACTGGAAGCGGTCGCCGCGGACCGCTCGCCGCGCGGCGTGCTGCGCGTGGCGGTGACGTCCATCGCGGAGCGCTTCCTGTCCGGGCCGCTGATTGCGTCGTTTGCCGCCGAACATCCCGGCGTGACCCTCGACGTGACCGTGACCGACGACGAGATCGACATCGTCGCCGCGGGATTCGACGCCGGTGTGCGACTGGGGGATGCGATCGACCAGGACATGGTCGCGATCCCGATCACCGGCGACCAGCGCGAGACGGTCGTCGCGGCACCCGCCTACCTCGCGAAACACGGGACGCCGGCGCACCCGCGGGAGCTGCTCCGGCATCGCTGCATCGGCTGGCGGCCGGCGCCGAACGCCGCGCCCTACCGCTGGGAGTTCAGCGAGAACGGCGCGCCCCTCGAGGTGGACGTGGAGCCCAGGATCACCACCAACGACCTGAGGCTGATGCTGCGGGTGGCACTCGCGGGCGGGGGCATCACCTTCGCGACCGAGGAGACGTTCCGGCCCTACGTCGAGGCAGGCCAACTCGTCCCGCTCCTCGACGACTTCCTTCCCGCATTCACCGGGTTCTTCCTGTACTTCCCGCAGCGCCGCAACGTCGCGCCCAAGCTTCGCGCCCTGATCGAGCACCTCCGGCGCGCGTCCTGAAGGCCGTGAGCAACGCACGCGCCGACCCCGTGCGGCCGTCGAGTGGGAGACGCTGGAAACAAACAAGCCCCGCGACCGCGGGGCTTGTGGTTCCGACCGGGGTCGTCCGGAGACGACGCGGGTGGTCGTGCCGGGCTAGTCGCCCATCTGTTTCTGCAGATGTTCCCAGCGCTCCTGCGCGTCGAGCGTGCGCTCCGCCGTGGGGCGGGCCTCGAGGCGGTCGAGGCCGATCGGCTCGCCGGTGTCGACGCAGAAACCGTAGTCGCCTTCGTCCAGGCGGCGCAGCGTGCTGTCGATCTTGTTGATCAACTTCCGGTAGCGGTCGCGGGTGCGAAGCTCGAGGGCGTTTTCGGTTTCACGAGTCGCCCGCTCGGCCTCGTCGCCGACGTCGCGGACCTCGTCCTTGAGATTCTCGATCGTCTGCTGGGACTCTTCGACCAGCTCTTGGCGCCAGCCCAGCAGCTTCTGGCGGAAGTACTCGAGCTGGAAGGAATTCATGTACTCCTCCTTGGGCGACGGCTTGTAGCCGGCCGGGAGGGTGACGCGTTCAATCACTTGGTTGGGTCGCTTCGGTTCTTCACGGGGACGTTCCGGCTTGACGTAGCCGGCGCGATTGCCCGACGGACGGACCTCGGCGGGGCGCGCGGGCGCCTTCGCAGGGGTCGCCGCGGGAGCGGGGTTCTTCGTCGCGGCGGTCGCGGCCTTGGGGGCCGGTGCGGCGGGCTTCGACGCGATCGCCGACGGCTTCGGGGCCGGCGCCGCCTTGGCGGGAGCGGCCTTCACGGCTGGCGCGGCGACCTTCGCCGGCGCTTTCGCCGCCGGCTTGGCCACCGCCTTGGCGGCCGGCTTCAGCGGCTTGGCCGGCTTGGCCACCGCCTTGGCGGCGGACTTCGCCGCCGGCTTGGCCGGTGCCTTGGCGGCAGGTTTGGAGGGCTTCGCAGCGACCTTGGCGGCGGGCTTGGCCACCGGCTTTGCCTTCTTCGCCGGTGCCTTCTTGGCCGGACCCGAGACCGCCTTCTTCACCGCGCTGGCGACCTTGCCGACCGCCTTCGCCACTTTGCCGACCGCACTGCCCTTCTTGGCCGGGGCCTTGGCCACTTTTTTCGCGGGTTTCTTGGCAGCCACGAGGTTCCTCTGGGTCGTTGAGCCGTTGCGGCGGCGTGTTATAGCCTTTCGGCCCCAGCGGGGCAACCCGCGATATCGCGGAAGCCCCCGATTGAAGCGCGTCGTCCTTGCCAGCTTGCGCGGCTACAAGCGCTTCGTAAGCCCACTGCTGGGCCAGCACTGCCGGTTCCATCCGACCTGCTCGATGTACATGTACGAAGCCGTGCAGAAGCACGGCGCGGCGAAGGGCGTCTGGCTGGGTACGAAGCGCCTGTGCCGGTGCCACCCGCTGCACCCGGGCGGCATCGACCCGGTGCCCTGAGACGCGCGAGGCGACCCGGCCGCAGGATCTCAGCCGTTGGGGCCGTAGCCCGCCTCCACGCCCTTCACCGCGACGGCGACGGCGTCATGCGCATGCAGGCTTTCGAAATGCGAGGCACGCACCCAGAAGTCACTGATGCGCTCGTCCTCGTCGAGGGCGGCCTGCATGCGGCGCGCGGCGTCCTCGCAGAACATCAGGTTCTGGCCGTTGAGGCGGGCGAACGCCTGTTCGTCCTCGCGCTTGACCGCGGTCTGCACCGGCGTCTTCAGCGCGCCCTCGATGCGGTCCACGAGCTCCACCACCGGCAGGTGCGGAAGCGATGCGGCGTAGCGCACGCGAACGTCGGCGTGGCTGCGCTGGCTGTGCGGCGTAGCCACGATGCCCTGCTCGGAACCCAGCCAGCGCAGGACGGCTTCCGGATCGAGCGCCGTACCCGTGGGGAAATCGGTGCGGAACTGCTCCTGGATCAGCTGGCGGGCCAGCGCCGCCGAGCACGGGCAGGTGCTCGAATAGGCCACCTGCACGTCCATCTGCAGGTCGAAGCCGGCACGGTCGAGGGTCGCCACGAGCTTGACGGGGTAGGCCTTCCAGCCGCTGTTGTCGCTGACGAGCGCCTTGCGGCGAAGCAGCGCGTCGAAGCGGATCTCGACCATCGCGCGGTCGGACAGTTCGGCGTGCGAATCGAGGAAGTCGCGCAGGAGACGGCGCAGTCCGGCGGGGCTGAGGGGCTCCGCCGCGAGATGGCGGTCGAGATGCAGGTACAGGCGCGACATGTGGATGCCGCGTGCGTCGGGGCGTTGCAGATTGACGAAGGCGCGCACCTTGGCGGCGGCGGTCTGCACGTCGCCGTCGGCCAAGGCGATGCGCACCGGAGCCTCGATCTCGCCCATGCCGACCCAGGCGAGCTGGCCGGCGGCGGCGGGACGGGCGTCATTGGCGATGTCCGGCATCATGCGGACGACGTTTTCGCGACTGGGGGACATGGGGGATCCAGTGATTCGATACCGCACCCTAGGTGGGCGCCGGTGCAGCGTAAGTCAAGTCGATGGCGCTGCCGCTCCGCGAACCTGCAATGCAGCGTTGCGCGCGAGGCGCCACGCGCGCCAGACGTCGACGAAGGTCGATGGCCCCGCCCGGCGCGGATGCCGGCCGGAGGTGAGCGCGCGCAGTGCGAGCCGGTCCTCCGCCAGGGTCAGGGTCCGCGGGTAGGACCACCGCGGCTGCGCCGCTGCCGAGACCGGCAACAGCGCCAGCAGTTCGCCAGCCCAGTCGCGGCGCAGAGCCTCCGCCGCCGGCGTGACGAGCTGGTCGCGACGGATGCCGTGACGCGCGAACATCGCCAGCGGCACCCGTGCCCGATCGGGCGCATCGAGGCCTCGTTCCAGGCGCGTGCGCAGCCAGTGGATCGACAGGGCCCGGCCGCCGCCGTCGCCAGCCACCGCGGCATCGGCCTCGCCTCGCGCCGCCGCTCCGTCGTGGAACACCTGCCGTTCTACGGCGAGCAGCGCGTCGGCGAAGGGGCGCAGGGCGGCGATGGCGCCAGCCGCGTCGGCGGGGGGATCGAGATCGGTCGCCACGGCGAGCAGTGCGTCACCCACGCCCCGCCACGGGCCGCCATATCGGACGAGGACGCGCGTCAACGGGTGGCGGGCCGCTCCGCGAGCGACGCCGCCGAGCTCCTCCGCCCACCACTCGGCCTTGACGGCGGTCACGCGCGGATCCGACAGCTCGAAGGCGCATTCGCGCAGTTCCGCCAGCAAGCCGGTCCACGCGCGAAAAGCGTCGCGCGATGCGGCCGGCACGAAGCCGAGCGCCGGACCGAGCAGCGGCTCGCGGGCCTCGGCTTTGGCAAAGAAAGCCGCGACGCCGGCGTCATCGCTGGCGAGGGTCGTCGGTGGGGAAGCGGCCATCGGCTCAGGGCCCCGACGCGGCGTCGACGGCGGACAGCCACGCGCGCAGCGCATCGGCGTCGACGAAGGCGACGTCCGCACCCCAGTCACTCGGATCCTCGTGACCCTCGCGATAGCCCCACAGCGCGGCGGCGCTGGCCATGCCGGCGGCCCTTGCCGCCTCGATGTCGCGGGCGTCGTCGCCCACGTACAGGCACTGGGATGGCGAGACGCCCATCCGCTGCGCCGCCAGCCAGAGCGGCTCCGGCGCGGGCTTGCGCACCGCCAAGGTATCCCCGCCCACGAGCGCCTGCGAGCGCTGCGTCCAGCCCAGACCGTTGACGACGCCGACCGCCAGGCCTTCCGGCTTGTTGGTGACGATGCCCCACGGCCAACCCCGCGATTCGATCGCCGCGAGGAGCGATTCAACGCCGTCGAATGGCCGCGTGTGGACCGACAGCGCCTCCGCGTAAGCGGAGAGGAACCGCGGTAGCAGCGGCTCACGGGCATCCTCGTCCAGGTCGGCGAAGGCGCGCGCCAGCAGGGCGCGCCCGCCCTTCGACACCAGCGGCCGAAGCGCCTCGCCCGGCAACGGCGCACGGCCCTCCTCGTCGAGGAGGCGGTTGACGGCCGCGATCAGGTCGGGCGCCGTGTCCGCCAAGGTGCCATCGAGATCGAACAGGACGGCGCGGATCGGCCGCGCCGCGGTGGCGCCCTGGCCCGTCGCGGTCATGCCGGCTTCCGCGCCGAAAGGAGGTAGTTCACCTGGGTGCCCGGACCGACCGCAGCCGCCTTGCGAAGCGGATCGAAATGCAGGCCGCTGACGTCCTCGACGTCGAGCGCCAGCGCGCGCAGCACGCGCGTCAACTCCGACGGCTTGATGAAGCTGCGGTAGTCGTGCGTGCCCGGGGCGAGCAGACGGGCGACGTACTCGGCGCCCACGATGGCCAGCGCGAACGCCGCCGGGGTGCGGTTGATCGTCGAGACGAACAAACGACCGCCGGGCTTCAGCAGGCGCGCGCAGGCGTCGAGGATGCTCGCCGGATCCGGCACGTGCTCCAGCATCTCCATGCAGGTGATGGCGTCGAAGGTCCCCGGCTCAGCGTCCGCCAGCGCTTCGACGGACTGGACGCGGTAATCGAGGTCGAGCACCGCGCCGCCCTGGGTGGACTCCAGCCGATGCAGCTTGGCGACGCCGATCAGCTCGGCGGACAGGTCGAGGCCGAGGACGGACGCGCCCGCGCGCGCCATCGCCTCGCTGAGCAAGCCGCCGCCGCAGCCGACGTCGAGCACCCGTGCGCCGCGCAGCGGCTGGCGGGCGGCGACGTAGCCGAGGCGCGCGGGGTTCAGAACGTGCAGCGGCGCCTGCGGACCATCGGCGTCCCACCATCGATGGGCGAGTGCGGAGAACTTCGCGACTTCCGCGGGATGGACGTTCGAGCGCGGCGCTTCTGCCGCGGCGGCCTCGCGCGGCGCCGACGTCATCGCGCCGCTCATGCGCTCGCCCCCGGGCGCGGAATGTCCGCGATGCGGGCCGCCCACGCTTTCGCCTTCGCCTTCAGCGCGGTGGCGTCCATGTCGACCAGGCGGCGGTCACGCAACTTGGGACGGCCGGCGATCCACACGTCGGAAACCTGGTGGCGAGTGGCCACGTAGATCAGGTGCGAAATCACGTGGTAGAGGGGCTGCAGCTCGAGGTCGCCCAGGCTCACCAGCACGAGGTCGGCCTGCTTGCCCGGCTCGATCGAACCGATCTCGTCGTCGCGGCCGAGGGCCCGCGCACCGCACAGCGTCGCGGCCTCGAGCGCCGAGGCGGCGTCGAGGGCCCGTGCATCCCCGGCCACGGCCTTGGCCAGCAGGGCGGCGTGGCGGGTCTCCTCGAACATGTCGAGGTCGTTGTTGCTGGCGCAGCCGTCGGTGCCGATGGCGACGTTGGCCCCGGCCTTGCGAAGGGCTTCGACCGGACAAAAACCCGAGGCCAGCTTCAGGTTGGACTGCGGGCAGTGCGCGATGTGCACGCCACGCTCGGCGCACAGCCTGATCTCGCCGTCGGTGAGCTGGGTCATGTGGACGGCGATGAGGCGCGCATCGACGACCCCCAGCCGATCCAGCCGAGCCAGCGGCCGCTGGCCGTGCTGGGCGTGGGAATCCGTGACCTCCTGCGCCGTCTCGTGGACGTGGCAGTGGATCGGGATGTCGAGCTGCGCCGACAGCATGTCGATACGTTCGAAGCTGGCGTCGGACACCGTGTACGGCGCGTGCGGAGCGAACGCGAAGCGGATGAGCGGGTCGCTGCGCCACGCATCGAAGACCTCCAGGGCCTTGTCGAAGTACTCGCCCGTGGTCCTGGCCCACGGCGACGGGAACTCGATGATCGGCAGGCCGACGGTGGCCCGGAAGCCGAGGCGCTTGTAGGTCTGCGCCTGCACGTCGGGGAAGAAGTAGTTTTCGTTGCAGGTGGTGGTGCCGCCGCGCAGCATCTCGGCCACCGCGAGCTCGATGCCGTCGGCGATGAAATCCGGCGCCATCACCGCGCCCTCGATCGGCCAGATGTGCTCCTGCAGCCAGGGCATCAGCGGCAGGTCGTCGGCCACGCCGCGCAGCAGGGTCATCGGGTTGTGGGTGTGGATGTTGACGAGGCCCGGGATCAGCGCGGCCTCGGGGCGCGAGACCATCTCCGCCGGCAGGAAGCGCGCGCGGCCCTCGGCGCGCGGCAGCACGGCGACGATGCGGCCGCCCGTCACCGCGACGGCGTGGTCGGCCAGCACCGCGCCCTTCGGCACGACCGGCACGACGAAGCCGGCTTCGATCAACAGGTCGCAGGGTTCCAGCATTTCATTCCCCGGATAAGGCAGCGGCGCGCCGGTGAGGGCGCGCCGCAAGAGTGCCGGCCGCCGCGTGGCGGGCCGATGACGCCGATGGAGGGCGCGCGATTACTTGACGCGGCTGACGTACTCA
>ERZ1066117.983-NODE-983-length-16535-cov-5.250303_pt1 | contig 16535 bp, 11 predicted proteins | sample MGYA00382764_ERZ1066117 | MGnify/ENA primary metagenome ERZ1066117 (study PRJEB33369, sample SAMEA5778347) | biofilm metagenome | biome: Industrial cooling water; feature: Water cooling tower basin; material: Biofilm | place: United Arab Emirates | collected...
GAATCGTTGCCATGCTGATCGGCAGCCTGATCGTTGGTATCCGGGCCCAAGGTGCCATCACCGCCGAGCGTGAGAAGCAAACTTGGGAAGCCCTGTTGCTCACCCCGATGACGGCCAAGAGCATCGTCCACGGCAAAATGTGGGGCATCATGGGGGCCAGCTACTGGTATCTGGTGGCCTATGCCGCCCCTGCCCTGGCAATCAGTTCCCTCTCGGGGCCGCTTGGCTTCCTCTACACGCTGCTTTGGCTCGGCGCGACCGTGCTCGCGATGTACTTCATCGGGGCGGCAGGCCTGTGGTGTAGCGTCCGCGCACCCAACTCCTGGCGGTCGTTGCTCAACACCACGCTGCTGGGCTATCTGGGCGGTCTGGCCATCTACACGGTTACCTCGCCGCTCATCTTCCTCCTGGCCGGGATGTTGTTGCTCATGCTGGTGCTGGTCGATTACCTCGCCGGGACAGCGTTGGCCGAACTGGCGTATCGCAACGGCACCAACTTCTTCCGGGTGTTCGCCATTTCCTCAGCGATCGCGCTGGCCGTGACCTTCTACCTGCTGTCGCGGACGTTTCTGTACCGCACCCAACGGCACATCGCCGATCGCGAGCGGGTCATGCACTGGTATGAGGAGCCTTACTACTATCGCCCAGATTACCCAGAGCAACGCCGGCGGCGGCTGACGTAACCTGGCCGGGTCCGGCGAATCGCGGGTGGGTGTGAAACGGCTTCGCGTAAGTTGTTCAAGATTGCGTGAGCGGGGCGTGTAAGAATTGCACGTCGTGTATCGGCCCATGCGATCCATCTCCGCGATGGATTGGCTTAACTTCTTTCTGCCAGGCGATTTGCGGCTATTTCTGTTCGGTTTGTGGCCTTTGGCATGACGCATGCACTGTATTTTTCCGTTGACGCAAACCACCCGAGACCGGGTGATCGCGATAACAACCTACTCGATCTATCTGTCCTCTGGCCGAACCCTTCGGGGAGTCCAGCAGTACCGGCCCGTGACGGTGACCGGAACTGGGACCACGGCCTCACACCAGATCTCCAATCCAACAAGCACACCCCCCCGAGCCGGTGACGCAAGTCACCGGCCTCTTTCTTTTTATGGGCATGGAGTGGACCCATACCGGTTTGTGCTGCCCCTAACGCGTCCCGAAGCAAGGCACCCGTCCGCGCAGGATGAGGAACGCGGGTGCTTGCAGGCAAAACACGGCAGAGACGAGCATTTCCCGGGACTGGGCAAGCAACCGCTCAATCCTGATCAGCTATCTGATGAAGGGTTTTTGGTCCGTCAAGCGGGCGTGAGGGCATTCGCATCGCCGCGCGGTCGTTATGCGCGGCGCACCCCGCAAAGCTGGCAAGTCGGGCAGGCGAGTGGAGGCAGCGAAGGCACGAAGGCTCGATCCTTTGGCGAAGGGGCGTCGATACCTAATCCTGGAAAGGCTGAGCCTTCCGAAAGGATGCGAGAGCTCAGCAGCCGGGCCTTCAACCGCCCGGACCGTCGGTGGCCCACGGAGGGCAGCCCAGGACAGTAAGTCCGAACCGTCGACGAGCTTTCCGGGTTCCACCCCACATGAGTCGAAGGAGGCGAGGAATGAACATCCGCAACGCGGCGACGCTGATCGTGGTAGTCGTCCTGACGACGACTGTCCATTCGGTCCGTGCGTCGCACTGCGGGGCGGTCAGCTACTCCAGCTGCCCGCAACCGTGTTGTGACGCCCAGAGTTGCTACCCGACCGCCCAGTCGCAGATGCGAGTCTGCTACAAGCTGGTCTACGACACGGTGATGCAGAAGAAGTGGGTCACCTGCTACCAGACGGTTCAGGAAACCGTCATGAAGCAGGTCAAGCGGACCGAGTACCGCAACGAGCAGCGTACCTACTACAAGCCTCAGTACACGACGGCCTACAAGGATTGCCCGGTCACGGTCAATCGCCCCGTGTACAAGACGGTCTTGAAGGAAGTCTGCGAGACGGTCTGCAAGCCGGTCTGCGAGACCCACTACAAGACGTGCACCTACACCACGTGCAAGCGGGTGCCGGAGTGCTGTGAGAAGCTGGTCCCCTACACCGTCTGCAAGCCGGTGTGTGAGGTCCACTGCCACTCGCAAACCGGTCAGGTCCGTCGGCTGATCCAGGATCCGCCGTACGCCAAGGAGTGCACCTTCACGGTGTGCAAGCCGGTCTGCGAAACGATCTACAAGGACGTGTGCAGCACGGTGTGCAAGCCGGTTTGTGAGACGCACTACAAGGACGTTTGCTGCACCACCTACCAGAACGTCTGCGAAACGGGCGTGAAGGACGTCTGCAAGACCATCTGCAAGCCGGTCTGCACCATGAAGACCGTCTGCAAGAACGTCAAGGAACAGGTGTGCGAAACCTACTGCGTGCCCGGCCGCACCCGCCTGTGCCTGCAACGTGGTTGCGACGAGTGCGTGTTCGACCCCTGCACCTGCCAGACCTACACCAAGAAGGGCCGCTGGCAGCTGACCACGGTGAAGGACGCCGACGAGGTTCGCACCCGCAAGGTGTGGAAGACCCGCCAGGTGGTGGAGCAGGTCCCGGTGACCACCTACGTGAAGGAAACCGTTGTCGAGAAGGTGCCCTACACCATCACCAAGAAGGTGCCCGTCCACACCGTCAAGAAGGTTCCTTACACCGTGACCCGCTACGTTCGTGAAACCGTGGTAAACAAGGTTCCGGTGACCGTCCGCCGCATGGAAACCCAGGTTCAGACCCGCACCGTGATGGTGACCCCGCCGGCTCGCGTCTCTCTGGGTGCCTGGGTCGACTGCAACAACGTTGGTCACGACAGCGAAACGGGCAACGGCTGCGGCAACCCCTGCGGTGCCGGCAACGGTTGTGGCCCGACCACCAACGCGGCTCCTGCCGCTGGTCCCCGCCGCTGGGTTGAAGGTGCGAACTTCACCCGGACCTGGACGACCACCAGCACCCGCATGGTTCGCAGCACCGAATACCGCAAGGTGAACTACGCCGTGTGGCGGAATGTGACCGAGACGCACACCAAGCAGGTTCCTTACACGGTGACCCGCATGGTGAGCGAAGTGGTGAAGAAGCAGATTCCGGTCACCGTGAAGGAGTGCGTGCCGGAAACGATCATCAAGAAGGTGCCCTACACCGTCTGCACGCAAGTGCCCTACACGGTGTGCGTCAAGGTGCCCCACACGGTGATCGAGTGTGTGCCCACCACGGTCTGCAAGAAGGTGCCCGTGCAGCAGTGCATCGAAGTGCCGACCACCGTGGCTCGCCGCGTTCCGGTTGATCCGGGCTGTGGCACCCCCTGCAACAACGCCTGTGTGCCGGCTTGCAAGGAAACCTGCCCGACCGCCTGCTGCCCGCAAGAATGCACCGGTGGCTTCCGCGGCTGGCTGAGCAAGCTGTTCGCCAAGCGGATGGGTTGCGGCAACCCCTGCAACGATGTCTGCAGCAACCCCTGCGGCGATCCGTGTGCCACGGTGGCTCCGGCCCCCGTCGCCGTCCCGGCCGCTCCCGCCGCTCCGGCCCCGGCCGCCCTGCCGCTAGCCCCGGCCGCCAAGTAATCTCGACGGGAACCCCAAGGGGTGACCGTTAACCAACGAGGGTGACTCTTCCGCAAGGGGGAGTCACCCTCGATCCTTTTTTGCGCCGCTGGGGTTTATTCTCCCCATCGGGCGATCCTCTCTCGAAATCGTGGACTCCCGACGGATTCCCTTTCTGATCGCACTTGGAGCACTCGCAATGATGGCACGAAAATGGATCACCGCGCTGGCACTCAGCGCAGGCATTGGCTTGCTGGGCAGCGTCTCCGCCCAGGATCAGGGCCGACGCCCCGGACCCAATCCCGAGGTCGCGGCCCTGGAGGCCCAACTCGAACTGCTCAAACGCATGACCGCCGAGATCGAATCCAAGCTCCGTTCCGCACGCGGCGAACGGGGTGAAAAGCGTGACCCGGTTCGACCCGGTATGCCCGGTGGCGGCCCCCCCTGGATGCGCGGCAAAGGCCCCGGTGGACCGGGCGCCCCCGGTGGTTTTGGCGGGAAAAAAGGGGACGAGAAGATGATGCGCGAGATTCGCGAACGCTTCGAGAAGATGCGCGACATGTGGGAAGGCAAGGGCGACAAGGAGCGCCCCAAGGGGGACAAGGAACAACCGAAGGGCGACAAGGAGCGCCCGCGGGAAGGCGACAAGGGCCGTCCCAAGGGCGATAAAGAACAACCGAAGGGCGACAAGGAACGCCCCAAGGGCGATAAGGAGCAGCCGAAGGGCGATAAGGAGCGTCCCCGGGAGGGAGATAAGGGCCGCCCCAAGAGCGATAAGGAGCGTCCGCGAGAAGGCGAAGCCAACGAACGCCAGATTCGCGAACGGATCGATCGTCTGATGCGCGAGGTCGAGGAACTCCGCAAACAACTCAAGCGCTAAGCGTTCTCTGCAAATCAACTTCGACGCCCCAGCCGACAACCGGCCTGGGGCGTTTCACCTCTCGGTCTCTGCTTGCTTTTCCCCTCGACTGTGACGACAATTAGCCCATCGTTCTGCCCGCAGGTTCGAGGTGAGGTTGTCGCATGTCTTTCCCGGTGTCCAAGGCGACGCGTGCCGTCGTCGGCGTTCCCAACGAGATCAAGACCCATGAGTCCCGCGTGGCCCTCACTCCCGTCGGCGTCGAGGAACTCCAGCGTAGCGGCAACAAGGTCCTCATCCAGTCTGGGGCGGGCCAGGGCAGCGGCATCAGCGATGACCAGTATCGTGCCCACGGGGCCGAGATCGTGCCCACGGCCGAGGAAGTCTGGGCCAACGCCGACCTGATCGTCAAGGTCAAGGAGCCGCTCCCGGTCGAGTGGCCCCACATGCGTTCCGGGCAGGTGGTCTTCACCTACTTCCACTTCGCCGCCGACGAGGCGCTCACCCGCGCCGTCATGGATTCGGGCATCACCGCCGTCGCCTATGAGACGATTCAGGACGCGAAGGGCACGCTGCCGTTGCTCACACCGATGAGTGAAGTGGCCGGACGCATGAGCATCCAGGAGGGAGCCAAGTATCTCGAACGTCCGTTCGAGGGGCGCGGCATCCTGCTGGGCGGCGTGCCCGGCGTGCTACCAGCCAATGTCGCCGTTCTGGGCGGTGGCATCGTCGGGGCCAACGCCGCCAAGGTGGCCGCTGGCCTGGGAGCGAATGTCACGATTCTGGACATCAACCTCGATCGGTTGCGTTATCTCGACGACGTGATGCCACGCAACGTGACGACGCTCTACTCCGATCGCCACAATATTCTCGATGCCATCAGCCGGGCGGACCTGCTCATCGGTGCCGTGCTCATTCCCGGAGCCAAGGCGCCGCGTCTCGTTCGCCGGGAGGATCTCGCCCGCATGCCCAACCGCAGCGTGATCATCGACGTGGCGATCGACCAGGGTGGATGTGTCGAGACCAGCCGACCGACGACGCACAACTCGCCCGTCTTCATCGTCGACGAGATCGTCCACTACTGCGTCACCAACATGCCCGGCGCGGTCGGCCGCACGAGCACCTACGCGCTCACCAACGTGACGTTGCCCTATCTGTTGCAGTTGGCGCGCAAGGGCCTCGACCGCGCCCTGGCCGACAGCGCCGCTCTCCGTCACGGTGTCAATGTTCAGGCCGGCCGAATCACCAATCCGGCCGTCGCCGAGACGTTCAGTATGCCGTGCACGCCCGTCGCGGCGTGAACCTTGCGCGTAAGCGAAACTTAGCCGCCACGCCGAGCGCGTTCATACGCCTCCAGAATCGGGATGATCCGCTCGGCCTCGGCCTGGTTGATGTAGAACCGCTGCGCGTTGGCCGGCTGGCCGCGCATGCCCTCCTCTTGTTGCTGGGCGGCCTTCTGCCGGAGTTGGTCCATCATGCCGCCCATGTTCTGCTGCGCCTGCGCAATCAGGTCCAGCATCTCGGCGGCTTTCTCGCCCTCGGGTAGGCTGGTGTCCGGCGCGGGGGGCGGATCGTCGTCCCTCTCTCCCAGGCTCGCTTCCATCTCGGCCATCATCTTGTCCATGGCCGCCAGGCCGCGACCGATCAACTTGCGCGACTGCTCGATGGTCATGCCCTCGGCGTAGATCTCGTAGCGTGTGAACATGCTTTCACCTGCATCGATCAGCGCCCTTGCCGACTCCAGATACCCATTGCTGACGGCCCAGTGAAGGGCCGACTCGCCCCGGGTGGTCCACTGGAGCGGCTTCACGCCCTGGTCGAGCAGAAAACGCACCACCTCCACCGGATCGCTCCCCCGGCCGCTGCACGCAGCGATGAGGGTTGTCAGTCCCTCCTGCTTGTCGCGGTGGTGCAGGTCGGCCCCCTGCGCGATGGCAAATTGCACTGCCTCCAGGGAGCCGCTCTGGGCGGCAACATGGGCAAGATGGGGCACGAACTTGCCGCTCTTGTTCCACTTCACCTCTCGTTCGGTGAGCAGGTCGCGTAGCTCGGGGTCACGCACCACAAAGGGGTAGTTGCGCAGATCGCTCACGAACTCTCGCGAGAGCTTGCCCTCGCGCAGGCAGCGCTTGAGAATCTCTGCCTGGTCGAAGTTGATGCTGTCGCTGGCGATGTACTCCAGTTGCCATTGGGCGTCGATCGCCGCATGCAGTCCCTCGACAAAGTTCATCTCGAACAGCAGGCGTATCGGCAACCGCCCGTCGCGTGTGACCGCAGGGATGTTTTTCTCGCGGCGCAGAATCTCGACCATCGTTGCCAGATCCCGAGCCTCGATCGCGTCGGTCAGCTGGTCCACCGCCGGCTTCGGCTTGCGCCCCTCTTCGGCCAGTTTCGCAAACAGTTCCGGTAGCGTCAGGTTCAGTGGCTCGGAAGTGTGGTCGAAGCCAAGCAACTGGCCGCGCCGCTTTCCTGTGCAGGCGAGGAGCAGGAACCCGTTGCCCTCGTAGCCGTAGCCGTCCAGCGAGCCGATGGGCACGGTGCCGCGCGGGATCGAACTGCCGTCGTGATACCAGCCGTTGGCCTCGACGACAGACTGGGCGAGGAGTTGGGGTGGCGGCTGGGCGTCGAAATCCTGCTCGTCCCAGCTGTCGGGGCAATCCTCCTGCCGCAGGGGAAACAGCGTCACCCGCAGGTACCCCGGCTCGTCGTTGCCGTCGTCGCCTTCGTCGTCGTCGTCTTCGTTGTCAGGCCGTTCATAGGGGAGCAGTACCGATGAGAGGATCGAGCCGTTGGCCTCGAGCAGAAGCCAGCGGTATTCCGGGGTGAACTCGAGGCGCAATTCCTTCTCAACCGCCTGGATTTCCTCCAGGGTGATGCTCATGCCCGTCCGGACGAACTCCAGCCCGTGCAGATCGAAGGGTCGGGTCGTCGGTTCCGTGTTCACCCCAACACGTTGCTTCCACTCGACCTCGTACTCGCGCAACCGCTGGGCGATGCGTGTCTCCTCCAGGCGCTGGGCCAGTTGCAACGGGGTGCGGTTATCGTCGTCGCGCACGGTGGGGTCGGCCCCATGCTCGATCATCAGTTCCACCGCCTCCAGCCGGGTGCTGCTAACCGCGCCATGCAACGGTGAGGGCCGATCCTGATCGTCGGGGTTGACCTCGGCACCGGCAGCAATCAGCATCCGAACCAGATCGAGATCCAGCCAAAGAAATCGCTCGGCGCCGGCGAGACAATCGCTCACATTCGCGGGATGGATCGTGCAATGGGTGAGCAGTTGCTTGACCAGGCCATAACGGTTCTCGCGCAGGGCCTGCACCACCATGTCGCCCGCATCAAGCTGCTCCTTACGGTCGGCCTCGGTCAGGAGGTAATGCAGAATCCCCCACTGCCCCTCCTCACGGGCCACCTCGGCCAACGTCTCCATTCTCACGGGCTTGGGACTCTCGGCAAGCGCCTGCTTGAGCGCCTCAAGATCCCCGGCATAGATGGCCTGCCGCCATGCCTTGATCTCCTTCTTCCCCTCCGACTTCAACCCGGCGAGGAAGGCCTCGAACGACTCCGCCACGGGGTACAGGGTCGGCCGATCGTCGTCGGTGTCGGGCCGGTAAAACACCTTGCCCGCATCCTCCTCGCCGCACGCCAGCACCAGTTGCCCATAGTTTATGGCCGTTTCGCATCGACCGATGAACAGGTGTGTGATGGGCATGGCATGCGGGCGTTCCATGTTCGCCGTCAGGAGGTCGTGAAAGGCAGCATCAACCAGCCCCTCCCGGCCAAGACCATAGAGGCCGAGCAGTTTGGCGCGTTTGGGGCCCGACTTGCCCTCATAGCCCACCTGGTCGCTCGAGGGGATGCCGCCATTCGTTCGCAACAGAAACGCGCGGTACTCATCGGGCAGCGAGAGGTTAAAGTGCTCCTCAAACTCGTGCACCTGTTCCGACGTGATCGGTGCGGAACTGCGCCGAATCGAAATCGACATGCGACCACTCCTTGGGGGCTTGAAGTGTGGATAGAGTAATCGCAGCGAACGTGGATTTCAACGATCGTAGTCCACTCGTTACAGAGGCCTCAGCCCGGGGAGAGACGCGATGACCCGCACGATTCTGCTTCTGCTGGCGTGGCTGTGCCTCGCCCCACACTCGCCCGTTTGGTCGGCCGAGGTGCCCCGTCCGAAGATCAGTGCCAACAAGCGATTTCTGGTCACCCAGGACGACAAACCGTTCTTCTACCTTGCCGACACCGCCTGGGAGTTGTTCCATCGGCTCAGCCGCGCCGAGGCCGAGAAATACCTGAAGGACCGCGCCGCGCGAGGCTTCACGGTCATCCAGGCAGTTGTGCTCGCCGAGGAGGACGGCCTGCGCGTACCGAACGCCAACGGCGACGTGCCGCTCAAGGACAACGACCCGACGAAGCCTAACGAAAAATACTTTGAACATGTCGACTGGATCATTACCCGTGCCAACGAACTAGGCCTCCTCGTCGGCGTCCTGCCGACCTGGGGCGACAAGTGGAACAAGAAGTGGGGTGTCGGCCCGGAGATCTTTACCCCCGAAAACGCCGCCACCTACGGCGAATGGCTCGGCAAGCGTTACAAAAATCGCGGGGTGATCTGGATCGTTGGTGGGGACCGTCCCGTCGAAACCGACCGCCACCGCGTCATCGTGGCCGCCATGGCCAGGGGATTACGAAAGGGCGACGAGGGGCGGCATTTGATCACCTTTCATCCCCAGGGCGGACAGGGTTCGTCGCAGTATTTTCATGAAGCCGACTGGCTCGATTTCAACATGCGTCAGAATGGTCACCAGGCCGAGTTTACGGGACGCTACGATCGCACCCGGGCTGATTATGACCGCAAGCCGTTGAAGCCGGTACTGGATGGCGAGCCGATCTACGAGGACCACCCGCTCAGTTTCAAGGGCAAGGAACTCGGCTACTCCATCGCGGCGGACGTTCGTCGTCCCTTGTACTGGAATCTCTTCACCGGTGCCTGCGGACACACCTATGGCAATCACTGCATCTGGCAGATGTTTGACAAGGGTCGCAAGCCGGTGAACAACCCGCCGCTGTTCTGGCACGAGGCCATCTTGCAACCCGGGGCCGACCAGATGCAGCATGGTCGCTGGCTAATGGAATCGCGGCCGTACCTGACGCGCCTCCCCGACGACGAGGTGATCGCCCCGGACGCGGTCTCGCTTAGCGTCCCTGGCGCCGGCACTCGGCGATTCGTGGCCACGCGTTGTTCGGAGGGCAGTTACGCGATGGTGTACGCTCCGGTGAGCAAGCCATTCACCGTGCGTCTGGAGAAACTCCAAGGCAAGCAGGTGACGGCATGGTGGTTCAATCCGCGCGATGGCAAGGCGACCAGGATCGGCACCTACGACCGCAAGGGCACCCGCCGATTCACGCCTCCAACGCCCGGCGAACAACTTGACTGGGTCCTCGTGCTCGACAACGCCGAAAAGACGTTCGCCGCCCCCGGCACCCGCCCCGCAAGCAAGTAACCAACCGCCCCGAGGGCTGGCTGGCCGTGACCCGATGCGAAAAGCTGCTCTGGCGTTCAACTTGCCTGCTGGCGTATGATGCTACGGAGGATGATTCATCATGGCCCGCCACGACAAAACCAGCACGCCGGAAACGCGAGATATTTGCCGCAACCGCCGCGCCTTCCATGACTACGAGGTCCTGGAGCGTCTGGAGTGCGGTCTTGTACTCACCGGGACCGAGGTGAAAAGCCTCCGCGCCGGGGGTGTGAGCATCGAGGATGCCTATGCCACCGTGCAGGACGGCGAGGTCTGGCTCGTGGGGAGCGACATTCCTGAGTATGCGATGGGCAACTACATGAACCACAAGCGCAATCGCGCTCGCAAGGTTCTGCTCCATCGTCGGGAAATTGCCAAGTTCGCCGATCGCGCCGATCAGCGCGGCTTCTCGCTGATCCCGTTGCGGCTGTACTTCAAAAATGGCAAGGCCAAGGTGGAATTGGCCTTGTGCAAGGGCAAGCAGCTTCATGATAAACGTCAGGCGTTGAAACAGGCCGATGCCAGTCGCGAGATCAAGCGAGAGATGGCTCGCCACCGGCGCGGCTAGGTCTGTCGAGACGTACCAGGATGGTTCGCGGTCGGGGTGTCCCGGCGTGTCGCGGTCAAGGAGGACCGACCATGCGTGTGTTCTGTCTCGTTTCCGGTCCCGATCACGTCTGCTGCCGCTATCGGCTAGCTGCCTTTGCCCCCGCCCTGGCCAACGCCGGCCATTCCCTGGAACTGGTTCGCCTGCCCTCCTCGTGGTGGGAACGCTTGTTGCTCTTCCGCAAACTACGTGGAGAGAGCGTTCTCATTCAGCGGCATCTCCTGCCCGTCTGGCAACTTACGCTATTGCGTCGCTGGGTCCGGTTGCTGCTCGTGGATATCGACGACGCCGTCTGGCTCCGGGATTCCTACGATTCCCGCGGTTTGCATCATCCACGCAAATTGCAGCGCTTTGCCGCCCTGTGTCGCGCCGCCGACACCGTCCTGGCCGGCAATCGCTTCCTGGCGGCCCAGGTAGAGCGCCTCGGGGGCAACCCAGTGGTGGTGCCCACGTGTGTCGATGTCCACAAGTATCAGCCAGCGACGGATCTTGACCGCCGTGATGGCCGCACCCTGGTGTGGGTCGGCTCGTCCAGCACCTTGCAGGGGTTGGAACGTATCGCCCATCTTCTGGACGATGTCGCTCAGGCAGTGCCCGGTTTGCGGCTCAAGGTTGTGTGCGATCGCTTCCCCGCCTTCCGTCATCTGCCGGTTCTTCCCGTTCGCTGGAGCGAGGCCACCGAGGCCGCTGAGATCGCCGATGCCGATGTCGGCATCTCCTGGATTCCTGACGATGACTGGAGCCGGGGCAAGTGCGGACTGAAGCTCTTGCAATACATGGCGGCCGGGCTACCCACGATCGCCAACTCCGTCGGCGTGCATCCGCAGATCATTTCCAACGGCGACACCGGCTTCCTGGCCGACACCGCCGAGCAATGGCGCTATTCGGTGATTCGGCTACTGAGCGATCCGCAGATGCGCGGCGAGATGGGGGCCGACGCCCGCCAGCGGGTCGAACAAGAATATAGCGTCGAGACCGGAACCGCGTTGTGGTTGGCCACGCTCGAACGCCTGCAGAGGAAAGCAGCGTGATTACGTGGACCGTCTCGGCGAACTGGCCGTCGTCGCACCGCCTGGATCTCGATGCCTGGCCCCTGGAGTCGATCAAACGCACTCCGCATCGCGATGTGTTTCGCGCTCGTCTGCAGGGGCTGGATGTTCATGTGAAGCACTATCGCCCCGATAGCCGCGAACGCCTGCGGCAATGGGTACGGCAACCCAAGGCACAGAGCGAGTATGATCGCGGGTTGCTGCTGCTGGCCCGGGGGGTGCCGACGCTTGAGCCGCTCGCCTGGGGCCGGCGTGGGCACGATAGTTACCTCGTCACACGCACCTTGCCTGATGCGGAGCCGTTGCTCGATTACCTGCTGGCGCGAGACAGCATGCCGCCCGATCTACCTGCACGCATCGGCGCATTTTTGGCTCGCTGTCATGCCGGTGGAGTTTATCATGCCGATCTTCACCCGGGCAATCTTATGCTCACGCCCGATGGTCACTTGTACCTGATTGATCTGCATCTGGCCACGGTGGACGATCCACTGAATGCACGCACCTCGGCCGACAATCTTGTGCTGCTGGATCGCTGGTTTGCCCTGCGGACCTCGCGGACGCAGCGGTTGCGTGCCTGGCGGGCCTATGCGGCTGCTCGGCCGGAAATCACGCTGGATCCGCGAGAACTCGCCGACGCGACCGCTGCCTCGCTACGACGGTTTGTCCGCGAACTGGATCAGCGATGTCGCGGCAAGGGCCGGCACTTTGCTCGCATCCCCGGTGGGCTGCGGGCCAGCATTCTCGACGCGGAGTCGCTTCAGCCCTGGCAGCAAAATGCCGATAATCGTCTCAATGCGATCGACGCGCCGGTGCTCAAGCGATCGGCCTCTTCCACCGTGATGGAGTGCGAATTGACCCTGGAGGGCGTCCCGACGCCCATGATCCTCAAGCGGTTTGATGCTACCCGCTGGACCGATGGCCTGGCCTCGTGGTTCCGTCCCGATGCGGCGACGCGCTCGTGGAGTATGGGCCACGCCTTTACCCTGCGCGGGCTGCCCTCGCCGCGCTGCTTTGCCCTGTGGCACGTGGGGGCGACCGGCTACCTGCTGCAGGAAAAGGTGCCCGAACCGCGCTACCTCAAGGTCTTCCTGGCGGAATTGCCGAAGAAGGAAGTACGCCGCCGTCGGGACCTGGGCCGACAGCTAGGGCGGCTGGTGCGGCAACTGCACGAATGGGGGATTCAGCATCGCGATCTCAAGGCGCCGAACCTGCTGGTGAGTCCCGCCCGTGCCCGCCTGGGGCCGCGTGGCATGGAATCGCCGCGCATGGAAGAGGGCGACCATCTCTGGCTGGTCGATCTCGTGGGGGCCTGTGTGACAGCCGGGGTCCCTCGCGAGCGGCGTCTGCGTGATCTGGCCCGGCTCAATGCGAGTTTCCTGGACGACGCGAGCGTCACACGCACCGATCGGCTTCGCGTGCTCCTGAGCTATCTCAACGAAGCTCTCCGGGGTCGAGGCGACTGGAAACGCTGGTGGCGGCAACTCGATGCACTCAGCCAGGCCAAACGACGCCGAAACGAGCGTCTGGGGCGGGTGCTTGGCTAGCGTGACCGCCGGCATGGACGATTTCTTCAGGAATTCACTTGCCGTGGTTCCCTCCCAGACTATACTGCGCTGGAGTTGATAGTTCGTTGATCGATCGCGGGGCCCCACCCCCACAATCAGGAATCAAGGCCGGCGCGTGACCGGCCTTCTATCGTTTGTTCGCGAAAGGGTCGAGTATGCAGAGCAGCATAGGGACGGAACTGGACTTCATCGAGGAGTTGCGTCTTCGTCGCTGGGCGCGGGAAAATTATGTCCCCGCCGACCGCCGCACGCCAGAGTGGCATTCGGTTGTTCTGGATGAGATGGGCCGCAAGGACCGCGAACTGAACGAATCGCAGACGGTGACCTCGGCCTGAGCCGGTCCGTCGCGAAATTCCTACCATGCCGAGGGGCGAACGACTCTCCTGTTCGCCCCTCGATGTCTTTTCCTCTCCCGAGCGAGCTTCCGCCATGCGCTCCATCGTTTCCTCCTGGCGTTGGTGGGTTTGCTCTCTGCTGCTTCTGGCGACCATGGTCAACTACATGGATCGTCTGACGCTCAATCTCCTCTCCGAACCCATCCTTCGCGAACTGAACTTCTCCGACAAGGGTTACGGCCTCATCGAATCGGGGTTTGCCCTCGCCTTCGCCGTCGGAGCCATCGCCTTTGGCTTCCTGGTCGATCGCGTGGGCGTCTACTGGGTCTATCCCGCCGCCGTGCTCGCCTGGTCGGTCGCTGGGTTCTGCTCCGGTCTGGCCACCTCGTTCGAGACCATGCTCCTGACTCGCGTGTTTCTCGGGCTCGCCGAGTCGGCCAACTGGCCGTGCGCCCTCCGGGTGACGCAGCGGATCCTGTCGCGCGAAGAGCGTTCGATGGGCAACAGCATCCTGCAATCGGGCACGGCCGTTGGTTCCATCGCCCTACCGCTGGTACTCAAACTACTCTACGTCGAGGGCGAGGCCGGAGCGTGGCGGTTCCCGTTCTTCGTCGTCGGGGCAGCCGGGGCGCTGTGGGTGGTGCTGTGGTTTACGCTCTTGCGTCGTGAGGAGCTCGACGGTCCGATGCTTACGCCGAGCGTGACGCCGGAGGGGTCAGGGGAGGGCACGCCCCCGGCACTGTCGGCGGGTCGCTACATCGCCCGCTTTCTGGCACTGGTGGTCCTTGTCATCACGACCAACATGACCTGGCACTTCCTGCGGGCCTGGGGGCCACGCTTCCTCCAGACGCAGCACGACTACACCCAGGATCAGGTGAACAACTTTTTCATCGGCTATTATGTCCTCTCCGATCTGGGCGCGATCGCCGCCGGGGCGCTCACCCTCGCGGTTGCCGCCTGGGGCATCGGCGTTCACGTAAGCCGCATGGCCGTCTACCTGCTGTTTGCGCTGATCGCTTTGCTGACGACGGCGTTGCCGTTTCTCGACGGTCGCCTGCTGACGGTCACGTTCCTGGTGGTGGGTTTTGGCGCGCTGGGCGTCTTTCCGAACTATTACTCGTTCACCCAGGATCTCACCGAACGCCATCAAGGCAAGCTCACCGGTTTTCTCAGCAGCGCCTGCTGGGTCGCTCTGGCAGGCTGGCAGGCGTGGATCGGCAGCCACATCGAGGCCACGCAATCCTACCTCTTGCCCATGATCCTGGCCGGCATCGCGCCGCTGGTCGGCTTCGTGGCGATGCTGGCGTTGTGGGGACCCGCCAGCGACGGAGAAAAAAGGCAACCCGAGCGCGAACCTTCCCCTCGCGGCGCTGTCTTCAAGAGCGAATGACGGACGCCTCCAGCATTTGAACTACATTCCACGTAAGAGCGTCCCGGTTGTTTCTTGTCCCGCTTTCACGAAGAACGCCACCAGCATCTCCTACACCTGGAACGTGAATGCTGATCGAAAGATCAAGCGCGCGTATAAACGGCGTTCTGTTTTTCTTCGTAGGTGCCACTCTGATGACGCAAACGCTCGCCCAACTTCACATGCCTGCCCAGACCTGGAATGGTGCTTTGTCGCTCGCCGGGACCGGTAGCGCCCTGCTCGATTACTTCGCCAAGGCCGGCACCTACCGCAACCGCGCTCAGGCGGACGTCGATGCCGACATGGAGAAGATCTTTGCCGACGACGAGCGTCTGGCTCTGGCCCTGGTGTTCGGCGTCCGGCTCATCTCGCGCAAGCCGAACGTGCCGGGTATCGACGACGCCCAGACGGGCTACGGCCAGCGTGACGAGTTCGCCAAGGCGCTGGTGTGGCTGCACGCGCAGCGGCCCGACGACCTGTACCGCAACCTGCACCTGTTGCCGGTGTTCGGCTGCTGGCGCGACCTGATGAGCGAACCGCTGCTGGGTACGCTCGACCGCCAGGCGGTGTTCGCGCTGGTGCGCGACAACCTCGACAACGCGCTCTTGCGCAAGTATCTGCCAACGATTCGCTCGGGTGCCAAGGTGCGCAGCGATCGCGACCGCGCCCGTAGCCAGTGGGCCAAGGAGCTGTGCCGTTTTCTGGGCCTGCGTGAGCAGGACTACCGCAAGCTCAAGGCCGAGGGACCCGCGCACGTCTTCCAACGGCAGATGAGCCGCAATCAGTGGGAGGCGCTGAACTTCAACGGCATCCCCGGCCGGGCGATGACGCGGCTGGTCTCGCGCACGGGCAAGGACAAAAAGACGGCCCTTGAGCGGCACGGCCAGGTCGAGCGGCTGCTGGCCTGGGTGCGCGAGCAACCGATGGTCAAGTTCACGGGCTACGCCTACGAACTGGTCCGCGCGGCCCGGACGCGCAAGGATCTCGTCTCGCGCGAGATTTTCGATCGCCAGTTCGCGACCGTCCTGGAGCCGATGCGCGGCCATGCGCTGGGCAACGTGCTGTGTGCGCTGGACACCTCGGGATCGATGACCTGCGAGGTCGTGCCTGGCGTCAGCGCGTATGACATCTGCATCAGTTTGGGGATTGCGTTCTCATCGCTGAACGTCGGGCACTTCCGCGACTGCGTGGTGGCCTTCGGCCATACCAGCAACCTGGTGACGCTCAACGGCAGCTTCACGAAGCGGCTGGAGCAGATCGAGACGATGACGACGGCCTGGGGTTCGACCAACTTCCAGAGCGTGATCGATTTACTTACGCGCATTCGGCAGGACAATCCGTCCATCCCGGTGGAGGATTACCCGAGCACGCTGCTGGTCGTCAGCGACATGCAGTTCAACCCGGTCGAGGGCAACGCCCAGACCAACTATCAGGCCGCCATGCAGAAACTGCGTGCGGTGGGCCTGGGCGGCATGCGGATCATCTGGTGGTTTGTCAACGGCGCGGCGAAGGATTTCCCGTCCAGCATGGAGGACGAGGGCGTCTATCTGGTGGGTGGCTTCGATCCCGCAGTGCTCAAGGGCCTGATGGGCCTGAAAGGCGGCGGGAAGCCCCAGAACCCGACCGCCGAGCAAACGGCCGAGGCCAAGGAGGC
>ERZ1066117.984-NODE-984-length-16531-cov-6.538237_pt1 | contig 16531 bp, 11 predicted proteins | sample MGYA00382764_ERZ1066117 | MGnify/ENA primary metagenome ERZ1066117 (study PRJEB33369, sample SAMEA5778347) | biofilm metagenome | biome: Industrial cooling water; feature: Water cooling tower basin; material: Biofilm | place: United Arab Emirates | collected...
GGGTACGTCCGCTGGAGTTCGTCCTGGGTGGTCCTTGTCAGGTTGCTCTCGCTAGCCTGCTGATCCTCGGTGCTCGCCGGCACGTTGACGGCAAACAGATATTCCCGCGGCAAGGAGCCGACCGTGACCTTGTAAATGCCGGACAGGTCGGTTTCCGCGAACCGGAGCACACTGCCGTCGCCAAAAGGCTGCACGGGGGCACGTCGCGGGGTGTTGTCGGTGTCGATGCCCTCGCGCGGGGCCTCGATGCTGGCCTCGGCCCCCACGGTCAGAGCCGGCAGGTGCAACTCCATCGGCTCGCCCACGGTGAGCGCTCGCTCACGCAACCGGGCACTGGCCGCATGGTAGAGCATCTCCTGCATCAGCGGCGGGAAGGTGGGCGAGGTGGGCCAGTTGCCCCAGTCGGAATTCAGCGTCGTGTTGACCAGCAACACCCGACCGCGACCCGACGTGGCACGTTCCGACTCGTCCCGCACCAGTTTGTCCGGCAGCGGCGGTCGCCATTCGATGACCGCCGGCCCACTGAGAATCTTGTCGCGTGTCGGCGCGGGTCTGCCTGGCGGCACGAAGGGGCCAAAGCCCAGCACCGTACGCGGCATCTCTCCCAGAATGGCCCGGGGGGCGCGGGTCTGCATCATGGTCGTGAACAGCGGTTGCAACAGACGCTCTCGGGCGGCGGCGTCCTGAAATGTCCGGAGCGGATCGTAGCGGTCCGCATCACGCGGCATGGTTAGTTGAAAGCCATTGGGTGCCTTGACCCGTTGAGGACCGACGAGTTCGACCGGGAGGAGTCCTTTGCCGTCGCGATAGAGCGTGCTGTTGTAGTTGCCAACATCGACGCGATCGCCCATGACGACCACCAGGCCCCCGCCACGCCGCACGTGGGCCTCCAGTCGTCTGGCCTCGCCCTCGCTGAGTCGGGCCACATCGCACAGACAGATGGCGTCGTAATTCTCCAGCGGCACCGAGCCCAGCTGCGCCGTGGCGACCACACGCGGCCGAGCGGTGATGTTGGCCGGCACGCGTTCGCCTTCCTCGAAGGGGTACAACGCCATGCGGAGCCAGCCGGTGGCCTGATCGAACAGTTCCGGGGCCTGCTTGCCGTTGACCAGCAGGATGGGAAAGGTGTTGCGAACCCGTAGCACGATGGTGCGGACGTCATCCACCTCTAGCGAGTCACGTGAGATCGTTACCTGCACCACGTAGTCGCCCGGCTTCGCGAACCGATATGCAAATGCCACCGGTGTCTGCTGGCCTCGCTGAGCCGTCACCAGCGTCGTGGCGACCTCCTTGAGCGCGAGCGATTCTTCGCCCGCCGCCTCCCGGGCCCGGCCAACACTCAGTTTTACGCTCACGTCGCCGCGAGTGTCGCCGTAGTTGAACAGCGTCGCCTGGATGCGCACCTCGCTCACCGTGGTTGCAACGGGGTCGGCCAACTCCAGCCCTGTGATGGCGAGGTTGTTGGCGTTCTCGACGCCCGCATCGACGAAGATCGCCTTGGCTCCCAGTTGCTTGAAGGCGTTGATGGCATTGGTCAGGTCGCCGGGTCGCTGGGCCACCCATCCCGAACGCTGCATATCGGTGACAAAGTACACCTCCTTGGCCGGGAACTTGCCCGGCGACGAACGCAGCAATCCCGCGACGGTGGTCAGAGTGCCCGCCAGGTCGGCGTTGCCGTGGGTGAGCTTCACGCCACGAATTTCCCGGGCGACCCGGCGGGCATCCTCGGAGGGTTCGGGCACGATTCGCCGGGGCGACGAGGCCATCAGCACGACACTGAAGCCATCGCCGCTAACGCCCTGATTGACGATATCCTCGGCGAGTTTGCGGGCCCTGTCGAAGCTGGTGCCCTCGCCCGTCTTGAGGCCCATGCTGAACGAGCCATCGAGCACGATGATCTTGTGGGTGCGAGTCGAGGTGCTGATGATCCCCTTGCCACCCTGCGGATTGAACCAGCGCCACCATTCCTCGGCCCAGCCGGTCACACTGGTCATGGCAAGTACGAGCGTGAGCAGCGCCAGGCATCGGACGATCAGCAACAGCAGTTGCTCGATGCGCATCTTGCGTGAACTCTTCCGCTGCGCGGCCAGCAGGAAGCGCATGGCCGCCCATTCGACGATCTTGAACCGTCGACGGTTGAGCAGGTGAATCAGGATGGGCACCGACACGGCGGCCCCGGCGACAGCCGCCACGGAGAGCGGGGCTTCGAAGAGGATGGCGAAGAGCAGCAGACCGGTAGTCATCGCGTCGGACCTCAGCGGGAGCGAGCCAGGCGGTGGGCGAGATAGGCGGCCAGGGCGGTCCCCAGCGAGTTATCCGTCCGCAACTGGACGAAGTCGATATTTTGCATCAGGCAGCCTTTTTCCAGGGCCGCATTGAACGACTGGATCTGTTCGAGATAGCTCTCGCGCAGACTGCGTGGGTCGGTGAGCAATTCGGGATATTGCTCCAGCCCCTTGAAGAGCGTCGCCTCGGTGAACGGAAACGTCAGTTCCGCCGGGTCGAGCACCTGCATCATGATGACCTCATGCCGCTTGTGCCGCAAGTGTTTTAACCCCGCGAGGATGTCGTCCAGTTCGTCAAAACAGTCCGACAATACTAATAGAATCGCCCGCCGACCAATGCGTTCGGCCAGATCATGGAAGATGGGCGCGAGGCGGGTACGGGTCGGACCCGGGCCACGATTAAGAATGTTGACCACCTGTTTGAGGTGAGCAACCTGCGAACTGGGACGAACGAACGTTCGCACCGCATCATCATACGTCACCAGGCCAATGCCGTCCTGCTGATGCAACGTCAGATACGCCAGCGCCGCGGCAGCCATGCAAGCATAGTCGTATTTGCGAACGAGCGGTTGGCCATCAGGTCCTTTGACCCCAGAGCCGTAGCGCATCGATTCGCTGGTGTCGACGAGCAACCAGAGGTTGAGGTTGGTCTCTTCCTCATACTGTTTGATGTAGAAGCGACCCAGGCGCGAGTACACCTTCCAGTCAAGGTGCTTCAGGTCGTCGCCGGGCACATACTCGCGGTGCTCGACGAACTCGACGGAAAAGCCGTGGTAGGGGCTTTTATGCATACCACTGAGATACCCCTCGACAATGAGCCGAGCCTGAAGTTCCAGGCTCCGCACCTTGGCGAGCGCGAGGGGATCGAGATATCTGGGTAGCTCACTCATTGGGGGGTGGGTCCGTTGCGTTCATGTCGATCACCCGAAAGATCCAGATCACCTTCTCAGCTTCATAGACGGCGTAATAGAATCGCAGAGGCATGCAGGCGAGCGAGTAAACGGGACGGCCGCTAGGCAGCCAGTAGGCCATTTCTCCCATCTCGTGCGGCATCGTTCGGATGTGCTGTAACAAGGTCGATGCAGCTTCATGGATTTCCTCACCTCGACCCGCCTGAGAGTAACGAGCTAGCGTGTCTCTTAATTGAGCCTGGCAGACCTCGTTGATACTGATATTGTACGACATCCGAAATCAACCAGCGTTAGCTGTGGGATGGCCGTTACGAAGCGGCAACGCAGAAGCGTGGTGCTCTGCCAATTCGCCCAGGAACTCCTCGAAGTTACGCCCAACGGTCTCGCCGCGTTCGATGGCTTCGAGATCAGACAGCATGGCGGCGATGGCGGCCGGGTTTCGCTCCGACTCGGGGACCTGCGCCTGGGCGATTCGTTGATCGATCCGTTCCAGCAAAGCCGCTTCCCACTGCTGCGGGTTGGTCAATTTCTGCGCGTTGAGCGCGGCCAGCGTCAACCGGATGCCCTCCCGCATGCCACGGTAGAAGGCCGTGTTGCCCAGGGGCAACCCCCGTTCCGACGCGATCGGAGTCCCTTTTGTCGTCTCACTCATGGCTCATCCCTTCTCGGCAGGGTCGCGGGGGATCAGGTCGATCAGCTTGGCGATGATGTCGTCCGGGCGGATGCCCTCGGCCTCAGCGTTGAAGTTCGTGACGATGCGGTGTCGCATCACCGCCGGGGCCACACTGCGCACATCCTCACACGAGACGTAATAGCGCCCGTGGAGCACCGCACGGGCCTTCGCCGCCAGGATCAAGAACTGCGTCGCACGCGGACCCGCACCCCAGGTGATGTAGTCGCGGATGAAGCTCGGCAACTCCTCGGCGGGTTTGCCGGCCGAGCGGCCGATCCGGCTGCCGACGCGAGTCAGGCGGGTGAATTTCATCGCGTAGCGGATAACGTACGGCGCCACGGGCACCTTGCGGACGATATCCTGCATCTCCAGAATGTCGGTGGCCGAGAGCACCTTTTCCAGCATGGGCACCGTGGTGCTGGTGGTCATCTCGACGATGCGAAACTCCTCTTCCTCCTCGGGGTAATCGAGGTTAATCATGAACATGAAACGGTCGAGTTGCGCCTCGGGTAGCGGATAGGTGCCTTCCTGCTCGATGGGGTTCTGGGTCGCCAGCACGAAGAACGGATCGGGCAACTTGTGCCGCGTTCCGCCCACGGTCACCTGACGCTCCTGCATCGCTTCCAGCAGCGCCGCCTGGGTCTTGGGTGGCGTTCGGTTGATTTCGTCGGCCAGCACCACGTTCGCAAAGATGGGGCCGTGCAAAAACTTGAACACCCGTTGGCCGGTGCCCTTGTCTTCCTGGAGCACCTCGAAGCCGCTGATGTCCGAGGGCATCAGGTCGGGCGTGAACTGCACGCGGCTGAAGCTCAGGCTGAGCGAGTCGGCCAGGGTGCGGATCATGAGCGTCTTGGCCAGCCCCGGCACGCCCACCAGCAAGCAGTGACCCCGGGCAAACACCGCGATCAGCAGTTCTTCCAGGGCCTGTTCCTGACCCACGATCGATTTGGCGATCTCCCGACGAATGCGGCGATACCCGTCGTTGAGCCGTTCGATGGCCGAGAGGTCGCCCTCCAGGCGTGGGCCGGCCTCGGCGGGCACAGCCTCGACGATCACCGGTTCGGTTGCTGCGCCTGCGGTGGGGTAAGCGGGCGTTGCTCGGGGTGCAGCCGAGGGAGCGGGCGCGGCCTCTTCGGCCGACAGCCAGGCTCCGCAGCCACACAACCGGCGACCTCCGACGGGCACCTGAACCAGCAGCCCACAGCTTTTACAACGGATCGTCGGCATGGTGAGGATTCACTTCGTGGGTTGAAGACAGGTGACCTGATCGCCCAGTGCGACCAGGATGCCCCCTGGTCCAACCGCCCCGTTGGGGCCTAGTTGCACCACGGGACCAGGGACCAGAGTATCGCGACCGACCCAGAACAGCGGAATCACCCCGGCGCGGTCGGTCGCCTCGCGCACACACGGCAAACGGTAGGGTTGTAGACGCCACACACCGCGCGGCTCCCCCTCCAGGCTCCACCAGCCTACCTGATCGGCAACACCGGGCCAGGGGCCTGCTCGCCATTGTACCGCAGTTCCCAGCCAGCGGACAACCGCCCGCACCCCCATCCCTTCGCGTGCATGGAGCAAGATTCCTTCGTTGCTTGCTGCTATTCGGCACCGCTGCGCCAATGGCGTCACTCGGCTCCACTGTTCGCGTCCGGTGGGCATGGTTCGGGCCACCAGCCGCTCGCCATCGCTATGAAGAATGCGGTCGCCCACCACCTGCCATGCCTCCGGGGCAGGGTCAGCATCGATCAACGGCGCGTCCGCATGAGCCAGTTTGCCCGTCGTCGCATCGAGATAGCGCAGCCGCACGCCGATGTTCTCGGGGATGGCGAGCACCAGGGTTTTGCTTCCCCAGAGCAACACGACGGGCGGTTCGCCGGTGCGCGTCGTCTTGCCGGGCAAAAGGTACGTCCAGGCCACGTCGCCACGCTCATCGAGCCGACGAACACGTTCGCCATCGCTGAGGATCAGCCCGCCGGGCACCGGCATGGGAGGTCTCGGCCACGGCCCCCCTTTCTCGGGGTCGCGACGGCGGACACGACCGTCGGCGAGGTCGAAAAGGTAGCGCTGCCGGGACACCTGGGCGAGCAGGCCCTCCCCCAGTGGGGTCAGATGATGGACCCGACCCCGGCCGCGCGACAGGCTCAATCCTGCCCCAGGGGCGTCCCAGGCCCACAGGCATCGGCCCGTCTCCACCGACAGGGCAAAGAGCCGACCTCCCTGCGCCACCACCATCCGCTCGCCCACCACGCGAAACAGGTGTAATGGCTCCGCCGGTTCGGCCTCAAGGTGTACCCGGGGTCCGGTCGTGGCATCCGTTGGCCAGCGCGGCAACCGCGGCGCGGGCCAGTGCCACAACTCCCGCCCGTCGATCGAAACAGCGGCCACGCCCTCGGCTCCGGCGACGATCAGTCGCGCCTCCCGACGAAAGGCCACGCTCGGCGTAAACGGCAGGGGCAGTCGCCAGCGGACCCCCTTGGCTTCACGGCGGAGCAGTTCGCCGGCCCGGGTGCTCAGCAGCACGCCACCGCCTTCGACGGGGAGGAAGGTTTCGTCGCGTTGCAAGCGCACTTCACCCGAAGGCAGCGTCTCAGGCGTCCAGGCAGGCACCTCGGCAATGCGGCGCTCCAGTAGCGTGGCCGCCGCCTGGGGCAGTCCACGTTCGTCGCGGATGTCTCGGCGTTGCAGGGCGCGCTCGCGCTCCAGGGTTGGCCAGTCGCGCTCACGCAGAAGGCGGCCGAGGCGAGCCTCCTCGTCAGATGGGGGCTTTTCTTCGGCAGGCTCGTCGTCGGGGGGCACATACGCATACATCGCCTGGCGATCGGTCACCAGCAGGATGCCGTTGGCGAACACCAGATTGCCCGAGCGGATGCGATGCAACAGCGTTGGGTTGTCTGGCTGTCGGCCATCTTCCTGACGGACGGCGACAACGCCGAAGGGCAGGCGAAACGTGGGCCAGAGGACGAGATCGCCGATCAACAGGCCACGACCAAAGGGCACCAGCCCCCCGCCATCGTCGGGTAGCATCCAGCCGTTCTCGTCACGACCCGTCAGGGCATCGACGGCACGCAGGCCACCCGCCTCGACGCGTCCTTCGCCCGGGTTGCGCCAGGTGGTAAAAAGCAGCCGACCGCGTCCCACGCCCAGCAGATGCACGACATCCAGCCGATCGCGCTGCCAGTAGATGACCCCGGTGGTCAGATCCAAACACAGCACGCGATCCGAGTCCGCCGGCGCGACGTACAGCCGTCCCTCGGCACAAATCGGCGGGCAGAGATCACGCAGGCTCGGCTCGTCCGTCGGTTCAGCCACCTCGCGGCGGGGGTAACGCATGGCCCAGTTCCGCGTGCCACGCAGACCATCCACCGAAACGATCAGGCCCGAATGCGAGCAGTAGACCACCGAATCGCCCGCCTGCGTCAGCAGATGGTGCCGTGCCCGCGATTTCCGCCCTTCGCTGGCGTCGGCCGTCAGCAGTTCACGCGTCTCGCACACATCCACCTTCCACAGCGGCGCGGGCCGTTCGTCGTCGCCAAAGGCCGCATAGCAGTGAATGGCCGTCACCAGTTTGTCGCCCTCGAAGCGGCTCACGGCGACGTAGCAGCGTTCACCGACGACGAGGGGCGAGCCCTCGAAGACGCCGAACTCCTTGCGAGCCGGATTGTAAGCACGGGCCATCCAGCGGACCTTGCCGTCTCGCAGGCAGACGATGGCGCTCTCGGCATCTTCCGGTGGTTTTGCCTCGCCTTTTGCCCCCGTGGGCGGTCGCACGTCCCGAATGCCGCTGGCCCCCACCCGCGCGAACAGGTGCCCCTGTGCCGCACTCAGCGTGAAGCGGATGTCGCTTCGCGGCAACGGTTGAACCACCCGGGGCACCCCACGCAGATAATCCGCCGTATCAAACCACACCTCGATCTTTCCCGTGCGAAGATGATACGCTGTGATGTGTCGGCCATCGTTGATGAAAGCAGTGGAGCCGACGAGCACGGGGTGGAAGGCAAGGCGTTTGGCAGCTTCGAGGGCCTGGTCGCGACGGACGACGGCAGGGCCGCCCATGTCCCGCTCCCGACGTGACAGGTCGAAGATGTGGGTGGGGCCCTTGCGGCCCAGTCGCGAGAGGCTATCCAGAATGCGCGTGGGGCCGATGGCAAACGCCGCACGCTGTCCCTCACCGGCGAAGGTGGGCCAATCCCGCGGAGGCGGCGCGGTTACGTTCTGTTTGGCGAGCAGGTCAGCATAGACGCCGCGCTGCCCACCCAGGCTGCCTTCGGCCCGTGGAAAACGCTTGCGAAACGCCGCCAGGGCGACCTCGAAGTCGGCGCGGCCAGCGAAACGGCAGGCGAGCAATTGTTTGGCCTGGGCGCGTGCCTGTTGCGCCTCGCTGGGGTCGGGATGCACCAGCGCCTCGGGCATCGGCTCCAGGGGCGAAATAGCGCTCCAGTAACGCAACGCAGCGTCCCAATCGCCCACGAGGAAGGCCTGATCGCCCAGCCGATCCAGCGCGGTGAGGGCGGCCTTGCTGACAAACGCATCTCGAACCACCCGCCGGTCGTCTCCGCCCTCCAACCAGCCAACCGCCAGCGGTTCCAGGCGTTTGCGGTAGTCGGCCAGTACGGTTGCGGGCAGTCGGGCCAGTGTGGCATGGACGGCAAGCCGTGCCTGGATGAGTCGTCCGGAGCCGTCCGCGAAGGGCAGGGGGACCAGGTCGTCGGCACCGGTACCGAGCAGGCCGTTCAACTGCGCGATTGCCTCGGGATACTTTTTGGCCTCCAGCGCGCGTTGAGCCTCGGCAAATCGGGTAGCCGTCGGACGCGATTCGCCGACAACGGTGATCGATTCGGGTTGAGCAGCCAGAAGCAGGAGGGCGAACCAACAGCCCATGCAAGATCCCGTGGTCAGCGAACGAGGGTCGCGGTCCCGACCCGCCACGACCCACTGGAACCCAGTTCGGGGCGGATTCTCAAAGCTGGGAAGGGCACGCGGTGTGAATTCTCAAACTCTCTTCCAGAATAGTCGGAACAGGGGCCCGGGAACAGCGTCCCTGGGCGACTTTCTGTCGGGAAGGGCAATCGGCTTCTTCTCGCGGAACACCGGCACGACCCTTGCATTGTTACCTGTCAGGCCGTACAACGGTTAGGTGTTCGTGAAGAGTTGCGTCGGGAGGCGTGCCGTGCCCAGGAAGTATCGCGGCGGCTATTGGGCTGCTTGGGCGATGATCGCGTTTGCGGTGGTGGGGTGTGAATACTCCAGCCGCTACCCTGCGGAATTGCGCTATCCGGTCCGCAAAGACCTGCTGGTGGTCAAGCCGTCGGGCGATCAACCCGATCAATTGCCTTCGCCGGGCCTGCTGGAGCAAAGCATTCTTGAGGGCCTCACCCGCGAAGAGAACGGGAAAAAGACCCCCAAGGAGGGCGTCGTCTTTCACGATCCCGCCCAACTGTCCCCCGAACAAAGCAAGGCGGTGCGGCGCGGCCTCGATGCCGTCTTCGGCACGCCACTTCGGCCACGGGTCGAAAGCGAAAAGTCTGCTATCGACGATTTGCTGCTGACCAGCGATCGCCTGGCCATGGGCAGCGAACTGTATCGCAAGCATTGCATGCACTGCCACGGCGTGGCGGGCGATGGTCGCGGGCCCACCGCTCCGTGGGTGCATCCGCATCCACGCGACTACCGCTCGGGCAAGTTCAAGTTCGTCTCCAACGCGGCACAGAGTGCTTCCGGAGAGGCGCTGGACCTCAAGCCAAGCCGGGCAGACCTGCGTCGCATCCTGCTGCGGGGTATCGAGGGAACGTCGATGCCTGGCTTCGAGTCGATGCCCGAAGTCCAGATGGAGAGCGTGATTAGCTACGTGCTACACCTGAGCATCCGGGGTGAGGTCGAATTCCGCACCCTCACCCAGGTGCTCACCGGAAAGCTCGACGGCGAGGAGGCGATTGGTCGATTCATCCGCGAATCGCTCGATGGTAGCGAGTTCCGCCCCGGGGTCCTGGATGCCTGGGCGGTCATGAACCGACCCGAGCAGCAGATCAAGGTCCCGGAGTATCCCGCCAAGTACAGCGGTCCCGAGAAGGACAAAGAGATGGCCGACTCCATCCGTCGTGGCTTTACCACCTTCATCGGCAAAGAGGCCGGCTGCATCTCCTGCCACAACGACTATGGCCGACAGTCGAAATACCTGCACGACGCCTGGGGCACGCTGGTGCAACCGCGTAACCTGACGGTCCCCGTGTATCGCGGCGGTCGTCGGCCGGTGGATCTCTACCATCGGATTCGCGGCGGAATCCTGCCCTCGGGCATGGCGGTGGCGGCGTTCAAGCTGAAGGACGACAAGGGCAAGGACACCGACGCCGAGGACACGGAAAAGTACTGGGACGTGATCCACTTCGTGCAGGCGTTGCCCTATCCGAAGATGTTGCCCAGGGACGTGCGCGATCGGGTGTATGGCCCCGCACCGAATCCCAGGGCCGAAGGCAAGTAACCCAGAGGAGGGCAGGCACGGTGGGCAAGGGTTGGAGCATCTTCTTTGGGGTGTCGCTGCTGGCGATGTTCATCTTCACCCTGGCCGCACCCTTCTACGGCTGGTGGCTGCCGGACGCCGTCAGCAGTTTCGCCCCTGATGTCGACTGGCTCTTTTACCTGATCCTGTGGTTCGTGGGCTTCTTCTTTGTGCTCACGCAGGTGATCCTGGTATATGCCATGTGGCGCTTCGCCGGTCGTCCCGACGCCCGTGCCACTTACACGCACGGCAACCACCAGCTGGAGATGCTCTGGACGGCCGTGCCCGGCGTGATCCTGCTCGGGCTGGCCATCGGTCAGATCGCTGTGTGGCAAAATATTAAATACCAGGGGCAAATGCCCGCTCCCGATGTGACGCTCACCGTCCTGGGTCGGCAGTGGGAATGGCGCATGCGGTATCCCGCCGACGCCTCGCGGTTTACCTGGGCCAAGGAGGCCGACGAGGCTGCCATCCGTGAGCGGCGACTTTCCGCCCGGGGCTGGGCCGAGAACCCTGAGTATGATGATCTTCATGTGGCCAACGAGTTGCACACGTACGTGGGAGCCAATACGCGTGTGTATGTCCGTACGCAAGATGTGATTCATAGTTTCACGATGCCCAACATGCGCGTCAAACAGGACATGCTACCGGGCAAGACCATTCCCCTGTGGTTCAAGCCGACGCGAGCGAACACTCGCTTCGACACCAGCACGGGCAAAGTCACCCCCCCCGCCTCGCCGGCCGATGCCTGGGAGATCGCCTGCCAGGAACTCTGTGGCGGCCGTCACTACGCCATGCGTGGTCGGGTCTATGTTCACGACAGCAAGGAAAGCTACGAGGCGTGGCTGAGGCACGCCCGAAATCAGCAGTCCAGCCGGGTGGCCGACCCGCTCCCGGCGAGCAACTAAGGCCGAGTAATTGAGCCTGCCGCACCGCACGCCCCTTTCCCGTCGCCGATGGGTGGTATGTTGACCGAGGAAGAAGGATGAGCGTCTCGCCAAACACCGAACCAGAGAACCTGGCGACCCCGGCCACTACAAGCACGGCGGAGTCCCCCACGTTTGCTTCCCCCGTGGACAGCGAGCCTGGGAGTGAGCTCAAGAGGGAATCGGGGAGCACTTCGGATCATGACCCGAGCCACGGGCCTGCGCATGGAGCCGAACTGAGCTTCCTTCGCAAGTATGTCTTCTCCGAAGATCACAAGATTATCGGCATCCAGTTTCTGTTCTCCGGGTTGATCTTCCTGTTTTTGGGCGGAGCGCTGGCACTGCTGGTCCGCCTGCAGGTGGGCTATCCCTACGAGCACATTCCTGGCGTCTCCGAGTGGTTCCCCGCCGAGTGGGGCCGCAAAATGTCGCCCGAATTCTACACCATGGTGTTCAGCATGCACGCCACGGTGATGATCTTCTTCGTCATCGTGCCGTGGCTCACCGGGGCGTTTGGCAACTACCTCATCCCGCTCCAGATCGGTGCGGGCGACATGGCCTTCCCCAAGCTCAACATGCTTTCCTACTGGGTCATGTGGCCAGGCTTCATCACCCTGCTCATCAGTTTCTTCGTCGGCGGGGGCGCGGCCGGCAGCGGCTGGACGGCCTATCCGACGGTGGCCAGCGCGACGTTGCCGCTGGACCAGGGCGGTGGGTCGCCCGCCTCGCCGCACTCGGGGCTGGGGCAGGTTCTGTGGCTGGTATCGCTGATCTTCGTGGGCATCTCGTCGATGATGGGATCGGTCAACTACATCACCACCATCCTCAACATGCGTGCCCCGGGCATGACCATGATGCGCCTGCCCATGACCATCTGGGGCCTGTTCATCACGGCCATTCTCCAGGCGATGGCCCTTCCCGTGCTCACGGTCGCCCTGTTCTTGCAATTGCTCGACAAGACCGCCGGCACCACCTTCTTTCTGCCGCCGGCTGGCACCTCCTTTGGTAACTGGCACACCGGCCCGGGTGGCGGCCAGCCGCTGCTCTGGCAGCACCTGTTCTGGTTCTACTCGCATCCGGCCGTGTACATCATGATTCTGCCGGCGATGGGCATGGTATCGGACATCCTTAGCACGTTTGCCCGCAAGCCGCTCTTTGGCTATCGGCCGATGGTGTTGGCGATCGCAGGCATCGCGGGGCTGGGTTTCATCGTCTGGGGCCACCACATGTTCCAGAGCGGCATGGATCCGCGTCTGGGCACCGGCTTCATGCTGGCGACGATCATGATCGCGCTGCCCAGTGCCGTGAAGACGTTCAACTGGCTGGGCACGATCTGGCAGGGCAACCTGCAATTCACGACGGCGATGCTCAACGCGTTGGCCTTCGTGAGCATGTTCGTGATCGGTGGCCTGTCGGGCATCTTTATGGCAGCCACGCCTGTCGATGTGTACATCCATGACACGTACTTCATCGTCGCTCACATCCACTATGTGCTGTTCATGTCGAGTCTGTTCGGCATCTTCGCGGGGGTGTACTTCTGGTTCCCCAAGATGTTCGGCCGCATGATGAACGAACCGCTGGGCAAGATCCACTTCGTACTGACGTTTATCCTGGCCAATGCGACGTTCTATCCGATGCACATCATCGGCGTGGGCGGGCATCCGCGACGCTATTACGACATCACCATCTACGACACCTTCCAGCATCTGCAACCGCTGAACGTCTTCATGACCATCGCGGCGGTGTTGCTGGGGCTGGTGCAGATCATTTTCGTGATCAACTTTTTCTGGAGCCTGTTCTTCGGCAAGGTGGCCGGACGCAACCCCTGGGGCAGCAACACGCTGGAATGGGCCGCCCCCTCGCCGCCGCCGCACGGCAATTTCGATTCGCCGCCGGTGGTTTATCGGGGTCCCTATGAATATGGACATCCCGACGCGGCTGCCGACCATGTGCCGCAATTTGATCCGCACGGCCCCAAGGAAACGGCCGCGAGCCACTAACCGAACTCTTGCCCGAGCGATCCCCCAAGCAAAGCGAGACGACCGTGAGTTCCCTGAAAACCACCCCCCCGGTGCCCCTCTGGCTGCAATGGACGGCCTGGATCGTCGTGATCACGGCCATTCCGCTGGTATTGCTGGGAGCCGAGACGACGACCAAGAAAGCGGGTATGGCCGACCAGCAGGCGGTGCGTTCACCGCTGTACCTGTTCGAGCGGGAAGAGCACGTCGAGGGCAACCCGATCCGGGGCGTGCATCTGCTCCAAACCATGCAAATCGCCATGTTCTTCGAGCACTCGCACCGCCTGTTCGGCTGGGCCGTCGGGGCGCAGTGCCTGTTTCTGCTCGCGCCGGGCATGTGGTTCGCGGCACGCGGCGGCTATCGCTGGCTGGGACTGCTGGCACTCACCGGAGTAACCGCGCAGGGCTTGCTCGGCATCGCCCGGGTGGCGCTGAACGTTCGCGCCGGTCCGGAACTTGCCGCCCTGCACGGCTGCTCGGCACAGATCGTCTTCGCCAGCCTGGTGGCCGTGGCGACCATCGCGACGTTTGCGTGGCGGACACCCAGCGATGCCCTGCCGGGCTGGCTCCGCTGGGCCACGCTGGGCATCGTGGCGTTGGTCTACGCCCAGCTGGTCGCCGGCGCGATCATGCGGCACCTGCTCGACCCCATCGCCATGCGGTTGCACATCCTGCTGGCGTTCGCGGCGGTGCTGGCGATCCTGTGGTGGTGCTATCAGATTCGCCTGCACGATCGGCTCAGCGGCGCGACGTGGGCCATGGCCGCCTTCCTGACGTTTCTCGTACTCATCCAGCCGATCCTGGGCGTCGAGGCGTGGATTCGCCGCTTCGGCACCACGATGCTGCCCGACGAAGTGCCGTCCACTCTCGTTGGCGATACGGTCCGCAGTGTGCACCATCTGCTGGGCACGATGATCTTCGGGACCACCGTTGCCCTGGCCGCTCTGGTGGTTCGCCCACGTAGCAGGCAGGCCGACGAAACGCTAATCGAGAAGAATGTCCTGGCTCCGCAAACGCTTCGTAGTTCGTCCGTGCAACCGGCGCGGACGATGGAGGAAATCGCGTGAAAACGGTCGTACTCACCCCCGCAGTCATGCAACCTCCGACCACGAAAAGCCGCTGGGTCGATTACCTGGCCATCACCCGGCCACGAATCAGTGTGCTGGTGCTCTTCACCGTCGGCGCGGGCGGTCTCTACGCCGGCCTGCCGACCACCGCGCCATGGCTCCTGATTCTCAATGCGGTTATCGGCACCGCGCTGGTAGCCTCGGGCGCCAGCGCGATTAACCAGTGGCTGGAACGGGATACCGACGCGCTCATGCATCGTACATGCAAGCGGCCGTTGCCCGCCGGACGTGTTTCGTTGGCCGAGGCATTCCTCTTCGGGCTGATTCTCGCACTCCTCGGGGCGATTTATCTCCTGATCACGATGCCCAACACGCTACCGGCGTTGCTGGCGGCGCTCACGTTTGCTTCGTACATCGCCGTGTATACACCTCTCAAGCGGGTGACGACACTGAATACCGTGATCGGTGCCGTGCCGGGCGCCATGCCCCCGCTGATTGGCTATGCCGCCGTGCGTGGCGAGATCAGCGCCGAGGCGTGGGCGCTGTTCGCCATCCTGTTCGTGTGGCAGATTCCGCACTTCCTGGCGATCGCCTGGATGTACCGCGAGGATTATGGTCGCGCCGGCCTGCGGATGCTGCCGGTGGTCGATCCGCAGGGCTGGGTGACCGCCCGGCAGATGGTCCTTTACTGCGTCGCACTGATCCCGACGGGACTCATGCCCGTCATGGTCGGCGAGGCCGGCTGGCTTTATGGCATCGGCTCGACCTTGCTCGCCATTTACTTCCTGCGGAGCGCGATCGCCTTTGTCCGACAGCGTGACGACGCCACCGCCAAGAAGGCAATGCGGGCCTCGTTGGTCTATCTGCCATTGGTGCTGATGCTGCTGGTGGTGGACCGTTGGATGCACTAAACCCCCAGACACGGAGTCGAGCGTTCCTATGACTGCGGTGGCCGAACAACGCCGAGCCAATCACACGCCGATGGGCCTGAACATGCCCAGCGGAAAGCTGTGCATGTGGATCTTTCTCGTGACCGAGGTGATGTTCTTCACCGGCATGCTGGGAGCGTATCTAATCCTGCGCAGCGGCATACCGAATCACCCGGTGATCCGTTGGCCGACCGCCGAGCAGGTGCATCTGTCGCCCACTCTCGGGGCCATCAACACGGTGATCCTGATTTTCTCCAGCCTGAGCGTGGTGCTGGCGTTGCGGGCGGCCCAGCGCGGTGCAACCGGCTCAGCGACCTGGCTTGTGGGGCTGACGCTGCTCCTGGGGTGTGTGTTTCTGGGGGTCAAGGGCGTTGAGTACCGGGCCAAGTGGGACCACGACATCCTGCCCGGTCGCATCGGCGAACTCTTGCCTGGCATGGGATTGGCCCGTGAGAGAGAAATGCACTCCGTGGGGATGCAGTATGTCACCCGCGTTCGCCGTCAAATGGAACGCCTGATCGCCGCCCCCGGGCCGCTCTCGGCAGAGATCATAGGGGGCATGCGACAACTGCTGGCCGACATGAAAGACGGCGAGGCGGGGCCAAGCTACCGTTCGCCGCTGACGCCAGCCCAGGTGGGCCAGCGGGTCAACGAACTGATCCATCGCGGCGAGGAAACAGGCCAGCATGTGCCGCTGAGCCCGGCGATTCCGTTTGGCAATCTGTGGGCGTCGTGTTACTTCGCGCTCACGGGCTTCCACGCCCTGCACGTCCTGGGCGGCCTGGTGGTGTTCGCTCTGCTATTTGTGCGCGGCCTGCGTGGGGGGTTCGGCCCCGATCAGGTGGGTCAACTCGAAATCACCGCCCTGTACTGGCACTTTGTCGAACTGGTGTGGATTGTGCTATTTCCGGTGCTTTACCTGCTCTGATTCGGAGGTATCCGCTCATGAATTCGTCCTCCGAGCGCGGCTCGATCCTCACGCCGTTTCTGGTCGCCGCGAGCCTGGCATCGCTGACCCTGGGCATGGTGCTGCTACGCACCCGCGCTCCGGGTTGGCTCCTGGCGGGACTCATCGTAGCGATTGTGATTCAACTGACGCTAGTGAGCATTTATTCCATGCACCTGCGCTGGGAGGGCAAGCTCATCGGTGTGCTGCTCGTGCCCGTAGCGCTGCTGGCCGTGGTGCTGATTTTGTGTCTGCTGCCCGATGGGCTGTACGCATCGTGGTACGA
>ERZ1066117.997-NODE-997-length-16338-cov-5.870785_pt1 | contig 16338 bp, 10 predicted proteins | sample MGYA00382764_ERZ1066117 | MGnify/ENA primary metagenome ERZ1066117 (study PRJEB33369, sample SAMEA5778347) | biofilm metagenome | biome: Industrial cooling water; feature: Water cooling tower basin; material: Biofilm | place: United Arab Emirates | collected...
GGGTATCCTCATTGGGGCGGCGCTACTCCTGTTGGCGGTGGGAATGATCTGTTTTACCCGTGCCGAGTATTCCGAGGGAGATGGAGCATGAGTCAACCACCCGATACCGCCTGGCCGGAAGATCCCGCCGCACCGCTCCACGGGTTCCACGGGGACCGCACCTCTCGGCCCCGCGTGAAGGCTCCCGGCGGACTGACCATTGCCCTGAGCCGCGAGGCTGGCGCCCGCGGTGCCGTTATTGCTCGCCTGGTGGGTGAACGGCTCGGTTGGCCGGTGTACGACCAGGAGCAACTGGAGTTTTTGTCGCAAGATCCCGTGGCGCGGGAGAATCTACTCGACGATCTTTCGCCCGAGTGCGTGCAGTGGTTTGAACGCCAGATGGCCGAACTGCACCAGCCGCTCAAGCTCGAGGTGAACCCCGCGCTGGCGCAACTGATACGGCTGATTGTCGGCCTGGGGGCACGCGGCGAGGCGGTGATCCTGGGCCGGGGCGCGGGTTATGTGTTGCCGCGTCGTTCGACGCTCAATGTGCGGGCTATCTCGCCGCTGCCGGAGCGAATCGCGTTCATGAGCCAGCGTCTCCGGTTACCCGCCGAGGAGGCTGCCCGCAAGGTGGCGGAGCAAGATGCGCGGCGCATGGAGTTTGTCCGCACGCAGTTGCGCCAGCCAGCCACGGAGATCCACCACTACGATCTGCTGCTCAACACCAGTTTCCTGGGGGAAGAGACGTGCGCGGAACTGGTGGTGCAGGCAGCCAAGCTACGCTGGGAGCAACTGCACAGCGTCTAAGTGAGGAGAAAGAGTTTCACCACGAAACACACGAAAGGCACGAAAAGTTCGGAAGACAGAGAGGCAGAAGAGTTTTAACCACGGAGCACACGGAAAACACGGATCAAAAATCGATCGGAAAACGGATAACGGAAAACGGATAACGGTATTGATCCGTGTGCTCCGTGGTTAATCTTCTTCTCTTCTTTCGTGCCTTTCGTGTGTTTCGTGGTGAAAAATGTGCCCTCCGGGGCAAATCGCGCCGGGCTCTGCTGGCCATCCGGGGCGGAGCGATAAAATAGGGGCAGTAAGCCTCCGCTCCCTACAGGATTCGTCATGATTAACTCACTCAGCAGCCGCGCCACACTCAAGGTCGGCGATCTGGATTACACGCTCTTTCGTCTCGATGCCGTTTACAAGGCCCACCCCGACGCCGAGAAATTGCCCTTCTCGCTGAAGATTCTCCTGGAGAACCTGCTTCGCACCGAGGATGGCCTGAGCGTGCGGCCGGCCGATATCGAGGCGCTGGCCAAGTGGGATCCAAAGGCGGCCCCGAGCAAGGAAATCGCCTTTACCCCCGCCCGTGTGCTGCTGCAAGATTTCACTGGCGTGCCCGCCGTTGTCGACCTCGCCGCCATGCGCGATGCCATGCGTCGCCTGGGTGGCGATCCGGCCAAGATCAATCCGCTGCTCCCGGCCGAACTGGTGATCGACCACTCGGTGCAGGTCGATGAAGCGGGGCATGCGGATGCGTTTGCGAAGAACGAGGCCCTGGAGTTCCAACGCAACCGCGAGCGGTATGCCTTTCTCCGCTGGGGCCAGAAGGCGTTTCGCAACTTCAAGGTGGTGCCGCCCGATACGGGCATCGTGCATCAGGTGAACCTGGAATATCTGGCCCGCGTGGTCTTCGTTGCCGAGAACTCTTCGGCCGCCCTGGATGCCAGGGCTCCGCTCGCCTATCCCGACACTCTGGTCGGCACCGACTCGCACACCACCATGATCAACGGCCTGGGCGTCCTGGGTTGGGGGGTCGGTGGTATCGAGGCCGAGGCCGCCATGCTCGGCCAACCCGTCAGCATGCTGATTCCCGAGGTGGTCGGCTTCAAGCTCACGGGCAAACTCGCCGAAGGCGCGACGGCGACCGACCTGGTGCTCACCGTCACCGAGATGCTCCGCAAGAAGGGGGTTGTCGGCAAGTTTGTCGAATTCTTTGGCCCCGGCCTGGCCGAACTGCCCCTGGCCGACCGCGCCACCATTGCCAACATGGCTCCGGAGTATGGCGCCACGTGCGGCATCTTCCCGGTGGACGCCGAGACGCTGCGTTTCCTGCGGCAAACGGGCCGCAAGGAGACGCAGATTGCCCTGGTGGAAGCCTACTGCAAGGAGCAAGGCCTGTTCCACGACGCCAACACCCCAGCGGCGCATTACAGCGACGTGCTGGAACTGAATCTGGCGAGCGTGGTACCCAGCCTGGCCGGCCCGCGGCGTCCGCAGGACCGCGTCGAGTTGACCAAGGTAAAGGCCAACTTCGAGACGGAACTGCCCAAACTGCTGGCCGCGGCCAAGCCCAAGGCGGGCCTCCCGATGCAGCCGAGCGAAGCCGTCGCTCCGGTGACCGATGGCGTTGCCAGCCAACTCAGCAACGGCAGCGTGGTGATCGCGGCCATCACCAGTTGCACCAACACGAGCAACCCCTCGGTGATGCTGGCGGCGGGTCTGGTCGCGAAAAAGGCGGTCGAACGCGGCCTGACAACCCAACCGTGGGTCAAAGCCTCGCTGGCCCCCGGCAGCAAGGTGGCCAAGAGCTACCTCACCGACGCCGGCCTGCTCGATTCGCTGGAGAAGCTGCGTTTCAACATCGTGGGCTACGGCTGCACAACCTGCATCGGCAATAGCGGCCCCTTGCCCGAGACGATCAGCAAGACCATCAACGACAAGGGTCTGGTGGTGGCGGCCGTGCTCAGCGGCAACCGCAACTTCGAGGGCCGCGTCCATGCCGACGTGCGGGCGAACTACCTCGCCTCGCCGCCGCTCGTGGTGGCCTATGCCCTGGCGGGCCGGGTCGATATCGACCTTTCCACCGAGCCGCTCGGTGTCGGCAGCGATGGCAAGCCGGTCTTTCTGCGTGACATCTGGCCAACCCAGAAAGAGATTCACGACACCATCCAGCGTTCGGTTCGCACCGAGATGTTTCAGAAAGATTACGAGGATGTCTACCTTGGCTCGGAGGCCTGGCAGAAACTGCCGGTCCCCGAAGGCGACCTGTATTCGTGGGATGCCAATTCTACCTATGTCAAGCATCCGCCTTACTTCGAGAACATGACCGTCGCCGTGCCGGCCATTACCGACATCGCCGGCGGGCGCGTGTTGGCTGTGTTGGCCGATAGCATCACGACCGACCACATTTCGCCAGCGGGCAACATCAAGTCAACTAGCCCGGCGGGACGCTACCTGAGCGAACGCGGCGTCGCCGTGGCCGATTTCAACCAGTACGGGGCGCGGCGTGGCAACCACGAGGTGATGGTTCGCGGCACGTTCGCCAACATCCGCCTGAAGAACCTGCTGGCTCCGGGCACCGAGGGCGGCGTGACCCGCTACCTGCCCACGGGCGAGGAAATGTCGATCTACGACGCGTCGGTTCGCTACATCAAGGATGGCGTGCCGCTGTTCATCCTGGCGGGCAAGGAGTACGGTTCGGGCTCGTCGCGCGACTGGGCGGCCAAGGGACCGAACCTGCTCGGAGTCAAGGTGGTGATCGCCGAGAGCTTCGAACGCATCCACCGCAGCAACCTGGTGGGCATGGGCATCCTGCCGTTGCAATTCCGCGCGGGAGAAAATGTCCTGTCGTTGGGACTATCTGGCGAGGAAGTGTTTGAGGTCGTTGGTTTGGCCGACCTGCTCAGTGGAGAATTCACTCCGGGGCGGGAGATCACCGTGCAGGCGACGAGCCAGGATGGCAAGCAACGGACGTTCCAGGCGGTGGTGCGAATCGACACCCCCCAGGAAGTCCGTTACTACCAGCACGGGGGCATCCTGCCTTATGTGTTGCGGCAACTGCTGACCGGGAAATAAGCTGCGCCGCACGGCGCGCCTCGTGATACGATACCCTCATGAATCGCGCCACGGATCTGCTCGAACGTATCGCCGAGGCGGTTCTCCCCGCGCTGGGAGAACCGTCGAACCCCATTCCCGTCGAGCGGATTGCCCGCTCCATCTGGTCGGGTTGGTCGCGTGAATCCGATCAACGCCAACTCGATATCGATCAATTTCGCGCCCTTGGCGATGAGGAGGTGGTCCAGGCCACCAGCCACATCGTCAAGCGGTTGTTACCCGGCCAACCCACCGCCGTCCAATCCCTCCTGAGCCGTTACCTGCATGCGCTGCCCGATCTGTTGCAGCATCGGTTGGCTCGCGTTCAGCGCGCCGAGGATCTCGTTCACTGGCTGCCGGGCATCTTCCCACAACACCAGATCGGCGAGGCGGTACCGGCCGTGGGTGATCGACGGCTGAGCACTCTCATTCGCTGCGATGTGCACGGTGAATGCTGGCTGGCCAACAACCCTCGGTTGCCGCATCTACCGCCCGTGATGCTGGTGTTCTTGCCCGAAGAGCGGATCGAACGTGCCCTGGCCTGGCACAATCGCGCCATGCGCGTCGCCACTCCGGGGTTGCTGCTGCTGGAACACACCTTCCCCGGATGCCTTCAATTTGCCGCCCCCGGTCAGGAAACGCTGGCGCAGCGGGGTCGCGAACCGGGAATCACCCATGCTCGCTTGTGGGCCGAACTGGTCCGCCTGGTGGCCAGCCTGCATCGGCGAGCGGCGGCGATGAATGTGGCATCCATCGAACTGGGAGATGTGTTCATCCAGGGCGAGCAAATTCGTCTGCTGATGACCGACGCAGCGAGCGAGTCACGCGGCGACGATCCGCGCGGCGATGTTCGCACCCTGGGCCGGCTCGGTCGACAACTCGGCCTGGATCAGGACGAGTATCTCGCCGGCGTGCTCACCGAGGCCGTGGCCGAGGACGCGTTGCGTCGGCCGGTCGATGCGCAGGCGTTGCTGGCTCGTGTCGAGCAGGCAGGCCCTCTGGCACGCACCGTCACCACTCCGGTGCTCAACGAGCCTGTCCGGCCCACCAGCCCCAAACGCGGCCGGGTGTGGGATGTACTGGCCGGTCTGGAAAGCGGCGAGGTCAAGCAAGAGAAACGTCTGGTGAACAGTGCGGGGATGGCCTTCGCACTGATTCCCAAGGGATCGTTCTGGATGGGGTCGCCCCCTGAGGAAACGGGACGACGTGAAAACGAAGGCCCCGTGCACGAGGTGGTGCTGCCCAATGCGTTCTATCTGGGCATCACCGCGGTGACCCAGGAGCAGTATGCCCGGGTGATGGGGACCAATCCCGCACGCTTCCAGGGGGCAGCCGGTGGTGGGCCAACGCATCCCGTGGAGATGATCTCCTGGGACGAGGCCGTCGCGTTTTGCACGGCTCTAAGCAACCTCCCCGCCGAGCGGGAGGCACGCCGCATCTACCGTCTGCCCACCGAGGCCGAGTGGGAATACGCCTGTCGCGCGGGCACCCGGACGGCCTTTCATCAGGGCGCGTCGCTGGGTTGCGATCAGGCGCATTTCGATGGCGCTTACCCCTACGGCGAGGGGCGGCGAGGCCCCAGTCTGCCGCGCACCGTTCCCGTGGGTAGCTTTCCCCCCAACACCTGGGGTCTGAGCGATATGCACGGAAATGTCTGGGAGTGGTGTGCCGACTGGTTCGAGGATCGCTACTATCAAAATTCGCCCCGTTCCGATCCACGCGGACCCGAAACGGGCAACTACCGTGTGCTCCGTGGCGGCTCGTGGAAAAACCAGGCGGGCACCTGTCGGGCGGCCTATCGCAATGCGCTGGCCCCCAATCAGCGCCAGCCTTTCGTGGGTTTCCGCATCCTGCTGGTCGCGTCCGATTAATTGGCCGATTGTCGAGGGAATTTGCATGGGCAAGATCATCTCGGTCCACTCCTTCCGTGGCGGGACCGGTAAATCCAACATGACGGCCAACGTGGCAACCTGTCTGGCCCTGACGGGCCAGCGAGTGGGAATCGTGGATACGGATATCCAATCCCCAGGCATCCATGTGATCTTTAATCTGGATGAGACACGGATCACGCGGGCGCTCAATGATTATCTCTGGGGCAAATGTGAGGTCGAAGAAACTGCCTATGACATGACTCCCCCCGAGGTTCGCGCCGCGGGCGGCACCATGTTTCTTATCCCCTCCAGCATCAATGCCGGCGAGATCGCCAAGATTTTGCGCGAGGGGTATGACGTCGAACGCCTGACAGATGGTTTCCAGAATCTCGTAGAACGCCTGCGCCTGGATTACCTGGTGATCGACACCCACCCGGGCCTGAACGAGGAAACCCTGCTCTCGATGGCCATCAGCAATGTGCTGATTCTGATCCTGCGGCCCGATCACCAGGATTTCCAGGGTACGGCCGTCACCGTGGAGATTGCCAAACGGTTGAAGGTGCCGCATCTGTTGATGGTGGTCAACAAGGTACTCTCGAGTCTCGATTTTGCCGCCCTGACGCGGCAGATCGAGGACACGTATCATGCCCCGGTGGCGGCAATGTTTCCGCTGACCGAAAAAATGCTGGAACTGGCCTCCAGCGGCGTGTTTTGTCTACGTTACCCCGAGGAGCCGTTCACGCGCACCGTTCGTAACCTAGCGCGGCGCGTGGCCGAATCTGCCTGAGGTGTCTGATGCCGGTCTACAAGCAAGATAATCGCCTGATGTCGCTCAGCACACCGCTGGGACCGGATGTGCTCCTGCTGGAGTCGCTCCAGGGGACCGAAGCGCTTTCGACGCCCTTCGCGCTGGACCTGGGGGTGCTCTGCGAGGTGCCCTTCAGTTGGACCTACGACCAACTGCTGGGCCAGGCCGTTACCGTCACGGTTACCTTGCCCGCAGACGGCTCCACCCGGTTTTTCAACGGCATCGTCTGGGAGATCGAGCAGGGCGATCGTTCCGACGGGGCGCGGGGCGTCGTCTTCCAGCGCTACCGTCTGCGGGTGGTGCCCCAGTTTGCTCTGCTGGGGCTGAAACAGAACAGCCGCATTTTCCAGCAATTGACCGTGGTGCAGATCCTCACCAGCGTTCTCACGGGGGTGACGGTCTCCTGGCAAACCCAGGGCACCTACGAGCCACGTGACTACTGCGTGCAATATCGCGAGACGGATCTGGCGTTTGCCTCACGCCTCATGGAAGAAGAAGGCATCTACTACTACTTCAAGCATGCCGATGGCTCTCACACCATGGTGATTGCCGACACCCCGCAAAGCCATGAAGTGGTGCCCGGGCCAGCAAGCGTGTCGTATCAGCCGGGCGAGGGGGGCCTCCACCCAGACGACCGCATCGTCAAGTGGTCCAAGCAGCAGCAGCTTCGCTCGGGCAAGGTCACCCTTTGGGACCAGTGCTTTGAACTGACCGAACAGAATCTTGAAGCCACCAAAACCGTTCAGGCCAGCGTTGCCGCGGGGACCATCACCCACCAGCTTCAGGTGGCCAGCAACACCGAGATGGAGGTCTACGATTTCCCCGGCCTGTACGCTCAGCGGTTCGATGGCATCGATCCCTCCGGGGCCGACCGCGCCGCCGACGTGCAGAAGATTTTTACCGACAACGCCCGGACGGCAGGCATTCGCATGGCGCAGAAAACAACACTCGCCTTGCGCATCGATGCCGAAAGCTCCACCCGGCATCTGGTCAGCGGCCACAAGTTCACCCTGGCCGATCATCCCGATGCCAATGGTGATTATGTGATCACGCGTATTGAGCACCAGGCTCGGTTGTATGGTGTCTACACCAAAGATGGCGACCCCGACGCCCTCCCTTATCTTAATCGGTTTGAGTGCCAACCTGCGGCCTTGCCGTTCGTTCCGCCGATGGTCACACCGCGCCCGACCATCCCTGGACCGCAGACAGCCACCGTGGTCGGCCCCTCGGGCGAAGAAATCTTCACCGACAAGTACGGCCGTATCAAGGTGCAATTTCCCTGGGACCGCCTGGGGACCAAGGATGCCAACTCGTCGTGCTGGATTCGTGTGGGAACTCCCTGGGCGGGCAAGCAGTGGGGCATGATCCATATCCCGCGCATCGGCCAGGAGGTGATCGTCGCCTTTGAAGAGGGCGACCCGGACCGCCCGATCGCCGTCGGCAGCGTGTACAATGCGGCTCAGATGCCGCCGTACCTGTTGCCAGACAACCGGACGCAATCGGGCCTGAAGTCGCGCTCCTCGCTCTCCGGCACGGAGGAAAACTTCAACGAACTGCGTTTCGAGGACAAGAAGGACGAGGAGCAGATCTACTTCCACGCCGAGAAAAACTTCGACCGCGTCGTGGAGAACAACGACACGCTCAAGGTCGGCTTCGAGAAGAAGGACAAGGGCGACCAGACAATCGAGATCTTCAACAATCGCTCGCTCAAGGTCGGTGCCGGGGCTGCAGACGCCGAGGATGGCAGCGAAACGATCGATGTGTTTAACAAGCAAACCATCACCGTCGGCTCCGGGGAGGGAAATTGTGCCGACGGTAGCCAGACACTGACGATTTACAAGGACCGCACGACGACGATCAAGACGGGCAACGAAACGCTCACGGTGCAGCAGGGCAATCGCACGGTGAGCATCGACCAGGGCAACGAGGAACTTACGGTCAAGCAGGGGACTCGGACGGTCAATGTCAACACCGGCGACGACACCCACAATGTCAAGACCGGCAACCGGGTCGTCAACGTCGATACGGGTAACGACACGCTCACGATCAAGTCAGGCAACGGGACAATCAAGGCCGATGCTGGTAGTATCACTATTGAGGCGGCGCAAAAGATCACCCTGAAGGTGGGCAGTAATTCCATCGAGATCTCGACCTCAGGCATCACCATCAAGGGCACGCAGGTGGCCATCACCGGCGAAGCCAAGACGGAAGTGGGCGCACCGATCATTCAGGTCAGCGCCGACGGGATGCTGGAACTCAAGGGTGGTGTGGTCAAGATCAATTGATCGAGCATCCTTCTCGATCGTGAGGGTTTCATGAGCAATCCGTTGCCACGGGTCCGCATGCGGATCGAGCGAAAAAGCTGGCATCCGTGGGTTTTCCAAAAAATGATCGATCGTCCGTACGATCGACTTCCGCCTGGTAGTGTCGTCGATGTCGAGGACCGCAACGGCACCTGGGTGGGGCGCGGCTTTTTCAATGGGCACTCCCGAATCGGCCTACGCATTCTTACCGACCAGGAAGATGAGCCGATCGACGAGGCTTTTTTTGTCCGCAAGATTGCCCATGCCGTCGCGTTGCGGCGCGAGATGCTCCGTTTGGACGAGATCACCGATGCCTACCGTCTCATTCACTCCGAGGGTGATGGCCTGAGCGGGTTGGTGGTGGACCGGTTTGGCAAGTTGCTCGTGCTGGAGTTCTTCGCTGCGGGCATGTATCGCTTCCGCGAGGTGATTCAGAACGCGCTGGCAACGCATTATCCCGAGGCGACGTTTTATTACTTCGCTGAGGAACATGTGCAGAAGCAAGAATCGATCGACGTCCGCGCCCCGGTGCCCCCGCCGCCCGAGATCATTCAGGAGTTTGGCGTCAAGTTTCGCGTCACGCCGGGAAGCAAACACAAGACCGGCTTCTTTGCCGACCAGCGCGACAACCGCCGTCGCATCGCGACGATGAGCGCCGGCAAGCGCGTATTGGATATCTGCTGCAACACGGGTGGCTTCGCCGTCCACGCCAAGGCCGCCGGCGCGGAGGAGGTCACCGGGTTGGACCTCGACGAATCGGCCATTGCCCTCGCCCGTCAAAATGCCGGCCTGAACAACCAACGGCTGCGTTTCGTCCAGGCGGATCTCTTTCCCTGGCTTCGGGATATGATCAATAATAACCAGCGATGGGATATCGTGATTCTTGATCCAGCCAAGCAGACGCGTGACCGCGACGAGGTGGACCTGGCGCTGAAACGTTACCTCGACATGAACCGTCTCGCCTTGCAGGTGGTGGCCGAGGGCGGCGTGTTTGCGACGTTCAGTTGCACGGGACTGGTGAGCGAGTTGGACTTCCTCGACATGGTGCGCAAGGCGGCCTGGCAAGCGGGTCGGCACGTGCAGATCTTCCATGTCGGTGGCGCGGGGGGCGACCATCCCTATTTCACCCACGCTCAGGAAGGGCGCTATCTCAAGTCGCTCTTTGCTCGGGTGACGACGGCCAAGAATCTCTCGCAGGGGCCGCGCCTGGCGAACGAAGGATATGGCGATACCGGGGAGGATTTCGAGATGCCGCCGGAACGCGAAAAGGGCGAGCCGAACGGGGGGACGTCGGCTCGCCGGGGGGGTGGGGGGGTTCGTCGGGGGAACGCTTAGTAGTTCACGTTCAGGCCCAGTTGCAGCGTGTGCAGGTAGATGCTCTCGTCGTTGAAGGTGAACACCGGCCGCGTGCTACCCACCGTCTGGCCGTAGGCGTCGGCGGTCGGAATCTGCGTCGTGTTCACCACACCATCGAACTGCTGCCCGGGGCGAACCACGTGGCTCCAGTAGGTGAACGAGTAGCCGGCCGTCACCGCCAGATGCTGCGTGAGCTTCAGGCCCACGTTCAAGCCTGCTTCCGGGGTGTAGCTGAACACCGAGCGGCTGCGAGTGCCGATGTTCGAGGGCAGGGCCAGCACGCCACCCGGCAGGGTGGTGGTTTGACCGTTGGCCTGGACCAGCGTGGAAGCCCCGCTGATGTCGACCGTTTGCTCGGTCACACCCAGACCGATCTTGCCGTAGGCAGACAGGAAGACCCAGGCGCTGTCCCAGCGTACGCGACCACCGATCTGGCCACCGTAGAAGTTGTTGGTGGTGCGGAATCGATCGAAATCGGTCACCAGTTCGCCCGCACTCACGCCACCACCACCGAAGGTGATGAAGGTATCCACCAGCGGGGACAGGCGGTCGTTGATCGTGAGCGTCTCACCCAATCGCATGTAGCGAACACCCATCAACGCGGCTGCGCTCCAGCCATCGCCGCACACGTTGTACGCCGCGTTGGCTTCGGCCATGAAGAGCGACAGTTGGCTGTCAACGCGGACCCCACCGGCCAGGCCACCGGGGCGCGAGTTGAGCAGGCGACCGGGGCTGTTGACGGAGGTATCGAACACCGGGCGGGCGATCAAGGGGATACCACCCACGTCCGATTCCTTGGCGAAGTTCACGCCCGTCTGCTCGAAGAAGTTGCCGACCAACTCCAATGAGTAGACTCGGCTCTCATCGAGGAACACGCCGCCGTCGATGCGGAACCCGTTTTGCTCGTTGTGGTTGATGTTGCCGCCGAAGATGACGCTGGTGCCGGGTAGATCCAGGGCACCCGCTCGCTGGCCGTCGTCAACCGCACCGATGGTCACCAGCGGGAAGGCCAGCGATTGCGGTTGAACCCAGGTGAGGGTGTAGCCCGCATTGACCCAGAAGCGATGCTTGGCCTTGTTGACGATCTCGGCACCGCCGCCGTCGATCACCGAGCCTTCGGGGGACACCGGCATTCCGCTGAGTTCCGGGCCCATCGGGGGCATGGTCATCGGCACGCTGGGCTGAGCCGGGAGTTGACCCATCATGCCCTGCATGGGATAGCCGTAGCCGTAGCCCGTGTAGCCGTAACCGGCGGGCATGGCGGGATAGCCCATGGCAGCCCCACCGTAGCCGGGCATCATGGCTCCGGGCATCATGGCGCCCGGCATCATAGCGCCGGGCATCATGGCGCCGGGCATCATGGCGCCGGGCATCGTGGCGCCGGGCATCATGGCACCCTGGGCAGCGCCAGCGGCGGGACCGGCAGCGGAGTAGCCCGGAGCGCTGGTGTAGTAGCCCTGATTGCTGAAGTAATTGCCCAGCGGCTGACCAGTCGCGGTCTGGCTGCCGAACCCCTGAGCATTGGCCAGCGAGGCCCCGCACAGCAGCGCCGCCGCACAGAAGATCCGTTTCCTCATTTGTCCCACCTGCATGGAGAAGGTCCGTATAAGCAACGGTCAGGCCTCCCAATGAGGTCCAACCGAGGTACCACGACGCGACAGGTGTCAATCCGGGGGAGTGGTCTTGGGGGGTGAGCGAGCGGGAGGCGGAGGGCGGTTTACCCGAAGCATCCCGTTTGCCCAGAAATGTTATCGGCGCACGAGGTGCCCGTCTTTCGCTGAATTCCCAAAGGTGCGATTGGCTCCGAATTCTCGGCTTTGCCGGGCAGGGCGATTTTGCCCGGTTTACGCCGTTCAGGCCGAGTTCGCTCAGGCCCAGTGGAGCCGTGTCAGTTCCACGTGCTGGCGGAGCAGCTTGTCGAAGGTCGAACCGGGCGTGAGCGGAGCTCCGTAACGCTGAAGCATGTCCTGCCTCTCCTGATGGCTAAAGGAGCCCTCGGGCATCTGGTCCAGCATCCGCAGGTAGTAGATCACCATCAGGTAGAGCTCCTCCATGCGATACTGCCGGTGCCCCGGGTTCTCCTCGTGCTTGCAGGCGTCGATCTGATGACGCAGCTTGTTCAGAGCGTTCAGGCTTTCCCCGCTGGGACGCCGGAAGGTTCCCTTGGTGCTCCGCTCGTACTCCAGCACGGCGTTGCTGATGTCCAGAAAGAGCTTGTTCTGCTGCGTGTTCTCGCTGAAGTTTTCAATGTACCAGCCTGCCAGGTGGTAGTGGTTTGGCTTCGACACCAGCCGGCCCTCGTACTCACGCGGGCTCATGGCGTAGGGGTCAACTTGCAACGCGTACTGATACTCTGGCATGTTGGGAAGATACGAACCACGAATGACTGCCTCGTAGCAGGCGCACACGAACATGGAACAGAAGGCTGCGGGTCGGTTATTGCTCAGACCCAGGTAGTAGGCGATCATCTGATTGAGCAGGTCGTTGGCCCGTTGCGAGAGGTGCGGATCGCGGAACAATGAGGCACCAGCCCCTGCCACGGTGTACGATCCGCCCTTCTCCTTGCCCTGTGGTTGGTGGGTGCGGTGCAGACCCCGACCGAACCCCTCAGCCAGATCGGCCGCCCCCTCGCGAATCGCCTGGTTGCCGCACCGGTAGACGATGTACATGGTCTCGGGCCGATCCTCGCCGCCCATCGAGTTGACCACGACGCCCGGCCCCACGGCCTCGGCGACGTGAAAGGCATCCAGCGCCAGGGCAACGTGCTCGGAGGACTCATGCCCCTGCTGCATCATGGGGTTGCGATTGGCCCGCCACTGCTGGAACTTGACGATCGCCCCGGCGACCATCCCATGTCCCGGTCCAAAGATTTTCTTGATGAGGATGTCGCCCTTCTGGAGGGTGTGGACCTGCGGCAGGGCAAAGAATTCGTCTTCGTTGTGAATGGCTGGCATGGCAAGAGTTCCTCGGGTGAGTCGGCGCGTGGAGGGAGCCAAAGAGTTTCAGAAAGAAACCTCGACAAACGCCCCGCCGACCGGACAGAAGGAACCAGGGTTAATCCAACGCCACCACCTCGCCGCCATCGCGTGTGGCCAGGGCGTCGAGCAGGTCGAGATCCATCGTGTAGGGCAACATCCGCACGGAGCCATCCGCGAAAGCAAAGTTGGAACCCGAGGTGTGGAGGCTCCAGTAATGGTACTGGTCGCAGGGGTTGTCCACCCGGCCGGGACCGTAGCGAAAGGCACCGGTTGACACACGATTGGGAGTCAAGTAGCTCGGAGATATACAGCGATTATCTCGCCATGTGAGATAATTCCAGGTATTCATCACCGTGCTGTGCGGAAATCGAGGATCTGTGATGTCCGTGTACCACCAGCCGATTTCGAAATGATTGCTCGGTGGACGCTCGGTGATGGCGAGGGTGTTGCTCAGGCCGTCGGTGATCTGAAGCAAGCCGATCCCCGGTTTGCCCGCGAAAACGCCCCGATTCGTGGGCACGTCCAGCAGACCCGTTCCCTGCACGCCCACATACGAGGTGAACGCGACGCTCTGGCCATCGGGATTGGGGTGTGGCACGTTCAGCCGGCCGTCCGCGGGACAGGTGAAGGCCACCACGGGGACCGCCTGGGCCGTGTGCGGCGGAATGTTCCAGGGGGCGCGATCGCGTGCGAAGGCGTCCAGCGCCTGACGCGATAACGCCTCCTGTTCGACAAATGGCAGCAGATGCCCCAGCCAACTCAACCCAAAGGCACCCTCTGGCCCCGAAACCTGCCGATCCCCGATCACCCAACCTCCGGGCGGTAGTCGGCCGTGGGTATCGTGGTGGTTGTGCAGGGCCAGCGCCAGTTGCTTCAGTCGTGTCTTGCAGTGGATACGCGCGGCCGCCCCGCGTACCTTCTGCACGGCGGGGAGGAGCAAGCCAATGAGGACGCCGATGATCGCGAGCACTACGAGCAATTCCACGAGTGTGAAACCGCGACGCGAACGGAGGTGAGTCATGGGGCGGGCTCCGATGGGGTTGTCTGGGGAATATACAAGACCCTCAGCTCCGCCTCCACCGCTTTCTTGTCGACCTCGAAGGTGAGTTGAACCAGTCGTTTCAGCACCTTCCCTTGAGATAGCCGCTGGAGAACTTCCGGTTGTCCGCGAATTTCGACACGGCAATCGTGATTTGACTCGTTCGGAAAAACGTGGACGGTTACGCCCTCATCGCAGTGTCGCACCCTGGCCGCGAAGGGGCGCATCTGGGTCGAACGACAAACGACTTCGGTGGTGTAAGCGTTGGCTCCTCTTGCTGTCGAGGGCAAAACCACCGAAGAAGGAGTGACCTGAACCGAAGGCAAGGCCTCCAGACGGACGGGAATGATCAGTGTGGGTTCCTTCATCCCGGCAAGGTGGCAGGACAGTTTCGCTTCCATGTTCAGCGCTTGACCGCCAGGAGTAAACGTCGCCTCGACTTCGATCTCGCGCTCCTTGTCGTTTCGCGAGACGATGGAGGTGGAGAGCAATCCTGGATGGGTCGAATGGATGGATTCGAGCAGTTCATCCGCTTCGCAGAATCGCGTGCTGAGGAAGAACCGCTGCCGGTGAACGAGGTCATTGCGCACCTGGTTGAACTCGATCGCCTTTGGCCCGGTGAGGGTGCCCTGGAGCGGGTGTTGGAGTTGGATGGTCGCGCTGGGTTGAGTGGGATCATTGGTTTCAAACGACACTTCTGAGATCTGCGTGCCACCTGGTTTTCCGCGTGCCGTGTATCGGAGATAGAGCGGGATGGATTCGCCGGGCGGAATGCTCAGTTGCGAAACGGTAGATTCCTGGCCATCCTTTCGTCTGATCACCCCTGTGCAACCGCAACTGGAGTGGATTTTCGAGATCTCAAGGGGTTTGCCCCCAATGTTCGCAAGTTCAAAAGAAACCTCGACGGGCGTCCCGATCTTCGCCGGCGGAAACGACAGTTCTGTTTCGCATTGAAGCACGGGCGCGGTAGCAATCGTGAACCACTGAACGAGGTAGCGACCGCCGAAGAAAGTCATAACGCACAAGGAGGCTAACAACAGGACAAGCCCAAAGGAGCGAAATCGTTCCATGATCAGTATCCGATGCTTCTGAAGGTTAGCTTTTTCGCCGACGCCAGTAGATCGCGCCACCGATCAGAGAGGTGAAGAGAAGCGCCAGCAAAGGCCAACCCCACCAGGGAAGGGCAGGTTCGGGCGGCGTCACGGTCTGCGGCGGCGTCTCGGGCGGTGGGGATTTGGGGGCCCGCATCACGGGTTTGGCCGTCCCGACTCTATTCCAATTCTCATCGGCTGGGTAGCTTTGGGCGTCGATGGCGTTGTAAACGTGAGACCCCTTAGGTAGAGGCAAAGTGAAGCGAGAATCAGGAATAGGTTTGTTTAACTCAATCTTATCAAATTTGGTCACTGATTCTAAGATCAAAGTGTCATTTACAAAATGTTTCGATTGAACGGCTTTGGGAAAAAAATCCCCTGTGTCTAGTTCCTTAAACTCAGAGACTTCGTATTCGGCTCTTGAACGCTGAGTTCGCCCGTCGGTTCGTTCCACTAATTGTCCCCACTGAAATGAACGAATACGAAAATGTCTGGCCGGGTCTAAAGAGGCTTCGATCCAGCTTTTCAGTTCTGTATTTTCCCATCGCATGGTCCATTTTGGAGCAAGTTGAACAGTTGTTACACGAAAGCCCCGCGATTCAAGTTGAGAAAGAGAAGTGTTTCCATAAGGGAGATTTAGAAGTGCTTCACTCCAGAGATCGAATCGTGTGCCCGCTTTACTCAAAAGAGTGAAAGAACCCTGAACAACCATCTTTTTGCTAACCGGATCTTCGAATCGTGTCAAAGAATAGATCTTTCCATCACGACAAAGCCAATCTTCGGGCGGCCGTCCGAATTCAAGCGAACGACAACGAACGTTCTCGCCCTGTCTCCAATAGTCTTGTTTGATCGTTAGTGTTTTCTTTCCTTCTGAAAGCTCGTACTTTTCCATGACACAAGAAAGGGTGCGTATACGAGCAAGTCCCGTTTCGTGAGCAGAGATAAAGGCGTCATGTTGTGAGCTTGTCTGTGCATACAGAAAATTGAATATCGACATGACACCAATAATGAAAGATATGAGCTTAGGATACTTC
>ERZ1066117.1001-NODE-1001-length-16276-cov-7.277357_pt1 | contig 16276 bp, 16 predicted proteins | sample MGYA00382764_ERZ1066117 | MGnify/ENA primary metagenome ERZ1066117 (study PRJEB33369, sample SAMEA5778347) | biofilm metagenome | biome: Industrial cooling water; feature: Water cooling tower basin; material: Biofilm | place: United Arab Emirates | collected...
CGCCCACTTCCGGGCCGGCATGGGTGGGCAGCAGCAGCTGCGTCTCGCGCGCCATCGTCGAGGTGGCGACATTCACCACCGCCGCCACCATCTGGCCGCCGTCCCTGGCATGGCGCAGCGCCGCCAGCGTGTCGGCCGTCTCGCCGGACTGGCTGATGAACAGGCACAGCCCGCCATCCTCATAGACCGGGTCGCGATAGCGATATTCCGAGGCATTCTCGATGGAAACCGGCACGCGCGCCAGGCTCTCGATCCAGTAGCTGGCGACATGGCCGGCCAGCAGCGCCGTGCCGCAGGCGACGATCTGCACGCGCTTCACGCCGGCAAGGTCGAAGGGCAGCTGGGGCAGGGCCACGGTTTCCGCGAGCGGATCGACATAGGCGCCCAGCGTCTGTGCCACCACGATCGGCTGTTCGTGGATTTCCTTCTCCATGTAATGGCGATGGTTGCCCTTCTCGATCACCGCGGCGCTGGCCGACGAGGTGATGAAGCTGCGCGTCACCGGCCGGTCATCGGCATCGAAGATGGTCACGCTGTCGGCGGTCAGGCGCACCCAGTCGCCTTCATCGAGATAGGCGATGCGGTTGGTGAAGGGCGCCAGGCCGAGCGCATCGGAGCCAAGGAACATCTCGCCTTCACCCCGGCCCACCACCAGCGGCGAACCCCGCCTTGCGCCAAAGATCAGGCCGGGATGCTGGCGGAACAGGATGGCGAAGCTGAAGGCGCCGTGCAGGCGCTTGAGTGTCCGTGCCACAGCTTCGTCAGGCGTGGCGCCGCCGGCCAGCGCCAGCTCCAGCAGATGGGCAACAACCTCGGTGTCGGTCTCGCTCGACAGGGTCCGCCCGGCGGCCAGCACTTCTGCACGCAGCGGCTTGAAATTCTCGATGATGCCGTTGTGCACCAGGCAGACATTCTCGGTCGCGTGCGGGTGGGCATTGCCTTCGGTCGGGGCGCCGTGGGTGGCCCAGCGGGTGTGGGCGATGCCGATGCTGCCGGGCAGTGGATCGGCCGCCACCTCGCGGGCAAGGTTGGCCAGCTTGCCGGGCGCGCGGCGACGATCCATCCGGCCATCATGGATGGTGGCAATGCCGGCGCTGTCATAGCCGCGATATTCCATGCGCCGCAGGCCATCGATCAGCCGGTCGGCCACCGGCGCGTGCGAAACAATGCCGATGATGCCGCACATTATGGCTTGTCCTTCCTGGCCTGCTGGGCGCTGCGGAAGCGCGCCGCCCAGCCGGGCTTTTCCGTCTGAGGGGGGCGCACCAGGGCGAGCGCATCCTGGCTCACGTCGCGGGTGATGGTGCTGCCGGCCGCAACGATGGCGCCGTCGCCGATCGTCACTGGTGCCACCAGCGCGCTGTTCGATCCGATGAAGGCGCCGGCGCCGATCACCGTCTGATATTTGAAGAAGCCGTCATAATTGCAGGTGATGGTGCCGGCGCCGATATTGGCTTTTGCGCCCACCGTCACGTCGCCCAGATAGGTGAGGTGATTGGCCTTGGCACCTGTCCCCAGCACGGCCTTCTTGGTCTCGACGAAATTGCCGATCTTGGCGCCCTTGCCCAGCACGGTGCCGGGGCGCAGCCGCGCGAACGGCCCCACCTCGCACCCCTCGCCGATACTGGCCCCTTCGATATGGCTGTGGGCGCGGATGCGGGCGCCGGTGGCAATCGTCACGCCGGGGCCGAACACCACGAAGGGCTCGATCTCCACGTCGGCGGCGATCTCGGTGTCCGCGGCAAGGAACACGGTCTCGGGCGCTTGCATGGAAACGCCGGTCGCCATGAGTTCGGCACGCCGCCGGCGCTGGAAAATGGCTTCCAGCTCCGCCAGTTCGGCGCGGCTGTTGGCGCCCGCCACCTCGTCGGCATCGCTCTCGATCACCGTGCAGGCACGGCCATCGCCGAGCGCCAGGCCCACGATGTCGGGCAGATAATATTCCTGCGCGGCATTGCGGTTGGTGACGCGGGCCAGCAGTGCGAACAGATCGGCCCCGCGCACCGCCATCAGGCCGGAATTGCACAGGGTTTCGGCGCGTTCGGACGCGCTGGCATCCTTGTATTCCACCATCTTCGCAATGGCGCCATCGCGCGCGATGATCCGGCCATAGCGGCCAGGATCGGCGGGCCGGAAGCCCAGCACCGCCACCGCCACATCGCCGGTAAGCGCATCGAGCAGCCGCTGCATCGTTGCCGCCGGCACCAGCGGCGCATCGCCATAGAGGATCAGCACCTTGCCATCGAAGCCGGCGAGCGCATCTTGCGCCTGCTGCACGGCGTGGCCGGTGCCGAGCTGCGGTTGCTGCAACACCACCTGCGCGCGGCTGCTGACCTCCGCCTCCACCTGTTCCTTCAGGGCGCCGGCCACCACCACGGTGTGCGCCGGGTTCAGTGTCGCCAGGCTGTCCATCAGGTGGCGCAGCATGGGCTTGCCGGCGATGGGGTGCAGCACCTTGTGGCGCGTCGATTTCATGCGCGTGCCCATGCCGGCGGCAAGGATGATGGCGGCGAAGGGTGCGGCGTCGGTCACGCCGGCAGCCCTGCCATAACCGCGCGGTGCTTGCAAAGTCCCGCTGCCGGCCGCACCAAGGGCCTGTCGCAAAACCGCAACAAGGCTCTGGCACCGCAAATCTTCCGTGACTCTGCCCCGCTCCATCCTCTTCGATCTCGACGGCACATTGGTCGATACCGCACCCGATCTGGCGGCGGCGATGAACCATGTGCTGGCGTTGTGCGGCCGGCCAGCGCTGCCGGTGGATGATGTGCGCCACCTGGTGGGGCATGGCGCCCGCGCACTGATTGCCCGTGGCCTCGCCGCCACCGGTGATCCGGCGCCGCACCTGGTGGAAGCGCATTTCCCCACCTTCCTCGATTTCTATGCGGCCAACATCGCCAACGGTTCACGGGCCTTTGACGGTGTGGAAGCGGCGCTGGATGCGCTGGCCGGTGAGGGCTGTGCCCTGGCCATCTGCACCAACAAGCCCACCCACCTGGCCGAGGCGCTGATCGACGCGCTGGGCTGGAATGATCGGTTTGCCGCCATCATCGGCGCCAGCAGCGTGGCCCGGCCCAAGCCCGATGCCGGGCATGTGCTGGCCACGCTTGCCGCCATGAATGGTGAGGCTGCCGATGCCGCCTTCGTGGGCGACAGCGCCACCGATGTCGGCGCGGCGCGCAACGCCGGGCTGCCGGTGGTACTGGTCAGCTTCGGCTTTACCGATCGGCCGGCGCATGAACTGGGCGGCGATGCCGTGATCGATCATTATGATGCCTTGCTGCCTGCCCTGCGGGCCGTGGCGCGGCCATGACCGATATATTGGCCATCGAATTGGCGCTGCTGGCGCTGGCGGCGCTGCTGCTCGGCTTCGTGCTGGGCCGCGTCGGCCGCCCGGAGCCAGCCCTGCCGCCCCCGCCGCCATTGCCGGAGCCGCCGGCTCCCAGTGTTGCTGTTGATCGCATCGCCATCGAACGGCTGAAGGATGCCGTGCTGGTGCTGCGCGGCTCGTTCGTGGAGGCGGCCAATGCGCCGGCCCGGCAGCTGTTCGGTGAGCGCGTGGTGGGCAGTGACATCAGATTGACCGGGCGCCATCCCACGCTGCTCGATGCGCTGGACATGGTGCTGGCCGGTGCGCCAGCGCAGGAACGCGAACTGGGCGGGCTGGGCGCGGCCGGCAACCGCGCCTTTCGTCTGCGCGTGGTGGCCGATGGCGCCGAAGGCGGCCAGACCCGCGCGCTGGTGCTGCTCGATGATGTCACTGACAGCAAGGCGACCGAGCGCATGCGGGTGGATTTCGTCGCCAATGCCAGCCATGAGCTGCGCACCCCGCTGGCCACGCTGACCGGGTTCATCGAAACGCTGCAGGGCCCAGCCGCCGAGGACGAGCCGGCCCGCCAGCGCTTCCTGGCCATCATGGCGCAGGAAGCCGATCGCATGCGCCGGCTGATCGATGATCTGATGAGCCTGTCGCGCATCGAGCTGGACAAGTTCGTGCGCCCCACCCAGTCGCTTGACCTGAAGGGCATTGTTGCCGAAGTCGGCCGCACGCTTGCCATGCGGCTGGAGACCGATCAGCGGCGCCTGATCGTCGATGAAGCCGCCGATCTGCCGCGCGTGATCGCCGATCGGGATCAGGTGCTGCAGGTGCTGCACAACCTGATTTCCAACGCGCTGAAATATGGCCGCTCCGGCACGCCGATCCGGGTGAGCGTGGTGCCTGTCGAAGGCGCCCTCAGGCTCACCGTGACCGACGAGGGTGACGGCATCGCGCCCGAGCATCTGCCGCGCCTGACCGAGCGTTTCTACCGCGTCGATTCGCAGCGCAGCCGCACGCTGGGCGGCACCGGGCTGGGGCTGGCCATCGTCAAGCATATCGTCGAGCGGCATCGCGGCCGGCTGGAGATCGACAGCAAGCTGGGCGAGGGGACGAGCGTGAGCTTCACGCTGCCGCTGGCCTGATCGCGGCTCCCGGCCCGGCTCGCAACAAATCTGTCATCAAAGCGTCATAAGGCGCACACGCACCGCCGCTAACGCCGCAGCGGGCAACCCATGCAGCGCGTGATTCCTGCCGCTGCCACGAAGAGGATGGCATTTGTTGCAGCCAGTCACCGTTCGGGCATGTGCCGGGCTGGCCTTGGCCGCGGGTGCTGCCGTGCTGCTGGCGGCATGCAGTGGCGGCAGCCGCACGCAGATCCGCATCGTCGGCTCCTCCACCGTCTATCCCTTCACCACGGCTGTGGCCGAACAGTTCAAGCGCAAGTGGCCGGAATTCCCGGCGCCGATCGTCGAATCGACCGGCACCGGCGGTGGCATCAAGCTGATGTGCGCCGGGCTGGGCGCGCAGTTCCCCGATGCCGCCAATGCCTCGCGCCGGATCAAGAAGAGCGAGGTGGAGGATTGCGCCAGTCACGGCGTGAAGGGCCTGATCGAGCTGCAGGTCGGCATCGATGGGCTGGTGATCGCCCAGAGCCGGCAGGCGAACTTCCCCGGCCTCACCGAGCGTGACATCTATCTGGCGCTGGCCGCCAATCCGTTCGGCAAGGGCCCGAACAAGGCGCGCACCTGGAAGGACGTCAATCCGGCGCTGCCCGCGATCCGCATCGAAGTGATCGGCCCGCCGCCAACCAGCGGCACGCGTGACAGCTTCAACGAGCTCTACATGCTCAAGGGCTGCAACAGCGAGCCGGCCATGAACGCGCTCAAGAAGGCCGACGAGGACGCCCACAAGAAGATCTGCGAGAAGATCCGTGAGGACGGCGCCTTTATCGAGGGCGGCGAGAACGACAATCTGATCGTCCAGAAGATCGCCGCCAATCCCAACGCGCTCGGCGTGTTCGGCTACAGTTTCGTGGAAGAGAACAGCGACCGCGTGAAGGGCATCCCGCTCCATGGCGTCGAGCCCAGCTATGACAATATCGCCAACGGCGATTTCCCTGCCTCGCGGCCGCTCTTTCTCTATGTGAAGGCGCAGCACGTGCCGGCGGTGCGAGGCATGCGCGAGTTCCTTGCCGAATATGCGCGCGAATCGACTTGGGGCCGTGATGGCTATCTGTCGAACAAGGGCCTGGTGGCCGCGCCGGAACCCGTGCGCAAGGCCGGCGAGGCAGTGGCACGCGAACTCACGCTGATGGACGAGGCCGGGCTCTGATGCGACTGCTCATTGCCCTCCTGCTGGTGCTGGGCCTTGGCGGCCTTGCTTATCTGGCCGGCCGCGCGCGCGGCAACCGCATGGCCGCCGCCGCCTCCGGCGTGGGTGCCGTGCACAGCCGCCCGGCCCATCACGGTGCCTATGTTGCCATGCTGGCGCTGGCGCCGGCGCTTTTGCTGCTGGCCGGCTGGGCGGCGATCGGTGAACGCGTCATCGAAGGCCAGGTGATCGCCGCGCTGCCGGTCGCGGACATGCCGGCCACGCCCACTGACCGCGCTGCCCTCGTCAACGAGGTGCGCGGCCTGGTCTCGGGCGATCTGCCCACCGCCTTCAACCCGGTCGCCGCCCGGCTGGCGCCGGTTTATGCCGCCGCCGCCGCCAATGCCGATCTGGGCGTCGGCGCACTGGCGGTGGCGCTGCTGTGCGCCGGCGGCCTGTGGGCCTTCTCGCGGCTGCGGCCCGATTTCCGCGCCCGCAACCGGGTAGAGCGCCACGTGCGCACCATCCTGCTGCTCACCAGCGTGGTCGCCATCCTCACCACCTTTGGCATCGTGCTGTCGCTGATCTTCGAATCGATCCGCTTCTTCCAGCTGGTCTCGCCGGTCGAATTCCTGACGGGCCTGAACTGGAGCCCGCAGACGGCCCTTCGCGCTGACCAGGTCGGCTCCACTGGCGCCTTCGGGGCGGTGCCGCTGTTCTGGGGCACCATCTTCATCGGCGCCATCATCGCCATGCTGGTGGCGATCCCGCTCGGCCTGATGTCGGCCATCTACCTGACCCAATATGCCGATCCGCGCTTGCGCCGCTGGCTGAAGCCGGTGCTGGAGCTGCTCGCCGGGGTGCCCACCGTGGTCTATGGCTTCTTCGCGGCGCTCACCGTGGCGCCGATGGTGCGCCAGTTCGCCGTGGCCCTGGGCATGAGCGACGCCAGTTCCGACAGCGCGCTGGCCGCCGGCCTGGTGATGGGCATCATGATCATCCCCTTCGTCTCCTCGATGGCCGATGATGCGCTCACCGCCGTCCCCGGCGCCATGCGCGATGGCAGCCTCGCCATGGGGGCCACCATGTCAGAAACGGTGAAGAAGGTGATGGTGCCGGCCGCGCTGCCTGGCATCATCGGCGGCGTGCTGCTGGCGGTGAGCCGCGCCATCGGCGAGACGATGATCGTGGTGATGGCGGCTGGCCTTGCTGCCAATCTCACCGCCAACCCGTTCGCCAGCGTCACCACCGTCACCACCCAGATCGTCGCCCTGCTGACCGGTGACCAGGAGTTCGACAGCGCCAAGACGCTCTCCGCCTTCGCGCTGGGCCTGGTGCTGTTCGTGATGACGCTGATCCTCAACATCTACGCGCTGGCCGTGGTGAAGAAATACCGGGAGGCCTACGAATGAGCCCGGCGACCGCAGCCTTGGCGGCACCCGTGATGGAGCGCGGCCCCACTGACTGGACGGGCAGTGCCATGCAGGCCCGCATCCGCGCCCGCTATCGCGCCGAGCGCAACTTCCGCGCCGCTGGCGTGGCCGCGCTGGTGATCGCCGCCAGCTTCCTCGCCTTCCTGCTGTTCACCATCGTGCGCGACGGCTGGAGCGGATTCCAGCGCACCGAAGCGCGGCTGGAGGTGACGTTCGATGCCGCCACCTTGGGGGTCGATCCGGCGGCGGTGCGAGGGCCGAACGGCGCCGCCATCCTCGCCCGCGCCGATTATCCGGGGCTGTTGCTGGCCGCCGCCAAACAACTTGGGCCGGCGTCTGACACGCTGTCGGATGCCGCCTGGCTCGATCTGCGCGACGCGCTGATCGCCGATCCGGCGCTGTTGGGCCAGAAGGCCACGCTGTGGGTGCCGGTGCGTTCGCCCATCGATCTGCTCGCCAAGGGCAAATATGACCTTTCAGCTCCGGCCGAGAGCCGCGGCGTGTCGGATCGCGAGGTGGCGGACTGGCGCTGGCTGGAAGGGCAGGGGCGGCTGCGCACCGAGTTCAACACCGCCTTCATCACTGGCGCTGATTCGACCGAGCCGGAACTGGCCGGCATCGGCGGCGCCGCGCTGGGCTCGCTGTTCACCCTGCTCATCACCATCGCCATCGCCTTCCCGCTCGGCGTGCTGTCGGCGGTGTGGCTGGAGGAATTCGCGCCCAAGGGCCGGCTTGCTGACCTTATCGAGCTGTCGATCAACAACCTTGCCGCGGTGCCGTCGATCATCTTCGGCCTGCTGGGGCTGGCCTTCTTCCTCAACATTGCTGGCCTGCCGCGTTCCTCGCCGCTGGTTGGCGGCATCACCCTGTCGCTGATGATCATGCCGGTGATCGTGATTGCCGCGCGCGTCGCCATCAAGGCGGTGCCGCCCTCGATCCGCGATGCGGCGCTGGGCATCGGCGCCTCGCCGATCCAGGTGGTGTTCCACCATGTGCTGCCGCTGGCGCTCCCCGGCATCATGACCGGCACCATCATCGGCGTGGCCCGTGCGCTGGGTGAGACTGCGCCGCTGCTGCTGATCGGCATGCGCGCCTTTGTCACCGATGTGCCGCAGGGCCTCACCGCCCCGGCCACCGTGCTGCCGATGCAGGTGTTCCTGTGGTCCGATGACGTGCAGCGCGGCTTTGTCGAGAAGACCTCGGCGGCGATTCTCGTGCTGTTGGTCATCCTGATCGCGATGAACAGCCTGGCCATCTATCTTCGCAACCGTTTCGAGAGGCGCTGGTGAACCAGAACCCTGCTATCGGTCACAACATGCAGCCGAAGATGACGGCGCGCGATGTGAACGTTTTCTATGGCCAGAAGCAGGCCATCCGGAATGTCTCCATCGATGTGTCGAGCGAGCATGTGACCGCCTTCATCGGCCCGTCGGGCTGCGGCAAGTCCACCTTCCTCCGGTGCCTCAACCGCATGAACGACACGGTGGACGGCGCCCGCGTGGAGGGCCGCATCGAGCTGGACGGCCAGGATGTCTATGCCCCGCAGATGGACGTGGTGCAGTTGCGCGCCCGTGTCGGCATGGTGTTCCAGAAGCCCAACCCGTTTCCCAAGTCGATCTACGAGAATGTCGCCTATGGCCCGCGCCTGCATGGCCTGGCACGCTCGAAGGCTGACATGGACGGCATCGTGGAGAGCGCGCTGCGCCGCGCCGGCCTGTGGGACGAAGTGAAGGACCGGCTGGGCGAAAGCGGCACCGCCATGTCGGGCGGGCAGCAGCAGCGGCTGTGCATCGCCCGCGCCATCGCCGTTGATCCCGAAGTGATCCTGATGGACGAGCCCTGCTCGGCGCTTGATCCCATCGCCACTGCCCGCATCGAGGAGCTGATCGACGAACTGAGGGGCCGCTATGCCATTGTGATCGTCACCCACAACATGCAGCAGGCCGCCCGCGTGTCGCAGAAGACGGCGTTTTTCCATTTGGGAACGCTTGTGGAGTATGATGACACGTCGAACATCTTCACCAATCCGCGTGAGACCCGCACCAAGGACTATATCACCGGTCGGTACGGCTGATCTGAAAGGCGCCCCCGCACATGTCTCCTCCCGCCGAGTTTTCCGCCCATACCGTCAAGAGCTTTGACGAGGACATCGCCCAGCTGCGTGCGGTGATCACCCGCATGGGCGGCCTGTGCGAAAGCCAGATCGGCGCGGCGGTCGACGCGCTGGTCACGCGCAATGCGGAAGCCGCGGCCACGATTGTGGAGAATGACAAGCGGCTGGACGCGCTTGAGGCCGAGGCGGAGGCGCTGGCGGTGCGCATCATCGCCCTGCGCGCACCACTGGCCGATGACCTGCGCGAGATCGTGGCGGCGCTGAAGATCGCCGGCGTGCTGGAGCGTATTGGCGATTATGCCAAGAACATCGCCAAGCGCGCCTCGGTGGTCGCCCAGGCCCAGCCGATCGGCCCGGCGGTGATCATTCCCGAAATGGCCCGCGTGGTGATCGAGATCATCCGCGATACGCTTGATGCCTTTGTCGACCGCGATGCTGCCAAGTCGCTCGCCCTGCTGAGCCGCGACCAGCAGGTGGACGAATTCTACAACTCGCTGTTCCGCTCGCTGCTCACCTTCATGATGGAAAACCCGCATTACATCACGCCATCCACCCACCTGCTGTTCGTTGCCAAGAATCTGGAGCGTATCGGCGATCACGCCACTTCGGTGGCCGAGATGGTGCATTTCTCGGTGACCGGCCAGCGGCCGGCCGAGCGCCCCAAGAATGATTTCACCTCCACCCTCTATTCGCCCGAGTGACCCTCCCACAGGAGACTGACCGATGCGTGCCAAGATCCTGCTTGTCGAAGATGATGCCAGCCTGATCGAGCTGGTGACCTACAATCTCGAAAAGGAAGGCTTCGACGTTGTCCGCACCGGCGACGGCGAGGAAGCGCTGACCCTGGCCGAGGAGGAAAAGCCCGATCTCGTCATCCTGGACTGGATGATCGCCAACCTGTCGGGCATCGAGGTGTGCCGCCGCCTGCGCCGCGCGCCCACCACTGCCAACCTGCCGATCGTCATGCTGACGGCGCGCGGGGATGAGGCGGACCGGGTGCGCGGGCTCGAGACCGGCGCCGACGATTATATGACCAAGCCGTTCAGCCCCCGCGAGCTGATCGCCCGCATCCGCGCCGTGCTGCGCCGGCTGCGCCCGGCGCTGCAGGGCGGCCAGCTGGAATTTGCCGGCATCACCATGGATACCACCGCTCACCGGGTGACGCGCGATGGCCGCACCGTGCAGCTGGGCCCCACCGAATTCCGCCTGCTGCGCCATTTCCTGGAACATCCCGGCCGGGTGTTCAGCCGTGAACAGCTGCTCGATGCGGTATGGGGCCGTGATGTCTATGTGGAACAGCGCACCGTCGATGTGCACATCCGCCGGCTGCGTAAGGCGGTGAACGCCGGGCCGGGCGGCAGCGAGCTGCCCGATCTGATCCGCACCGTGCGCTCGGCCGGTTATTCGCTGGATGCCGCGCCGGCGCAGGCGGCGGCCTGATCCAGATCAGGCCGGGAATCGCTTTGCAGTGCCGCCCGGCGCCGCTAAACGGCGCCTTGCGAGGATGATTCCATCAATTCCAGGGGTGCAAAGCTGATGTCGCTGTCGTTCGAAGGTCGTGTTGCCATTGTCACCGGGGCCGGGGGCGGCCTGGGCCGCGCCTATGCGCTCGATCTGGCGCGACGCGGCGCCAAGGTGGTGGTCAATGATCTGGGCGGGGCCCGCGATGGCTCGGGTGCCTCGCTGTCGGCCGCGCAGGCTGTGGTGGACGAGATCGCGGCCTTTGGTGGCGAAGCCATGGCCAATGGCGCCAGCGTCACCGACATGGCGGCGGTGGAAAAGATGGTCGCCAACGTGAAGGAACGCTGGGGCCGCATCGACATCCTGATCAACAATGCCGGCATCCTGCGCGACAGGACCTTCGCCAAGATGACGCTGGATGATTTCCGCACCGTGCTCGACGTGCACCTGATGGGCAGCGTCAACTGCACCAAGGCGGTGTGGGACCTGATGCGCGAGCAGGCCTATGGCCGCATCCTGATGACCACCAGCTCGACCGGGCTCTATGGCAATTTCGGCCAGGCCAATTATGGTGCCGCCAAGCTCGGCCTCGTCGGCCTGATGAAGACGCTGGCGCTGGAAGGCGCCAAGTACAACGTGCACGTCAACACCATCGCCCCGCTGGCCGCGACCCGCATGACCGAGGATCTGATGCCGCCGGCGCTGCTGGAGAAGATGGGCCCGGAAACCGTGGTGCCGGCCAGCGTCTATCTCGTTTCGGAAGAGGCGCCGACCAACGTGATCCTGAACGCCGGTGGCGGCGGCATCGAGCGCGCCTATGTGACGCTCACGCGCGGCATCCATCTGTCGGCCGAGGAAATGACCGCCGAGACCGTGGCGGCACGCTTCGCCGAAATCAGCGACCGCACTGGCGAACTGACGCCCGACAACGGCGGCGCCCAGGCGCAGATGGCGCTGGCCGGCGGCCGGTAAGGCTGTCGCCTTGCGATGCAAGAGGGCGGCCCGCAGGGGTCGCCCTTCTTGTTTGGGAGATCACCAAAAACACATTGTCATCCTGAAACAAGTTCAGGATGACGGGTGCACGGCGGGAACTTAGCCCTCCACCGCCTTCAGCAACCGCCGCTCCATCACCGCCAGCACGCCCGCCAGCTCGTGGCCGCGCTTCAGCACCACGCCGCCTTCTCCATAGAGCACCCATTCGCCCTGGCGGCTGCGCAGCGCCGGGTCCTTCACCAGCCGCACCTCCGGGTTTTCGGCGCTGCGGCGGAAGGCCGAGAAACTGGCCTGCTTTGCCCCAAGCTCCAGCGCATAGTCTCGCCACAGGCCGGCGGCCACCATGCGGCCATAGAGCGACATGATGCGGTCTAGCTCGATGCGGGTGAAGGCAACCTGGCGGGTGCCAGCGTTGACGGGCAGCGGAACGACGATGCTCACCCGCCCAGATGTGGCGTGCCCGGCGCCCGAGGTCAACTCGCCTTGCGCTGCGCCTCTGCGCTGGTCAGCTCGTCCAGCCGGGCCTTGAGCACGTCGATCTCGCAGCGCAGCAGTTCCAGCTTCTGGGTTTCAGGATCGAACTTCTGGGCGCACGGCGTGCCATAGGGCAGGAAGGGCTTCACATAGTCCTCGGCCGCCACCACCACCGGCTTGGCCGGGATGCCCACCATGGTCGCGCCTTCCGCCACGTCGCGCGTTACCACCGCGTTGGCGCCGATGCGGGCATTGGCGCCGACGGTGATCGGCCCCAGCACCTGTGCGCCCGAGCCGATGATGGTGCCATCGAGGATGGTTGGGTGGCGCTTGCCGCCGCGGCCGCCCGCCGGATCGGTGCCACCCAGCGTGACGCACTGATAGATCGTGACATTGTCACCGATCTCGGCGGTTTCGCCGATCACCACGAAGCCGTGATCGATGAAGAAGTTGCGGCCGATGCGCGCGCCAGGGTGAATGTCGATCGCAGTGAGGAAGCGGCTGACGTGATTGACCAGCCGCGCCAGGAAGAAGAAGCGCAGACCGAACAGTCCGTGGGCGATGCGGTGCAGGCCCAGCGCCCAGACGCCGGGATAGATGAGGATTTCCCAGCGCGAGCGCGGTGCCGGATCGCGCTGCTTCACGGAATCAAGATATGCGAGCAAACCCATGGCGTCTCTCCGGCCTGCTCCGCATGGCGGCCGATTTGAGCGATACTTAATCCCAAAATGCGCAAAAGGCCAGCCATCCGCCTCCGGATGACCGACCTTTCATGCGGGCATGCCAGTGGCTTACAGCGCCTGGAGCGTGCGCGCCACCGCGTGCACCACGGCGGCGATGCGCACCGCGGCCTGGATCTTGTCGGCGCCGACACCATGCTGCGCCAGCACCTTGTCGTGCGCGTCGATGCACATGCCGCAGCCGTTCACCGCCGATACGGCCAGGCTGAACAGTTCGAAATCCGCCTTCTCGATGCCGGGCGAACCGATCACGTTCATGCGCAGCTTGGCCGGCATCGTCTTGTAGTCGGGACGAGAGGCCATGTAGGTGAAGCGATAATAGATGTTGTTCATCGCCATAATGCTGGCCGCGGCCTTGGCGGCGTTCATGGCTTCGGCGGTCAGCTTCGTGGCCGCTTCTTCCTCCACCGCGTCGATCAGCGGCTTGTGCGCGCAGGCGTGCGCCACCGCCACCAGAGTGCCCCACTTCTGCTGGTCGCTGAGCAGCTGCTCGTTGAGCAGCGACGACACGTTCAGGCGCAGGTCCTTGGCGTAATCGGGCAGGGTCTTGGCGAGTTCGGAGAAGATCATTTCTATCTCGCTTCCATGGAGCAGGGCGCCGCGGCAAAGCCGCGGCTGACGTCGAACGGGTTCGGGCGGCTGGAAAGCCGCCCGCCCCGCCGGCCGGCCTTTGACGAGTCGGGGATTAGGGCCGAGGCGCTATCCCCTCGCCGTCAGGCGGCGGGCTTCAGGGTTTCTTCGCCGCCCTGCCAGTTGCACGGGCACAGTTCGTCGGTCTGCAGCGCGTCGAGGATGCGCAGCGTTTCGGCCGGGTTGCGGCCAACGTTGAGGCCGTTGACCGTGATGTGCTGGATCACGTTGTCCGGATCGATGATGAAGGTGGCGCGCAGCGGCACGCCGGCGCCCGGCACGATGATGCCCAGCGCGTCGGCCAGCAGCTTGGAGTTGTCGGCCAGCCACGGGAAATCGGCGGCGGCCAGGCGCTCGTCCGACTTGCGCCAGGCGAAGTGCACGAAATCGGTGTCGGTCGAGGCGCCGATCAGCACGGCGTCACGATCAGCAAAATCGCCCTTCAGATCGCCATAGCCGATGATCTCGGTCGGGCAGACAAAGGTGAAGTCCTTCGGCCAGTAGAAGAGGATCTTCCACTTGCCCGGGAAGGCCTTGGTGATGTCCAGCGTTTCGCCGGCCGGCAGCGCCGAAACGCCCTGCTGCACCGGAAGATCGAAGGAGGGGATGGTATCGCCAACGGTGAGAGCCATGGGTCTGTTCCTTGCTTGAAAAGGGGGGGAATCTCGAACCGCACCAAGGCGGCGCTTGCCCATTGCTGCCTTGCGAGATAGAAATCCAATCGATAAATTCTGTGTGACAAATCGGATTTGTCGATGACGGCGTTCCAGCCCACGCTCAAGCAGTTGCAGTATCTCACGGCGCTGCACATCCATGGCCATTTCGGCCGTGCCGCCGAAGCCTGTTTCGTCACCCAGTCCACCCTGTCGGCTGGCCTTGCCGAACTGGAATCGCTGCTGGGCGTGCGGCTGGTGGAGCGCAATCGCCGCGTGGTGCGCTTCACGCCGATGGGCGAGCGGGTGGTGGCCAAGGCCTATGACGTGCTGCGCGAAGCCGATGATCTTGTCGGCCTCACCGTGGGCGGGGACAAGCCGCTGGCCGGCCCGCTGCGGCTTGGCGTCATCCCCACCATCGCGCCCTATCTCTTGCCGCGCGTGATGGGCCATGTGCGCAGCCAGTGGCCCGACCTGAAGCTGCAATTGCGCGAGGAAATGAGCGGCCCCGCCACCGAGGCGCTGGCGCGCGGCATGCTCGATGCCGTGCTGCTGGCGCTGCCCTGGGACACGCCGGGGCTGACCGTGCTGCCCCTGTTCGAGGATCCATTCTTCCTGGTGTTCCGCCCCGGCGATCTGCCCGATCCGCCGCCTTCGGTCGCCCCCGGTTCCATCGATCCGCACAATCTGCTGCTGCTGGAAGACGGCCATTGCCTGAAGGACCAGGCGCTTTCGGCCTGCGGCAAGCCGGAGCTGCGCGCCGATCCCGCCCATCGCGGCACCAGTCTTGTCACGCTGGTGGAGATGGTGGCCGGCGGGCTGGGGCAGACCTTGGTGCCCAAGCTGGCGCTGGATGCCGGCCTTATCGCTCATACCAACCTCATCGCGCGTCCGGTGGCGGGCGCAAATGGCAAGAATGGGGCGTCCCGCACAGTGGCGCTGGCCTGGCGGCAGGGATCCCCGCGCGAAGCCGAGTTCCGGCTGCTGGGCGAGACGATTTTGCCCCCTCTCGGATTGACTCAATTGGCGGGCTGAACCCGGCCCGTTATGCTGACCGCAAAGCCTGGGAGGACAAGCAGATGAAGGCCGTGCTGTGCGTTGAACACGGGCCACCGGAAAAGCTGGTGGTGAAGGATATTGCGGTGCCGGAACCGGGGCGCGGGCAGGTGCGCATCAGCGTCAGGTGCGTGGGCGTCAATTTCCCGGACACGCTGATCATCCAGAATCTCTACCAGTTCAAACCGGCGCTGCCGTTCAGCCCGGGCGGCGAGTGCGCCGGCATCGTGTCGGCGGTGGGCGAGGGCGTGTCCGACGTGGCGGTGGGGGATCAGGTGATCGCCATGACCGGGCACGGTGCGATGGCCGAGGAGGTGATCGCCAATCGTGGCCAGATCGTGAAGATGGCGCCCGGCATGCCGTTCGACATCGCCGCCGGCTTCACCATGACCTATGGCACCAGCCACCACGCCCTTAAGCAACGCGGGGCACTGAAGCCCGGTGAAACCTTGCTGGTGCTCGGCGCGGCCGGCGGTGTCGGCCTCACCGCTGTCGAGCTCGGCAAGGTGATGGGCGCCAAGGTCATCGCCGCTGCCAGTTCCGATGAAAAGCTGGCGCTGTGCCGCGAGATGGGCGCCGACGAGACGATCAATTATGCCACGGAAGACTTGAAGGAGCGGGTGAAACAGCTCACCGGCGGGCGCGGGGCGGACGTGATTTATGATCCGGTGGGGGATCGTTATGCCGAGCCGGCCTTCCGCGGCATTGCCTGGAACGGCCGTTATCTGGTGATCGGCTTTGCCGCCGGCGCCATTCCGGCGCTGCCCCTCAACCTGCCGCTGATCAAGGGCGCCAGCATCGTCGGCGTGTTCTGGGGTGCCTTCACCCAGGCGGAGCCGGCGCTGCACCGCGAGAACATGGAAGAGCTGCTGCGCTGGTATGCCGAAGGCAAGCTGCGCCCCCATGTCTCGCGCCATTTCGCGCTGGATGAAGGCCCGGCCGCCATCCGCTGGATGATGGACAGGAAGGCGCTGGGCAAGGTGGTGCTCACCGTCTGAGGAAAGGTGCGGCGATGGGCCTGCGCGATCAATACCCGCTTTACCTGGCCAACCGGCCCGAGCAGCCCAACGCCGATCTGGTGGTGACCGACAAGTTCA
>ERZ1066117.1004-NODE-1004-length-16205-cov-17.043777_pt1 | contig 16205 bp, 15 predicted proteins | sample MGYA00382764_ERZ1066117 | MGnify/ENA primary metagenome ERZ1066117 (study PRJEB33369, sample SAMEA5778347) | biofilm metagenome | biome: Industrial cooling water; feature: Water cooling tower basin; material: Biofilm | place: United Arab Emirates | collected...
GGCAAGCTGCTGGCTGTATAGACCTACCTGAACTTACGCCGCAGTGTACTAGTTTCCATTGTTGCACTTCTGGTCTGAGGAAAAAGCTGGGGGAAGGTGAAGGGAAGGGGATGTTACCGCCGTCAGAAACAAGGTCATCAAAACCGCAGGAAGGGGAGAAGTTGGTTGATCAATCCCCCTGGTAGGTCAAGGCGTTGTTGAAAATCTGCCAGGTGGCGGTAGGGACCGATCGCCAAACGCTCGCGAATAATCCGATGGGCCAGGGCCGGATCAATGCCCGGAAGCTGTTGGAGTTGCTCAATACTGGCAGTGTTGGGGTTGAGCCGCTGGGGAGAAAGGCTAGCCGGATCGTAATAACAAAATTGCAGAATCGGGGCAAGGGGGGCTAACCGTTGCAGGGAAAGGTCTAAAACCGCAGCCAGATCTTCCAGACAATAAAATTGCACCCCATTCTGGGTGAGCTGGACCAGGGTTCGAGCTTGATGGATGGAAATCCCTGGTAAGCGCAACCAGTCATCCACTGCCGCTTTGTTCACATCGATCCTCACCCCTAAGGCCGCGGCCTGTTGGACTTCTGCCAGGGTTTGCAAGCGATAATAGGGATCGGTTTGTAAGCGCGAACGCATTAGGGGAAACCGCATCAGACCAAACCTGCCCGTAAAGCAACTACAGCGGCCTGCACCCGATCGTCCACCGCCAGTTTGTTCATAATCCCCCGCACATGGGTTTTGATCGTATTAGGACTGAGATAAAGCTTGGCGGCAATTTCCGGGTTGCTATAACCCTCCACCATCAGTTTCAGCACATCCAGTTCCCGCTGGGACAACTGACCGAGCATATTGTTATTGGAAGGGGGCTTGAGGTGTTCGATCACCTGGCGAGCAATCTGCGGATCAAGATAGGTGGCACCTTCCTGGGCTGCAGCAATGGCAGAGAGTAAGCGATCGACACTGGCTCCTTTAATACAGTAGGCATCTGCCCCGCTGGAAAGGGCTGCAATTACCTCCGTTTCCGTGGTATGGGACGTGAGCATGACCACATGAACCTCGGGGAGGGCCGTTTTGATTTGTTGAGTTGCGGCGATGCCATCCAGGCCAGGTAACCCAATATCCATCACCACCAGATCGGGCTTGAGAGACAGGGCAGCGGCCACCCCGGCATAGCCATCTTCCGCCTGGCCAATAATTTGGAACTGAGGCTGGGCAGAGAGGGATTGCTCCAGTCCTAATTGCATCATCGGATCATCTTCCACGATCAGGATGCGAAGTTGCTCGGCAGGGGCAGCGCTGGTCATTGGTTTGATGTTTTGAAATCTGCTAAGGGTGAGCTTATCCCAATTTTAGAGATCTGTGAACTGAATTCATCCGGAGAAAACATCAGAGGTGCTGATGGGGTTCAGGCAGAAATTAGCCAGCATGGGCAGATAGCCGTAAATTTAATTTTTTCTCCACTCCAGAGCCGATACAATACTCACCAGGACCGCCAGAACTAATTGATGTATTTGCGGAGAAAGATATGCCAGAAATGATCGAGCAGGCTCGTAAAGTTTCCCTCGTGGTGGTTGGTGCAGTCAGCTTTGTAGTCGGTCTGGTACTAGTCCCCGTTCCTCTAATTCCCGGTTGGCCGCTGCTGTTGTTCAGTGGCTACTGTTTCAATGAGGCTTTTAAGCAATAGAGGGAACTGGCGGCGAGGCGCTAAACACCCTCAGAGAGGATACTGAAACGCACCCTGGCCCCATCCTTTAAGGGCCGCCCACTCCGCACCACAAATTGTTCCCCTGCCCGCAAGCCGGAGAGCACTTCGACCTGGCCGTTGCGGCGATCGCCCAACTGAACTGAACGAGCTTGCACCCGTGCCTGGTCTCCTTGACCTGTAACTATAAAAAGCGTGTTTTGCTGGTCTGGGGTGGGCTTTTCTGACTCAAGGGCAGACTGAGGAATGACCACACGGGGCCGCTCAGCCGTGGCAAATTCAACCCTGGCCAGCAACCCACTGCCAATGCGAGCATCCGGATTGTTCAGGATAATTTCGATCGGAACCAGGCGGGCGGTGGGATCGGCGGCGGGAGAAATGCGGCTGATTGTTCCTGCAAAGCTGGTTTGACCTAAGGCATCCAGACGGACCTGAGCGGCTTGGCCGGGACGCAGGTTTCGTAACTCTAACTCGGAAACCGTCACGACAACTTTGATCTGGCTCAGATCTCCCAATTGCAAAATTTCTTCACCTGGTCGTAGTAAATTGCCTGGTTCGGTCACCCGTTGTAAAACCACTCCCGTGATTGGTGAGGTGACGATCGCATAGGACAGCCGTTCCTGGGCCTGAGCGACCAGAGCTGCCTGGGCTTTGACTCGTTTTTGCGCCGCCTGAACGGCCTGTTGAGCCGTGCTCACTTCAGCCTGGGTGGATTGCAGCACCTGTTGAGCAGTTTGAGCGGCTGTCTGAGCCTGTTCGGTTAACTGTTGTGAGGTTGCCCCTTCCTTGAGTAATTGTTCGAGACGCTGGGCATCGGACTGAGCCTGCTGTAGCGCCAGTCTTGACTGTTCAACTGCGGTGCGGGAGCGGTTCACCTGGGTTTCGGCCTGAACCACTTCGGAGCGACGGGCAGCCAGTTCGGCTTGGGCTTGAATGACCTCGGCCCGCAATAGGGCAGTATCTAACTGGGCTAAAATTTGACCCTGACGCACCCGATCGCCCACATCCACACTTAAATTCAGCAACTGAGCTTCAATTTGGGAGCGTAGGGCAATTTCGCGGCGGGGACGGGTGGTGCCGGTATAACTACGGGGTGACTCTAACTGGGCCAGGCGGGCGATCGCTACATCTACAGGAATGCCGTCCTGGGTCTGGGCCGCAGAGCTTTGACCTTCTACAGTGGGCCGAGCACAACCACTGAGCAAGAGGATAGACAGGGCCAGGGTTCTGACGATGGGCTTGGAAAAGCGAACGATCGAGATCGAAGGATGTTCTACATTCATGCAGGAGGTGTCTGTGCAAGCGTAGCCTCAAGCAATCTAACATACCCCCAATCGCAAGGATTTTACTGAGCCACTTTGACAGATTCTCTGGCTGATAGCGGGGTAGAGCCGATCGCGTTAGGAATGAGTTCCATCGTGTTGGGATTGACGCGATAGGTGCCAGCGGGAAGGGTGGCGGTGGGATGGGCACAGAGGGGTTGTTGGGGATAGCCAGGGATGGAAAAAACCACCGACTTGGGTTGGCACTCCTGGGCAGTCAGTCGGTTAACAATTAAGGTGCTATGGTACAGGACGGTGAGGGTCTGAGCAGGGTTGGAAGACTCATGGCTGCTGTAGCCGACGGGTTCTGCCTGGGCGGGTTGATGGAAAACGGTTAAACCCGCTGAACCCAGTAAAAAAGCAACACCAATGGAGGAGAGGAGTGAAGGTTTCATAGAACAATCTGTTAAATCACCGATGAGCCTATCTTCGGACAAGAGCAGGAGCGGTTCAGTGATGAAGTTAGGCTAGAAGTGGTGACAAAAGCTGAGGCGATCATTGATTTGGATCACAAAGGTAAGACCTATCATCAAAATTGCCTGCCTCCACCCCTGTGAGTCAAAATTGTGAGTCAAAATGATAGAGCAGACAGGAGGTAGCGAAAACTCTTTAAGCAGCTAGGGGAACCCACAGAAGCCCAATGTCCAGAAAAGCAAATAAGTCTAGAAAAGCAAATAAGTCTAGAAAAGCAAATAATTAGATCTCCAAGTTAAGATGGGACGTATCTTAACTCTAGGCAGTTATCCTAGTACGTTCAGGGAGATAAGCTCTCTGGGGTTCTCTAATTAAACTGGTTGCCCAGACTATCCATCAGGAGCAAGAGTAATGGACCTTCTGGAAAGTGTCAAAATGGCCGTATCCACTCTCACAGCTAACCGACTGCGTAGTGGATTGACCATGCTGGGAATGATCATTGGGAATGCCTCGGTGATCGCCATGATTGGGGTGGGGCAGGGGGCCCAGCGCTATGCGGCCAGTCAGTTTGAATCCCTTGGTCCCAATACCCTCTTCATTACCCCCGGCACCCGCCAGGCTCGCCAACGCACCTTTGAAGTTCCCCAAACGCTGGTGCTGGATGATGCCCGAGCGATCGCCACAGAAGTTCCCACGGTGAAGGCGGTTGCCCCCCAATTGCAAAGCCAGCAACGAATTGTCTACGCTAACCGCAACACCACAACCCTTGTGGTCGGCACAACCACCAATTTTCCCGTTGTTCGCAGCTATACTCTGGCGAAGGGACGGTTTTTCTCAGAGCAGGATCTGAAGCGGAATAGCCCTGTGGTTGTCCTGGGTTCTGACCTGACCGATCGACTGTTTGGTCGCCAGGATCCGATCGGCCAGGAGGTGCGAATCAAAAATATCAGTTTCCGCGTGATCGGTTTGCTGGAGGCAAAAGGAGCATTTTTGGGTAATAACCAGGATGATGTTGCCTTAATTCCAATCACAACCATGTCCAGCCGCATTATTGGTCAAACTTCTCCCTACGGCATTGCCCTCACGTTTATTTCCGTCTCTGCCCGTGACGAAGCCAGCATCAATGCCGCTCAGTTTCAAATTACCAATCTGCTGCGGCTACGCCACAAAATTACCAATGAAGATGATTTTACGATTCAGACCCAGAAGGAAGCTTTACAAATTATTGGCAATGTTAGCAATGCACTAACGATTATGCTGGCGGCGATTGCCGGAATTTCCTTACTCGTTGGTGGAATTGGCATTATGAATATCATGCTGGTTTCCGTCACCGAGCGGATTGGGGAAATCGGCCTGCGTAAGGCGATCGGGGCGGCCCCACGGGATATTCTTTTACAGTTTATGATTGAGGCGATTATTCTGTCTGCCGCTGGCGGTTTAATTGGCACGGTGATCGGTGTGGGGGGAGTACTGTCTGTGGCGGCACTCACTCCTCTGGAAGCGGGCATCTCTCCAGCCGCAATTTTGCTGGCCATCAGTGTTTCGGGTGGAATTGGTCTATTATTTGGGGTTCTCCCCGCCCGTCGCGCTGCTCAACTCGATCCGATCGTCGCTCTCCGCAGTGCTTAGTAAAGAACCTGGCGATCGCAACACTGGCAAATCGGTTGGGACTAAAACCCTGGGGCTAGGGTAATGACTCAAGGGCAGACCAGCCTGAACAGACCTCCAGGATGAATGGAGTGAATGTTAGTTGAAAAAGTTAAGGGAATAGAATAAAATTAACGGAATAAAATACTGACAGAACTATCTTCATGGATCCGCCAGATCGTTTCCCCAAGAATACTGGCCACAGACAGTACCTTCAACTGGGGAAAATGGTGTTCCGCTGGCATTGGAATGGTATTAGTCACAATCACTTCTTCAAACACCCCAGAAGAGAGGCGATCCCAGGCGGGGGGTGAGAAAACTGCATGGGTGGCACAGGCATAGACCTGTCTGGCTCCTTCTCGCCGCAGTTGTCGGGCTGCTTCAGCGATCGTTCCGCCGGTGTCGATCATGTCATCCACCAGCACTGCCGTTTTACCCGCGACATCCCCAACCACATTCATGACTTCTGCCACATTATGGCTCTGCCGCCGTTTGTCAATAATCGCCAGGGGAGCATCATTGAGTTTATTGGCAAAAGCACGGGCCCGCACCACGCCTCCCACATCTGGCGAAACGACCACCAGATCGGACAAACGTTTATTTAACAAGTAATCCAGTAAAATCGGCGAACCGTAAACGTGGTCTACGGGAATATCAAAGTATCCCTGGATCTGGGCAGAGTGCAAATCCATGGCCAAAACCCGGCTTGCTCCAGCCTGGGTAATTAAATTGGCCACCAGCTTGGCTGTGATCGATTCCCGTCCGGCAGTTTTGCGATCGGCACGGGCATAGCCATAGTAGGGAATCACAGCAGTGATCTGGCGAGCAGAGGCGCGGCGGCAGGCATCGATCATGATCAGTAATTCCATCAGGTGATCATTGACCGGATGACAGGTGGGCTGAATCAGATAAACATCACAGCCCCGAATCGATTCCTGAATTTGGATGTAGAGTTCCCCATCGGCAAACCGCTTACGCACCATCGGCCCCAGATCAATGCCCAGATAGCGAGCCACTTCTTGAGCCAGGGGAACGTTGGCAGAACCGGAAAAGATTTTCAGGCGGTTATGTTCAGGAATATAGGGAAGAGAAGACGGCAGCGGCTGAGCAGCAGGGCGGATCACAACATATTCCCAAAACGCTTTCCAGGTAATCTTAGCATTCCATCCCCCTGTTTCAGATTGATTCAAGCTTAATTTAAGCTCTGGCAAAGAAGGCGTTAACCCACAGGGATCTCCAGTCCCAGAAAAATCCAGAACAGGGATCAACCAGCGGATTGACAATCCCAGTTACCGGTTGGGTCGCCGCCGTTGCAAAAATTCGGGAATATCCAGTCCTCCCTTAGTGGTCGTGGGATTTTGGCCGGAAGGCGGAGGGGGTGGGGTATCAGCAGGCTTTGGAGCAGGGCCGCTCGGACGTGAGGGTTTGACGGGCTGGGGGCGGGCGATCGCGGGGGCTGGGGTTGGGCTTTCTCCCTGAAACCCTGTGGCAATCACAGTAATGTGAATTTCTCCCTGGATTTGCTCGTCAATCACTGCCCCAAAAATAATGTTGGCGCTGGGATCGACCACTTCATAGATCACTGCCGCCGCCGCGCTCACCTCGTGCAGGGTCAGATCTAATCCGCCCGTAATGTTAAAGACAACGCCCTTAGCCCCTTGAATCGAGGATTCCAACAGAGGGGAAGAAATGGCAGTTGTGGCGGCTTCCTTGGCTCGGGATTTTCCAGAAGCAATGCCAACACCCATGAGAGCGGAACCGGCATCAGCCATAACTGCTCGCACATCGGCAAAGTCAACATTCACCAGTCCGGGCAGATTGATGATATCCGAAATTCCCTGAACGCCCTGGCGCAAAATGTCATCGGCAATTTGAAACGCTTCCTGTACAGGAGTTTGTTCGGAGATCACAGACAAAATTTTGTCGTTCGGGATCACGATCAGCGTATCCACCCGGCTCTGCAGGGCAGCAATTCCCTCGTCTGCTTGAAAACCACGCCGCCGGCCTTCAAACGTAAACGGGCGAGTGACAACTCCTACCGTTAAAGCACCCAATTCCTTGGCCACCTCAGCCACAATTGGTGCAGCCCCCGTTCCTGTACCGCCACCCATACCACTGGTGATAAAAATCAGGTCAGAGTTATCCAGAGCTGCGGCAATCTCATCCCGTGATTCTTCCGCTGCTTTTTGCCCGATCGCCGGATTTCCTCCGGCCCCAAGTCCTCGGGTCAGCTTTTGCCCAAGTTGAAGACGATTGGGGGCAACAGACTGGGTTAAAGCCTGGGCATCTGTATTAACAGTCCAGAACTCCACACCGGAAATATTGCTGGCGATCATGCGATTGACGGCATTGCCACCCCCACCACCAACACCAATGACCTTAATTCTCGCTCCACCTTCTAGCACATTAGTTTCACTCCTGGTTCGTTCAGAGGACAAACTTTTGGCAGATTGCTTGTTATGGTTGCGGGGAACCGTCGCTTCAAACACACGAGCTGGGGGAGGTGTATCTAATAGTTCCGCTATATCTGCAAGTTCCGCCAGTTCCGATTCATCACCGAAAAGGGGAACGTCCTCCTGCTCAAGCTCTACTGTACTATCAAATGGATCACTATCAAATGGATCAAAGGAAATTTTATTATTTAGTGTCATTGGCAGTTGGGTGTCACAGTCAGGTTAAGGAGCCGTCTGGATGAGAAGAGATCTATGGCGTTCAGAGGGGTACTCTGTTGCATTCAAATACTATAGGGTAAGTCATGGAAAAAACCAATGAATTGTGAGGAGTTGATGAATCAGACTGAAGAAATGGATTGATCCCACTCGGACCTGAGTTTGAAGTTTTGGTTGTTATGGGGTTGGGCGGGGCGGCTGTTGATTGTTCGCTCCAGCTTTAACCGCTTCCCGGACCTGGATTAAAGGGCGTTCTGGATTGGTTAAGTCAATGTAAAGAACCTGTTGGGGATTCATATAGCGGGGTAGCTTTTCCATGCGGGTCAGGGCTTTTAGTTGTTCAGGAAAGCTCTCATTATAAGGTCCGAGACGAACCCGACCTAACGCAGTTTCCAGGATCAAATTATTAGTCGATCGCCAATCAACCGTTGTAATTTTAATTGGGCTTTGCCGAATCTGACGATACATCATGGCCCAACTGGTCTGGCGGGACTGAGTTAAAGTCATCAGCGGACTGTCAACCGTAAGATCCGTCTTGCTGAGTTGCTTTTTCGCTGCTGGGGGAGCAGGGGTAAATAAGCCCAAAACGGTTAAAGTTGGCAATTTGCCAGAGGTTTGTAAACGGGGATAACTGCTCAGCGGAGCAACCCGACCGCGACTATCTAATAGCCAGATGCCGGCAGGTCCCTGTTGCACTGGGGTGGGTTTGAGATCCTGTCTCAGGATGCAGCGTTGACCCATAGGATTGGCTGTGCCAGCGCACAGGGTTTTAGCGATCGGGGTTTGTTCCTGCACTTCAAGAATCACTTGGGGAGGAAACAGTTGGCGGGTAATCAGGGCTTTCTGAATGGGCAGGGTCGTCTCCAGAGTGCTGGCCAACACTTGGGGCTGGAGCCGAAATAAGGACTGGGGATACTGGAGGGGGAGCAACGCTTGGATGGCTGTTCCTGAGAGAGTATGGTTGCCGCGGATAGTTACCTGATTGGGACGATCGATGGCCCAACGGGGTAAACTAGCCAACCACAGCAAGCTGCCGGCCAGCCCACAGATCGCTAACGTGCGCCAGGCGGAGATTAGAAACTTAAGCCGTTGTTGTCCCCGCAGTTGTCGGCGGCGATTGAGAATAGCCTGTTCGGAAGGGGGAGATGCCCTGCCCATGCATGTTCCTCCGGATCTGGGGAATGGAACTCTGGTGGAATAGAAAAGGTCTATCAGACAGACCGATCCAGAGCTATGCTCTCTAAGTTAGAGCTTCTCTGCAAACCGGGCAATCCTGGAGCGGTTGAGCCATTTATCTCTGTTGATAGAGGTAAGGTAACCATCCTGGGAGTGGTTTTTTTGATGAGGTCTGGGGAGGTGTTAAGATACCCGAAGTCTATACTCTCAAATGGGTATAGATTTTACAGAAACCCCAGTGTTCTTACGCCCTTGCCGTTCTGTTTCCCCCAACCTTTCCGCATCCTTAGCATTACTTATAGAGTCCTTGCATGAGCCTGTTTCTTTCCCCCCGTTCCTTCCGGCATCCCTGGCTGTTCTCAACAACCCTTGCCACCGCACTCATCCTGCCCATGGGTGTTCGGGCCCAGCAACCCTCAAATCCTGCTCCCAGCGGTACTCCACCCAGTGTAGAAATTGTCAGCCCAGCTTTACCGGCGGGGGGAGCTTATACGATCGAAGGCGGGAAGCGGCTCATGGCGGATGCAGCCAGCGCGATCGGTGCACAAAACTACAGCTTGGCAGCCAAAAAACTTCAGGATGCCCGGTTGATTATGAACCAGATGTCCAATTTCTATCAGAGCCTCAGTGCCAGTTTTCTAGGAATTGACAATCAAGCCTCCGACAGCAGCCGACGTAAAGCTTTAGAAACAGCCCAACTACGGGACCAGGCTACCTATCAACTGGCTCTGGTTTACCGGGCCAATAACCAGCCTGAACTGGCGGTTCCCCTGTTGGTGGAGATCATTCGTAGCCAAAATCCAACTCGGGATCTGGGGCAGAAAGCCTATCAGCAACTCCTGGAGTTGGGGTTTGTCGATATTCCCTATCCAAGGCAGGGGATTGTTGCCCCCACCCCACCGGCCTCTGCTCCCACAACGCCCCCACCGGCCTCTGCCCAACCCAAGCCATCTCCCTAAAACTAACTATGGTGCAGACCTCTATAATTGAAAGTTGAAGTGGAAAGGACTTCAGCGACGGCAACTCTCAATCAGAATGGCGTGAAGGAAACGGCATGATTAGTCCAGATCAGTTGATGACGATGATCCAGTCCGGTTTGCCCGATGCTCAGGTGCAGGTGCAGGATCTGACCGGTGGCGGAGATCACTATCAAGCTGTAGTCGTTTCGTCCCTATTTGTGGGGAAAAAGCGATTGCAGCAACATCAGTTAGTCTATCAGTCCCTGCAGTCGGCCATGGCGACGGAGCAAATTCATGCCCTAGCTCTCAAAACCTATACTCCCCAGGAGTGGGAAACCCTGAGTCAAGTGTGACTGGTGTCTACTTTTCAGCAGGAACCATGACTGCTGAGTGAGGGGCTGTTGTACTGATTGACTGACAGATTTTGGCTGATTAACCTTAGCTGTTTAGCTGTTGCTTGACCCATTTATTATTGCAGGAAAATCCTATGACTCCAGAATTGAAAGAGCGGATTGACAATCTTATGCAGGAAAATAAGATCCTTGTCTTTATGAAGGGATCTAAGTTGATGCCCCAATGTGGCTTTTCCAATACGGCTGTACAAATTTTGAATAGTCTGGGAGTGCCCTACGCTACTGTGGATGTTTTAGCTGATTACGATATCCGCCAGGGGATCAAGGAATACTCCAACTGGCCGACCATCCCTCAGGTTTATATCAACGGTGAGTTTGTTGGTGGTTCAGATATTCTGATTGAGCTTTACCAGAACGGTGAATTGCAACAGATGGTGGAAGTCGCTCTGGCCTCCTGAGGCTTAACCACCGGAGCGGAGGAATTGTAAAATCCCCCGGGCGATCGCCTGAGCCATTTGATCTCGCCAGGCAGGATTAGCGAGCCGGGGGGCATCCTCTGCACCTGTGACAAAACCGACTTCCACTAGAGCCGAGGGCATAGTTGTATTCCGGGTCACGTAAAAGCGGGCAACTTTAACACCGCGATTGCGCATGTTGATGCTGGACAGAATGCTATTTTGAATGGCTGAAGCCAAATTGCCGGAACGGGGGCGGCCGGGACTGTAAAACGTTTCTACCCCATTGATGTCAGGGCGGCTCATACTGATGGCGTTGGCATGAATGCTGACAAAAGCATCGGCATTGACTCGTTCTGCCAGGGCAACGCGGGGACCGAGATTTAAATCCCGTTCGTCTGTGCGGGTCAGGTAAACTAGAATGCCCTGTTGCTGCAGCAGGCGGGAGACTTTTAGACCAATATCCAGAACGACATCGGTTTCCCGTAGGCCACCAATCCCAACAGCCCCAGGATCAGGACCGCCGTGTCCAGGATCAAGCACAACGATGCGTCGCCCACTGGGAACAGGTAGGGGAGGTTGGGGAAAAGGATTGGGGAAGGGAGCGGTAACGGGGGGCTGTCCCGGTGGGGGAAAGGGGGAGGCCGTGGTGCCAGTACGCTGCAGTTGCAAAAGGAGGGACTGAGAATTGAGGCGATTCACTCCCTGAATCCGTACTCCAACAGCGGGTTGGATGAGAACTGAGATGGTCTGGGGATCGTCCTGGCGCAAGCGGACGAGGGAAAGGGCGCTTCCTTCTCCCAGGCGAGGTTCCTGCACCTGCTCTCCCAACTGTGCTCCCCGCACCCGAATGCGATACAGGTTGCCCTCCCACCCGGTGGTGTAGGTTAGGGGGAGATCGCTGCGGATCAAGAGTTGATTACCGCCGAGGGCAATATCAGTAATTGTTGCTAGTTGCTCGGCAGAAGCTGTCTGGGCTGCAGCGCTGGGAATAAGACTAAAGCTACCCTGGGGACGATCGCCCCTCACCCCTCCCTCTGGCAAGAGGACAACCCCACCAAAACGGCTAACACTGGCTGACCAATTCGCACTGTCTGGGTCAACCATCAGCGTGATCCGAACTTTATTTTGTTCCTGGTTCACCTGTAACTTATCAACCCTGAAGCGATTAATCTCAAATGACTGAGAGGGAAATTGGGGGGCCAGGGATAAGCCTTCCAGGTTAATGTCAATTTGTTTGCGGTTGCGGTTCCGCTTGATATCGACCCGACGAGGACTGCTCGTAGTGCTGAGATAAAGCCCATCCGGGGTGACGCGGATATCAGTTAACTGAGGCGAGGTGGATAACGGAGGCGAGGTGGACGGGGTGGGTGGACGGTCCCTTCCAGTGGAGCGGGGGGGAATGGATGGAGAAGGGGGAATGGATGGAGAAGGGGGCAACGAAGGGGCATCTGTTCCTGCGATCAGTTGAGGGGTGGGTAATTGCACTGACCAGTTGGTTGCTGTAGATCCCTGAAAGCTGATCTGGTTGGGATCAAGAGTGTAACCCGGTGCCAGTTCAATCACAATCCGTGTGGTTTGCCTGTCGAATTGGGCCACCCGGACTGAACGAACTGCCCCATTCAGGCTTTGGGTCATGGTGGGACGGCCCAGGACAATGCCAGGAAGATCGATCACCAGGCGGGTGGGGTTGGGAATCAGTTGGGCGGTTGGTTGAACAGCTGCACTGGTGCGAAATTCTAGGCGAAAACGGTTTTGATCAAATCTCCAGAACCGCAATTCTGTAGCCCAGGTGGGCAAAGCGATCAGTGCTGAACCTAACAGCCCCCAAACCAGCGAGTGGGAAACCCAGCGGTAGGTTGTGCTGTGGGTTAATTTCTGTTTCGTGGGGATTTGCCCCATCCCATCTCTCCCTTAACTAACTCCAACACAGGGGTTGGATTGAACACTTGGATTGAACACTTTGGTGGCACGGGTTGATTGACTATTCTTTAAGTGCGACTCGCAGAAGAAGAAGATGCAGTTTTTGAAGCCTGAGCAGCGCTGAGTTGGCCTGCCAGGTTCTTGCGATCGCAGTGCCGTGACGTAGCAGGGAGGGAAAAAGTTTCAGGCTACCGAGGTAAAACCCTCAGAGAATTTCTACAATTCCCCGCTGGCCATCAATCCGAACCCGTTGTCCCTCCTGCAGCCGATGGGTTGCGTGGGCAACTTCCATCACGGCGGGAATCCCATACTCGCGGGCCACAATTGCCCCGTGGGAAAGCCGTCCTCCCACTTCAGCAATCAGTCCTCCGGCATGGGCTAATAGTGGGGCCCAACCTGCATCAGTATAGGGGACAACCAAAATAGTTTGACGATCGATTTCCGTCAGTTGCTCAAAATTGAGCAGGACTTTCACCCAGCCTTCTACCTGACCAGGGCTGGCTCCAATCCCCTGGATAGTCTCTTTGGCCTGCCAGGGACTTAACTCCAGGTGGATGGTGATGGGGCTATTGCCGTAAACCACGGGGGGAACGGTGATCTGCCGATCCTGTGCCATTTGCTGACGGCGGGCTGTAATTAGTTGCTTGAACTGCTCCACGGGAACATCGGTGGGGTACTCAATCGCGGTGGCAATCTCTGTAAACTCTAAAAAGAAAATATCTCCCGATTGCTCCAGCAGGTTTTCTTGTAGCCACAGTTGCTCCAGTGCAACAAAACTCCAGCGCAGGTGGGCCAGTAACTGACTATAGAGGGCCGACACTGTTCCTTTCAGATTAAAGCGTTCCTGCACAAGCTTCACCTGCCAGCTTTTACGGGGTGTTGGTGGACGGGTGGGTGGGGCTGGTGGTTGGCGGAGATACTGGCAGAATAGGGCGCGCAGGGGTTGGGGGTCTTCCCGCCAGGTGGGGACAGCAATATCGGTGGCGACGGGACTCATATAGCCATAGGTTGCTAAAAAGCCCTGCCATTGGTTCAGCACCTTTGCTCCAGCAACAGAGTTGGTGAGCTGTGCAAATAAGTCTTCTGCTGAAACGTCTAATAATTCGCCTAACTGCTGCCGTGCCTCAGTGGCGATCGCTTGCAAATGGCGTAAAGCTGCGGTTTCCGGTACCTGGCTCGTGTCCAGATCCCGATCGGCAACCTTTAAAACCGCCTGGTTCAGGGCTGCACTGAGGGGCGCGAGAATACTGTAGTAAGTGGCAACTTCCAGACCCTGCAAAATCTGATGGATACGCTGCAGCAGGTCAGGGGCAGACAGGCGATCGACGGGGTGTTCTCCCAGTTGGGTCAGCAGGGGTAGCAATTTTTGCCGTTGATCCCGACGAAAATCTTTAACCAGTTGTCGTTCTCGCCCCAACAGTTTGAGTAAACCGGGCAGTTTGGCCAGGGTGGAGGCCAGGGCAGGTTTACCCAGTTTGGCTCCACGGGTAAGAAACTCCAGACTGGAGGCTGGCAGGCCCATCCGCTGGAAGATTTGTCCCAACAGCGAGGCATTAAAGTAGGCCCGTCCCTGGTGCAGGGTAGCGGTTTGGGTAAAATCTAAGTCCCTGGCTTGCTGACCCAGTACGATCGTAAAAATTTGCCCCCATACGCCACAGGTGAGGGGACGGTTAATTGACCAGGTGAGGGGATGGATCAGTCCTGGAATCACTTCGGCGGCAATCTTGCGGGTCCAGATCGGCAGCAATGTAGTAATTGGTCGAGCTTGTAATAGCCACAGGGTTTGACCGTCGTAACTCCACTCAATGTCCTGGGGAATGCCATGATAGCGGTCTTCCAGTTCCCTGGCTAAGCGGGCCACCTGCAGGAGGAGGTGAGGGGGCAGGTCACCAGGCTCACCCTGTAGGCTTAAATCCTCAGATGCTTCCTGATCGACAGGAAAAATGACCTGGTAACACTCCGGCGTAGTCTGCCCGGAAACCACCGCCTGGGCTCCCCCCGGTAAGGCTTCGATCGCCACCGCATTCAAACCGGATTGAACCGGATCGCGGCTGAAGGCCACCCCGGAAAAGATCCCCCGCACCTGCACCTGGACTAAGACTGCCATGCCCGCTTCCCCCAGTCCCCGATCCTGGCGATACTGCACCGCACTGGGATCGTTATAAAACCCCTGGCACTCAGCGATCGCGTTCATCAACTGCCCTCGAGAGGTGACCTGGAGGATGGTGTGATATTGTCCAGCGGCTGAGGCCTGTTCCGAATCCTCACCGATCGCGGAGGAGCGCACCACCAGGGGCAGTTCAGGCGAGGGAGACAGGGAAGCAATCAGGGGTTCAGGATCATCACCGGGGGGGAGTACCCAGCCCATCGGCACCGTATAACCCCAGCGTTTTAATTGCGACAAAACGGCAGCTTTGGCTCCGACTTTCTGGGAATCAAGGGGGTGATCCAGACTGAGAATGGCCCGATCACCCTGAAAAAATTTGAACATCCGCCGAGAGCTGGCTTGGGCCCGCTGGTTACCTAAATCCAGATCGTCTTCCATACGTTGATAGATCCAGTACAACAAACTACTGAGGGCGATCGCTACCAGGGTTTCGCTGACCCGTTGCCGCTGTAGCCCAATGATCAGGGGAAATAGAATCAGAATTCCGATCCGTCCCAGTTTTCGCTCCCGCAGTAGGGTAAAGCTGATGCCACCAATGATGAAGATCAGCAAAGCCACCTGCCAATCGTAGGCCACACAGCCCCAAACTAGATTGGTGGTTCCTGCTCCCCTCCCCAGCCAATAGCGACCACTGACTAAGGCTAGCAGAGCGATCAGCTCCCAGGTGGGATCGGTAAAGGAAGCGCGGGCCAGCCAGACGGCAAAAAAGCCTTTTCCGGCTTCCACCAGCACGGCACCGATCCCAGCCACTGTGCCACCGTGATAAAACGCTGCCGAAACACCGATATTCCCTGTACCTAATTGCGCTAATTGCCGTCCAGAGAGCCAGCGGGTCAGCCAACCTGTTAGAGGCAAGCCGCCCACCAAGAACGAGAGGAGCAAAACCAGTAATCCACCCCAAACCTGATCCAGTCCCATGCTCATCCGTTTCCGTTGCTTTTTAGTTCACCTTAAATCAATTTGCCCCTGAGATGACCAGTCTTTAGGGTTTCAAGCCGTTTGATTTTCTGGTCAGTGGAGTGGCTCCTCGTTCAGGGGGATGATTAAAACTAACACTGCAACCGTTTGATCTGTTCGATCCCCTGGATTGGCCGGACGATCGCCAGCCTCTGAAAGTTCATTGTCCAGCTATTTTTCTCGGTCTTTCGAGTATAGAAGTCGGAGGTTCAGGCTTTTTGCTCGACGGTTCAGTTTTTTTGCTCGACGGTTCAGTTTTTTTGCTCGACGGTTCAGTTTTTTTGCTCGACGGTTCAGTTTTTTTGCTCGGATGTTCAAGCTCAGAACTCGACCTTTCAGGCTTTTTGCTCGACGGTTCAGGCTTTTTGCTCGGATGTTCAAGCTCAGAAGTCGGAGGTTCAGGCTTTTTGCTCGACGGTTCAGGCTTTTTACTCGACGGTTCAGGCTTTTTGCTCGGATGTTCAAGCTCAG
>ERZ1066117.1007-NODE-1007-length-16191-cov-5.281358_pt1 | contig 16191 bp, 11 predicted proteins | sample MGYA00382764_ERZ1066117 | MGnify/ENA primary metagenome ERZ1066117 (study PRJEB33369, sample SAMEA5778347) | biofilm metagenome | biome: Industrial cooling water; feature: Water cooling tower basin; material: Biofilm | place: United Arab Emirates | collected...
TTGGGCCGACTCCCCCCGCCGGCGCGGGCTATCTGTTTCCCACGCTCCACAATGCGGCCACGAAGATCGAAGTCGAGAAGTTCAATCGGGTGACGATCCAGCGAAAGAATCCGGCGGCGGACGACATCGTGCTCGAACGCGATCCGGAAACCTCGACCTGGCGGATCACCGAACCACGCAACTTCGCCGCCGACGCTGCCCACGTCAGCAACCTGGTGCTGAACCTGCACTCGGCCAAGTACGACACTGAGGCCAAGCCGGTTTCGTGGCGGACGGCGGGCTTGTACGCGCCCTCGCGGATCGTGAATTTGGAGGCGGGCGACCGCATGGTCACGCTCACCATCGGCGAGGTGACCGAGGGCGAGGAGCGAGCCGTCGCCTATGTCGAATCGTCGGACCGCAAGGGCGAGGTGCTGGTGGTTCGCAAGGGCGAGATACGCACGGCCTTGGAGGGGCTGAATTACTTCCGTGCCAAGGAAATCCTTCCCGGCGCCAGCGAGGCCGACCGCCTCAAGATCAGCCAGGGGAGCAAGCAGGTCGAACTGTCGCGATTGCTGGGTAAGTGGCGCTATGTCCGCCCGGACTATGGCGAAGCCGAAGTGGGCGACCTGCTGGCGGCCCTGGGGGCAGTTCGCGTCGCCTACACCGACGAGGAGACCAACGATTTTGTCGCCACGGATGTCAAGGACCTGGCCAAGTATCATCTGGATGCCAGCAAGGCCGAGGTGCTGACCATCGAAACCACCCAGGGGGGGCGAAGCGTCCAGGCGCTCATCGGCGTGAGCAAGAAGGAGGGCGAAAAGGTTTTCGCCACCACCCTTCGTGATCCCAAGAGCAAGAGTTTTGACATCGTCAAGGTGCCCGCGGCGAGCGTGGAGCGCTTCCAGAAACTGCTGGACGACCCCGGAAGCCTGCGAGACAAAAACCTGGTCCGGCTGGAGGGCAGCCCCGACGCCATCGACGTGAAGAACCCCTTTGGCCTGCTGGAGTTCCGGCGCCCCGATGCAACGCGTGACTGGGAACTTTATCGCGGCAACATGCCCGTGAAGGTTGACCTCGCCGAGGTGCGCAAACTGGTCGATGGCCTCAACCGCAAGGATCAGGTTCTGAGCTTCCCCGATCCTTCCAGGCGAAAGGAGTTGGGGCTTGAGGGGCCCAACGTGATCGAGGTGACCGTGTGGGCCGACAGCCTGGTCGCGCCGGAAGCGAAGAAAGAGGACAAGGAAGACAAGGAGACGCCCCGGGCAGGCAAACCCAGCTTCCGCAAGGACGCAAAGCCGGTGGCCGTGCTGCGATTTGGTTCGCGGCAAGGCGATGGCGTGGCGGTTGAACGCATCTGGGGCGACTCCAAGGTGCTGGTGCTCGCGCCGCGGGAGTTGCTGGCCATCGTCGATCAGCGACCGCTGGACTTCTTCGACAAGACCGTGCCGCCGTTCAATCCAGGCTCAGCCGAAGAAGGCGTGACGCGCATCGAGATCAATCGCGATGGCATGCGTTACGATCTGAAACTCGAAAAGGGCGACTGGAAGATCATGGCTCCCGAGAACCTCAAGGGACGCACGGCCAACGACGAGGTGATCCGAGCTCTGCTAGGGGATCTCAATCGCATTCGCGCGAAGGAGATCGTGGCCGAGCAGGCCGACGCCAAGGTGCTCGGCAGCGAGTACAACCTGGAAAAACCGCCGGTGAGCATCGTGGTCACGCTCACGAAGGACGGCAAGGAGGTTCCCTATCGCTTCGATTTCGGCAAGGCACGCGGCGAAAAGGGCGTCTATGCCAAGGTGAGCGGAAGCCCGGCCATCTACGTGGTCGATCCCGTCGTCTATGCCGCCTCGGCCCGGGATCTGCGTGATACCACGGTGCTGAGTTTCGACCCGGCCGAGGTGGTCAGTGCCTCGTTCAAGGGCTGGCAAAAGCTGCTCGGTTCGCCGACCACGCTCACCGTCGAGCGCAAGGAGGGGACATGGGTGGTGAAAGACAAGGCGGACTTCAAGCTCGATGCGGGCAAGGTGGACGATTTCCTGCGGGGGCTGTCTCGTCTCCAGGCGGAGAAGTTTGTGGCCACCGGTCAGGGATTGGCCTTTGCCGAGGGCGCGTTCGAGGTGCAACTGACGCTCAAGGACAAGCGGACGCTCACGCTGCTGGTCGGGGCCGAAGAGAGCGGCGCGGTGTATGCCCAGTCGAGCGAATTGAAGGGCGAGACGGTGCTGATCCGCACGCCGCTGTTCACGGGCCCGCGCGGAGCGCCTGCCTACTTTAGCAAGTGATGGTCGCAAGGCTGGGGGTGGCGTATGCCCGCGCTGGAGCGAGAAGAGTATGTCGAGCAGGCCTATCTCTTTCGCGCCCTGCGTGAGCGCCTCGCCGACGGCATGGCCACCCAGTCCATCCTGGAAACCGTCGATCAGGAGTTGCTCTCGACCACCCGGCTGCCCATGGCCGTGCAGTTTCTCACCGGTGAGATCAAGCACACGGGGCTGCTCTCGTCGGGATTCATGCGGCTGGGGCACTACTTCACACCGTTTCAGGCGTTCATCCTTCAAGGGGCCGAGGATGAGCGTCTGAAGTTCAGCATCGAGACGGGCCTGCTGATTCTGGAGCGCGAGGCGACCTACCGTGCGGGCAACGTCTCGCCCGCCGGGCTGTTCGTCTTCCAGTTCGAGACCATCAGCCGCAACAAGCTCGGCTATGAGGCCGGACTGCGGGCCATGCGTGACGATGCCTATTACGACCCCGACTGGCGTGAGTTTCTGGACTCGCTCAAGCAGCAACTCGGGCTGGTCGATTTTGCCGATATCATCTACGCACGCTCGCATCTGTATGTGAATGAGATGCAACGCATCGACCCGAACTACGAGCCGCCCGTGCCGCCGCTCTTTGGCGAGAAAGAGGGCAAGATCGCCAAGGCCAACCGGGGCCGCGATCCGCTGTACCTGTTCGCGGCGTTGCAGCGCCACCTGGGCTATCCCGAGGTGCCGCGTGTCAAGGAGCGCGACGACGTGACCCACCGCATCGAGACGCTTGTGACTCGCATTCGTGATCTGGAAACCCGCATGCGGCTCATGGAGATGGAGCAGCGTGGCACCCTGGATATCAGCAAGTTGATCGACCCGGAGAAGTTACTCAAGAAAGATGACGACTGGTGAGGATGCCTCGTCGGCTTTGGGTTGTATCATGAGGGGAAACGAACTCGCCTCACGAGAGAGACCCGATGAAGATTCACGAGTATCAGGCCAAGGAATTGCTCGCCGCCGCCGGAGCGCCCATTCCCAAGGGCATCGTTGTCCGCACGCCCGAAGAGGCGACGGCCGCCTTTGACGCCCTGGGTGGCCCGGTGGTCATCAAGGCTCAGGTTCACGCTGGCGGTCGCGGCAAGGGTGGCTTTGCCGGCTCGGGCCTGCGTCCGGGTGGGGCCGACGAGCCGGAAACGATCGCGTCGGTGAAGCACGTTTTCGAGGGAGTGAAGGCAGATGCCCCCAAGCTGGGCGGGGTCAAGTTCATCTCGAAGAAGGAAGACATCGCCCCCGTTGCGGAAGTCTATTTCAAGTATCCGCTGGTGACGATCCAGACGGGCGAGGCCGGCCAGAAGGTGGCCAGTGCCCTGGTGGTCGAGGCCAAGGAGAAGATCGTCAAGGAATACTACGTCGGCATGGTGCTCGATCGCGCCGTTGGCCTGCCGGTGCTGATGGCCAGCGCCGAGGGCGGCATGGACATTGAGGAAGTGGCGGCTCATCATCCCGAGAAGATTCTGAAGCTGCACGTCGATCCGCTGGTGGGACTGCCCGCCTATCAGGCACGCGACCTGGCGGTCCAACTCGGCTTCACCGGCGATCAGGTGACCCAGGCCGCCGACATCATGGTGGCGCTGACGAAGGTGTTCCTGGAGAAGGACGCGACGCTGGTGGAAATCAACCCGCTGGGGGTGATGGAGACCGGCAAGGTGATGGTGATCGACGCCAAGATCGACTTTGACGAGAACTCGCTGTTCCGGCACCCCGAATTGAACGCCCTGCGCGACGAGACCGAAGAAAACCCCGCCGAACGCCGTGCGGGCAAGGCCGGCCTCACCTACATCGCCCTGGATGGCAACATCGGCTGCCTGGTCAACGGCGCCGGCCTGGCCATGGCCACCATGGACATCATCAAGTATCACGGCGGCAATCCGGCCAACTTCCTCGACGTGGGCGGTGGCGTGACGGCGGCCGGGGCCATTGAGGCGTTCCGCATCATCCTCAGCGATCCCAAGGTCAAGGGCGTGCTGGTCAACGTGTTCGGCGGCATCGCCAGCTGTGCGACCATCGCCGACGCCCTGGTCCAGGCCGGCCGTGAGGTGGGCTTCCAGGTGCCGGTGGTGGTGCGTCTGGAAGGCAACAAGGTCGAGGAAGCACGGCAGATCCTCACCGCGGCCCAGAAGGACCTGCCCACGATGCAGACGGCCACCGACCTGACCGACGCGGCACGAAAGGTGGTCGCCGCTGCCGGGAAGGTGTAAGGTCATGCGCCGCGAAGAGATCCTGGCCGTGTTGCGGGCGGTGCCCTTCCGCCCGTTTCTGCTTCGGATGTCCGACGGCCGGACGTTCGAGATTCGGCACCCCGATCTGGTGTTGCCGACGCTCTCGACCGTCCACGTCGGCCTACCCGGCAGCACCCCCGACGCCGCCGACCAGGTGATTATCCTGTCGTTGGTCCATGTGGTGTCGATCGAATATCTCCAGGCGATCGCCGGCAGCAACGGCAGCACGGGGAGCAATCCATCATGACGGCGGAGGAGTTCGCCGTCTGGTGCGAACGCTCCGAGAACGTCGAACGACGGTGTGAACTCGTGGATGGCATGCTCGTGGAATCACCGCTTGGCGATGAACGGCATGGGTTACTGCTGTCCTGGATTGGATATCTGATTCACCGTGCCATCGGTCTCACGGGACAGGGGACGGTGGTAGGACGGTGCGGCCTCGTGCTGGAAGAGCGACAGGGAACCGTTGTCATCCCCGATTTGTGCGTGTTCTCCCCATTTTTATCTTATGAGCAACTCTCACCGCGTCATTCCACCCGTATCCCTTCGCTGATCGTCGAAATCCTCTCGCCCCACGATCGCTGGACAGCCATGCAGCGGCGGATCACGCAGTACCATCAACGCGGCGTCGGGTTGGTGTGGGGTCGATCCCGACACGCGGGAGGTCACGGTGCATCGACTGGGGCAACCGGCCGAGACGCTCGACGAGACGCAAACGCTCTCGGGCGACCCCACGCTACCGGGCTTCACGCACAATTCACTACGGCTTCTTCATCGCGTTCCTATTCTGAGGGCATCACTCTCTTGAGGAATGCTCATGCTCGATCTTGCTCGTCTTGCCGAGGCCATCTGCTACGAAGGTGGCGTCTCGCGTCGGTTGTTTCTCGCCTATGGCTCGGCGCTGGCCACGCTGCCGCTGCTGGCGTCGCGTACCGCTGCGGCGGATCGCACCAAATTTGATGCCGATCCGTTTTCTCTGGGAGTCGCCTCGGGCGACCCAGATGCCACCAGCGTGGTGCTGTGGACACGTCTCGCCCCCAAGCCTGCCGAGCCTGAGGGCGGCATGAAGGCCGAGGCGGTGAAGGTGACCTGGGAGATCGCCGAGGACGAAGCCTTCACCCGGGGCGTGACGAAGGGCGACGCGATCGCCAGCCCCGCGCTGGGCCACAGCGTGCATGTCGAGGCGCGCGGCCTGAAACCCGATCGCTGGTATTTCTTCCGCTTCCGCGCGGGCGATGCCACCAGCCCCATCGGCCGCACGCGCACGCTTCCCGATGCCGAGAGCACCCCAGACAGGCTGACGTTCGCCTTCGCCTCCTGCCAGCACTACGAGCAGGGCTACTACACGGCCTACAGCCAGATGCTCAAGGACACGCCGGATCTGGTGTTTCACCTGGGCGACTACATCTACGAGTATCCGCACAACCCCAAGGCCAAGGCCAAGCTCGTCCGCAAGCACACGGGGCCGAAGGACCGAAAGATCAAAACGCTGAACGATTACCGCGAACGCCACGCGCAGTATCGCTCCGATCCCTACCTGAACAAGATGCACGCCGCGTGCCCCTGGTTCGTCACCTGGGACGATCACGAGTTCGATAACAACTACGCCAACGACATCCAGGAAAAGCAACCCAAAAATGCCCCACGCACGGCGCCGGCCGACTTCCTCATCCAGCGGGCGGCCGCGTATCAGGCCTACTACGAGTTCATGCCGCTACGCAAGCGATCGCTGCCGCGCGGGGCGGACATGATGCTCTATCGCAAGGCGTCCTTCGGTCGGCTCGCCGAGTTCTTCGTGCTCGATACGCGCCAGTATCGCACCCCGCAGCCCAATGACGACGGCCTGAAGCCACTGAACGCCGAGGCGCTCAAGAACACCAACACGATCCTGGGCCGCAAACAAAAAGGCTGGCTCCAGGCAGGGCTCCTCGAATCCACGAGCACCTGGAACGTCCTGGCTCAACAGGTGATGATGGCCATGGTCGGCTTCCCCGTCAAGGGCGAGAAGGAAGGCGACGACGAGCCGAAGTTCGCGATGGACCAGTGGCCCGGCTACGCCCACGAACGCATCGAACTGATGCGCTGGTTGGCCGAGCGCAAGATTAGCAATCCGGTGGTGCTCACGGGTGACATCCACACCAACTGGGCGAATGATTTGCGTGTGGATGATCGCAAGAACGAATCTCCCATCGTTGCGACCGAATTCGTCTGCACCAGCATCAGTAGCGGCGGCAATGCCTCGTGGGTCACGCCCGAGGCACAGAAGGTCATTCCGAGCAAGAACCCCGGCGTGCGGTTCCTGAATGGCGAGCGCGGCTACGTTCGCTGCGTCGTCACTCCCAAAACCTGGCAAAGCGACTACGTCGTGTGCGAAGACGTGCTCCAGGCAGCGGGCAAGATCGCGACGCGGGCCTCGTTCGTCGTCGAGGCGGGCCAGGCCGGCATGAAGAAGGCCTGATGCGAAAAAGAGCGCCCTTCCCGCGGAGGGGCGCTCTCGCCAAGACATTCTCAGACGTTATTCATCTTCATCCGCCACCATCTTGGCGTTTTTGATGATCTGTTGTTGCACATCGCCGGGTACCGGGTCGTAGTGGCTGAATTCCAGGCTGTACGATCCCGTGCCGGCCGTGATGCTGTCGAGGGTGGCCTTGTAGCGCGTCATCACGCCAAGCGGGGCCATGCCGACGATGAGCGCCATGTCGCCGGGTAGGCTATCCTGGTTTTCGATGCGCGCCCGTTTCGTGTTCAGGTCGCCCAGGATGGCTCCCGTGTAGCGAGTCGGCGCCGTCACCTCGAAATGCACGATCGGCTCCAGAAGCACCGGCCGCGAGGCGAGCACCGCATTTTTGAAAGCGATGCGGGCCGCGATCTTGAACGCCGCCTCGCTGCTATCCACATCGTGGTACTTGCCAAAGTGCACCTCCACGGCCAGATCCTGCAGACGGTAGCCTGCCAGAGCGCCGCGTTCGAGCAGTTCGCGGCAACCTTTCTGCACGCCGGGGATGTACTGCGGCGGAATCGAGCCACCGACGATGGTGTCGATGAAGCCGAAATTGTGCTCGACATCGTAGGTGCAGTGATCCTCGCGAATCTTCTCGAACCGGCTCTTGTTCGCGAAGCGTTCCAGGAACTCGTCCCGTGTGTGGATGTCCCGATCCAGTGGATACACCCGCAGGTGCACCTCGGCGAACTGGCCCCGGCCGCCCGACTGCTTCTTGTGCTTGTGCATCCCCTCGCCCGCGGCCGTCACCGTTTCGCGGTAGGGTACCTTGGGTTCGTGAACATTCACATCCAGGCCGTAGCGGCGTTTGAGACGTTCCCGCATGACTTCCAGGTGAAGCTGGCTCATGCCGGTAATGACCATCTCGTGCGTCTGGGGATCGCGAGTGACCTTGAACGTCGGGTCCTCGTTGGCGATCTTGGCCAGACTGCCTGAAATCTTCTGTTCGTCGCCGCGTGCCTTGGGTTCGACCGCCAGGCCAAAGAGCGGCTGGGGGAACTGCGGCTCGTCGAGGCGCGGCGGATGGGCGTGGTTGCTGATGGTGTCGCCGATGTGCAAATCGTCCACCTTGCTGATGGCGATGATGTCGCCGGCCACCGCGTCGTGGATGGCCACATGCTTGGCCCCCTGCATCATCATCAGGCCGCCGCTGCGGGCCGGTTTGTCGGTGCGGGCATTGACGATCGGCTGATCCTGCTTGATCGTGCCCGAGAACAGTCGCACGAAGCTGAGGTTGCCCACGAACTTGTCGCTCACCGCCTTGAACACCTGGCCGATCACCTCGCCGTTGGGGTCGGCCTTGACGGGGATGTCCACCTCGCCGCTGCCGTTCTGGGCATGAGCGATGCGTGGTGGGGCCTGGGTGGGATCGGGGGCGAAGTCGGCCACGGCCTCCAGGAGTTCGTTGATGCCGATGTTCTTCTTGGCCGAGGCACAGAAGATGGGGATGAGGGTGCCGGCCTGGATGGCACGGGGGATGGCGGCCATGAGTTCCTGGGTGGTCACGTCGCCCTGTTCGAGATAGCGTTCCATGAGGGCGTCGTCGCATTCGACGATGGCGTCGATGAGTTGCGTGCGAGCGGCCCGGAGATCGACACTGCACCCGGGCACCTTGCCCGTGCCGTGGGTCAGAACGCAGACGACGCCGCTGAAGCCGGGGCCAGGATTGATCGGCGCATTGAACAGGACGCAGTTCTTGCCAAACGTCTCGCGAATCGATTCCAACGTGGCGGCGAAGTCGGCATTCTCGCAATCGAGTTTGTTGATGACGATCATGCGAGCCAGGCCGCGCCGGGCCGCCTCGTTGAACATGCGCCGGGTGTTGACCTCGACTCCATGAACGGCCGAGACGGCCAGGAGCACGGTTTCGACGGCACAGAGAGCGGAAAGAGCGTTGCCGACGAAGTCGGGCGCACCGGGGGTGACGAGCAGGTTGACGTGATGGTTGTGGTGGTCGAGATGGACCAGGGCGGTGTCGACGGAGAAGTGGTGGCTGCGGGCCTCGTCGTCGTAGTCGGCGACGCTGCTACCCTCGTCGACATTGCCCGGTCGATCGACGGCGTGGGCCTGGTACAGCAGGGCGTCGGCCAGGGAGGTTTTGCCCGACGCCCGATGTCCAACCAGGGCAAGGTTGCGGATGTCTTCGGTACGATACTTCGACATGGGAGAGACTCCTGGAACGGAGTTGGGACGGGTCGGAGGCCCGTCCGAAACGGGTTACCCCGCCGGTGCCGACGGGGACAATCGACGGAACGCCTCGCGAAGATCGAGACGCCCCTCGTAAAGCGCCCGGCCGATGATCGCGCCGGGAACGCCTGCGGTTTGTAATCGCAGCAGGTCGTCCACGTCGGTCACCCCGCCCGAGGCGATCACGTGCAGATGCGGCACCGCCTGGCACAGCGCGGCGGTTGCCTCCACATTCACGCCGCGCATCATTCCATCGCGGCTTATATCGGTGTAAATGACAGCGGCGAGAGGCCACTCGCCCGCTCGCCGCACCAGATCGAGAGCCAACACGTCACTGGTTTGCAACCAGCCGTGGACGGCGACTCTTCCGTCGCGGGCATCGACTCCCAGGGCGATGCGGCCCGGATGTCGTCGGGCGACCTGTTCGCACCATTCGGGGCTTTCCAGTGCCTTGCTACCGAGAATGACGCGCGACACGCCCCACGAGAGCACCTCGGCGAGATGCTCGTCGGTACGGATGCCGCCGCCCAACTGACACGGGACGCCCGCCGCCTCGACAATCGCTCGCACGCTGGGGCCGTTGATGGGTCGGCCTTCGCGAGCACCGTCGAGATCGACCAAATGGAGGAACGTCGCCCCCTGCTCGACCCATTGACGCGCGATCGCGGCCGGGTCTTCGCCGAAGACGGTTTCCTGGGCATAATCGCCCTGGCGGAGTCGCACGCAGCGCCCGCCCCGAAGATCGATGGCTGGATAGAGAATCACGGGTCGTCCCTTTCAGTCGGGCTTGCCCATGAGGACCCCCTCACTGTATTCCGGGCAAGCGGCGGGTACAAGAGGGTGAAGAAGAAATGGTGAAGAAAATCGACGACGCTCATTCGGGGGACGCTCCGCTCTCCAGGGACGATCTGGCCGCGCAGACGCTGACGCTCAGCCACACGCCTTTTCCCGGCCGTTTCCGCACGGCTGAGGGTACGCTCGTGCAACCGCCCGCTGGCTGGGAATGTCTGCCCCCGGGCGATGCCGGGCTGACCCGTCGCGTCAAGGCGCTGGGGCCATCGTGGACCATCGTCGAGAAGAAGGGCCGCAAAACCTTTTCCCACGGGGTCTGGGCGCCGGCGGCCCACATCGCGCAGGCACGGACCGAGATTGCCACCCAGCGGGCCGACCCGGCTCACGCTCGCCGCAAGGTCACCGACGCCGCGCGCCGGGAGCGAACACAGACGGCCTACGTCGAGGACTTCCGCGCCGCCGTGCTGGCGCTGTTGCGCTTCGCGCCGGAGCATGCCGAGGTCGAGGCACGCCTGGCCGATGCCGTCACCGCGCAGGCTACGCCGGTGGGCAGCGGCACCGTGGCGCGGACCCAGCGCATCCCCGTCGAAGAACGGGCCGAGGCCGCCCTGATCGCCTGGCTGCGCCACCAGACAACGACGTATGATCATCTGCACATCGCCCGCATCAAGGGCGAGCGGCGTCGTGTGCGCCGTCTGTTGGCCGAGGGATCGCGCCACCTGCTGGAGGCGCATCGCGTTCACGCCCCCGTTCACGATCGGGCCGCCTGCACGCTCTGTTCGGTGTTGCTGGCCGACAGCGGTTCGTCGGCCGCGGGCGAGTCGGCCTGAACTTTTGGCCGCGCCCGTACCGCCAACAGCGTGTCGCCCATGATCAGCACCAGGGCCGTCCAAATCAGCCCGAAGCCGATCCACTGGTCGCGGCCGAACGCCTCGCCAAAGACGCAGATGGCCGTGAGCAATGGCATGGTGGGGCCGACGTATCGCAGGAAACCGAGCCTGGTCATGGGCAGACGGCCGGCGGCGAGGACGAACCACAACAGCGGAATGACCGTGACCGGGCCGCTGAGCACGAGCACGACATCGCTGGTGAGGCTACCCTGACCAAAGACAACGGTGCCCTGCGTCATGCCATGCAAGACAAACGCCGCCGAGGGCCCGGCCATCAGCAGCGTCTCGAACGCCATGCCCACCGCCCCATCGACAGCGGCGAGTTTGCGCACCAGGCCGTAGAAGGCGAACGACCATGCCACGGTGAGCGCGATCCACGGCACCAGGCCCGACGCCCACATCAGGTAGCCGATGCCCCCGGCGGCGAAGGCGATCGCGAGCCATTTGCCCGGCCGCAGGCGTTCGCCCAGGAGAAAGACGCCGAGCACGACATTACACAATGGGTTGGTGTAGTAGCCCAGGCTGTTCTGCACCGATTGCTTGGAGGCGATGCCGTAGAGAAAGACGTACCAGTTGAGGACAATGAGCACGCTGCTCAGCAGCAGTAACGCCAGGGTGCCCGGCGTGCGGACGATACGGATCAGGTCACGCAATCGCTGCGTCGCCCCCAGGATCAGCAGCAGAAACGCCGCGCTCCAGAAAATGCGGTGGGCCAAAAACTCCAGCGGCATGACGCGCGGCAGCAGAGCCACATAGAGCGGCATCAGTCCCCAGCAGGCATGAGCCGTCAGACCAAAGAGCAATCCGGCGCGTTGCGAGGCGGAATCGTGTGCGTTCATGGACCCATTATAGGCACCGAAACGGCCGCGTCACGGCTCAATCGCCCCCGGCTCGCGTCGCCAGGGCTGGCAACGTAGTCTCGGCCCCGTAGTTCAGGAAATGCACCGAGCCGTCGGCGTGCAGGAACTGCGAGCCACCGGAGTGAAAGCTCCAGAAGTGCCAGTACGAGCACGCGTCGGCCTTGGTGCTGCGACGATAAGGATAGGGCGAATCCGGGCAGGTGTCGAAGGCCGTCTGCGTCTCGCGGACGCCCAGCGAGCTATCGCCGGGAACACCCCATGACCCCCAGCCGCCCTGCCAGCGACCGCCGCGCGTGCGTTCGTTGATGGGTCGCTCGCCCACCAGCAGCGTGTTTGAGGTGCCATCGGTAATCGCGTTGAGCGTGATGGCCGAATTGAGGAACAGGGTGCCGTCGTTGCGGGCGCTGGACCGACCGGCGACGCCGAGATAGTTCGAGTTTTCGACGTACTCGGGCAGCACCAGGCCGAGCGTCAGCGGCGGATCGCTGGGGCAGCGAAACACCTTCAGTTGCATGGCCTCGTAGTTCCCCAGGTGCAGCGCTCCCGGCGACGGCCCGGCGGCGTAGGCCGTTTCGATCTCGCGCCAGATGGCGTCCTGCTCCAGGTACGGCAGCAATCGACCGCCCCAGGCCAACAGGCGGTAGCGGTCAGGATTCGGTCCCCTGGCGCTGTCCATATCCACCGGATGCGTGATCGCAGGCGGCAAACTGGCATGGGTGCCGTGGTAGTTGTGAAACGCCAGGCCAAGTTGGCGCAGGTTGTTGGCACAGGCCAGCCGCGCCGCCGCCATCCGAGCGGACTGGACGGCGACGACGAGCAGGCCCATGAGCACGCCGACGATGGCGATCACGACCAGAAGTTCGAGCAGGGTGAAGGCCCGGGTGCCGGAGCGGGGGTGTCGGATCGCGAGGGATGGGTTCATTCTTGGCACTCCTCGAATCTCAATGGGTCCACGAAGAGCTTTATCTCGAAATCAAGGAGAGGACGAACCGTTGATCTTGGCTGTCCTCAAGGCACCAATGCAGACAAGCATGAGGATGTGGGTCATGTCTGGATTTCATCGTCTCTCGGATGGATGGCCGCGACTCGTGGTCGGTGCTTCAGTGTGCTCGGCGAGCGGCGTTCGCGCGACGATACCACCACCCCAGTGCCGCGAACGCGATCAGAAGGCCGACAACGACCCCCGCCGTCGTGGCCCAGGAGGTTCGCACCGTCTCCCGGTGGATGAGGGCCTTCAGTTCGTGGTAGGGAAGGAATCGCTCGTTCCGACTGAGGTAACGTCGCGAACCATCCTCGCGGAGGAGGTAATACTGCCGATCCGCCGTCTCCGTGAAATCGTAGACGTGGGTGCCCGCAGGGAGATCGTGCGAGGGGGGGCCGCTCACCTGATTCGCCCATCGGACCACCGAACAGCGGTACGACCGGATGAGTTTGCCACTGAGGAAAGAGTCGACCCGCCAGGAAACCGGACGGAACACCCCGGGCCGATCCTCTTCGAGTTTTAGCTCCATTTCCAGGCTGGGTTTGCCTTCGTGGATCTGTTGCGCCTTGATGGGCAGATAGTTTTCATTCTTGCTGAGCCAGTAGCTGGGGGCGGATTCCCGACTCCCGTTGTGCAGTTGCACAACCTCGATGCATTCTCGCCCGCCTACGACGGCGGTCTTGCCGGTGATCACCACATCGTCCAGGCGGATCATCCGGTACGCTCGATCCAGGGGACGCAGCGCCAGGATCAGCGGCCGACACGCCAACTCCTGGGCACCCGTGCAGGTCAACTTGCTGAGGACCTGGGCGGAGGGGTACCCAAGTCCCGACCAGGCATCGATGCCATTGGGGCGAAAGTGGCGAGAGCCTTTGTCGTCGAAAAAATGCTCAACCCGGGAGGGCACGAACTTCTTGTCGGTTGGCGACCAGTGCGGCTCCAGGCTCTCCATGAAGAAGTCGCGTCCCTTGAGTTGGATCTTCGCTTGCAGGGGAAAGGTGAGATCCTGGTCGGGCACCCGTAGGCCGTCCGGGTTCATCCACTTGGCTCGGCGTTCTCCCCCGAGGCGGACCCAAAGCTCGGACTGGCTGCCTGCCGGCATGAACAGCCCTTCGGCCCATTCCACCTCGATCTCCTTGAACGCCTCTTCCTGGCGTTTCCAGGCCGCCTCGATGTCGCTCACCTGGGGGGGCGCCCCGTGAACGAGATTCCCCCGCGTGAAGAGGGCTACCATCAGGAACGACACTAGAAGAGTGCGTGACGCATGCATGTGTGTCTATGTCTCCTGCTCATCGCCAAGGGAACATTCACGTCGTTCCATGATAAGCATTCGACAGACTCGGGGCCAGCCAAATCCGAAGTGGCGTGCAAGTGGTGAGGCCGGCTCACCCCAATGCACGCGTCACGATCGTTTGTGCTTCCTCGATGATCTGCTTCAGGTGCTCCTCGCCACGGAAGCTCTCGGCGTACAGCTTGTAGACGTTCTCCGTGCCCGATGGGCGGGCCGCGAACCAGCCGTTGGCCGTCGTTACCTTCAGGCCGCCGATGGCCGCGCCGTTGCCCGGTGCGGTCGTCAGCCGGGCCGTGATCGGCTCGCCGGCCAGTTCTGCGGCACTCACCGCGTTGGGGGCCAGCGCCTTGAGTCGGCGTTTTTGTTCGGGTGTTGCCGGGGCATCGATCCGCTGATAGGAGGGCGTGCCGTGCTGGGCCGTCAGTTCGCGGTAGTGTTCGCCCGGGTCGCGTCCCGTCACAGCGGTGATCTCGGCCGCCAGCAGCCCCATAATCGGGCCGTCCTTGTCGGTGGTCCACACGGTGCCATCGCGTCGCAGGAAACTGGCTCCCGCGCTCTCCTCGCCACCGAAGCCCAACGTGCCGTCGTAAAGCCCCGGTGCAAACCACTTGAAGCCCACCGGCACCTCGACCAGTTTACGCCCCTCAGCCGCCACCACGCGGTCGATCAGCGACGACGACACCAGCGTCTTGCCGATGCCGAGCGTCGAACGCCACCCCGGCCGATGGCCCAGGAGATAGCGGATGGCGACGGCGAGGTAGTGATTGGGGTTGAGCAGCCCGGCCGAGGGGGTGACGATACCGTGGCGGTCGGCATCAGGATCATTGCCAAACGCCACCTGGAAGCGATCCTTGAGATGAACCAGCCCAGCCATGGCATAGGGACTGGAGCAATCCATGCGTACCTTGCCGTCGTGATCGACGGTCATGAACGAAAAGGTGGGATCAACACGCGGATTGACCACCTGAAGTGATAGATTGTACATCTCGGCAAGCGGTTCCCAGTAGGCCGCCGCCGCCCCGCCCAGGGGATCGACCCCAATCACGACGCCGGCTTTGCGGATGGCCTCCAGGTCAATCACCTGGGCCAGGTCGCGCAGGTAAGGTGCGACGAAATCAATTGCGTAGGTAGTGCTTGCTCGCAACGCCTGTTCATACAGGACGCGTCGCACGCCGGCATTGTTCGCACGAAGCAGTTCATTGGCCCGCTTCTGGATGACATCGGTGACATCGGTGTGGGCCGGGCCACCATTGGGCGGGTTGTACTTGAAGCCGCCGTCGGCCGGAGGATTGTGCGACGGCGTGATGACGATACCGTCGGCCAATCCCTGCGTTCGGCCACGATTGAGGCCGAGGATGGCATGAGAGACGACGGGCGTGGGTGTGAAGCCGTCGTTGGCCTGGAGGTGGACAGTCACGCCGTTGGCCGCGAGCACCTCCAGGGCGGTGCGTTGGGCGGGGCCGCTGATGGCGTGGGTGTCCTTGCCCAGCACGAGCGGCCCGGTGATGCCCTGGGCGGCGCGATACTCGACGATCGCCTGGGTGATGGCCAGGATATGCGCCTCGGTGAAGGTGCCATCCAAGGGCGTGCCACGATGCCCACTGGTGCCAAAGGCCACCATCTGGTTGGCGTCGGCCAGGTCAGGCGAACGCTCGAAATAGGCCCGCTCCAGGGCCGCGACATCGAGCAGCAATTCCGGGGGCACCGGCTTTCCCGCCAGGGGAGAGAGGCTCATTCGTCCGTCCTCCGATTCAGGTCCCTCCACCCCGAGGTGCGGGATGGCTTACCAGACATACTCGATACTAAATGTTGCCTTGCCATCCTTGAACGTCACGGGTACGAGAATCTCGTCCTTGCCGGCCGATTTGCGCACCTTGCCGCCGGGCGCCCGTAGGGTCCAGGTGCCGTCGATCTTGAAGACGCCCTCGGCGGTGGCTTCGATCTTGTTGGCGGTCATGGCCCGGTAGGCCAGGTCGGTCGTACCGGCCGGCGCGGTGAGGGTGAAGGTGCGGCGGAGCATGGTTTCCTTGCCCTTGACCTCCGGCGCGGGGAAGTCTTCGATGGCAATCTCACCCAAACGATACTGGAACGTCGGCCGTTCCTTGTCGTCGAGGCGGTAACCCTTGAAGCTCCAGCCGAGCTTGCGCACGTCGTCGGTCGGCCAGGCGGCGTCTGGGGT
>ERZ1066117.1012-NODE-1012-length-16163-cov-5.150112_pt1 | contig 16163 bp, 14 predicted proteins | sample MGYA00382764_ERZ1066117 | MGnify/ENA primary metagenome ERZ1066117 (study PRJEB33369, sample SAMEA5778347) | biofilm metagenome | biome: Industrial cooling water; feature: Water cooling tower basin; material: Biofilm | place: United Arab Emirates | collected...
CCTCGGCACAGAGTATCGGGCAGTTCCACGACGCGCTGCGAACTCTGGTCTCCCGGGGTCAGGCTCGCATCCAGCCGTGGACCGGCCCGCTGTATGCGATTCCCCACCCCGAGTTGGCCCTATTGATCGGACACGAGATCGGCTATTACGTCAGCCTCGCAGGCAAGGAGTGATGCCATGATGACCAGCAGCCCCACGGCGCGGCCGGCCACGGAACGGGCCATCGAGATGCTCAAGCGATCGGGCAACCCGTTTCGCAACTACTTCGCTCGCAACGCGGACGACGAGGTCTGCGCCCGTTATCATGTGGCCGAACTGTACGCCGCCGAGCGTGAGATGCTCCTGGCGGTGGTGGATCTCTACCGGTACACGCCCACGCACCCCTGCGAGGTGATTCCGATCCTGGGCAACAAGGGAGCGGGCAAAACCCACCTGCTCCATTCCATCAAGCATGGCCCCAGCGGGACATCGGGGAGCACCTCGGGGAGCACCTCGGGCACCGCGTGGCAACTGCTGATCACTCCTGGCACCTATCAAAAAGATGCCGAATTTCTGGAGTATTTGCTTTTTCAACTGATCGACACTCTGCTGGGCGGTGGTCGGCAACGTGGCACCCGGCCGCTTGAGTACATCGGCGAGCAGGTGGTTCGCGGTCAACTGGCCGCAGCACTTACGGCGCTGACGCCCGCGCAACGACTCGAACTGTATCCCCCCGGTGGCATGGGCTGGTTGCGTCACCTGGGGATCGGGGCCGCCGGTGCTCAGGAACGGGTGCGGCAGTTGCTCGAAGCGCTGAGCCGACCGTTGACGGTCCCCTTTCAGCCGGGGGCGATCCGGCGGCTGTGCGACGAGAACGGGCTGACACCCGAACGGGCCGCGAAACTGGTGCAGGATCACACCGAGCGAACCGAGCCACGAAACACCGCCGGCATGATGCGTCGGCATATCTTGCACGGTTTCAGCCGTGCCATGCTCCAGGGCGACGAAACCGATCTGGCCACCTTCCTGACGTACGGCTTCGCAGAACTGGAGTTCCAGGTGCGACCAAGCCGGCAGGATCTGGTGCTGGCGTTGTTCCGCTCGCTCATGGGCGTGTTGCAAACGCTGCGCATCCCGGTCGTGTTTGCCTTCGATCAGCTGGAGGACCTGCTTCTGTCGCGTCGCAGCGACGACGCTCACCGCATCGCCGAGGCCTTCTTCGCCGGCATGGTTCAGGCCATGCATCAGTTGAGCGGGATCGCCTTTCTGGTGTTCGCCGAAAGGGGGCTCTGGAACCGCTTCGTGCCGTCGCTGGATGGCTACATCCAGGACCGGTTGAACAACCCGCTTCATCTGCCGACACACGGGACGTTGTCGTCGTTGAAGTTGGAAGCGCCACCGGCGGATCTGGTGCGGCGGGTCGTCGAGGCGCGATTGAAGCCGGCCTTGCAACCGCTGGGCGAGACGGGATCGCTATGCAGCGTGTTTCCGTTCCAGCCCGAGCAGGTGGAGCGCATCGCGCGTACCGAACCCACGCTACGTGACATGCTTCAACAATATCGGCAACTGTTTGACGCCCTGGTGTACCGAATCGGTGAGACGACCGTTGAGGCACCGGCCAATCGGCTCACGCCCGAGATGGCTCCTGGAGCGGCGGTGAAGTCGGTGGTGGTGGTCCACCGAACAGCCGAGGCGCAGCTGACGCCGAAGGTCCCGCTGGTGGAGTTGTGGGAGCAGGAGGTTCGAGCGGCACGTCGGAAGCTGGAGCCCGACGGAGCGCTCACGGGAGCGACTCGCGAGATTCAGGCCGGCCTGGGGCTGTTCCTCCGCATCGGTCACGAGCAGGGCTTCAAGGTCGGCCCCTGGCGACTCACCCATGTCGTGCCCGAATGGGCGTTCGGCGAGCATCCGACCTATGGAGTGTTGAGCATCGCTCACTGGGTGTGTCGCGGCGGCCAACCGTGGAAGGTGGGCGTCGGGCTGTTCCTGGCCAAGGGAGCCGCCAAGCCGCGGGATTTGGGGACGAAATTGGCCTCGCTGGAGATGGATCCGGCGGTGCTGGACCATCTGATCTTGCTTCGTCCCGAGGAAGACCTCGCTCTGACGGGGAAGAGCAAGGCGCTCTGGCAGGAGGCTGAGAAACGCGGTCGGCACGCCCGGCTCGAGCCGGCCAGCCTGGACTCGTTTGCGGTGCTATACGCCTTTCCGCGGATCGTCACCAGCTTGACCGAGTCGCTGCCGGAAGGGAGCCCGGAGGGGGGCCAACCGCTGCCCGATCTGTCGGGGTTGGTGCAAGAGCGGTGCGAGAAACTCCTGGAACAGTTGTGCATGCCGGTGCAGATGTAATTTCGGACTTTCGGGTTGTTCCAACAACACAACCTGGAGAACATAGGGTATACTGAATCGCAATCGTGCGAGGAGGTCGTTCCCCCCTATGCAGGTGCTACTGGCCACGGCACTGGCCTGGTTACTCGCCGTGGTGTATCTGAGTGTGAATACCTGGTCGGGACGCTCGGTCTCCCTGGTCGAGGCGTCCTTTCTCTGCGCCTCCGTCGCGGGGCTGGCGGCCAGTTGGGTCGCCTGGATGCATCGTCGTGCGTGGAAACGCCAGACGGCGTCCCTCGCCCGGCGACTGGATGAACTTCGCACCGAGGCAAGACACAGCACCTCCGAGATCGTGCTGGAGCAACTCCGCCAACCCATGCTCGCCGATCTCGACGCGTCCCTTGGTCGGCTCATCCGAGCCTACCAAAAAGCACTTTCTGCCATCGTCAGCCTGCGTGAGCGTCAGGGCAGGGCACCCGGCCGCTCCCCTCTGGAACCCTCGGCCAGTCGGCCCATCTCGGCAACGCACATTGTGATTGGCTCCTCGCGGCATCGGCTCGTGGCTCGGTTGGCTCCCAACCTCGCGATCATCGCCGCGACTCAGCCCTTTTGCCGAGCCGTGAAGCGTTCGATCCATCAACTGCTCGGGATGTTCATTTACGATCTGGTGCAACCCGAAGATGCGCGGGCGTTCCAGGAGGAACTAAATCAGGCCCTGCGCGATGGCGAAGCGCACAATGTCGTGCTCCGACTCCTCGTGGAAGGGCAGGAAAAGTACCTCCAGATGGACGTGATGACCTGCTACAACGAGGACGGCCAGCCGATCAATCTTCGCTGCCACTTCGCCGACATCACGGATCGAATCCAGACGGAACGAGAACTGCGACGCATCACCGTCGAGATCAGCGAAGCCAACGCACGACTGCGGCAGTCGAATCTGGAGATGGAACGCCTCAAGGAAAGCTATCGCGACCTGTATCATCATGCCCCGGTGCTTTACTTCAGCCTCGATCCTGGCGGACGGCTGGTGGCCTTCAATGAAGGGTTCCTCCGGGCGTTGGGTTACCCGCGTGAGGAGTTGCTGGGGGCACCCTACGAAAAGTTGCTGACCGAAGATGCGCGACGGGTCCTGAAACTCGACCCGGAGATGATGCAGCGTCCCGGAGAGGTCGAAAGCCGCTGGGTGCGGGCCGACGGCACCTGGATGGATGTGTGGATCGGAACCACGACGATCCGCGACACGCAGGGTGCTTTCGTCCGCAGTCGAAGTGCGGCACGCGATGTCTCCGAGACGAAACGGCTGGCCCTCGATCTCCGACAAAAGGCCGACGAATTGTGGAAGGCCAATGCGCAGCTGCTGCAAATCAACCAGCAACTCGAAGAGTTTAGCTACGTGGTCTCGCACGACCTCAAAGAGCCACTCCGAACGCTGGAAGCCTTCAGCAATTTCCTGGCTCACGACTACGGCCCCCAACTCGAAGGGGACGGCCAACTCTTCATCGACCATCTGGTCCAGGCAAGTCGTCGCCTGGGCCGAATGATCGACGATCTGCTCGCGCTTTCACGCACCGGTCGTGTCATCCACTCGCCTCGGCCTTTTGAGTGGAAGCCGCTTCTGGAAACGGTGCTGAGCGATTTGCAAGATTTAATCGCCCGCAAGGGAGCCCGCGTGATCATCGAGGAGCCGTTACCGGCCTGCCTGGGCGATCCGGAGCGCATTATTCAGCTGGTTTCCAATCTGGTGACGAACGGATTGCGCTACAGTTCTGGTGAAACGCCGGAGATTGTGATCGGTGCGGCCGAGCCGGGAGACGAACCACGGGCGACCCTGTTCGTGCGGGATAATGGCATCGGAATCGATCCCGAATATCACGAGCAAATCTTTCGACTCTTTCGGCGACTCAATCGTCGAGAAGAATATGAGGGCACCGGCGCAGGACTCACCATCTGCAAGCGCATCGTTGAGGCCCACGGCGGCCAAATCTGGGTGGAATCGCAGGTGGGGCAAGGAGCCACGTTCTACTTCACCCTGCCGGTTGTTCCGTCGATCTCCCCCCATCGGACGCCACGCCATCTGGAGTTGGTCTCGTGAGTGCTGCACGTTGGTTGCTGGTCGACGACGACCTGGACCTTGCGTTCATTGTTCGTCTGCTCGTGAAACGCCGCGGAGAAGAGTTGCTGCACGCGAGCAGCACGTCCGAGGCAGAAGCACTGCTCGCGCAACCCCACGTTCAGGCCGAGGCAGCAGCAGGACAATCACCCCTGACGATCTTGCTGGATGTCAATCTCCCCGGGAAAACGGGCCTTGATTGGCTCCGCGAGGGGAAGCAGTCCTGCCCGGTCGCCATGTTCGTCCAGAGCCACATGACCGAGGACCTGGTGACGGCCTGGGAGTCCGGGGCCAATTACTGGGTCCCGAAGGAATATGTCACCCAACAGGAACGGTGGAATGAGCGACTCAACGAGGTGCTGTTATTTTCCAATGGACAGGCATTCCCCACTTTGATAGATTCATCATCCCCGTGCTCGTTAGCCCGCTGGTGGGATGCGACCCGTGAGGCGATCGGTCACTCGATTGATTCGTCTCTGCTGGCCAGCGCCTTTCAGCGAGCCAGGAAGGAAGCCCAGGGGGCCAGGCAAGAGGAACTATTCACGGCCTGGATTGTCGAAAGAGGACGAGGTTACGCGAGCTTGCCCGCTCCTCTTGTCTCCACAGAAGTCGGAGAAGCCTACCTCCGGCAAATCTGTTGTTTGTTCGGTCTTAATGTCGCTCATCGCCTGCTTGTCGCCCTCGAATTGAGACGACCATCGCGATGAAAATTCCCCATACGATTCTTCTGGTCGAAGATAACCCTGCCGATATCATCATCACTCAACGGGCCATGAAAGAGAGTGGCCTGGAGGTCAATCTGGTGGTGGTGCGCGATGGTCAGGAGGCCGTTGAGTACCTCCTGGGTGAGTTGCGTTCCGGCAATCCGCATCCTCGTCCGGATCTGATCCTGCTGGATCTCAATCTGCCCCGATTGGCTGGTCATGAGGTGTTGGAGCGGATTCGCCAGCACAACCGGCTGCGGGCGGTGCCGGTCGTGGTGCTCACCACCTCCAACCGTCAGGAGGATATCGAACAGATGTATCGGGCGGGGGCCAATACTTACATCCAGAAACCGTCCGAGTTTGGACGCTTTGTCGAAGTGTTGCGCACCATCCACCACTACTGGCTGGGGACGGCGTTGCTTCCGCCGCGCACCACATGACCGAGACGTCCTCCATGACCTACGAACAGGCGCTCGCCTGGTGGTATCAGCACGTCAACTACGAGCAACGCACCCCGACCTCCGACGATCTCAAACTGGATCGCATGCGCAGTCTGCTCGCCCGCCTGGACAATCCTCATCTGCCCTTACGCATCCTCCATGTCGCGGGCAGCAAGGGCAAGGGCAGTGTCTGTGCCCTGTTCGCGTCCATCCTCCAGCGTGCCGGGTATCGCACCGGGCTATTCACCTCACCCCACCTGCTTCGCCTGGAAGAGCGTTTCCAGATCGATGGCCAGGAAATCTCACCCCAGGAACTGGTGGCTGTGTTGTGCGATGTCCGAGCAGCCGCCGAACGCCCGCCCGCGCTCTTGCCGACCTTCTTCGAGATCAGCACCGCGATGGCCTTCCTGCATTTCTGGCGGCGACGAGTCGATGCCGTGGTGCTTGAGGTCGGCCTGGGCGGACGGCTCGATTCCACCAACGTCTGCCGCCCTGTGCTGAGCGTCATCACCTCGATCAGTTTCGATCACATGAAACTGCTGGGAAACACCCTCGCCAGCATTGCCCGAGAGAAGGCCGGCATCATCAAGCCTCGTGTTCCGGTGATTAGCGGCGTGACAGCCGACGAGCCACGTCAGGTGATCGAGACCATCGCCCGACAACGCCGGGCACCCCTTCGCCAGCAGGGACGCGACTTTTCGTTCCAACACGAGCCCGGCCATGTTTCGAGTCGGTTACCGCGCGTCCGGGTGTCCACGCCTCGTCAGGTCGGGTTGTCGCTCGAACTGAACCTTCTGGGCGAGCATCAGGCTGCTAATGCCAGCGTGACCATAGCCGGAGTCGAGGTGCTACGTGAGCGAGGCTGGGCCATCCCCGATCGGGCCGTGCTCGACGGTCTCGCCCAGGTACGCTGGCCCGGCCGCATGGAAGTGGTGCGACGCGATCCGCTCGTGGTGCTGGACTGCGCCCATAATGCCGCCTCCGCCGCAGCCCTGGTGCAGACGCTGGACGAATCGTTCGCCCAGGGACCGCGTCTGCTGGTCTTTGCCGTCTCCAACGACAAGGACATAACCGGCATGTTCACGCAACTCAGGCCGGCCTTTTCGCAGGTGATCTTCACGCGCTTTGAGAGCAATCCCCGGGCGGTGCCCCCGACGGACTTGCAGGCCCGCTGGGGTGGTGGCGAGGTCATCGAATCCCCCACCGAAGCCATCGAGGTGGCCCTGCGACGCGCGCCGCTGGTCTGTGTCACCGGGTCGGTGTTTCTGGTGGGCGAGATTCGTGCCTTGATGATGGGGCCGACCGAAGCGAATCTGCCGCGCGCAAGTTTGGCCGCTTCGGGCGTTTTCCCTGGTTGAGCCGTACCTTTTGCGGTATCCTGTAGGGTGAGAATTGGTGCCTCCAAAGAGGAGTCCGGTCATGTCCTCGCTGCTTCGTCGCTTGATTTACTCCGGTTGCCTGGCCGCTCCCCTCGTCCTTCCTCTCGGTTCGGCCTCGGCGGACGAGTTGGAAGAGGTGAAGCGACGCCGAACGGTGGAAGCTCAGCGTTTGACCGACGAGTTCACGTCCGGTCGTCAACAAGCCTACCGGATGGTGCGGGCCGACAGTTCGCAACTGCGCGAGGCAAGTAGCCTGCTCAATCGGTTGCTGGTGCAACTCCAGAACGACACCACGCTCCCCGAGGAGAAGCGGAACCTTTACCTGCGCACCCTGAAGGCCGACCTAATCAATCTTCGCGACATCGCCGATGCCCCGCGTGCCGTCCTTCCTCCCAGCCGACCGCTGACAACCGAACGACCGACGACCCCACCGTCCACGTCGCGCCCGACGTCCGTGGTCAGCGATCCGGGTAAGGATCGAGTCGGCGAGTTGGACCGTCTGCTCAAGGGCCGTCGTGAGATCGTCCAGGCCGGGCGCGTCGAACGCATGGAACGCGGCGAACGGCTCAACCGCGTGTTCGAAGGTGTGGAGAAGTCGGCGACCATCGAGACGCTCACGGAGAAATTCCCCGAGAACTGGGCGGAACTCTCCAAGAAGCGAACCACGGTCAAGATGACCGACATGGAACGACAGATCATGAAGTCGCTCCAATCGACGATCAAGGTGGAGTATGAGGGGGAAAAGTTCCAGGATGTGCTGGATCACCTGCGCAAGGTGACTGGTCTACCCATCAGCGCCGACCGTCGTGCTCTCGAGGAGGCCGGCATCAGCTACGAAACGCCCATCAACCTGAAGCTGACGTCCTCCTCGCGTTCGGTGCTCAAGAAGATGCTCGGTGGCCTCGGCCTGGCCTACGTAATCAAGGATGAAACCGTGATCATCACGACCGCCGAACGCGCCAGCCAGATGACCGTCGTCAAGGCCTACTACATCGGCGACCTGGCTGGTGTCGTCGGAGTGCCGATGGATCCCGTGACGAGCCAGCTAGTGATGCTCGAACGCGTCAACAACATCATCGCCCAGATCACCAACAAGGTCGATCGCGGCTCGTGGCAGGCGAACAACCCCGATTCGCCGGGTTCCATCACCTTCGACCCGCTCACCATGTCGCTGATCGTGAAGCAGTCGGCCGAGTTCCACTTCATGATGGGTGGCCGCTAAGTCTCTTGCAGAAGTCAGCATGGTAGTTGTCATTTGGCCCCCGAGGTGTACAACACTTCGGGGGTTGTTCATTGCCCCCCAGGGAGGAACAACGTGACCGCCTTTCCCACGCCCGATCAACTGGGCCAACACACCATTTTTCCCGGCGTGACCATTCAGACAGCCACGGCCGAGCGAATGCAGATGTCGATCGTTGAGATGCAACCGCACGCCATCGTGGAGGCACACAGCCACCCCAATGAGCAGGTGGGGATGGTGCTGGCAGGGCGAGCGCTCTTCATCGTGGGCGAAGAGCAGAAAACCCTGGGACCCGGCGACCTGTATCGCATCCCCGGTGGCATGATTCACCGCGTCGTCGCCAGCGAGGAGGGTTTGCGTGCTCTGGATATCTTCACTCCCGTGCGCGATGAATATCGCTAACCTTACCCAGGAATGACGCATGACGGATTATCGCGGTCGCGTGATCCTGATCACCGGGGCCGCCAGCGGAATCGGCCAGGAGTTGGCTCGGCTGTTCTCGGCTGAGGGGGCGGTGATTGCCGCAATCGATCGCGACGAGGCGGGGTTGTATTCTTATGATACGGGCACCCCCGAGATCTACACTGCCGTGGCAGACGTGACGGATGTCGTCGCGCTGCGTGCCGCGGTCTCGCACCTCGAAGGCATCACCGGGCCGATCGATACCGCCATCGCTTCAGCGGGGATCGGTCGCGGCACTCCCGCGATGGCCTGGAAAGCCGAAGAGGTCAACGCCGTCCTTCAAGTCAATCTACTCGGCGTCGTGAACACCATTGATGCCGTCCTCGCCGGGATGCGCCAGCGGCGTAGCGGTCATCTCGTGGTCCTCTCCAGTTTGGCCTCGTATCGCGGTTTGCCACACATGGCGGCGTACAGTGCGAGCAAGGCAGGGTGCAACGCGCTGTGCGACTCGCTCCGCGTCGAGTTGGCCGACGAAGGGATCGCGGTGTCGTGCATCTGTCCGGGTTGGATCCACACGCCGATGACTGCGGGGCTGGGCATCCCGGCGGGGATGATGATGGCCGTCGAACCGGCCTCGGCCCGCATTTTCGCGGCGATCCGCGAGCGGAGACGCTTTAGTGCCTTTCCGTGGTCCACCGCATGGCTGGTGTGGCTGTTGCGATCGTTGCCGCGACCCCTGGGGGACTGGATGGCGGGGCGGATGCTCCGGCGGGTGCGCAAACTTCAGGCACGAAGAGCCGAGACATAAGGTCGAGCGCGATGTACACACTGTATTCCTTCACCGCATCCGAGCGATCCTGTTCGTACCTGCCCGAACAAACAGCCCGGCTGGAGTACAGGCTCGTCGCGCAGTTGAGCCCGGCGGAGTATCTTCAACTGATGATCGACGGCTGGCGGCGATTTGGGCACATGCTCTTTCGTCCCGAGTGTCCCAGCTGTCATGAGTGCCGACCCGTGCGCATCCGTGTGAAGGAATTTCGCGAGCAGCGCCGGCACCGTCGCAACCGCAAAGGGAATGAGGACATCACGTTGCGCATCGGGCGGCCCGAGGTGACACCCGAGAAACTGGACCTGTACGACCGCTATCACGCCGCCCAGGCCGAGGCAAAGGGTTGGCCCGCTCATGCACCGAAGGACGCGGAAGAATATGCCGAATCGTTCGTGTTTCAGCCCTTTGCGGTGGAGGAGTGGTGCCTCTATCAAGGGGACCGTCTCGTGGGGGTTGGCTACGTCGATGCCATCGACGAGGCCCCGCCCGAACTGATGGGTCAGGAGGGTCTCTCGGCGATTTACTTTTTCTGGGAACCGGAGTTGCGCGAACGCGGTCTGGGAACCTGGAACGTCCTGAGCCTCATCGATAATGCCCAGTCACGCGGTTTGCCCTTCGTCTATCTGGGCTACTACGTCGAGGGCTGCTCGTCCATGGCCTACAAGCCCACCTTTTGTCCCAACGACCGCCGGGACGACGACGGCATCTGGCGGCCGTTTCGGTAATCGGGTCGAACTTCTGCCACTTGGACAACATTGAGCCGAACACTTCGCGTGGGAGTCGCGTAGTGCAGGTATGCACGAGGTCTAGCGTCGTTGAGGGGTTGGGCATGAGCCGTGAGGTGATCGTCGAAACGCGGAAACTGACCAAGATTTACCGCGACTTCTGGGGCCGGCAGAAGAAGACCGCTCTGCGTGCCTTGAACATCGAAATCTACAAGGGCGAGATCTTCGGCCTGCTGGGGCCCAACGGTTCCGGTAAGACCACCACGATCAAGATGCTCCTGGGCCTGCTCTTCCCTACCGAGGGCGAGGCCTTTCTGTTCGGGCAGGCGTCGGCCGACGTGCGCAAGAACGAACGCATCGGCTACCTCCCCGAAGAATCGTACCTCTACCGCTTCCTGACGGCCGAAGAGACCCTCGATTTCTACGGTCGGCTCTTTAACCTGGATCCGACCGTCCGAAACGAGCGGGCCGCGCAACTGATCGAACGGGTCGGGCTCAAGAACGATCGCAAGCGAATCCTGCGCGAGTACTCCAAGGGCATGCGGCAGCGTATCGGTCTGGCTCAGGCGCTGATCAACGATCCCGAACTGGTGATTCTCGACGAGCCGACGAGTGGTCTGGACCCGCTGGGCGCCCGGTGGATGAAGAACCTGATTGTCGAGCTACGCGATCAGGGCAAAACGGTGATCATGTGTAGCCACCGCCTCGAAGACGTGCAGGACGTGTGTGATCGCATCGCCATCCTCAGCGAGGGCGAGTTGCAAGCCTACGGTCCGGTGCAAAAATTGCTGCAAGACACGAACCGTGTCGAGATGCGTGCCAGCGGCCTGAATCTCACGCCCGAGTTGGAAAAAGACCTGCGGGCCGTGCTGGAAAAGCACGGCGGTCGGCTCGACACGGTCGGGCACCCCACCAGCACCCTGGAAGACTACTTCCTCCGCGTCGTCGAGGAGAGCAAGGCCAACCCCGGTCGGCGCTACCTGCCTGGCAGCGAAGAGAGCAAACCAGCTCCCGCCACCGATGCGATCCGTCCCTCCTGAGTCCAAAAGAGGTTCTCTTGCGATGTTTGCTGCGTTAGCCATCGAGCGTGACCCGCTGAGTCTGGGGGATATTCCGACCGGCCTGGTCATCTGGGTTCAGGACGTGGGCGGTTATGCCTTCACGGCCATTTTACTCTACCTGCTTCTGGGAGTGAGCCGCTGGGAGAAGCGTGATTTCGAGGCCACCCCTCGGTGGATGAAAAACTTCTTCATACTTGGCACCGTCCTGGCCTTCGTCTGCCTGGTGGTGGGCAACACCCTGGCTCTGGTGCCGGACAGCACCCCACAGGGGCCCCTCCGCCCAGGACAGTTGCCGCCGCGACTCGTCTGGGGCGTCTCGGGCATCTTCCGGCTGATCGGTGGATTGGCGGCGATCGCTGTCGTGGGTCTGCCCTTCGTGCAAAACCTGGTGCAACTCAGTTTCCGCCGCATCTACGCGATCGCCCTGCTGAGCTTCAAGGAAGCCCTTCGCCGCCGGGTGCTGTATGCCTTCTCGGCCCTGCTGATCGTCTTCCTGTTTGGTTCGTGGTTCATCCCTTCGAAGCCACAGGATCAGGTGCGAACCTATGTGTTCGTGGTGTTTTACGCCATGAGCGCCTTGCTCTTCCTGACGGCCGTGGTGCTGTCGTCGTTCAGCATCCCGACCGACATCCGCCAGCAGACCATCCACACGGTGGTCACCAAACCCGTGGAACGCTTTGAGATCATCCTTGGCCGCTTCTGCGGGGTGATGGCCCTGATGACCTTGGTGCTGGTGGTCATGGCGTCGCTGAGCCTGCTGTATGTGCTTCGCGGCGTGAATCCACAGGCTGCCGCCGAGAGCCTCATGGCCCGGGAACCGCTTTACGGCGATCGGTTGCTGTATGAGAACACCGACAACGAGCGAACGGGTGTGAACGTCGGTCGTGAATGGGAATACCGCGGCTACATCACCGCTTCGCTCCCAGGAGCCGCGCCCCAGCAGGCGCGTTGGGAATACGATACGATCTGCCTTTGCAAACTACAAGGCAGTGCGCTGCGAATACACCTTTGACGTGTATCGAACCACGAAGGGGTTCGAAGGCCGTGACGTGTCGTGTCACTTCAAGTTTGCCACGTGGCGTTGGCGTGATCGCGATCTGGAAGCTTACCGACAAGAGGCAGGCCAGGCCAATGCCGATCTGGACCAACTCGCCGAGAAGTATGGATACTTTGAGATTCCCGCCCAGGAAGTGACCGACTACCTGACGCAGTCGTTCACGATTCCCGCCGGGCTGTTCCGCAATGCCCTGGGAAAAGATGACGAACGTGAAAATGAACTGAAGGTAGAGAATAAGAAGAAGATGATGTTGACGGTCCGGGTAAGTTGCAACAGCCAGACACAGTATGTCGGCATGGCGCGACACGACTTTTACTTCCGCTCGGACGTGAGCGACGCTCGGCTGGGCGAGGCTTCCCCCGCCCGCTTCGCCTTCAACTTCTTCAAGGCGAGCATCGGTCTGTGGCTGCAGATCGCCCTGCTCACTGGCGTCGCGGTCGTGCTCTCGACCCAACTCAATGGCGTGATCAGTGCCATGGCCGCATTCCTGCTCTACTGGGGCGGGGTGGCCAAGCCGTTCATCGCCGCGGTGAGTCTGGGCATCAATGAGGGTGGCGGCCCCATGGAGGCGATCCGCAACATCGCCAATCGACAGCTTTCCAACGTCCGAAATGACGAAAGCGGCAATGCGGCCGACCAGCTGGTGCGTGTCTCCGACGAGTCGTTCCGTTTTCTGGTCCGCCGATTGCTCAATCTTAACCCGGACGTCTACGCTCTGGACTTCACCCGCTATGCCGGCGAAGGATTCAACATCCCCGGTGACCAGGTGTTGATCGGGTGTCTGCTCCTGGTGGGTTATCTCTTGCCCTGGTTTGTTCTGGGCTTCTACTTGCTCCGCTGGCGTGAAATCGCCGGTGCTACCTGATCTTGCGGGAGAGATCGTAACATGGCTACTCCGTTTCAGGTACAGGCGCAACAGCGCAAGCTGCTGTATCTCGGGCTGATTCTCGTGCTGTTTGTCGGCTCGTATCTGCTGCGACAATACGTAATCGAGACTCAGGCCCGCGCCCTGGCGATTCGAGAACATACGCGGGGCGAAGTCGAACTGCTCGGCTCCGTTGTTCGACTCAGCCTCACCGGTCTGCGCGGCCTGGTGACCTGTGTGCTCTGGTCCTCGGCCTTCGAGGCCCAGAAGCGCAACCAGTGGAACGAACTGGAGCTCACCGTGCGAGCGCTTACCCGCTTGCAGCCGCACTTCATCGCGCCGTGGCTGTTCCAGAGTTGGAACCTGGCGTACAACGTCTCGGTGGAGGCAGACCGCCCACGCGACAAGTATTTTTACGTCTCCCGCGGCATTGAGTTGCTCGCCCGTGGTGAACGACAAAATGCCAACCAACCTGACCTGCGTTGGAGCATCGGCTTCTTCACCCGTCACAAGGTGGGCAAGTCGGACGAAACCAATTACATGCGCTCGCTGTTCCAGTTGAGCCTGATCCCGCCCAACGAGCGTGACCCGGCCCGCTTCTGGAAGCAGGTGGATGGCCAGGACCCCGAGTTCAACTATGCGGAGTTTGAGGCCTTTTGTCAGGCGCACCCGCAACTGGTTCGTCGGCTTCGCGAGGGGATCTACCGCGACAACAAAACTGAACGGAGCCGATTGTTCACATGCGAACAGCCGACCGACGTTGTGCAGTTTCTGGAAGATAACTTCCAGGTGCCCGGGCTGTACAAGACCGAGCCGTTGCAAGGTCCGGCCACGGAACGAGCGTGGATCGTGTCGACCAACGACACGCTGCTGCCCGAACTGGAGCGGTTCCCCTCGCTGCCACCCCGTGCCCCCGCCGGATTGGGAGACATCCTGACCACCCAGTCACGCCTCGGCGACGAACATGACACCTTCGCCGTTGCTGGCTCGTGGTTTACCTACGCCCAGGAACCGCTGCCCGAACCGGATTATCTCCCTGGCTCCACCAAGCCGATTACCGATCGCGCTCGGCAGCGTCGGCCGAAGAACATGACGACGCTGATTTTCCGCAATCAACCTGCCCTGGCCAAACGCGATGTGGCCGAACGTCTGCAGGACGAGGGCTGGTTTGACGACGAGGCCTGGGATGCCACCGAGTGGTTCCGCAACAGTGAGGCTCACCGGGGACGAACCATCCTGGTGGGTGCCAAGCCGGGCGACTCGTGGTCTGGCTCGGCCTGGCAGGCCGCCTACACCGCCTGGCGCGAGCACGGCGAGGCGAACAAACTGCTGTTCCGCGACCCCGCCGACGAGCAAAACACGCGGCAACTGGCCGAACGCTTCCGCGAAAGGAACCGCCCCGGACCCGACGGTAGGATTGCCGTCCCGCCCCCGGATCAGATGAGCGCGGCCGACCTGGCAAACTTCAAGGCATACCAGTGGATGGAAGAGTATAACTTCTACCGAAACGTGAGCAACTTTGCCCACCATTACAATCGCTGTCTGGTGGAAAAGGAACGATCGACCATCGCTTGCCGCAAGGCATTCTTCCTCGCGGAGAAACTCAACTTCGCTGGCGAGCCGATCAAGGCGCTAGCTGTGTATCGCGACCCGCAGAGCAATCCGGCCTGGCCCGGCCAGCAACTCAGCCCGTTGCAAGCCTGGCGCGACCTGGTGCTGTTGAAGAACAAGGACTTCCGCCGCGACAACTCCATCCAGGAATTCACGGCCGAACTCCACTTCCGTTACCTGTTGCTGACCAATCGTTTCGAGGGCCGCGAGTTGAAGGAAAAACTTGCCAGGGCGTCGGCTGTGGTTCCCCTTCTGCCGGTGCTGAATCCCGAGGTGCTCCGCGCCCCCGCAACGGCCAGCCTCTTTGAGATCGACGACCCCGAGGGTGTGGCTCTGGTCCCCGACTACATCTTCACGGCCGTGGCCGAACGCATGCGACTGGCGACCCGGCGCCGCCCCGACGCCCCACCGGGCTCGGAAACGCCCAACCCCAAGGATATGCGTCCGGTTGATCCTAAAGAACGGAACTAATGCCGATGCCTGTTGTCCTCAGTGTCCTCGCCCACCCCGACGATGCCGAGTTCCTCTGCGCTGGAACGCTGATCCGTCTGGCCTCCCTTGGCTGGACGGTTCACCTCGCCACCATGACTCCGGGTGATTGCGGCTCCGCCGAGCTTGAACCGGAGGCCATCGCTGCCATCCGTCGGGCTGAGGGCGCCGCTGCCGCGGCCGTAATCGGAGCGACGTATCACTGCGTGGAAGAGCGCGACCTCCGGGTGGCGTACACCGAGTCGGCCCTGGAAAAGGTGGTTCGGCTGCTACGAACCACCCGGGCCGATCTCATTCTCACGCATAGCCCTGCCGACTACCATCTCGACCACGAGATGTGCAGCACGCTCACCCGTGCTGCGGCGTTCGCGGCGGCGGTCCCTAATTTTCAGGATCGATCGGGCCGGTTGGCCCCTCTCGAGCATGTGCCGCATCTCTACTACTGCGACCCGCTGGAAGGGGTCGACGCTCTGGGCCGTGAGGTGCCGCCCACGTTCCGAATCGATATCAGCGGCGTGATCGACCAGAAGGCGACCATGCTTGCCGCCCATGCCAGTCAACGCGAATGGTTGCTCCGCCATCACGGCGTGGATCATTACATCGTGGCCATGCGAGAGTGGAGTCAACGGCGTGGCGCCGAGGCAGGGGTAGACTTCGCCGAGGGCTTCCGTCAGCATCTGGGACACAGTTATCCGCGCAACAACTGGTTGGCTGAACTGCTTGGCACCTGTGGCCGTTAGTTCAGATTGTTCAGCGTCTGGCCATCGTTTCGAATGCAGTAGCGTTGCCAGGAACTGAGGATCACTCCGTAACGGACGTGGCGGACGGCCCCATCAACGGAGAGGCAGTTCAGTCCGCTGCCGTGTGCTGAGCCAAACTCCTGGTAGGCCGTTAACTCGTCGCGCGAACGATCGCGGTTGGGTGGGCTGATCGCGGTACGATAGACC
>ERZ1066117.1015-NODE-1015-length-16042-cov-12.589979_pt1 | contig 16042 bp, 10 predicted proteins | sample MGYA00382764_ERZ1066117 | MGnify/ENA primary metagenome ERZ1066117 (study PRJEB33369, sample SAMEA5778347) | biofilm metagenome | biome: Industrial cooling water; feature: Water cooling tower basin; material: Biofilm | place: United Arab Emirates | collected...
GGAACTACGGGCAACGGTGGGGCCATTTCCTTCACCTCCATCTCCGGCAATATCAAGCTCACCAACTCGTCCTTGTCCTCGTCCTCGTTCTTGCTCTCGGGCTCGGGAACTACGGGCAACGGTGGGGCCATTTCCTTCACCTCCATCTCCGGCAATATCACTCTTGAAAATTCAGGCTCATCCTCGAACTCGTTCTCGAACTTGGGGACTGCAGGCAACGGCGGGGTGATTTCCTTTGCCTCTAACTCCGGCAATATCACTCTTGAAAATTCGGAATCGTCCTCGAACTCGTTCTTGTTCTCGGGCCCAGGGACTACGGGCAACGCCGGGGCCATTTCCTTCACCTCCATCTCCGGAAATATCACTCTTGAAAATTCGGAATCGTCCTCATCCTCGTTTTTGCTCTCGGGCTCGGGGACTACGGGCAACGCCGAGGCCATTTCCTTCACCTCCATCTCCGGAAATATCACTCTTGAAAATTCGAACTCCTCCTCGAACTCGTTCTTGCTCTCGGGCTCAGGGACTGCGGGCAACGGCGGGGCCATTTCCTTCACCTCCATCTCCGGCAATATCACTCTTGAAAATTCGAACTCCTCCTCGTCCTCGTCCTTGCTCTTGGGCTCGGGGATTGCGGGCAACGGCGGGGCCATTTCCTTTGCCTCTAACTCCGGCAATATCACTCTTGAAAATTCGTACTCGTACTCACCCTCGTTCTTGAACTCGGGCTCGGGGACTACGGGCAACGGCGGGGCCATTTCCTTTGCCTCTAACTCCGGCAATATCACTCTTGAAAATTCAGAATCGTACTCGGCCTCGTTCTTGAACTCGGGCTCGGGGACTGCGGGCAACGGCGGGACCATTTCCTTCGCCTCTAACTCCGGCAATATTACACTTGAAAATTCGGACTCAGCCTCGAACTCGTTCTTGCTCGTGGGCTCGGGGACTGCGGGCAATGGGGGAGCTATTGGCCTAAGAGCAACGAATGGGACTATCTCTAGTAATTCTAGCCTGGATACGTTCTCTGTTTCTGAAGGAGATTCAGGCAACGGAGGCAAAATCGTACTGGAAGCAGGGCAAGGAATCTCTGGGCTGACTGTTACCACTGTTGCATCCGGTGGTCAATCTGGAGATGTAGAAATTAAAGGATCTGGCAACTTGCTGATTGACTCCTTGAATGTACAGACTGCTCAAACTGTAACTGTCTGTGTTCAGTTTCCTTGCTCCGGCAAACCAGGTCGTACAACTTCAGTCTCCTTAAATGGCAGAAGTCAGGCTGGCAATGTGAGGGTAGATGGCACAGGCGATCTCACCTTTCTCAACAGTCTGATCCAGAGCGATACCCTCGGCGCCAATCCCTCCGGGAATATTACAATTACTAGCCCTGGTGCCATCAGTTTCAACAACAGCCAACTCTCCAGTAACACCCAGGCCGCAGGAACTGCAGGCAATATTGCGATCAACGCAGGTCAGGCCATTGCTGTAACTGATAGCAGCACGATCGAAGCCAGAACCAGCAGCACTGGCATAGCCGGAAATGTGACGCTGAATGCCCCGATTCTTACCGTTGCTGGCAACGCTCAAATTTCAGCCGAAACCTCCGGTAGTGGAGCGGGCGGCAACATTACCATCAATGCTCCCACCGCTGTTAACCTGTCCCGCTTCCAGAATGATTCCCCTGTCCTATCCGTTCAGACCAGTGGGGCAGGTCAGGCTGGAAATATCGAGATCAACACTCCCAGCCTGACTCTAGCTGACCAGGCCCGCATCACCGCCACCGCCACCGCCACCGCCACCAATACCCAGGGCGGCGGCAGCATCACCCTGAATGCCTCTGATCTATTTCTCGCAGGGGTCGTGGGGGTGTTTGCCGAAACCCAAGGACAATCTCCCGCTGGCACCCTCCGGCTCAACCCCTATGCCAACCAGTCTGACCTGTCGATCGCCCTCACTCCCAACTCCCAGATTTCCGCTTCTACCTCCGGCAGTGGCAATGGAGGAGATTTGATTGTCTCAGCGCCCCGGTCGATCACCATTGCAGGCCCAGGGAAATTAGCGGTTGAAACCACGGGTAGCGGTGATGCTGGAGATATACGGTTTACCACCCAACAGTTGACCTTAAAAGACGGGGTCAAAATTTCTGCTTCTACCTCCGGTAGCGGCAAGGCGGGAGACATCATCGTAAACCTGCGCGATCGGCTCCTCCTCTCTGGCCCCAATACTCAACTCTTTGCGGGCACAGAACCCGATTCCACGGGCGACGGGGGAAGCATCTTCATCGACCCACGTTTAGTCGAAGTCCGAGACAGAGCCAGTATTGCTGTGAGCAGTAAAGGCAGTGGCATTGGTGGCAACATTACCCTCCAGGCTGGCAGACTGCGCCTCCTCAACCAGGGCACTATTGCCGCTGAAACCGCCAGCAGTCAGGGGGGCAACATTTTCCTGACCATCCGTGACTATCTCTTGATGCGCCACAATAGCCGGATTTCTGCCACCGCTGGCACCGCTCAAGCCGGAGGTGATGGCGGCAACATTACGATCAATGCGCCCTTCATTGTCGGAATCCTGAAAGAAAACAGCGACATCACGGCCAACGCCTTCACGGGCAGCGGGGGCCGGGTCACCATCAATACCCAGGGGATCTTTGGCCTGAAATCTCAGCTCCGCATCACTCCTAACAGCGACATCACCGCCAGTTCCCAGTTTGGCCTCAGTGGCGTTGTTACCATCTCAGCTCCCAATGTTGACCCGGCCCAGGGCGCGATCGAACTTCCCACTACCCTGGTTGACCCCAGTCGCCAAATTGCCCAGGGCTGCAATCCCGGTGGTCGATTGGCCGACCGCAGCAATCGCTTTACCATCGTGGGTCGAGGCGGCACCTCTGCCAGTCCCACCGATGCTTTCACGGGTGAGCAAGCCTTAGTTCAGGTGATGGATGCAATTCCGACCACCGCTCAACAGCAGCAGGACGATCGACCCGTCAACACCTCGCAAGCGTTTCGACCCGCCTCGATCTCCGAAGCTCATACCTGGCGTCAGAATCAGGATGGCTCTCTGTCTCTGGTCGCTGAATCTAATTATACGTTATCTCCCGATCCGGCCTTCCCGGACCTGGCCTGCGCTCAAAACTAAGCCAATCCTGGCTCATAGGCAGCTTACTTGGGATGAAGATACATCTCATCCATTAATGATGGATAGCCGTATAATGATGTATCCAAATTCATCAAAGCCTTGCTATGTAAAACTCTCAGCCCAATTTCCCTAACCTCATTGCATATTCTGTGGAGAGACGCGACCAATGAAGTCTTAACTACACAATTGGTATTTTATTTGAGGAGATGAAATGCTAGGCTGTTTAGCTAAGGTGCTCGTCGTATCCCAACCTGAGTCACAAAATAAACTCTACTGACAGATGAAACTGAGACAACAGACACCACTAATTCTTGGGACATTATTAGGCATTGCAGTCACAACTCCAGTCACTGCGTCAGTGTTAGAAGGTGTTGGTATTGGTACAGGAAAAGTTTATAGCAGTTTTACGTTTAACTTTTTTGAGTACATTGGAGAATGTACGGGTTTCAGTAACTATGGTAAATACTCAGATGTCAAAATCTGGGTTCCCACTAATTTAATTGGTAACAAAGTGCCTGAACCTCAAAAGGGTAGACGGGTTCGCCTCATCAATCGGTCTAACGGTGGTTCCTACACTGATCGGGAATGGGAGAAAAAACCGAATCAATACCTCACTCTTGCCGAGTCCGAAGCCTTCGAGATGGGGGTTGAAAGAGGGCATGATAATTCAAAATTTGCATTAACCATTGGTAATAATGATCTCATTGCTGTCTTCTATGAGGGCAAGTTTGATGGCAATAACTTCAAGGAGTTAGCGACTGCCCAGTTCACCGTTTCAGCCACTTCCAACAAGACACCCAAAACCGTTAACCGTCAACTCTCAGCTCCGATCCTGGAGTGTGCCGGAAATCCTACGATTACAGGCTCATCGATTACGGCCTCCAACTGTCCTGGAACTCGGCAACAAGTGCAATATCTGGCCTGCCCTTCTTGGACAACAGGTGGCGCACCCAAAGAGCGACGGGTCATTGCAACCCTACCAGGCCCGCAGCAGCAACAACAACAACAAGGACGGGGATACTCTATCTATTTCCAGAATCGGTGTCCGTTTCCTATCCGACTCGCCATGCGCTATAAAAGACCATCTGGTACTTGGGTGACGGATGGCTGGTGGAATTTTGATGGGAACTCGGGCAACTATTTAGCCAGTAATACCCAACGCCTTCAAACAAATAACTCTATAATCTACTACTACGCTGAAATTACTCAAGGTAGGCATAAGGGTTATAACTGGTCTGGTAACATCTACCAGGACTTCAACGGACGATCCCTACCTATGCGCGAACAAGCTTTATCAGGCGAAAATGATCGCTATAGTCTATTCATTAACTGTGGTAATCTCTAAGCTTGAAAATGATGTATCTCCACATGTCGTTTAACACGCTGTTTGGCCACTCTTAACACATTAAATGTCCTCTAATAAAACCCTGAGAACTTTGTATAGCAAAGCTTTCAGGGTCTCTCAGTAAAATCCAGAAATTAACGTATTAAATGTCCGAACTCTGCAAAATAGACGATTTTGGACATTTAATGCGTTAATTTCACCAGAAAAACAGGGTTATTTTTTACGTTTCCATACAGCATAAATTTACTAAAACCTTGTCCCCCAAAAGGTTCTAAAGCTTTTCTTTCAGGATAACGGATATTTAATGTGTTAACGAGGACAAACAGCGTGTTATCCGACAGCAATACTCTCAGTCCAATCCCTCATATCTCGTTGCGCATTGCATGGGTTAAATGACCCATGGACGCAGGAAAACCTATTTGGTCGATAAATAACCTTCGCAGAGAGAACGCTTTTCGGGATGGGTAATTAAATACTCACTGATCCAATCACATCCTTGTGTCATGAGACGATCAAAGTCCCAGGCCCAAAGTTTGATAGTGCCATCCTGGCTACCCGAGGCGATCGTCTTGCCATCGGGGCTGTAACTAATGCTATAACCAATACCTTGATGCCCTTTCAGGGAGTTTAGCAGGCTCCCTGTAGACACATCCCATAGCTTGATGGTATTGTCCCCACTACCCGAGGCGATCGTCTTGCCATCGGGGCTGTAACTAATACTAGAAATCCCACCTCTCAAGCCTTTTAATGTTCTTAAGAGATTACCTGTAGACGCATCCCATAGCTTAATCGTATTGTCCCAACCACCCGAGGCAATCGTTTTACCATCCGGACTGTAACTGAGGCTATTAACCCCTCGGCCTTCCAGAGTCCGGAGGAGTTTGCCCCTGGCTACATCCCATAGCTTAGTCGTATTGTCCCAACTACCCGAAGCAATCGCCTTACCATCCGGACTGTAACTGAGGCTCCTGACAATAGCTTGATGGCCTTCCAGAGTCCGGAGGAGTTTGCCCCTGGCTACATCCCATAGCTTAATCGTATTGTCCTGACTACCCGAGGCAATCGCCTTACCATCCGGACTGTAACTGAGGCTACTAACCACATCTTGATGGCCTTCCAGAGTCCGGAGGAGTTTACCCGTGGCTACATCCCATAGCTTAATCGTCTTATCCCAACTACCCGAGGCAATCGTCTTGCCATCCGGACTGTAACTGAGGCTATCAACCCCTCCTTGATGGCCTTCCAGAGTCCGGAGGAGTTTACCCGTGGCTACATCCCACAGCTTAATCGTATTGTCCCCACCATCAGAGGCAATCGTCCTACCATCCGGACTGTAACTGAGGCTCCGAACAATAACTTCACGCCCTTTGAACGCGTTAAATCTCTGATCCGTAGTTACATCCCACAGCTTGATGGTCTTATCGGCACTACCCGAGGCAATCGTCTTGCCATCAGGACTGTAACTGAGGCTATTAACCTCTCCTTGATGGCCTTCCAGAGTTCGGAGGAACTTGCCTGTGGCCGCATCCCATAGTTTTATACTGCTGTCCCAACTGCCGGAGGCAATCGTCCTACCATCCGGACTGTAACTGAGGCTACTAACCCCATCTTGATGGCCTTCCAGAGTCCGGAGGAGCCTGCCCGTAGCCGCATCCCACAGCTTAATCGTATTGTCCTCACTACCAGAGGCAATCGTCTTACCATCCGGACTGTAACTGAGGCTCTGAACAGAAACTTGATGGCCTTCTAAAGTCCGGAGGAGCTTACCCGTAGCCACATCCCACAGCTTAATCGTATTGTCCCCACTACCCGAGGCAATCGTTTTACCATCCGGACTGTAACTGAGGCTACTAACCCCATCTTGATGGCCTTCCAAAGTCCGGAGGACCTTACCCGTAGCCACATCCCATAGCTTAATCGTCTTGTCCCAACTACCTGAGGCAATCGTCTTACCATCGGGACTGTAACTGACCCTAAGAACCTCTCTTTTGTGGCCTTCCAGAGTCCGGAGGACCTTACCCGTAGCCACATCCCATAGCTTAATCGTCTTGTCCCCACCATCAGAGGCAATCGTCCTACCATCCGGACTGTAACTGAGGCTAAGAACCCATTCTCGATGGCTTTCCAGAGTCCGGAGGACCTTACCCGTGGCTGCATCCCAGAGCTTGATGGTCTTATCGGCACTACCCGAGGCGATCGTCTTGCCATCAGGACTGTAACTGAGGCTACTAACCCTATCTTGATGGCCTTCCAAAGTGTTTTTCTCACGAATTCCATTCATTGCTTTCTGGATTGCAGCCATCACGCGGTAGCGTAAATTATCCCGTTCAGAATTATCTACCCAAAATTGGGTCTTGAGGGTTTGTCCTGATTCCAGCGTGGTCAGCAATGCCTGAAACTGTTGCCCTGATAGCAATTGTTCGCTGGCTCCCAGTGTCTTTAAACTCAAATCAGCCACCTTGATGCGGGTTTCAGCCTGGAACGCGAACCAGCCTGCGACTCCGGCAACCAGCAAGCCAACACTGCCAGCAACAGCCCCTAACCATACCAACCGTTTGCCTTTCGCAGCAGCAGCTTTCAGAATTTTGCTGGCTTGCTGATTGGCATCCTCAACGGAACGGCTACTGACAATATAAGACTGTTGGATCTCCGTCGGTTTTGGTTCCTTTTCGGACCCCTGGATTAACCACTGTTCCGCATCGGTTAACTCATCATCCCGCAACAGCAGGCTTTCCTTGCGTCCCTTGGTATCCCACTCGATCGCCCGTAACAATAATCGCGTGTGGGCATGAAGATGCTCGGTATCCGTATCCAGAATGCGCAGAAGTTCGGTGAAATTGGCAGAGAAATCGCCTTCCCGTTGATTGAAGTCGAGCCACTGCACCTTCGCCAGCTCAGGATGGAGGGTCGAGGGATCAATGGGTTGGTGCAGCAGGGTAACAACCCGCTTATTCAGGCTGGCGGCATACTCTACTTCATTGGCACAGTAGGGGGAACTGACCGATCGGGGGGACAGAATAAACAAAAATGTATCGGCACTTTCGATGCCACGATGGATTTCCTGCTGAAAATCTGCGGTTCCTGCGGCAATGCTCTCCTGATCAAACCAGGTGCGTTTTCCCTGAATCTGCAAGGCTTCATTCAATTTGCGGGCAAATCCAGAGTCAGCGCGAGAATAGGAAATGAACACATCCAGCACCATCCCTGGAGGCTGACGTAAACTCTGTTCGATAAAAGTCTCTTGCAACGGCAGGGGAGGGTAAGCAGGCATCTGTTTTGCCAGTTTCAACCAGGCGTCTGCCTGTTGCAGGTTGTATCCTCTCAGGAGCATGGTGGGGTTCTGCTGTTGTCGCTCCCACTTCAATGCCTTCGTTAGCAATAGTTTATGGGTTGCGTGATAGGTGGCATTCTGGCGCAAAATTCGCAGGAGTTGGCTCTCATCCTGCTGATAGTCAGAGTCTTGCAGATTATCCGTCAGATCAATGTACTGCAGGTTTCGTAACGGTGCGGGCATCTCATCCGCTGAGATCGGCTCTACCAGCAATGGAATAATTCGCTTATTCAGTGATAGAGCATAGTCCAATTCATACTGACACCAGGACGATTGGACGGCCGCAGGCGATAACAAATACACCACGTTGTCAGCCTCTTCAATGCCCTGGCTAATCACCTGGTGAAATTCTGCTCCAGCATGAATGTCTGTTGTATTTGTCCAGATCGTCAAACCGTCCCGACGCAAACTATTACGAACTTGCTCGGCAATACTGCGGTTCTCGTCTGCGTAGGCAAGAAACACCTCCGTCATCAGGTTGTCGGCATTCTTGCGGCTTTCCGTAATGAACTCGCAGTGTAGGTCGGTTGGCAGGCAGGGAGGCTGGGAATCCTGAAACCGAATGCTGAGCCAGGCTTCTGCCTTGAGTCGTTCTTCCCCAATCAGCAGGTAGGACGAGCGCTTCTGGTTCCGTTCCCACTCCAGGGCTTTTGCCAACAATAGCGTGTGTTGATGCACATACGCTTTGTGACGAGTACAGATAGTCAGTAATCCAGCAACGATGGCGTCAAAATCGTCCTGCCCTTCCCGCCCGTAAATCCAGTTAATTTTGCGCAGCACTGGATGCATATTTTGAAAATGATCATGCAATCCCCTGGCCTGATACGCTGCCCATTCCTCCTCAGTCCCACTGGGGTTACGTTCCTGCCAGGTTTCACGGCTAATCTTCTCAACATGGAGGAGAGGAACAATACGTTTCTGGTGCTTTAACGCCAGTTCAATCTCCAGACCACAGTAAGGTGAATTTACAGAGTGAGGCGAGATGATGAACAGGAAATTATCGGCCCGTTCAATACCATCGTCAATCTGTTTCTGGTAATCAACTCCTAAGGGAATATCGTCATAATCAAACCAGACAGTAAACCCTAGATCAACTAACCGACGGTTGAGCCGGGATGCAAACTCTAAACTATCCCTGCGACCGTAGGAAATGAAAATATCTTGAAAGGCTTGCATGGGTTTACTGTGACGGTAGAGCGTTAAACATTCACTACAATACCTTTCCTCGAAGAGAAAACCTATCTACTCAAAAGAACCGTATCTCCTGGGGTGTTTCTTGAATCATTTAGGCCCGACGCAAAAGCCTTTCTGCAAGATAGTTTTTTGATAGTTCTGATGCAAGGCTATTCTCAGTTCACTCGTTGAAGTATCCAGTCCAGACCCAAGAGAAAGGCCCAGAGCCTCCCACCCAGGAACAGCCAACCCGTGACCGAGCCTCCCGCTATGGTCATGCGCCAGATGAAATTAACCGGGCGATCGACGCAATCATGGCGTACAACGACAATCAACCCCTCCATGACCTCAAGTGGGCCATCTCCCTCAATGCCATCCGGTCTTACGTAAATGCTCCCAATGCGATCGAGAAGATTCTGAAGGAACGCGCCCAAGAACTCGCTGACCACCATCAAAAGCACCAGCTCGATCCAGTCAAACACAACCTCCGGCACAGAAGAAAACGCCAAATCTCAGACATGATTCACCTGGAGGACAATATCTCTTGACAGGATGGTTCCTTGGTTCGAGCAGCCACTCAGTGTTAATCTCTCCTCTCGAAGCTCCAAAAGTCCTTCTAAGCAATACTTTCAGCCTAATCCCTCGAACCGTGTTGTGCATCCCGTGGGCTGACATCAACGACTCAGGTTAGTGTGCTAATTGAGAAAAAGATAAAGGGCAAAAAGGCAAAAGGGTAGAGGGCTATAGAGTCCACGCGGAACCGCAAACCACACGAAAACCGAAGTAGTAGTACCTGAGGCCTGGGTTGAGCCTGTTGCGAAGGGCAGAACGGCAGTTCCACGGATCGAAGGGCCACGAACCGCCGCGCAGCAGCCGCTTATCGGAATCACCCCCCGTTACCCAGGCACTCCCATCTCTGGGGGCACCCTCGTAATTCTCATGCCAGTGGTCTAAGCACCATTCCCACACATTCCCGTGCATATCGTATAAACCAAACCCATTTGGAGGGAAACTTCCTACTTCTGTCGTCTTCTCCCGGTACTCTCCCTTGAGTCCAACACCATATGAACCGGGGTAGGTTGTCCCTTGATATTCCCAGTCTGTTCCTCGGTAGTTAGCCAAATCAGTCGTGATCGTCTCGCCAAAATGAAAGGGGGTTGCCGTCCCTGCACGGCAAGCATATTCCCACTCGGCTTCACTGGGCAGGCGGTAGTTATGACCCGTCTTCTTCGATAACCGGGCACAAAACTCCATCGCATCATTCCAGGACACCTGCTCAACGGGGCGATTGCTTCCTTTGAAGTTGGAGGGGTCTGGATTGAGATCCCGATCCGCCTTCGGGAAGGCTGCTACCGCTTTCCATTGGGCCTGGGTGATTGGATACTTACCCATTAAAAAGGATGGGACGGTGACTCGATGCTGTGGACTTTCGGTGCCTTCACGTCCTTCTTCCGTATCTGGTGAACCCATTTGAAAAGTCCCACCTGGAATGGCTACCAGTTCCAGGTGGATTCCATTCTCCAAATCTTCTACCCGATATTCTGCCTTTCCGGGACGATGGCCCATACGGATTTTGGGTGCTCCCAGTCCTAACAAGCCTTTGTCAACGGAGAGTGTTACCACCTCAAACTCAAATAGGGGAGCAGATGGCCTTACGGAAGGCGCAGGGGTGGTATCTCGTTGCCCTGTTCTCACTGCAGGAGAGGGTGGCTCTGGCACAGGGGAGGGTGAAGCAGAGGTTTTGCGGGCAATCCGTTCGATCGCTTCAAAAGCCTGTCCATCTGGATACACGGCCAGCACCCGTCGCCACAAATGACGCGCCTCTTGCCAATCTTCCCGGCTCTCTGCGGCAAAGGCTTCGATCTTTAATGCCTGAAAATCAGCAGGTTCCGCCTGCCTTGGTAACAAAATCAAATGCCGCTTGTGCATGGGTTCTGGAACCACATAGGGATGCTGGATCGGCTTACGGTACTGACGATTGACCGTCGGAACCTGCGATCGCAAATACTGATCCAGGCGATCGACTGTCGCGCAGTTACCCTGTCCCTGAATCTGTAACCCTTGCAGCAGGACGTAGGTAAAGGCTCCCTGTTCCAGATCGTCTATCTCATAAGACTGTTCTTCCGGGCTGCAGGAAAAGATCGAAACCACCCCCTGTTGCGTTTCTACCCCGATGCCCTGGCCTCCTCGATCGTCTTCATCCCGACACGCATCCAGGAGCAAAATCACATTACCCGCTCCACTGCGACGCAGGCGATCACCAATCTCGCGGATTGAAAGGGCGGTTCGTTCGACATCCCCTGGATCTGCATCGCTGGGAAGTAAATAATCACACCCTTTGTACCGTTTGCCATGTCCGGCAAAGAAGAACCAAAAATTATCCTCCGGGTTCAGGAAATCCCGTTGCTCAAACCGGACTCTCAAAAAACGAGATAGGGCAGCATAGGTGGGTTGAGATTTAAAGACTCCCCGATCTCCTGGAATCGGAGCGGCATCGTCCGAGAAAGAATAAATTTGCTCAAATTTTAGAGAGGTACGAAAAAAGCTGGAAACCGCTTCTGCATCTTTCTTCGCGTACTTCAGCGGTTTCAGATTATCGTAGCCGTTAATCCCAATCGTGATGGCCCAGTTTCGTCCCATACCTGTTTTATGGGGTGGCTCGCTTGAACTTCAACTTGATGGCTCCCTTGTTCCCCAGTTTGCCACTATTGCCCAGGATATTGACTTGTCCCTCTCCAGTGAGTTCGACCGCCAGTTCCACTTCATCTAATTGCAGCCCGCTCTGCTGGTTCGCTTTATCGGACACATCCCCCAAAATCTTCAGCAGGCCATTGAGTTGCTCTCTCAGGGCAGCGGCATCGAGTGGCACTCGCTTCTCGGCGATCGTTCGGATCTGCTCGGTCACTCGCTGCCTGAAGTCGCCACCAATATCCTCGCCTGACCGCTCTCCTCGCCGCACATCTTCAATCGTACGGGTTGTTTCAGTTTCAACGACAAACCAAATCTGGGATGCCTCTTCGGTCATATCTTTGACTCCAGCTTTTTCTTCTATCTTCGTCGAATTCTGAACAAATGGCATCTCTGGACTGGAGAATTGGGCAACCGTTCAGCAGGACTTACCAGGCTACCCAATTCAGGTTGATTTTCGGATGCCGTTACCCGCATCACCGGAGCAGGTCTGGACTCTTCTTTGACTCGCCCAATAGTAAAGGGTGAAAAGGCAAGAGAAAAGAGAGCTATAGAGTCCACGCGGAACCACAAACCACACGAAAACCGATGTAGCGATCCCTACTGTCTAGGTTGTCCCTATAGCGATCAGTAGATCGGCAGTACCACGGATGGAGGTACCACGAACCACCGCGCAGCAGCCGCTTATTGGAATCACCCCCCGTTACCCAGGCACTCCCATCATTGGGGGCACCCTCATAATTCTCATGCCAGTGGTCTAAGCACCATTCCCACACATTCCCGTGCATATCATATAAACCAAATGAATTGGGCGGGAAACTGCCAACGTCAGTCGTCTGTTCTCGATACGTTCCTTTCGGTGCCGACGCATAACTTTTGTTGCCATTGAAGTTTGCTAAATCAGTCGTGATCGTCTCACCAAAATAGAAGGGAGTCGTAGTTCCAGCACAGCAAGCATACTCCCACTCGGCTTCACTGGGCAGGCGGTAGTCATGGCCTGTGTGCCTTGCTAACCGGGCACAGAACTCAACCGCATCATGCCACAACACTCGCTCTACGGGGCGGTTAGCACCCTTGAAGTAGGAAGGATCAGGGTCGAGATCACAATTGATTTTGGTGAAGGCGGCTACCGCCTGCCACTGCGCCTGTGTAACCAGGTATTTGCCCATTAAGAAGGGCTTGACAGCTACATCATGCGGCGGTCGTTCATCATCGTCTCCCTGGTCAGTGGGTGAACCCATCCGAAAGGTGCCACCCGGAATTGCAACCATGTTCAGCGTAACCCCATTGCCCAACTCCTCTGTGAAATACTGGGACTGTCCTCGCTTGCGATTCACCTCCTGGCCCACGGCATCGACCGTAATCACATCAAACGCAAAGGTCGGTATTGAGGGCGTTGGTGCTGGTGGCTGAGATGCCACTGCTGGGGCAGTAGCCGATCGACTCTGGGTGGTGACAGGAACAGGTTCAGCTTGAACCGAACGGGGTGGAGCAGTAGCGGCTCGAATTGCCACCTGTTTAATCGCTTTGATGGCTTGCTGGTCTCCTGGGGAGACAATCAATACGCGAGTCCATAGCTGTTCTGCCAGTTCCCAGTCTTGCTCGGCTTCGGCTTCTAGCGCATCGTTCTTGAGAATCGTGACATCTACCAGGGTTGCCTGCTTGGGCAGCAGAATCAGGTGTAATTTAGTGGCCGGTTCGGCAATGGTATAGGGGGTCTGCCTCGGTTTTTGATACCGACGGTTCAAGTCGGGCACCTGGTAACGAAGGTGCTGATAGAGCCGTTCTACGGTGGCGCAATTCCCTTCGCCCTGAATCCGTAGACCTTGCAGTAGCGCGTAGGTAAAGGCTCCCTGCTGAAGTTCATCAATCTCATAGGAGCGCTCACTGGGGCTACAAGCAAACAGGGTGACTACTCCCTGTTGCGTTTCAATCCCCACGCCTTCGCCATCCCGAGATCCTTCATTGCGGCAGGCATCCAGCAGCAAAATGACGTTATCGGCCCCACAGCGCCGCAGTCGTTCAGTCACATAGTTAATCGGAATCGCTGTCCCCTCGATGTTGCCGGGGTCAGCATCCAATGGCATCAGGTAATCGCGATCTCGGTGCCGTTTGCCATGTCCAGCAAAGAAGAACCAGAAGTTATCGCCGGGATGGAGGAAGGGTTGCTCAAATCGGACTCGCAGGAAACGAGACAGCGCCCCAAAGGTCGGTTGAGACCGCAAAGGGGGACCAGACTCTGTGTCGATCGGCGGGGAATCATCCGAAAAGTAGTAAACCTTCTCAAACCCAACGTCCTCTAAGCAATAATCCCGCACGGCTTCCGCATCCCGCTTGGCATAGCGTAATGATTGCAGGTTGTCATATTGGTTAATCCCGATCGCAATCGCCCAGTTTCGTCCCATTCAAGTCGTCACGCCCCTTTTCCTCTCAACCCCAGCGTAATCGCTCAACTAAAGTCCTGACAAGAATCGGCATCCACGATCTTCGAGCTTTTATACAGATTGGCTAAAACGGGGTGCCTCTGCTCAAATCACCCAGTTTCATCGGCCTGATTCTGATAGAGAAACACATCCCTAACAAGCGGGCTTCCTGGCCCTGGTAGTCAAATCTGCCGCAGCAGATGGAGCAAATCAAACAACTCCTCATCCTGCAACTGCCTCCGGGAACGGCCCTGAAACTGCCGCTGGATAAACTGCTGCATTTCTGGGGGCTTCCACCCCAGCCGATCCGCCTCAACCCCAATCAGGGCGATCACCTGGCTCAAGTCGTCGCAGACCGGGACATACCCCTGGTAGTTCACCATCGGTTCTGCCGCAGGCTCTACCGATACCGCTGGAGAAGCAACAGCCGGTGACGATCGTTCCCCACCTGAATCATCACACCGATTATTCTTCTTGATTCCAATTTTTGTTTTTTAGATGTTCATCAACCCAATATTCACAGCCTTTCTTTAGCAAGCCTAATGGTAATGGGTTCGTGGCTAAAGGATTATGAAATAACAAAAGATCGTTGCTAATTTCTGTTGGATAATTGAAAGCATCTACACACGAATAAATGACAGCGCTTATTCCAGCGTACTCAGAATTCAGAAAGCAATTAGTCTCAATTTCTGTGCCAGATGCTTTTATGACTTTCCCTTGATACTCATAACTAATTTCGGTCACCCGCGAAGTCTCTTCGCTGGAATACAAAACCTGAAACCCAAAGGGTAAAAGAGATCTGATAATTCTAGGAATGTCAAGTTCACGTGTTACTGAAGGGACTTGAGCCGCATTGATAGCAATGATATACGGTTCTTCCGAACCAATCCAACTCTTCTCTCTATAACGTTTGTATTTTTTACTTTTTTCAGAAAACGCGTTCAGCAATCGAAGTTTGATCTGATCGTCAGGCACAGATCTAGCAGTGCCAACCTCTGCCTCTCGAACAGCATCGATTCCTTCTCCTGGAGATACTGTTACAGCCTCTACCCATATCTTTGCTCCACTATCAGCTTTAATACAAATATCTGGGCCGTCTCGACCACTACTCTCCTGAAGGTTTAAACCCACCTCAAGCAATGATGCTGCCAGATAAATTTCCCAAAAACGTTGGTGAAATTGAGTTGGCAGCTCTTTAAGAATATCTGGGTCAAGATACTTATGTGCCCTGCCCCAAAGAGATTCAACAAATATTTTGGCTTCTCGACAACGAGAATTTATTTCATCTTTGATAGCGCAGTAAATCTCATCCGTACCATTTTCTTTGAAAAGGCCAGGGCAGTTATTCTGTTTTGTATTCAATATTCAACATCCTTGCATCTGAGACTATCAAATCGTATCGTTCGACAAAGGAATCTATCTTCTCTCTGTTCTTGCTGTACGTGTGGCACCAATCTCCACAAGCTTCACCAAATACAATTATTAGCTTTTGCAAATTGTAATAGCCTGTGTTTTCTTCATCTGGTTCAAAATCAGAAGGTAGTTCACCAACATGAGCTATCAAACGTCTCACCTTTCCGCTGGCAACTTTTCTAGAATCAAGGCTGCTCATATGAAGCAAAGAATTGCGATGTTCCCATAATTCTTCGGCTGTAAGACCTATGCTATCGAGCTTTGCATATGTGTTAAGCCATTTGATAAAAGTATTCTCCTTAATATCTCCATATTCAACAAAACCTACTGAATCTATAGCAACAACTAAAAGTTTAGCTGCCGACACGTAGTGTTTATTCTGAAATAATATTCTTATGGCTTGAAAGAAGTCAGCATTCAGAAGACCTATAAAATCAAAGCCATTCTTAGTGAAAAACGTACCAAAGTAATCTGTAGACATTCATGTTATACCAATTTGGAATGAAGACGCATAGAATATAGGAAGAATATGCAGCCTTG